>ERZ825384.598-NODE-598-length-47571-cov-9.224956_pt1 | contig 47571 bp, 43 predicted proteins | sample MGYA00519931_ERZ825384 | MGnify/ENA primary metagenome ERZ825384 (study PRJEB31778, sample SAMEA3449200) | human gut metagenome | biome: human gut; feature: human-associated habitat; material: faeces | place: United Kingdom | collected 2010/2012 ...
ATGTCGTCAGAGCCGGATTGAACATAAGGGGCTGCGGCCCCTTATCAACCCCGGGATTTATCGACAGACTGAGAAAGGTTTCCCCGTTCTTTAAATTTATATTTTTTGTCAGGCTTTTCTTTTCTCTTTGCTTCTTTCTGCTTTTCTTTTCTCCTGAAAAGAAAAGAGAAAGAAGAAGGGTAAAAAGTCCCGCCCCGGCGGGGCGGCTTTTTCACCTCAAAACTCTTTGCCATATTAGAAACTCTATGCTAAAATGTAATTTGGTAAAGTTTGAACGCAATTTTTCAAGGAGGGATACTTATGAAGATATACAACACCATGACCCGCAAAAAGGAGGAGCTGGTGCCGCTGGTGCCGGGCGAGATAAGCATGTACGTATGCGGCCCGACGGTATACAACTTTATTCACATAGGCAACGCAAGGCCGCTGGTGGTGTTCGATACCCTCAGGCGCTATCTTGAATACAAGGGCTACAAGGTAAGGTTCATATCCAACTTTACGGATATAGACGACAAGCTCATACGCCGGGCCAACGAGGAGCATACCACCGTGCCGGAGCTTGCGGATAAGTATATAAAGGAATACAGGCAGGATGCGGAGGGCCTCTGCGCCGAGCCTGCCACCTGCAATCCCCGCGCTACCGAGCACATACCCCAGATAATCAAGCTGGTGGAAACCCTCATAGAAAAGGGCCATGCATATCCCGTAGCAAACGGCGATGTATATTTCTCCGTCCGCTCCTTCCCCGGCTACGGCAAGCTTTCAGGCCAGTCCATAGACGACCTTGAGTCCGGCGCACGCATAGAGCCGGGAGACCTGAAGAGGGATCCTCTGGACTTCGCCCTCTGGAAGGGCGCCAAGCCCGGCGAGCCCGCATGGGACTGCCCCTGGGGCAAAGGCCGCCCGGGCTGGCATATAGAGTGCAGCGCCATGAGCATGGAGCTTTTAGGCCCCACCTTTGACATTCACGCAGGTGGCCAGGATCTTATATTCCCCCATCATGAAAACGAGATAGCCCAGAGCGAGGCGGCCACAGGCAAGCCCTTCGCAAGGTACTGGATGCATAACGGCTATATAAATGTAGATAATCAGAAGATGTCCAAGTCCCTTGGCAACTTCCGCCTGGTGAGGGACATAGCTCAGGAATTCGACCTTGAGGCCGTCCGATTGTTCCTGCTCTCCGCCCAGTACAGGAACCCCATCAATTTCACCCGTGAGCTTATCGAGCAGGCCAACACCGCCCTCACCCGTATCCGCACCGCCCGGGAACGCCTTGCCGAAGCTAAGGAAGGCCCCGCTACGGAGGAGGACGCCAGATTCTGCGCATCTTTGGAGGAACACGAGAAAAAGTTCTGCGACGCCATGGACGACGACCTGAACACCGCAGACGCGCTGGGCGCAATGTTCGACTACGCCCGGGCTGTCAACACCTTCGTAACAGAGCCCAGAAGTAAGGAAGCGCTGGAAAGGGCGGCAAAGCTTTTTGACGATATGACCAACGTGCTGGGCATACTCCAGCACAGTAAGTCGGAGGAATTTCCCAAAGAGGCGGTCGCTCTGCTAAACGAGCGCGCAGAAGCCCGCAAGGCCAAAAACTGGGCCCGGGCAGACCAGATCCGCGAGGAGCTGAAGGCAATGGGCTTTGCGGTGGAGGACAGCAAGGAGGGCGCAAAGCTGAAGAGGCTGTAAAGGGCGCGCCTGCTAAAAAATCCACGGATTCAGCCAATACATTTTTGAACAATATTTTAAATCATTGCCATATGCCTTGAAATAAGGCATAACGGCTGATAGAATCAGGAGGAAATAATCATTGGGAAGCGATATGCTTTCGCTCTTTAGCCTTATAATAGGCGTGTACCTCATATATGCCGCCATAGTCGGGCGCGGCAAGCTGTATGAGAACGAGTACCTGAACTGTCCGAGGGAGCAATACGTCAAGGGCCTGCGCATACTGGCTGCCATATCCGGCGTGCTGCTGACGGTATCCAACCTTCTGGAGTATCTTGGCGTCATAGCCTACGGCTCCCCCATAGCCATCGCGCTTTGGGCGCTGGGCTTTGCAAGCCTGATAGTCATGATGGTGTACTCCTCGAAAAAGACCGACAGAAAGGCTGCGGCGGCGGGGCATAAGACCGCCGCGTCCGCCGAAAAAAAGGATTACGACCCTCTTCGCGCCGCCTTCGAGTTCGACGATGATGAGGACGTATCCCAAAAGAAAGAAAAATAAGAAATCATTCTGAAAGGAAAGCGTTATGAAAAAGACTATTATCCGCATCGTAGCAGTGGCCATGCTGGCACTGATGGTGCTGACCGCACTTCCCGCCTTCGCTTATAATATCGTCGGCACGGCGGCGGCCCAGACCCCTGTTTACAAGGACACCAAGGGCAGGAAGGTCGAGCTGTATGTCAGCGGCCCCGTCACCATAAACAGGCAGGACAACAAATCCGGCATGTACAACGTCACCGTCAGCTATGACGGCAAGACCTACACCGGCTGGGTATACCCCTCCGCCATCTCCGGCATAGGCTATGACAAGAGCACCGGCGGCTCTGCCTCCGGCTCCACCTCCGGCACCACCGGCGGCACGACCTCCGGCGTTACCGGCACCTATACCGCCACCATCGCCACCGGGGCGGCCATAAACGTCAACGGCGCCAACTACCCCGTGACCGTGGGCGGCAGCATCAACGTCAACTACCGCGACGCGGCCGGCACTCAGGTAAACGTCTCCGTAGGCAACGTCACCGGCTGGGTAGCCGCCTCCTCCCTCTCCGGCTTTAGAAGGAACGGCTCCTCCATAAGCCTTTCCGACCTGCCCACCAACGGCGGCAACACTATGGGCGGCGCGACCAGCCCCACCCCCGCCCCCACCCCCTATGTAAACCAGAACCAGAACACCGCCAGCGGCACCTTCTCAGCCAACCTCGCTGCGGGCACTAACATATATAAGGATCTCTCGAAGCTGACCAACGACAACAGGGTAGGCGTCGTTTCTAACGCGGGCAACATCACCGTAAACTACCGCGACGCTTCCGGTCAATATGTATACGTCACCATAGGCAGCGTGGCGGGCTGGGTACCTGCAAGCGCCATCTCCAACCTCAGGAGCACAAGCTCCGGCTCCATCAACGTAGCCAACCTGCCCACCAGCGGCGGCGCCATAGGCGGCAATACCGGCTCCGAGGTAAGGGCATACGATACCGCAAAGAGCGCCGTATCCAAGGACAAGAATATCTACGTCCGCTCTACCGCCACCAGCTCCACCAAGGGCGCTACCAAGCTGCGCAATATGCGGGGCAAGACCTTCACCGTGCTGGGAACCGACAGCACCGGCAGCTTCCTGTATGTGGACTACAACGGCACCCGGGGCTTCGTCCGGGCTCAGGATTTCACCTTCACCAGTGGCAACGTGGTTGAGCAGAAGCCTAACAACAACACCGGCACAACCGGCGGCAACGTGACCTCCAACAACACCGGCATGGCCGCCATAGGCACCCCCGCAGGCAAGGGCACCGGCTCCAGCTCCGAAAAGTGGGGCAGCATAACCATACCCGGCGCGGGCACCTACCCCATCTACGGCAACTATATCGGCGAAAAGAAGGGCAAGACATACTATTACTATGACTATGTGCTCCGCAAGAGCTACTACTACGTACACACCACCACGGCCCAGGGCTCTCAGGTAGCGGTGGTAATGGGCCACAACAACCGCAAGAAGGTAGGCACCTCGAATTCCTACTTCCACAACCTGCACCACATCCAGAACGCCATACTGGGCAAGTCCAGCTGCGAAAAGTGCAAGGCGAGCTGCTCAGGCTACGGAAAGAGCATTTCCGCAAGCTGGGAGGGCAGCAGCAGCTGGGAGGTCGTGGCCTTCTTCGAGGTACCCAAGAACAAGGCGTATAAGAACATACTGCCCCAGATGGCGCAGCCCTGGAACTACACGACCTCGCAGTACCTTTCCAGCGTGGCGTCCTATGTAAATACCTTCTCGGGCAAGAGCTGGGCGAACACCTCCGCCCTTACCGATAACGGCAAGTACATGATGCTCGTCACCTGCGGCGACAGCGGCGACAACGACAGCATCGCAAAGCTGTACATGCTGCTCAAGGCGGTAGGTTAAAAAACAGCACAAAAAAGCCGCCCCGCATTGACATGCGGGAGCGGCCGGGATATAATAACAGTAGGGCAAGACCAAAGCGGTCGGCCTGATGGTTTAGGTTATATTAGAACCGTCACCGTGCAGGGTGGCGGTTCTGCTTTTATTCTCTTGCCACTTCACTATTTCAAACCTCTTATGTTATAATGTATCTTGGCGTGAAATAGGCGCCGGAAGGAGTAATTTAATGAAGAAATGTTCTGTCGGCGGTCAGGCCGTTATGGAGGGCGTGATGATGAAGGCCCCCGGCGGCATCGCCATGGCGGTCAGGGATTCCAAGGGCCGCATAATATTGGATTATAAAGAATATCAGACAAAGGCTCAGAAGGGTACCTTCTACGGCCTGCCCATAGTGCGGGGCGTGGTGGCCTTCGTGGAGAGCCTTACCATAGGCATGAATACCCTCACCAGATCCGCCGAGCTCATAGGCGACCCCATAGACGAGGAGCCCACAAAATTCGAGAAGTGGCTGTCGGAAAAGCTGGGCAAGTCGGTAGAAAAGGTTGTGATGGGCCTTGCGGTGATACTGGCCGTGGCGCTGTCCGTGGGCCTGTTCTTCCTGCTTCCCCAGTTTATAAGCAGCCTTATATTCCGCGGCAGCGCCGCCGCCTCCGCTACCAAGTGCCTTGTCGAGGGACTTGTGCGGCTATGCATTTTTATAGGCTACATATTCTTCTGCGCAAGCGTGAAGGATATAAAGCGGGTCTTCATGTACCACGGGGCGGAGCATAAGACCATCGCCTGCTATGAGGCGGACGACCCCCTTACCCCGGAAAACGCCATGAAGCACAGCCGCCTCCACCCCCGCTGCGGCACCAACTACCTTTTCCTCGTTATGGCGGTATCCATAGTGTTCTTCGCCCTGGTGGGCTGGAACGAGAGCTTCTGGCTCAGGCTGCTTTCCCGCATAGTGTTCCTGCCGCTGGTGGCGGGAATAAGCTATGAGGTGCTGAAGCTCGCCGCGAAGTACGAAAACATATTCACAAAGATAATCCGCGCCCCCGGCATGGCGCTCCAGTACATCACCACAAAGGAGCCTACGGCGGACATGCTGGAGGTGGCCATAGCCTCCTTCAACCTTGCCATGTCAGAGCCAAAGGAGGCGATGGAGATGGTCAGAAAAAACCGCGAGGAAACGGCGGATAAGGCGGAAGCATGACCGCGCTGGAATACGCGGAGGAGCTGCTTTCCCCCGTTACTGAGGAGCATGAGGCCGAGGCGCGGATAATTATATCCGACCTTACCGCCCTGCCCATAGGGCGCATAAATATAGAAGCCCCTCCCCTCTCCGCAGCGCTTAAGGAGAGCATAGACGGCATTGCAAAAAGGCGGGCGCAGGGCGAGCCCCTTCAATATATACTGGGCAAATGGGAGTTTATGGGGCTGCCCTTTTACACGCGGCCCTGCGCGCTGATACCGAGGCAGGATACCGAGACCCTCTGCGAGGAGGCGCTGTCGATAGGCGGCAAGACGCTTCTTGACCTCTGCTGCGGCACCGGCTGCATAGGGGTATCGCTGGCAAAGCTTGGGGGCTTTGAGGTGACCTTCGGGGATATAAGCCCGGACTGCCTCGGCCTTGCCCGGGAAAACGCCGCCCTCAACGGCGTCGCTGGCAGCTTCGTATTGACCGACATGTTCGGTAATATATCCGATAGCTTCGACCTTATCTGCGTAAACCCACCCTATATACCCACCTCGGAGCTTGCCTCATTGCAGGCCGAGGTGAAGCGGGAGCCGGCGCTTGCGCTGGACGGCGGCGCGGACGGGCTGGACTTTTACCGCCGGATATCCCGGGATTATGCTGCCCACCTGAACCCCGGCGGCACGCTGCTCATGGAGGTGGGCGCGGGGCAGGCGGCGGACGTGGCGGCGATGTTCCCGGGCGCGGAGATAATAAAGGATATTTGCGGAATAGAAAGGGTGGTGGCGGTCAGGAGATGAAAAGGCTTTTACCTATCGCGCTTTCGATGATGTTCCTCACCGGCTGCGCCGTGGGCGCGGCGCTTCCGGCGGAGCCGGAGATAACGCTCTCCCCTTCACCCACTTTCTCCCCCTCGCCAACCCCCTCCCCCTCGCCGGAGCCGGAGGTGTATCGGGCCAGCGTGGGCATAGTGGGGGACATACTGATGATGACGAGCCAGATACAGGGGGCGAAAACCGCCGAAGGGTACGACTTCAGGCCCAGCTTTTACGCCATGGAGCCCCTGTTCTCATCCGTTGACATAATGGCGGGCAATTTCGAATGCACCCTTGCGGGGGAGGCAGCGGGTTATACCCAAAGGCGGCCCGCCGCGCCGCCCCCAACCGAGGATGACCCCAACCCCAAGCAGCCCTACCAGACCTTCAACGCGCCGGACGAGCTTGCGGCGGATCTAAGGGCAGTGGGCTTCGACCTGCTCACTACCGCCAATAACCACTGCCTGGACAGGGGCAAGGAGGGGCTTTTCCGCACGGCAAGGACGCTTCGCGGCGCGGGGCTTGTGCAGACCGGAACCTATTTAACCGAGGAAGAGAGGGAAAACCCCTGCATTATGACGGCGGGCGGCATAGCCTTCGGCTTCGTCGCCATGACCGAGAGCGTGAACAGCTATGACGCAAGGCTGGGGGGCGACAGCTGGGCCGTGGGGCGGGTATCCCAGCGGGAGCGCATACAAGGTGAGATAGAGGCCTGCAGGAGCGCCGGCGCGGATATGGTTATAGCCTTCCCCCACTGGGGCGAGCAGTATATGGACAGCCCGGTCAGGCGGCAGCGGGAGTACGCCCAAAGCTTCGCGGACTGGGGCGCGGACGCTGTGATAGGCAGCCACCCCCATTGCGCCGAGCCCTTTGAATGGATAACGGCGGAGGACGGGCGAAGGGTACCCGTAGCCTACTCCATGAGCAACTTCATATCCAACATGACGGGGCAGAATACCGAGTACGGCCTGTTTCTGCGGCTGGATGTGAAAAGGGACGGGGGCGGCGTAAGCATCGAGATGAGCTACCTGCCCACCGCCTGCATAATACAGAAGGCCGGCGGCAGGCGGCTGCATCAGCCCATACCCTGCTGGGCGGAGGAAGCAAAGCGCACCGGCGTCGAGCCGCTGAGAGAGGGCGAGCTGAAAAAGACCCAAAGGGCATTCGACCACGTTGTGAAAATATGCGGCCTTGAGAACGCAGGGCTTATAGAATGGACGGAGGAATATGATAAACAAGCTTAACGCACTGAAAAGACGCTACGAGGAGCTGACCGCAGCCCTCTCAGCCCCGGACGCAATGAACGATCAGGCCGCCTGGCGGGAGATGGTAAAGGAGCACAGCCAGCTTGAGGAGATAGTCAACGCCTTTGACGAGTATACCGCCGCAGTGCAGTCCGAAGCGGACTGCAAGGCCATGCTGGAGGAGCACCTTGACCCCGAGATGAAGGAGATGGTGCATTCCGAGATGGCGGAGCTCTCCCAGAAGCAGCAGCGGCTAATCGAGGATATGAAGATAATGCTGCTGCCCAAGGACCCCAACGACGAGAAAAACGTAATATTGGAAATACGCGCAGGCATAGGCGGCGACGAGGCGGCGCTCTTCGGCGCAGACCTATTGCGCATGTACCAGCGCTACGCAGAGCGCCACGGCTATAAAATGGAATACATGAACGAAAACACCACCGAGGCAGGGGGCGTAAAGGAAGTGGTGCTCAACATCATAGGCAAGGGAGCCTATTCGCGGCTCAAATTCGAGAGCGGCGTTCACCGCGTCCAGCGGGTGCCGGAGACGGAATCCCAGGGGCGCATACACACCAGCGCGGCCACGGTGGCGGTAATGCCGGAGGCTGAGGATGTGGAGGTGGAGATAGACCCAAAGGACCTTCAGATAGACACCTACCGCTCAGGCGGCGCGGGCGGACAGCACGTAAACAAGACGGAATCCGCCATACGCATCACCCATATACCCACCGGCATAGTGGTCCAGTGCCAGGACGAGCGCAGCCAGCACAAGAACAAGGACAAGGCCATGAAGGTGCTCAAGTCCCGCATATACGAGCATTTCCTCAAGGAAAAGGAGAGCGCGGAGGCCTCCGCCCGCCGCAGCATGGTGGGCAGCGGCGACCGCAGCGAGCGCATACGCACCTACAACTTCCCCCAGGGCCGGGTGACGGATCACAGGATAAACATGACCCTCTACCGTCTCGAGGCCTTCCTTGACGGGGACATGGACGAGATGATAGACGCGCTGATATTGGCGGAGCGCACAGCCCAGCTCACCGGGGAGGCGGAATAATTGGATACTCGGTACTTCAATGCCGTCAAACAGCCCGAGGCAGGCACAAAGCTGGGAGGCAGCGTAATACGCTCAGGGGGCCTGGTGGCCTTCCCTACCGAGACCGTCTACGGTCTTGGGGCCAACGGCCTTGACGGTGAGGCGGTAAATAAGATATTCGAGGCCAAGGGCCGGCCCAACGACAACCCGCTGATACTGCATATCGCAAAAAAGAGCGACCTGAAGGATCTGTGGAAGTCGGTTCCGGAAAGGGCAAGGCTGCTGATGGACGAGTTCTGGCCCGGGCCGCTGACCATGGTATACCTGAAAAGCAGCAGGGTGCCGGAGGAAGTCACGGGGGGTCTTGATACGGTTGCCGTACGTATGCCCGACAACAGGACGGCGCTGGCCCTCATACGCGCTGCGGGGGTGCCCATAGCCGCACCCAGCGCGAATTTATCCGGCAAGCCCTCCCCCACCACCGCGGAGCACGTCAAGGCGGACATGAACGGGAAAATAGACGTAATAATAGACGGCGGCCCCTGCAATATAGGCGTGGAGTCCACCGTGGTTTCCCTCATGGGAGGCGCCGTCACCATACTCCGTCCCGGCGGTATTACCCGGGAAATGCTGGAAGCCGTAATAGGCCCGGTAAACCTTTCCCCCGCCGTTTTAACCCCCCTGAAGCAGGGGGAAGCCGCGGCCTCCCCCGGCATGAAGTACAAGCATTACGCCCCCGACGCCCAGGTTATCGTAGGCACAGGCTCATTGCCGGATATGGCGGCAAAGCTCATAGCCGAGTACGAAAGAAGGGAGGCGGAGGGCCTGACCTGCATAATTTTCGCCACCGAGGAAACTCGCTGTTTCTACAGGGGGAAAAGGTATGTTATAATAGGCGAGAGAAAAAATCCCCTTACCCTCTGCGAGAGCCTTTTTGCACAGTTCCGCGCCCAGGAGGACAAAGCGGACGTAATACTCTGCGAGGCGCTGCCGGAGACGGACATGGGCCTTGCGTACATGAACAGGTTATTGAGGAGCGCGGGATTTAAAACTATATGACCAAAGGAGTTGCCATGAAGATCGCCATTGCCGCCGACCACGGCGGGTACAAGCTCAAGGAAGAAATAAAGCCATACATCGAAAGCCTCGGCCACACCGTGACCGACTTCGGCACCTATTCGGAGGACAGCGTGGATTATCCGGATTACGCCGCCCCCTGCGCAAGGGCAGTGGTTTCGGGAGAGATGGACAGGGGCATTGTGATATGCGGAACCGGCATAGGCATCTCCATTGCCGCAAACAAGATAAAGGGAGTGAGATGCGCCCTTTGCACCGACCCGGTAATGGCCCGGCTGACCCGGGAGCACAACGACGCAAACATGCTGGCGATGGGCGCGCGCATCATAGGCGGCGAGCTTGCCAGGGGAATAGTAAAGGCATTTCTTGAGACTGACTTTTCCAACGGAAAAAGACACATTGACAGGATAAACAAAATAACGGAATTGGAAAGAGCAAAATAAAATCGCGTTGGATTTTTGATTCAATATACTAACCTATAAACCGAAAGGAGCAATACACAAAAATGGGTAAACTCGTCGTAATCGACCACCCTCTGGTACAGCATAAGCTGACCCTGCTCAGGGATAAGACCACAGGCACCAAGGAGTTCCGCGCTCTGGTAGAGGAGCTGGCTACCCTGCTGGCCTATGAAGCGACCCGCGACCTTCAGCTGGAGGACGCTACGGTAGAAACTCCCGTAGCTACAGCCCATACCAAGGTACTGGCCGGCAAGAAGCTGGCAATAGTTCCCATACTGCGCGCAGGCTTGGGAATGGTAGACGGCATGATGAACCTCATACCCGCCGCCAAGGTAGGCCACATAGGCCTTTACCGGGACCCCGAGACGCTTCTGCCCGTGGACTACTACTGCAAGCTGCCCTCCGATATTTCCGAGAGGGATATCATTATAGTAGACCCCATGCTGGCTACCGGCGGCAGCGCCAACGCGGGCATTGACGTAGTTAAGCGCGCAGGGGGCAAGAATGTAAAGCTGGTCAACCTCATAGCCGCCCCCGAGGGAATCGAGGCGGTACAGAAGGCTCACCCCGATGTGGATATATTCGTAGCTCACGTGGACGATCACCTTAACGACCACGGTTATATAGTGCCGGGCCTCGGCGACGCAGGCGACAGGCTGTTCGGAACAAAGTAGAATATTTCGAGCAAGTGGCTAATGGCCACTTGCTCGAGTTTTTTTCGTGTTTTGCCTCTCGCGTTCCGCTCCCGGGCGGCAAAACCCGCAAAGAAGGAAAACCTTCGGGTTTTCATCCGTTTTGACGCACATGTCGTCAAAGCCGGAATAAATTTAAGGGGCTGCGGCCCCTTAGCAACCCCATGGCTTTTGATGCTTGGATTAGGGAGAAATTTTTATACGGAAGGAAGAAAAAGGATGAAAAGAACATCACTCAGGCTCGCGGCGCTGGCAATGGCGCTGTTTACAGTGCTGTCCCTTTCCCATGCCCTTGCGGAGGCAGGTTACACCCCCTACCCCACACCAAGGACTGCGGTATCCGAGGACAGCACAATATACCTGCGGGACACCCCGGTAAAGGATACCGACGGTGCGGTACAGCTCAGGCATATGGAAGGCAAAACCGTGAGCGTGCTGGGAGAGGACGCTACGGGCAAGTACTTCTATATAGAATACGAGGGCAAGAAGGGCTTTGTCCGTGCCAAGGACTTTGAGCTGACGGACAAGACCCCGGCAGCCACCCCGGCCCCCAGCGCCAACGCCAACAACGTACAATACTTCAGCGCCCCCAAGACCGGCATATCCAACGACAGCGCCATATATATGCGCACCTCCCCTGAGATACCCGCAAAGCCCGCCAAAAGCGATTCCAACGTAGCAAGGAAGGTAAAGCACGCAAAGGGCGCGGCGTTTTCGCTGTTAGGCGAGTCAGGCGACTGGTACTATGCGGAATATGACGGGACTAAGGGCTTCGTAAAGAAGGCCGATTTTACCATACAGGCTCCCAACTCCAGCGCTGATACCGGGGCAAACAGCTCCGAAAGCGCGGGCAAGCTGAACAGGGCTACCAGCGGCGCAACCGAGACAGGCCACGGCGCGGCAAGCGAAAAGTGGGGCAGCATAAAGATACCCGGCGCGAAAACCTATACCATATACGGCAACTATACCAACAGCGCGGGCACCAAATACTACTACGCCGCCGAGAACCGCAAGGGACACTATGAATACGTCCATACCCTCACCGCTAAGGGCTCTCAGGTACATTCCGTGCTGGGCCACAACGTCCGCGGCGGCAGGGGCAAATACTTTCACAACCTGCATCACGTTCAGAACGCCCTAATAGGTAAGAGCAGGTGCGAGGGCTGCGGCGGCTCCTGCGGCAGCAAATTCAATACCACCAGCATAACCATGAAGCTGGACGGGTATAGTAAATGGGACATAATGTGCCTGTACGAGATCGGCCCCAACCAGAGCACCGGCATACTCGCCTATAACGCAAGACCCTGGGGAACCAGCGCCTCCAGCTATGTCAGCACCCAGCTGAGCTACGCCGCGGATAAGGCCAACAAGGGCTGGATCAATCCCAACGTCACTTACAGCGACGGCGGCAAGTACGCCATGCTCATCACCTGCGGCGACAAATACGAAAACAACAGCAATGCCACCAGCAAGCTGTACGTGCTGCTGAAGGCCCGCAGCTGACTCAAAAAAAGGTATATCTGACACGCCCGGTTCCGCCGGGCGTTTTTTGGACTTTAATGCTGTAATTATTCATTAATGTCCGTCCACTACTCTACATATTTATTTATATATTTCAAAAAATGAACAGTACCCTCTCTCATAAATTTCATTTGTTATTTTTATAACAAAATTTTAAAATTGTCTATTGCAGATTCTTCATCAATGGGATAAAATTATGTAAAACAAAAAAATATAAAACCTGTCATTTGCATTTTAAGTCAAAAATTTGCCGTTAAACGCGGTTTTATAAGAAAATATATTAAAGCTTGAGCTTTTTAACATACACATTATAAGAAGGAGGTAAGGTGCATTGCCGACCATTATTGAATGTATAACCCAGGCTGAGGCGAAGGGTGCGGAGCTGAAAAAACAGGCTGCCGCAAGGGCAAAGGAAATAACGGACGACGCGGAGGCGCGCCGTGGGAGGACCATAAAGGAGGCCCATGACGCGGGGCGCGCCATGATACAGAGGGCAAAGGACGAGGCGGAGAAGCAGGGAGCCGCGCTGGCGGCGGAGCTGACCGCCCGGGCGGATAAAGAGGCGGCGGAGGAATGCGCAAGGGCCGAGGCCAGGCTGCGCGCCGCCGCGGAATACATTGTCAGAGAGGTAATCAAGGCATGATAGTACCAATGAAGAAATTGACTCTGGCTGCCCTTCTGGAGCACCGGGAGGCCATATTGCAGGCCCTCCAGTCAATTTGCGCGGTACAGCTCATTTCCATAGGCGAAGGGGAACAGTCCTCGGCCGCGGCCGAGGGAAGGGTCCAGCGGCTGCAAAGCGCCGAGGAGCTGCTCAAGCCCTACGCCGGGAAGGCAGGCTTCGGCCCCAAGCCCGAGGCTACGCGGCAGGAGCTTGAGGAGGATATACAGCCGGCACTGGAGATCTGTGCCGAGCTGGAGGGGCTGCAAAGGCGCATAGCCCAGAACGGCAGCGATACCGAGAAGCGCAGATTACAGCTCGGCTCACTGCTTCCCTGGGCGGATATGACAGACCCGCTGGAGACTGTGCGCTCTACGGCCAGCCTTAAGGTGATGACCGGCACGGTTCCGGCAGAGGGCGTTAAGGCGCTCATGGAGACCGGCGCGCTGGTGCAGCTTTTCGGCGGCGATAAGGAGCGGGCGGCTCTGGTGATATGCCCCAATGAGGAGTATGCCGGAATAGCGCCCTCCATAAGGGCCACCGGCTTTCAGGAGAAGGGCTTCGGGGATATCAGGGGCACCGCCTCGGAGAATATACAGAGGCTCAGGACGGAGATAGAAGCGCTGGAGGCGGAAAGGGCACAGCTGGAAGCCCGGCTTGCAGCCTTCGCACCCAAGCGGGAGGAAATACGCAGGGCGCTGGACGGCGCGGCCATAGACCGGGACAGGGAGCAGAGCAAGGAAGCGCTGGCCCATACCAATACCGCGTTTCTGCTCACAGGCTGGGTCAGGGAGGACATGACGGAAAAGGTGCGCCGGGAGATCGAAAAGATCACGGACGTTTATTATCTCGTCTTTGAGGATCCCTCCGAGGGAGACGCGGTGCCTACTGTGCTCAAAAACAGCAGGCTGATCACCCCCTATGAGGCGGTTACAAACCTCTATTCCCTGCCGGCCTACGGCACGATAGACGGCACGCCGCTGATGGCACCCTTTTACTTCATCTTCTTTGGCATGATGCTTTCGGACAGCGTTTACGGCGCGGTGCTGGCACTTGGCGCCTGGGCGTTTCTGAAATACCTAAAGCCCACCGGCATGATGAAGAACCTTGCCGGCGTGCTCATGCAGGGCGGCATCTCCACGATATTCATGGGGCTGCTGTTCGGAACCTGCGCGGGCGTGGGCTGGCCGGTGATATTCAGGGGCACCGCCCTTGAAAATACCTTCCCCCTCATAGATTCCTCGACGAACCCTATGGGTATGCTCATGGTGTGCGCCGCCTTCGGCATAATACACATGTTCTACGCCGTGCTCATAGCCACGTGGAACTGCCTGAAGCACAAGGACTACATGGGCGCGCTCATAGACAATATGTGCTGGATATTCATAGTCTCCGGACTCATCATGCAGGCGGCGCCCATGGCAGGGCTGCCCCAGGGCGTTGCGGAGTTCGGCAAGTGGCTGGCCATAGTGTCTGCGGTGCTGGTGTTCCTGTTCGCAGGGCGGTCAAAGAAGAACATCGCCGGAAGGCTCATATCCGGCGCGGGCAAGCTGTACGACGTGACCTCGTGGCTGGGAGACGTGCTCTCCTACGCCCGTATATTCGCCCTTGGTCTTTCCACCGGCGTCATAGGCATGGTGCTGAACACCCTCTGCTGGGATATGCTCTTCGCTTCCTTTAAGGGGAACCCGGCGCTGATGCTCGTGGGCTTTATAATAGTCACGGTGCTGTCCGTGGCGCTCCACGTGTTTATGATGCTCATAAGCACCCTGGGCTGCTTCGTCCATACCGCAAGGCTCCAGTACGTGGAGTTCTTCGGCAAGTTCTACGAGGCGGGCGGCAAGGCGTTCACGCCGCTGAGGTACGAGACAAAGTACGTCAACGTCAAATAAAGCGGGAGGCCGCTTATAATAAAAAAAGAATAACAATCAACATTTTTTCGGAGGTTAAACACAATGAGTCTTTCTGAATTTTTCGCTTCACTGAACCAGAACGGTCAGCTCCTCGCGGGGCTGGGCGCGGTATTTGCGGCGCTGTTCGCGGGCATAGGCTCCGCGGTGGGCGTGGGCCACGCCGGCCAGGCGGGCGCGGCGGTCATAGCAGAGGATCCCGACCAGTTCGGCTCCGTGCTGGTGCTCCAGCTCCTCCCCGGCACCCAGGGCATATACGGCCTGCTCATAGGCTTCGTTATCGCCAGCAAGGCTAACCTTCTGGGCGCGGGCTCCGCGATATCCCCCGAGGCGGGCATGTCGCTCTTCCTTGCGGCCCTGCCCATAGCCTTCGGCGGCCTGCTCTCCGCCATAGCGCAGGGCAAGGTTGCGGCCTCCGGCATAGCCATGGTGGGCAAGCGCCCCTCCGAGGCGGGCAAGGCGATAATCTTCACGGTCATGGTCGAGACCTACGCGGTGCTGGCCCTGCTGTTCTCCTTCCTGCTTGTAAACGGCGTACAGGTCTAAACCGGAGCGGCTTATGGCACAGGAAACTAATTTCGGGGCTGAAAAGCTCACCTCACGCATAGTGGAGGAGGCGGAAGCCGAGGCCGGCCGCATCATAATGGAGGCGGAGGCGAAGGCGGGGGCCATAAGCTCCCAGGCCGAGGCCGAGGCTGAGAGGCTCAATATAGAATACGCGAAAAAGGCTGAAAAGGCAGCGGCGGATATAATAGAGCGCAGCCGTACCAACGGCGCGCTGGACAGCCGCAAGACCGCCCTCAGGGAAAAGCGCCGGGTGCTGGACGCGGCCTTCGAGCTGGCTGAAAAGGAGCTTTGCGCCCTGGAGGGCGAAAAGCGGGAAGCGCTGCTCAGCCTTATGATAAGGGAAAACGTAAAGGGCGGAGAAACCTTGCGCCCGGCAAAGCCTGACAGGGCAAGGCTCGCCTCGCTTATAGAAAAGCAGAACCCCTCCCTCCCCCGCCCCGTGGAGCTGGGCGAGGATATAGAGGCGGGGGGCGGCTTCAGGCTGCTGGGCTGCGGATACGAGACGGACTGCACCTTTGAGGCCATGCTCCGTGACTTCCGTGAAAGGCGCGAAAGCGAAGCGGCCCGCGTGCTGTTCGAGTAAAGGAGGGCCTGTATGCCACAGAAAAGCCCTGTTTACGCAGTTACCCGCATAAGGGTGCACGAAAAGGACATGGTAAAGCCCGAACGCATGGCGAGAATGGCCGAGGCCAGCCCCGCCGAGGTGATGAGGGCATTGGGGGACATAGGCTACGGCGGGATTTCCGACCCTCAGCTTTCCGACGGGGACAGGATGATCGCAAAGGAGCTTTCCGACGCCTACGCCCTCATAAACGAAGTTACCTTCAGCCCGGAGCAGACCGACCTGTTCATACTCAAGGGGGACGCCAACAACCTGAAGCTGCTCATAAAGCAGCGGCTTACCGGCACAGCGGACTCCCCCGCCCTCATGAAGGGAGTATACCCCAAGGACGACATTATCCGCATGGTACACAACGCAGATTACAGGGAGCTGCCGGAGGAATTTACCAAGCGGCTCAACGCCCTTGAGCAGTCCTTCTCCGGGGAGATAGACCCGGGCAGGATATCTACCGAGATAGACCGGGCATACCTTGAGCATTGCCTGAACAACGCAAAGGGGGTTTCCCTTGAGTACTTCAAGGGCCTTGCGGACTTCACCAACCTGCTGACGATGCTTCGCATGCGCAATATGGGAGCCGGCGCGGATAAGCTCAAGGCGTCTCTCATGCCGGAGGGATACGTATCCCACAGGCTGCTCATACAGTGCTTTGACGGGCCGGAGGAGGGCATAGCCAGGGCGGCGGCCACAGGCCCCGCACGAGAGAGCATACTCAAGGGCCTGGAGGAATACGGCAGGAGCGGCAGGCTCACAGAGCTGGAGCGCCAGCGGGACAATTACCTCATATCCCTTTTTAAAGGGGCAAAGTTCGCCGAGGGCGGCATAGAGCCGCTGATAGGCTATCTTATAGGCCGGGAGCAGGAGGCGAAGTGCCTGAGGCTCATAATCACCGCAAAGCGCAATAACCTGCCGGATAAGGTGATAACCGAAAGGCTGGGTGAACTGTATGGATAAACGCACGGATATCGCCATGATAGGCGACAGGGACTCGGTGCTCATAGGCAAGGCCGTAGGCCTCGGCGTGTTTGACGAGACGGACGGCGAAAGGGCAAATAAGCTCATATACAGGCTTGCCAGGGAGGGCTGCAAGGTCATTTTCCTGACCGAGCCGGTATACGCCCAGTGCAGCGAGGCCATAAACAAATTCAAGACGGAGACATTCCCCGCAATAATACCCATTCCGGATTCCCACGGCCCTTCCGGCGTGGCCATGGCAGCCATAAAGGCCAACGTGGAAAAGGCTATAGGCGCGGATATACTATTCTCGGAGGATAAATAAATATGGCAGTTAAAGGAACCATAGTTAAGGTATCGGGCCCCCTGATAGTGGCTTCCGGCATGGCGGACGTAAACATGTACGACGTGGTCCGCGTATCCGAAAAGCACCTCATAGGCGAAGTAATAGAGCTTCGCGGGGATAAGGCCTCCATACAGGTATACGAGGAGACCGGCGGCATAGGCCCCGGGGAGCCTGTGGAATCCACCGGCGCTCCCCTGTCGGTAGAGCTTGCCCCCGGACTTATAGAATCCATATACGACGGCATTCAGCGCCCGCTCAATAAAATTCAGGAGCTGGCCGGGGACAGGATAACGAGAGGTATCCGGGTGGACTCCATAGACCACGAAAGGCTCTGGGATTTCCAGCCTGCGGCACAGATAGGCGATATACTGAAGCCCGGCGATATCCTGGGCACCGTACAGGAGACGGAAGCGGTGCTCCATAAGATAATGGTGCCTCCAAATGTGGAGGGCCAGCTCACATGGATACACTCCGGCGAGGCCAACGTAGTACAGACCATAGCCAAGCTCGTCACCAGTAAGGGGGAGACGGTAGAGCTGCCCATGCTGCAGAAGTGGCCGGTGCGTATAGGCAGGCCCTACACAAGGAAGATGGCCCCTACCGAGCCCATGATAACCGGACAGCGGGTTATAGACACCCTGTTCCCGGTAGCCAAGGGCGGCGTGGCGGCCGTTCCGGGGCCCTTCGGCAGCGGCAAGACGGTGGTTCAGCACCAGCTTGCAAAGTGGGCCGACGCGGACATAATCGTATACGTGGGCTGCGGCGAGCGGGGCAACGAGATGACCGACGTTCTGATGGAGTTCCCGGAGCTGAAGGATCCCCGAACGGGGCTTTCGCTCATGAAGCGCACGGTGCTTATAGCAAACACCTCGGATATGCCGGTTGCGGCCCGTGAAGCCAGCATATATACCGGCATCACCATAGCGGAGTACTTCCGTGATATGGGCTATAAGGTAGCCATAATGGCCGACTCCACCAGCCGCTGGGCAGAGGCGCTGCGGGAGATGTCCGGCCGTCTGGAGGAAATGCCCGGCGAGGAGGGCTACCCCGCATACCTGAGCAGCCGTCTGGCGGAGTTCTACGAGAGGGCGGGCTCCGTTGTGACGTTAGGTACGGAGGGCCGCACTGGCGCGGTCACGGCTATAGGCGCCGTTTCCCCTCCGGGCGGCGATATTTCAGAGCCGGTATCCCAGGCGACCCTCCGCACCGTAAAGGTGTTCTGGGGCTTGAGCGCAAAGCTGGCATACGCCCGCCACTTCCCCGCCATAGACTGGCTGACCTCCTATTCCCTGTATCTGGACCGTCTGGAGCCCTGGTTCAATAAGGAAGTGGACCCCGACTGGACCGCCATGGTGCAGAAGGTCATGAACATGCTGCAGGAGGAGAGCGAGCTGGAGGAGATAGTCCGCCTGGTAGGCATAGACGCCCTGAGCTACAAAGACAGGCTCACCCTGGAGGCCACCCGCTCCATCAGAGAGGACTACCTGCATCAGAACGCCTTCCATGAGGTGGATACCTACACCTCTCCCGCAAAGCAGGCCATGCTGCTGCGGCTGATAATAGGCTACTACGAAAAGAGCTTGGACGCCCTTTCAAAGGACGCTTCCTTCAATAAGCTTGCGGCGCTGCCCGTCCGGGAGGACATAGGCCGCTTCAAGTATACCGAGGAGGATAAGTGCGCCGAGAGGTATGAGGAGATAACCGCAAAGCTCAACGCGGAGATCCGGGAGCTTACGGAAGGAGGCGAAGCATAATGCGCAAGGAATACAAGACCATCAGGGAAGTTGCCGGCCCCCTTATGCTGGTGGATCAGGTAGAAGGCGTAAAGTACGACGAGCTGGTGGAGATAGAGCAGTCCGACGGAAGGATACGCCGGGGCAAGGTGCTTGAGATAAATCAGGATAAGGCGCTGCTGCAGCTCTTCGAGGGCAGTCAGGGACTGCGCATAACCGATTCCAGCGCGAAATTCCTTGGCCACTCCATAGAGCTGGCAGTTGCGCCGGATATGCTGGGAAGGGTATTCGACGGCATGGGCAGGCCCATAGACGGCGGCGCCGAGCTCATACCCGAAAAGCGGCTGGACATCAACGGCGCGCCCATAAACCCCGCTGCGAGGGACTACCCCAACGAGTTCATACAGACCGGCATTTCCGCAATAGACGGCCTGAACACGCTGGTACGCGGCCAGAAGCTGCCGGTGTTCTCCGGCTCCGGCCTGCCCCACGCAAACCTTGCGGCCCAGATAGCCCGTCAGGCTAAGGTGCGGGGCACCGGCGAGGGCTTCGCGGTAGTATTCGCCGCCGTAGGCATAACCTTTGAGGAGGCGGACTTTTTCACCTCCGACTTCAGGGCCACCGGCGCCATAGACCGCACCGTCACCTTCATAAACCTTGCCAACGACCCCGCCATAGAGCGCATAGCCACTCCCCGCATGGCGCTCACCGCCGCGGAGTATCTTGCATACGACCTTGGCATGCACGTGCTGGTAATAATCACGGATATAACCAACTACGCGGAGGCCCTCCGTGAGGTATCCGCCGCCCGCAAGGAGGTTCCCGGCCGCCGCGGCTACCCCGGCTACCTCTATACCGACCTTGCCACCATGTACGAGCGGGCGGGCCGCATAAAGGGCAACCCCGGCTCCATCACCATGATACCCATACTGTCCATGCCGGAGGACGACATCACCCACCCCATACCCGACCTTACCGGCTACATAACCGAGGGACAGATAATTCTGGGGCGCGAGCTGCACAGAAAGGGCGTCACGCCGCCTATAAACGTTTTGCCCTCCCTGTCCCGCCTGAAGGATAAGGGCATAGGCCGGGGCAAGACCCGGGAGGATCACGCCGACACCATGAACCAGCTCTTTGCCGCGTATTCCAGGGGCAAGGACGCAAAGGAGCTTGCGGTAATACTGGGCGATGCGGCTCTGTCCGATACGGATAAGCTGTACGCCAGGTTTGCGGACGCCTTCGAGGAGGAGTATGTGTCACAGGGCTTCTATACCAACCGCTCCATAGAGGAAACTCTGGATCTGGGCTGGAAGCTGCTCTCCATACTGCCCCGCGCCGAGCTTAAGCGCATAAGGGACGAATATCTGGATAAGTACCTGCCCAAAGCGGAGGAATAGCCTATGGCACAGCTTCAAGTAAAGCCGACCCGCATGGAGCTGACCAACCTTAAGAAGAAACGCAAGGTGGCAGCCAGGGGTCATAAGCTTATGAAAGACAAGCGGGACGAGATGGTTCGCCGCTTCATAGCCTACGCCCGCCGCAATAAGGAACTGCGGGAGCAGGTGGAGCAAAAGCTTTCCGCCGCCATGGGGCAGTTCGTGCTGGCAAGGGCCGAGATGAGCGGAGAGGCAATAGAAGAAGCCCTCGCCTACCCCGCCCGCCCCGCCGCGGTATCCGTGGATACCCAGCACGTGCTGTCGCTGAAGATGCCAAAGCTGTCCCTTGAGACTTCCGATACCTTTGACTACCCCTATGGATTCATGAACACCTCTGCGGAACTGGACTCCGCCGTATCCGCCTTCGCAGAGGTGCTGCCCATGCTCATAGAGCTTGCAGAGGTGGAAAAGATATGCAACTCACTGGCGGACGAGATAGAAAAGACCCGCCGCCGGGTCAACGCCCTGGAGTACGTTATGATACCTCAGTTCGACGAGGCTATCAGGGAGATCAAGATGAAGCTGGACGAGAACGACAGGGGCAACACCACCCGCCTTATGAAGACCAAAGAGATGCTGGCGAATCGGGAATAACGATTCTCTTCTTTCTCTTTTCTTTTCGGGAGAAAAGAAAAGAGAAAAGAAGCAAAGAGAAAAGAAAAGCCCAAAGAGAAAAATAAAAATACTTTTACCCAGCTCCCGCCGGAGCGATTCCGGCGGGAGTTGATTCTATCTTCTGATTTTAATCGCCGCCGCTTGATTCCCGCCAGCCGGATTCTCTGATAGAACGGCGCAAGCAGAATAAAGCAGGGAGTTCGAGGAGCGAAGGCGCACGCGGGGCGGCGTAAGCGAGGAAGAACGACCATGCTGAATTCTGAGCAGCGACGGGAAAGAGATACCGGAGATGGGCAACAGGGGAAGATGTTTTTAGTTCTTTGAGAGCTTTCTTTTAAGAAAGCGGAGGCCTTTGGGTACTTTCGGCCCACGAAAGTACCGCGCCGCAGGCAAAAAGAAAAGCCGGAGATGATAACAGAGATGGAGCTTAACAGCGAAAGCTGGAATCCCGCGCCGCAGGCATAAGGAGCGTTGGCGATAATACGGGCGTTGGAGCTTAACAGCAAACGCCGGAATCCCGCGCCGCAGGCAAAAAGAAAAGCCGGAGATGATAACAGAGATGGAGTTTAACAGCGAAAGCTGGAATCCCGCGCCGCAGGCATAAGGAGCGTTGGAGATAATACGGGCGTTAGAGCTTAACCGCAAACGCCGGAATCCCCACATTTCCATAAACATTCTTATCTGCTCAATCACCGGAGTTTAATATCATACCCCCGTTTCCTTCAGCTCCATCGCCATCCTGTACGCCTCGTTCCGGGGAACGTCCAGCAGGGCGCTGGCCTGCTTTGCCGCGTCCTTGGCGCTGACGCCCTCCCCCAGCAGCCGCTTCAGCGTATCTTCAAGGCTTGCTCCGGAGCTTTCATCCCCCGCCCCTGCGATGACCAGCACCGTCTCGCCCTTTGGGGGCTTATCCGCATACATTCCGGCAAGTCCGGAAAGGGTGGAGCGCACCGCCTCCTCGTATAATTTGGTAAGCTCCCGGCACAGGACAGCCTTGCGGTCGCCCCAGGCTGCGGCAAGCTCGGCGGCGGTCTCGGCCACCCTCAGAGGACTTTCGTACACTATCAGTGTACCCCTGTGCCGGGCAAGGCGGGCCACCGCCTCCCGGCGCTCCTTGCCGGATCGGGGCAAAAAACCCACGAAACAGGCTTCCTTCGCGGGCAGCCCGCTAAGAACCAGCGCAGTAAGGGACGCGGAGGGCCCGGGCAGCACCTCAAAGGGCAGCCCCCTTTGTATGAAGGCGGCCACCAGCCGCTCCCCAGGGTCGGATATGCCGGGCAGCCCGGCGTCGGATACGAAGGCGATAGCCTCGCCCTCCGCCACCCGCCCTGCGATCTCCTCCGCCCTGCCCTCCTCGTTGTGCTCGTGGCAGGATATGAGGGGCTTGGATATCCCCAGCCTTGACAGCATGGCCCCGGTGTTGCGGGTGTCCTCGCAGTATATCCTATGGCACTCCCTCAGTACCCTGAGGGCGCGCAGCGTCATGTCCTCCATGTTTCCTATGGGGGTTGGGCAAAGGTAAAGCTTGGGCTGAAGCATGTGGGTTTTTCGTCAATTCCTTTCTATAATAAGGCCTGTCTTGCCGCCCTTTACGCATTCCATAAGGGCGAGGTAGGGGCCGTTTTTTCCATCGATGAGCCGCAGCCGCTTTGGCTGAAGCCTGCTTTCCACCATGGCGTGGAAGCACTCCGCAAGGCGGGAGGCGGGATAGCACAGCCATAGCCTGCCGCCGTTTTTCAGCAGCCGCCCTGCGCACCGGGCCACGTCGTAAATGCCGCACTCGTCCTGATGTATGGAGAGGGCCACGGCGGGGTTCTCGCTTCGCGTGCCGCCGGAAAAGTAGGGCGGGTTGCAAACTGCCCCGTCGAAGCTGCCGGCCGGCAAAAGCTCACCCAGCCTGCGTATGTCGGCATGCAGCACGGTTATGTCCCCGCCCTGGCCGTTGAGGGCGATGGATTCCTCCATAAGCCGGCAGGCGGAGGGCTGTATCTCGACGGCGGTGAAGCGGGCGCCGGTCTTGCCGTTTACCAGTATGGATAAAATGCCCGTGCCCGCCCCCAGGTCGAGACAGCTGTCCCCCCGTCTGGGATTTGCAAAGTTAGTCAGCAGCACCGCGTCGCTGCCGTATGTGAAGCCCGCCTTGTCCACTACTATGGACAGGCCGTTGAGCTGAAGATCTTCGATGACTTTCATGTGTATATGGTAGCCTGAAACGCGAAAAAAAACAAGCGCGCAGAAAAAAAGAGAGCCCCGGGGCTCTCGCGAAATGTATCAAAATAGCCGTGTTCTTCCCTTTTTTCGACAGTTACTCCGTCACCGTCACATACTCCGCGGGATCTACGGATCTGCCGTCCTTGCGCACCTCAAAGTGAAGGTGGGCCCCGTCGCCGCACTCCGCAACGGCGGTTTCACCCACATAGCCTATAAGGTCGCCGGCGTTGAGCCTCTGCCCAGCCTTTACGGGGCAGCCGGTGCGCAGGTTGGAGTAGAGGGATTCAAGGCCGTCGCTGTGACTTACCCGAACGGTGATGCCGAGGCTGTCGTCCTCGTATATCTCCTCCACCTTGCCGTTCCAGGGGCAATGCACCTCCGCCCCCTTTGCGCAGGATATATCGATGCCCCGGTGTGTGGTCCAGTGATCCAGAGTTCGGGAGTAGATCAGCTCATCCACGGCAAAGCGCCACTGCACCTTGCCCTTGAGCGGCGCGGGGGCCTTGTCATAGGCGGGGGCATGGGTAGCCGATGGCCCGGGGGAAGGATCGGGAGTTATGTCGGGCAGCGCCGAGGGTGAAGCGGTGGGCGTAGGGACAGGCGTGGAGAGCAGCGCTTCACTGAGTGTCTGGTCCTCGTTTTGAGAAACGGGGGCGGGAGAAGGCTCTATGGAGGGCTGAGGCTGCTGCTTTGGCCAATAGGCTGCCGCCGCGGCGACGCCGACTATGGCCACCGAGGAAAGCAGCACGACATAAACGCCCTTTTCCTCTAAAAAATCCCTGATCTTATCCTTTAAGCTTCTGTTTTCGTCAGTCATGGAAATCGCTCCTTTTGCGCAAATTGGCGGCCGGGCCGCCCGCATTATCGTGCTATAAGGTAGTAATTCCCTGCACCGCTGGGAAATATACCTGAACGACCATATTCAAATGAATAACCTTGGGGCTGTTAAGGGGCCGCAGCCCCTTAAATTTATTCCGGCTTTGACGACATGTGCGGCAAAACGGATGAAAACCAGAGGTTTTCGTACTTTGCGGGTTTTGCCGCCCGGGAGCGCACGCGAGAGGCAAAATCCGAAAAAACTCGAAGAAATGGCTTTAGCCATTTCTTCGAAAATCTCCCCGCTTGACAGTGGGAAAAACCTTTGCTATAATTATAAAGCTTGAATATGGAGAGATGTCCGAGTGGTTTATGGAGCTGGTCTTGAAAACCAGTGATGCCGCAAGGCACCGGGGGTTCGAATCCCTCTCTCTCCGCCAGATAATTCAACATAGCGCCGGCAATATATCCGTGGAGAAGTACCCAAGTGGCTGTAAGGGGCTCCCCTGCTAAGGGAGTAGGCTGGGGTGACTGGCGCGAGGGTTCGAATCCCTCCTTCTCCGCCACGAAAAAGAGATCGCATTTGCGGTCTCTTTTTCGTGCTGCATAAAAGAAGGAGGGATGAGAAGGGAACGACCCGCCTGTGGCGGGAAAAAAACCATCCAGTGAATGGTTTTTTAGTTCCCCGGGCTGGCGGCGGCACTGCCCCAGTGCCGCCGGACGAGTCCCCTTATCTCCACCAAATAAAAAAGTCCAGAGTTTCTGGGCTTTTTGCTTATTTTGGGTTTGCTATGCCCGCAATATCCTGCAAAACGATTTCACACGAAATTTCACACGGGATTTCACTTTGAATTTCACTCTCTCAAGGAGGAGACCTTATTTATCGCAACCCCTCAGTCTCACTTCGTTCGACAGCTCCCCGGCTGGGGAGCCTTGTGGTGCGGTACAAACTCGGTGCACAGTGCCGTACCCCTCGCGGAGCGATCGTTTCAATGGGGTTACGGGGTCGCCAGGGGGCCTAAGGGGAGAAATCGAAATCTCCCCTGGCCCCTTGGCAAAAAAAGGTTATAATGTGGCTCTTGGTTCTATGTTTGTTTTAACTCCCTCAGAAAATTCGCTTACAGCGAATTTCCAGCTCCCTCTAAGAGGGAGCCTTTTGGGCAGTATCTAAACTCTTATGTTAAGCCTCCCTCACCGAGGGAGGAGGATTTTGCAAAGCAAAAGACGGAAGGAGTTGGCTTGCCCCCTCAATTTTCCCCGAATCGTTGACACACGGCGCGGGGGAACTTATAATGCAAAGTGGCGGAAACGCCGCGAAATTATTTATATTATAGAGGTTGTTTTAATCATGGCAGAAAACAGGAAGCGTCGCTTTGGCGACAGGAAGGACGGGCGGCTGCTGCGCTCGCTCGATCCGCTGTACAGGGTGTCCAGCTACATAATGGTAAACAGGAACGGTGCATCCAACTTTTTTGTGGATAACGTTGATATCGATGAAATAGAGCGCTATATTCGCCATAAGCGCAGGGACGAGGGCCTTGCGGGGTTCGGCATAATGCATGTGCTGGTGGCGGCATATGTGCGCGCGCTGTCCCAAAGGCCGGCAGTAAACCGCTTTATATCGGGGCAGAAGATTTATGCGCGTAACAATATTGAAATAAACCTGACAGTTAAGCTTGAAATGAAGAAGGAATCTTCAGAAACCGTAATAAAGATCCGCCCAGAGCACGAGGCCACCGCTACCGATATATATAACCTTTTCCAGAAGGAGATAGAGTTTGCCCGCAGCGAATCGGATTCAAGCATGGACAATACCGCAAGAATACTGAGCCACATTCCCGGCCTGTTCCTCAAATTCGCCGTGTGGTTTCTTAAACTGCTGGACTATTTCGGTTTGCTGCCCAAAAAGCTTACCGATCTAAGCCCCTTCCATGGCAGCATGTTCATAACCAGCATGGGGTCGCTCGGCATACCGCCCATATTCCATCATCTGTATGATTTCGGCAACGTGCCCGTGTTCCTCTCCTTCGGCCCCAAGCAGAGAAAGCTTGAGATACAGCCCGACGGGCAGATAGCCGAAAAGCGCTTCATAAGCTACACCGCCGTTACCGATGAGCGCATCTGCGACGGATTTTACTATTCCACCGCGTTTAAGACTCTCAAGAGCATTATGCGCAACCCCTTCCAGCTGGACGAAAGGCCCAAGGAAGTGTTCTACGACGTGGACTGAGGCATAATATGTCATCAATAGCAAAAGTAAAGGAATACCTTGCCCGCTTCGGCGCGGCGGGCAGGGTAATGGAGCTTGACCATTCAAGCGCAACGGTGGAGCTGGCGGCGCAGGCGCTGGGCGTTGAAGGCGCGCGCATAGCCAAGTCGCTTTCTTTCCACATGGGCGAAGGCTGCATGATAATAGTTATGGCAGGGGACGTGAAGGTGGATAACGCCCGCTTTAAGGCTACCTTCGGCTTCAAGGCGAAGATGCTCACCGCGGATGAGGCGCTTGCCATGACGGGCCACGCCGTGGGCGGAGTTTGCCCGTTTGCGCTGCCCGAAGGGGTTAAGGTATATCTTGATGAGTCGCTCAGGCGGTTCAAAACCGTTTTCCCCGCCTGCGGCAGCGCCAACAGCGCAATTGAGCTTACCTGCGACGAGCTTGCCGCATTCACCCCCGGCAGCGAATGGATAAGCGTTACAAAGCTTCCCCACGCTTGACAGGCGGCTAAACTTAACTTACAATAAAACCAATATAACCCGAAGGAGATGAAGGGATGCGCAACTGATTTTCGCATTATAAAAGCGTATTGATTAAACCGTTTGCCGTTCGGCTTAAAACCGGCGGCGCGGATGGGTGCGTTCTTTTTTGCGGAAATCCTTGCGTATGCTTCGTTCGGCCTTGGGGTATTTTTATATCCCACGGGCCGCCCTGCTCCGCCGCACCCTCCCGCCAAGGCTGATTTTCGGCCGAAGGAAGGAGGAGTTTTTATGTCTCAAATTTTCGTAAGCTCATTAACGTTCTGCTATGAGGGCAGCTACGACAATATATTTGAAAACGTTTCCTTTGCAATAGATACGGATTGGAAGCTGGGGTTCGTAGGGCGCAACGGGCGTGGCAAGACCACGTTTTTGAAGCTGCTTATGGGGGAATACGATTACCGCGGAAGCATAGCTTCAAGCGTGGAATTCGATTATTTTCCCTTTGATGTGGCGGAGCCGGACGCGCTTGCAATGGACTGCGTAGCCTCCGTTTGCCCCGATGCCGAGGAATGGGAGATACTGCGCGAAATAAACCGCCTGAACGTGGACGCGGGCGTGCTGTACCGCCCTTTTAATACGCTCAGCCACGGCGAGCGGACAAAGCTTATGCTTGCCGGAATGTTCCTAAGGAGGAACAGTTTTCTGCTTATAGACGAGCCCACAAACCATCTTGACGCGGAGGGGCGCGCGCAGGTTGCGGAGTATCTGAACGGGAAGAAGGGCTTCATACTCGTCAGCCACGACCGCGCGTTCCTTGACGGCTGCGTTGACCATATACTTTCCATCAACCGCGCGGACATAACCGTTACAAAGGGCAATTTTTCCCAATGGTGGGAGAATAAGCGGCGGCAGGACGCCTACGAGCAGGGCGAAAACGAAAGGCTTATGGGCGACATACGTCGCCTTTCGGAGGCCGCGCGGCGCACCGCGGCATGGGCGGACAGGGTTGAGGGCGAAAAGATAGGCGATATTCCCAACCGCGATAAATATATAAAGGGCGGCAGGGCATACATAGGCGAGCAATCGCGCAAAATGCAGCAGCGGCGCAAAAACATAGAGCGGCGGCAGCAGAGCGCCATAGAGGAAAAGAAAACCCTGCTCAGGAACATAGAGCGCAGCGAGGAACTGAAGATACACACACTCGGCACGCAGGCGCAGCGCATAATTGAGGCGCGGGAGCTGAGCCTGAGCTACGGAGAGCGGCAGATATTCGCTAACCTGTCCTTTGAGCTGAGGGCGGGCGATATAATAGCCCTTGCGGGGCGCAACGGCTGCGGCAAATCAAGCATAATAAAGGCCGCGGCAAGGCTTGCCGGCTGCGATATGCACGGCGCGGCATATGTGCCGTACACGGGGCTTCTGAAGCTGCCAAGCGGCGTCACGGCCTCCTATGTGCCGCAGGACACGTCCTTTCTTCGCGGCATGGCGGCGGACTATGCAAGGCGCATGGGCGCGGACATCAGCCTGTTTTTGACCATATTGCGAAAGATGGACTTCCCGCGCGTGCAGTTTGAAAAGGACATGCAGAGCTATTCCGTAGGCCAGCGCAAAAAGGTGCTGCTTGCGGCAAGCCTGTGCCAAGGCGCGCATGTTTTCATATGGGACGAGCCGCTCAACTACATAGACCTGCTAAGCCGCATACAGCTTGAGGAGCTGATAAAGAAGAACCGCCCCACCATGCTGATAGCAGAGCACGACCGCGCGTTTATAGAAAATATCGGCGCGGAGGTGGTGGGGATGGGGTAAAGCGGACTTTCGTCCGCAGTGAAATCCTGCTTGCGCAGGGTGAAATTGCGCTGATGCGCAGTGAAATATGGCTTCGCCATGTGAAATACGCCAAAGGCGTGTGAATGGGTGAGGTTGTAAGGCGCACCAAAAGGCTCCCCGGCCGGGGAGCTGTTGACGAAGCCGACTGAGGGGTTGCAATAAATAAAAAAGGAACGACCTACATCGTTCCTTTTTGCGTCTTATTCTTTTTTGCCTTACTTCGTTTTCAGTTCGTATCCGGCGGCGAGTACGGCGTTCTTGGCAAGCACGCGCGTGGGATCGACCGTGGGGAAGTCCAACTCAAAATCATCGAAGGCTATGGGTAGCTCCGTGCAGCCCAGCACGAATGCGTCCGCGCCGCGCTGCTGCATGGCGCGAAGCGCCGCCTTTATCGGCTCCGTGTCGAAATACTGCTCGTTGTCCGCCTTTATGCCGTCGTAAATCATGCTCATAACAAGCCTCTGCTCCTCCGGCTCCGGCAGCATATAATCTATGCCGTATTCTTCAAACAGCTTTGCGTATATGCCGGTTTTCACCGTGCCGTCGGTTGCAAGCAGGGCCACCTTTATATGCCCGCGGCTCTTTATTTCCTCCGCGGTAAGGCGCAGCATGTGCAGTATGGGGCATTTGGTGGACGCCTGTATTGCGGGGTAAAAATAGTGCGCCGTGTTGCAGGGCATAAGCAATATGTCCGCGCCCGCGTTCTCAAGCCGCTTCGCCGCCGCCTTCAGCTCGTCCGTGGGATCCGGCCCCAGCCCCAGTATTGCCGCCGTGCGGTCGGGTATGCTTGTATCGGAGTCTATTATAACGTGGATATGCTTTGAATCCGCGTCTGCCTTTGTAAGGTGCGTTATTTTTTCAAACAGATCGGCCGTGGCAAGCGGGCCCATGCCGCCTATTATGCCGACCTTTTTATGTTGCGTCTGTTCCATGGTTCTCCCTTATTTAACGTCCTTGGGGTCAACTGCGAAAAGGGACGCCGTGCCGCCGCTGTGCAGGAACAGCACCGTTTCGTTTTCGCCTATTTTGCCCGTGCGGATAAGGTGCATAAGTCCGGCGAATGCCTTACCCGTGTATACGGGGTCAAGTATAAGCCCTTCCTGCTGCGCCATGAGCGTTATGGCCTCAAGCCCTTCCTTGGAAGGCTGCGCATAGCCCGCGCCGTAGTAGCGGAGAATGTCTATATCCTTCGGCTCAACGTGCACGTCCGCGCCCAGTATTTCCGCCGCGCCGTTAACAAGCTCCGCCGTTATTTCTTCAAACGGATCGTCGCACACGGCAACGCCGGTCACCTTGCAGCCGTCGCCGTAAAGCATTGCGCCAAGCACCAGTCCCGCAAGCGTTCCGCCGCTGCCCGCGGTTGAAACTATGCGGTTTATCTTTATGTCCTGCTCAAGGGCTTCGGCAAAAATTTCGCGCGCGCAGTCGACGTAGCCAACCGTGCCGAGCGGCACGCTGCCGCCAACCGGCACAAGGTAAGGATTATGCCCCGCCGCGCGCAACTCGTCCGCAATGCGGTCCATTTCCTTATATACGTCGTCGTAGCTGTCCGTATCAACAAAGCGCACGTCCGCGCCCAGCAGTTCGTTTATAAGCAGATTGCCAACTCTTCCCTGCACGCCGCGCTGCTTTAGCACAAGTATCGCCTTTATGCCTATTTTGTTGCAGCATGCCGCGGTGAGCATGGCGTGGTTGCTCTGCGCCCCGCCGGTGGTCAGCACGTAGTCCGCGCCCTTTTCCTTTGCATCATAAAGCAGATATTCAAGCTTGCGCACCTTGTTGCCGCCGGTGCTTACGCCGGTCATATCGTCGCGCTTGATGTATATATTGCGGCCAAGCACGCGGCTCATGTTGTCAAGCCTGTGCATGGGGGTGGGGAACTGGCCAAGATGCAGTTTATTGGGTCTATTCATGGTTATCTTTCCTCCTTCAGCCTGGGCATGTCAAGAAAATCGAACGTGGCAAAATAATCCTTGTTGGTTTCTGCGCGGCGTATAAGCTGAGTGCTTCCGTCCTCCTTCAGCAGCACCTCCGCGCTTTTAAGCTTGCCGTTGTAGTTATAGCCCATGGAGAAGCCGTGCGCGCCGGTATCGTGAATAACCAGTATGTCGCCTTCGTTTATTTCGGGCAGGGGACGGTCAATTGCAAAGCGGTCGTTGCTTTCGCAAAGGGAGCCGGTAATATCATAAACGTGGTCATGCGGGGCGTTTTCCTTGCCCAGCACCGTAACGTGATGATACGCGCCGTACATTGCCGGGCGCAGCAGGTTGGCGGCGCAGGCGTCGGTACCTATGAAGTGCTTGTGGGTATCCTTGTGGTGTATAACCGTGGTAACAAGATAACCCGCGGGGCCGGTCATGTAGCGGCCAAGCTCGGTGAATATGCGCGGGCGCATATCCGTGCCGCCGAACACCTCGTCATAAACCTCGTGCACCTTTTCGCCCACGAAGGCTATATCGGTGGCGGTTTCTTCGGGCCTATAGGGTATGCCTATGCCGCCGGAGAGGTTGATGAACGCTATTTCAACGCCAACTTCCTCGTGCAGTTCCTTTGCAACGGTAAAGAGGAGCTTTGCAAGCGTGGGATAATACATGTTATCCGTGTTGCAGGAGGAAAGGAAGGAGTGCAGGCCGAAATGCTTCACGCCCAGCGCCTTGAGCTGCTTAAAGCCTTCGGTAAGCTGTTCGCGGGTGAAGCCGTATTTCGCGTCCGCAGGGTTGCCCATTATGGCGGTGCCGATGCGGAACTCGCCGCCGGGATTGAAGCGGCAGGATATGGTTTCGGGTATGCCGCCGTGCTCCTTAAGGAACTCTATGTGGGTAATGTCGTCCAGATTGATCGTGGCGTTCAGCCTGCGGGCATATTCAAAGTCCTTGGCGGGGGTATCGTTGGAGGAGAACATTATTCCGTCGCCCACAACGCCTATCGCTTCGCAAAGCATAAGCTCGGCATAGCTGGAGCAGTCCATGCCGCAGCCTTCGTCGCGGAGTATGCTCATTATAATGGGGTTGGGGCAGGCCTTAACGGCATAGTATTCCTTGTATCCTTCGTTCCAGCTGAAGGCCTGGCGCAGCGCGCGGGCGCGGTGGCGAATGTCCTTCTCGTCATAAATATGGAAAGGAGTCGGGAACTTCTCGATTATCTTTTCCATCTGTGCCTTGTTAAAGGGCAGTTTCTTGTCCGTCACGTGATTTATCCTCCGTTTATGAATCGGGTTTAAATTTCCCTGAGCTCTATGATCTGCTCGCCCTTTGTTACGCTGCTTGCGGATATCGCCGCATCGTCGTATTCAATCTCGCCGCCCTGGTTATCATAGGGGTCGTGGCGCCAGAAGGTTTCCGCGGGGTCGAGCGGGTGCTGGAATTCGCTGTTGGCAACCATTCTGTACGGATCGAGATTGCCGAAATAGTGCTTGCGGCGGGCGGAATTATTGATGCGGTGCGCGCTGCCGCCGAAGGAGGGATCTGCAAACAGCCAGCCGTGGGGGGCAATGTAGAACTGCGCCCAGTCATGGTAGCCGATATCGCCGGGAGCGGAGTAGAAGCCGCTCTGCCATTTTGCGGGTATGCCCGCGCAGCGGCACAGCGTTATGAACAGCAGCGCCTGAACGCCGCAGTCTCCCTTCAGGTTGCGCGCGCAGCCTTCCGCTATGCTTTCAAGGCAGAAGTATTCCGGCATGAAGGAGTACGTTACCCTTGTTGTAACAAAATCATAGAAATTGCGGGCCTTTTCAAGGTTGTTGGCGCAGCCTGCGCCAAGCTCCTTCACAAGCTCCCTTATATACGGCGTGAAAACAATGTGCGGGGACTGCTCCTGCGTATCGAAATCGTTGGGCTGCTCCGCATCGGGGATAAGCTTGCAGGTATCGCAGTAGGGGGCAATATTGTCGTATTCGTATTCAACGAAGAACTCCACGTTTTCATTAAGCTTTTCTTCAAAGTACACGGTGCGTATGGGCGCATCCTCGGGGCAGATGTGCTTAGGCTCATGCGAAAATGCAATAAGCTTTATGTTGCTCTGCTGTATGCACTTGGCGGGTATCGGCAAATGCACCTTGACCACCTTGCCGGGGATGAACGCATCGTCGTTTATGCGGATGGAGGCGCGTATGCGCAGGTGTACGCCGAAGCTGCCGCGCTCACGCATAATGTTCATGGAGCGATCCAGCATGCTTACGGTTTCGGTGGGCTTATCCTCGCCCTGGCTCGTGCCGGTATCCTTAATGTTGGCGCGCGCGGCGTAGTCGGCGTTGACCTTGAGCAGGGTTTGATGGAAGCGCTTGAAATAGCGCCTTTCGCCGTTTATGAATATCCAGCCTATTTTGTTCATATCCTCAAGCGCGTGGAACTCCTCCTCGGTAAAATCGGGAATATCCTTGCGTATGCACGCCATGGCGGTTTCAAACGTGTAAGGATAGTTCCTTGGCAGGCGCAGCATTATTTCGCGCTGCACCCTCATGCAGGCGGCAAGGGGCGCGGTGGTATTGGGGTCGGCAAGGTGCATGTCGATAAGGCGCAGGGCGTTGTCAATATCGCCCACGGCCTTCAGCCTTGCAATATCCTCCGGCAAGCCGATGTCAAGATAGCGGATGTCGTCGTTCTGGTTCATGCTCATAATAATATCCTCCTAAAAAATGCTGCCTACGGCAAGCACGCCGTTGGCAAGATCCTCACGGTAATCGGGATCGCAGGGGCAAAGGCTGTTTATAACCACGCCGTCGCTGCCTGCGCGGCTGGTGGAATGGATATATTTGCCATCGCCAATATACATGGCAACATGGCCCTTGAAGAACAGCATATCGCCCTTCTTCATGTCCTTGCGCTCTATTTCGTGTACGCAGAAGCCTTCCTTTATGTCCGCATTGCGGTACATGTCCACGCCGTACATAAGATAGCAGCTGCCGACCAGGCCGGAGCAGTCTATGCCAAGCGGGCTCTTGCCGCCCCAGCGGTACTGCGTGCCGAGGTACTGCTTTGCAAGGCTGACAACCGCGTGGCGCAGCTCTTCTTCGCCAAGGGTGGGCTTATCGTAATACGCGCCCAGCTGCAGCGAACGCATATAGCCTTCCGCGCCGCCGTACAGGCGAACATGGGTCCAGCCCGCGCGCACGTTTTCATCTTCTATTTTTTCAACTATCGCGCCGCGGTAAAGGGTTATGAGCACGTTGCCGTTATGCGTGGCCTCGGTATGCACATCGCCGGCCAGCGCCCAAACGCGCAGCAACTTGGTGTCCTCGCCTTCGCGGCGGGCTATTTCCGCCTTATCGAAAAGCATGTCGTCCTTATGGGCATAGGTTTCGTAACGGTAAGGGGTAACTATTTTGTACCAGCCGCCGTCCAGCTTTTCCGTGCAGGTGATGACGTGGCCGTACCAGCCTTCGTCGTCGGGCTCGGCATCGAATGCGGGTGCGCACACATACAGCGCGCGGGGAGCGATAATGATGGCCTTTTTGTTCATGGGTATCTCCTTCTTTTGCCTTTTGCTGCTAAATAAGCGTGTTTTGGCGAAATTTTTCCGTTAATGGAATATTTAACGGAAAAACCTTTATATATTGTATACTTTTCGGCGCTCTTTAGCAATCAATTTATGCATGGAACGCCTTGGGATTTTAATGCAGATTTATTACAGCAGCTCTGCAAGGCATTCTTTTTCGTGCCCGCGGAAGCCTTTGGTATGCTCGGCATGGGTAAGGCTGCTTATGACGCTCTCCTCAACGCACTCTATCGCCGCGCGGAACATAAGGTCCATATCGTCCTCAAAGAGCACGTCCGCGGCGATGGGCTTTTTGGGCGAATAGTGCGGTATGCGGTTGGCCGTTGTGAATGCAAGGGCAATTTCGCCGGAGCCGTTGCCGGATATGCTGCCGGTGCGGGCTATGCCGCTCTGTGCCCGGCGGGCAACGCGCTGAAGCTGCCTTGCGGATACGGGTGCGTCGGTTGCGATTATTATTATAACGCTGCCCTTGTCCTGCTGCTCCGCCGCCTTTTCGGCCTCCTTTTTCTGATAAAGCCTTTCACCCACGCGCTCGCCGCCTATGGTAAGGTCCCTTAGCGTGCCGAAGTTGGTAAGCAGCAGCGCGCCCACGGTGTATTTGTTGCCGTAAAGCTCAAATACACGGCTGGCGGAGCCTATGCCGCCCTTGAGCGAATAGCAGCTCATGCCGCTGCCCGCGCCTACTGCGCCCTCCTCAAAATCGTCCGCGGCGTTTGCAAGCGCGTCAAGCGCGTTCTGCTCGGTAACGTGCAGGCCGCGTATGTCGTTAAGATGGCCGTCGTTGCATTCAAATACCATTGGGTTGACCGTACCCGTGTCGCGGCCTATATCCTCATTGCGCTCCAGCATATATTTCACCAGCGCCGTGGCGGCCGTGCCCACGGAAAGGGTGTTGGTCAAAAGCAATGGGGTTTCAATGGTGCCAAGCTCGTTCACCTGCACAAGGCCGATGCTCTTGCCGAAGCCGTTTATAACGTGGCTCGCGGCGGGGCATTTATCGTGGAAAATATCGCCCGTATGCGGCAGTATTGCGGTTACGCCCGTGTTTATGCCGCCCTCGTGCCGCGTAACGTGGCCGACCCTTACGCCGGGAACGTCGGTAATCTTATTCAGCTTGCCCTTTTCCATCCTGCCCAGCGTGAAGCCGAAGCTGCTCTGTACACCCATTGTCATTCCTCCAATATGAATATATTTTCTCGCTTTGCACGTTTCGGCAAATTGCGCCGAAACCCGACCTATATTATATACTATTTTTCTCCGCAGCGCCATCGCAATATGAGCGGGAAGGGGCAGAAGAAGCCTTTAGGCAGCGCTAAACAAAAGCTGTCCCCGCGTGCGGGGGATTCGAGCCGAGCGCGTCCGGTGGACGATAAAGCGAGGGGAGAATCGGGCGGAATAGGGAGTGTTGCAAGCGGCAGCAAAGCAAGACGACCATATTCCAACCAGCGTTCGTGGCACGAAGTGCCGAAAGGGGAATGGCTCAAAGAAGCCAAGTGCCGTGAGGTATTCCCCCTCAGTCTGTTCACTATCGTTCACAGACAGCTCCCCCGCAAGCGGTGGAGCCTTTTGGTGCGCTTTACAAACTCTTACATTATGCCTGCCCTGAAAGGGGAGGTGGATGCGAGTGCAGCGAGCAGACGGAGGGGTTGCATCGGGGCTGCTCTTATTTACGGCAACCCCTCAGTCAATCCGCCTTGCGGCGTATTGCCAGCTCCCCGGCCGGGGAGCCTTTTGGTGTGCTATACAAGCTCAAACGATAACCCCGCGAAGCGGGATTTCACATTGCGAAAGCAATATTTCACTGCGCGTCAGCGCAATTTCACCCTGCGTCAGCAGGATTTCATCGCGCGTAAGCGCGCTTCCCCCTACCTCCTCCTGCTATTCCCGCGGCAGCGGTTGCGGCACGAGGGCTGCTGCTCGATGGGCGGTATCGGCTTAGGCGCGGCTGCGGGCTGCTCATTGCGCACATATGGGCGGGGCACGAACGGCTCCGCATTTGCGTCCGGCGGGGTGAAAAGGCGGTTCGCGCGCTCAAGCAGGGCGCGGCCTACGTTGCTTTTCGGCTCCGTTTCGCCGTCCTCGGCGCTGTTTTGCACGGGTGCAGGCCGATATTGCTCCTGCGGCGAAGTTGGCTCGGCGGGGCTTATGGGCGGCGATAACTGCGGCTCCTCCCGCGCGGCTGCGCAGGGGCAGCTCTGCCGCTTCTGTTCGCCCTGCCGCCGCGCCTCCTCCATGCGCACGGCCGTGAATGCGCGCTCCCGCGCGGCTGCGCTTATGCCGTAAAACGCCGCGCCCGCTATTGTTCCATCCATCAATATTATCGCGCCCGCAACGTCGTTTGCCGCAACGAAATAGCCCGCGCCGTCCGCATCGGCCCGCATTACCCGCCCGCGCCTGAGCATTGCGTAAAGCGTTACGCTTCCCGCCTTGCGGCATTGGAGCATCGGCTCAAGCCGCGTGCCGCCCTGTACGCAGCTAAGCTTCAGCGTGCCGCGGCAGGCGGATGAATTGATGCTCCTTACGGGCAATATGCGCGTTTCTGCCATACGATACTCTCCTTATCGCGTCCAAACGGGCGCGTTTTATAATAATAAGTATATTTAACGGCGCGGAATTTATGATATAATCATAATCGGATAGAAACCGCACAAGGAGGCTTTACAATAAATGGAAACAAAGGCTGAACCGCGCAACGAAAAGGGCCAAACGCTGGCCGAATTCCTTGCCGCATATGATGAAAACAAGTACCGCCGCCCGTCCGTAACGGTGGACATGGTGGTATTTACGCTCAATGAGCGGGGCGAGCTTTGCGTTATGCTTATACGCCGCCGCAACCATCCCTTCATAGGCCGCTGGGCGCTGCCGGGCGGATTCGTTGAAATGGACGAGGAGCTTTCCGCCGCCGCAGCGCGCGAATTGCAGGAGGAAACGGGCGTTACCGGAATACCGCTGAGGGGCTTCGGCACGTTCGGCGCGGTTGACCGCGACCCGCGCACCCGCGTGATAACCTCCGCGTTCTATGCGGTTGCGCCCATGGGCAGCATTGCGCCCCAGGCCGGGGACGATGCCGCGGACGCAAAGCTTTTCACAATAAATACCGAGCTTGAAGCATACAGCGCAAGCGCCGAGCGTTACCGCATAACGCTCACCAACGGGGAAGAAACGCTGCATCCCCGCGCGCTGATACGCTATGACGAACTGGGCTCCACGGAAGCTATGGCAGTACCCATAGGGCAGGGCGAGCTGGGCGGCGACCATGATTTGATACTTTTCAGCGCAATGCGCGCATTGAACGACCTTCCCCGCGAAAGGGCGGCGCTGGTGCTGAGCAGGAATAATCCCGATATGCTTGCAGACGCCGTGCGCGCGCTGGACGTTGCGCTTGGCGCAATACCCGAAAGCAAATGAAAAGAAACGCAGTATATACGGCGCTGCTTACAATAGCATCGCTCCTTATAATAACGGCCGTGCTTTTCACCAGTCTGCAATTCTGCATGAATCAGCGGGACTGGTACTATAAAACCTATGTAAAATACAATACGGACAAGCAAACCATGATGAGCAACGAGGATATGACAGAGGCCATATTCCGGCTTGTAGATTACATGGAGGGCCGCGTGGACAGCATTCAGCTAAGCGTTACCGAGGCCGGACGGGTGGTTGAAATGTATAACCGGCAGGAGATAGACCATATGGTGGACGTGCGCGCGCTGTATCAGGCGTGGCGCGCCGTGCGCACATACGGCGGCATACTTGCCGTAATAATAATCGCCGTATGCATGGCTACGCTGCAAAAGGGTGAACGCATAGGTATGCTCTGCCGCGCCTTTTTGATAGCGGCGGCTGTATTCGGCGCGGTGCTTATATTGCTCGGCATATGGGTGGCGGTTGATTTCAACAGCTTTTGGACGGAGTTCCACCATCTGTTTTTCACCAACGACCTTTGGCTTATGGATTACGCCACATGTCGCATGATACGCATATGCCCGCTTCCGCTTTTTAACGATATTGTGGTGCGCTTTGCGCTCATGTTCCTTGTTCCGTTCGCGCTTATGCTTGCGCTTGCAATATGGGGCAGAGGAAGGAGCCGAACGAAATGAATTATTATGAAAAGGCGCTGCTCGGCGCGGAGGCTTACCGCCTAAAGGATAAGCCCGTAATGCTTGCGATAGAAAGCTCCTGCGACGAAACGGCGGCGAGCATAGTGCGCGGCGGGCGCGAGGTACTGAGCATGAGCGTGTTCACGCAGATTCCTATACACCGCAAATACGGCGGTGTTGTGCCGGAGCTTGCCTCCCGCTCCCATGTGGAAAAGGTACATAGCGTTGTTGCGGACGCGCTGGAGCAGGCGAATTTAAGCATAGCGGACGTGGACGCCGTATCCGCCACATACGGCCCCGGGCTTGTGGGCGCGCTGCTGGTGGGCCTAAGCTACGCAAAGGGGCTTGCGTACGCCGCGAACAAGCCGTTTATAGGCGCGGACCATATCGCGGGCCACATTGCGGCGAATTATTTAAGCTATCCCGATTTACAACCGCCGTTCGTATGCCTTGTTGCAAGCGGCGGGCACAGCCACATAATTTTGGTTGAGGGCTATAACAGCTTTAAGCTATTGGGCTGCACGCGGGACGACGCCGCGGGCGAAGCGTTCGACAAGGTGGCCCGTGCGCTGGGGCTGAATTACCCAGGCGGGCCGGAGCTTGAAAAGCTTGCGCGCGAAGGCAACGCCAATGCTTATTCCTTCCGCGGCGGCTTCAACGAAAGCGACAATCTTGATTTCAGCTTTTCCGGCATAAAGACGGCGGTAGTCAATCTGATGCATAATGCGGAACAGAAGGGCGAAACGCTTAACCGCGCGGATATTGCCGCAAGCTTTCAGCGCAGCGTTGTGGATACGCTGTGCCAAAAGGCAATACACGCCGCAAAGCTTAACGGTGTCAGCACGCTTGCCCTTGCGGGCGGCGTCAGTGCGAACACTGCCCTCCGCACCGCGCTTGAAAAGGCGGCGCACCGCGCGAACCTGCGCTTATGCCGGCCGGACATGCGCTTCTGCACGGACAACGCGGCCATGATAGCCTGCGCCGCGCACTACGCGCTGCTTGAGTCCGCCCCAAGCGAACTGAGCCTGAATGCAGAGCCGAGTAAGGAGCTGGCGGAGTAGGCTGAGAGAGAATATAAAAGTAAGGGGACGGGAGGCCGTCCCTTAATTATTGCCGAAAGTTTATAAGATGCGGAGTAGGGGCCGTCATTGGCGGCCCGCCGTGGCTATGTTTGAGTTGTAAAGTGCACCAAAAGGCTCCCCTCTACGGGGAACTGGCACGGCGTAAGCCGTGACTGAGGGGTTGTAACAAACAAAGAGCTATAAGTTGGTTTATAACCCCTCCGGCTTTCGCTTCGCAAAACCCACCTCCCCTTTAAGGGCAGGCTTTTGGTACTGCACACGTACGGGGTATTTACCCCTCAAACCCATCAATATTCCCTTGCAGCGCGGCGAGGAAGCGGCCTATGTGGTAGCCGTCGCACACGGCATGGTGCGCCTGTATGGCAAGGGGCAGCAGGCGGCGGCCGTCCGCAAAGAAGGCTTTGCCCATCGTGAATATGGGCAGCAGCGCCGTGCCGCCGTTATAAAGATTGAGATTCACTGCGGTGAACGTTGCCCACGGCATCATGGATACATTGAAGGAGTTGGGCGGGGTGTTGGGCTTGGGCGCATAGGACACGGCAGCTGAATACAGCGCGCTGTCGCGCTCATACGCGGCGAGGAACGCTGAATAGTTCGGGTCAAACTCCGTCCATATGCCGGAGAAGGTTTTCGATTCCTTATTGAAAACGGTGTATGCGGGGTGCATATCATCATATACGCCAAGCACGCCGTCCACAAGCGCCATGCGAAATTCAGGAATTTCATTAACCGTGCGCGTGAGCAGCCATATCATGGCAGGGTAAAGCTTATGAGCGCCGAGCGCGGTTATGTCCACGTTTACGGTCATGGAATAGCTGCATTGATTGTTGCCTATAAAGCTCAAATAATGCTCCCTGCGGGGGAATGAGTCCAAATCTATCGGATGAAAAGCCAAAGTTGTTACCTCCTGAAAAAACGCCCGTGGTCAGCGGGCGTTATGCTTTTTATATGCTGTTTAGGACGGGTTCACGAAGCGGGAGAACATGCCCTGGAACGCCAAATTGACGGTTTTGAGCGGGCCGTTGCGGTTCTTGGCAACTATTACCTCCGCCGTGTTGTCCTCTATCTCCTCGCCAGGGGCGCCGCCGTATTCGGAATCGTCCTTCCTGTTGCGCATGGCGAGCGCCTTGCGGTAGAGCAGAAGCACCATGTCCGCGTCCTGCTCTATTGCGCCGGAGTCGCGCAGGTCCGCCAATATTGGGCGGTAGCCGTTTTCCTTTCTGCTTTCGGAGCCGCGGGAAAGCTGGCACAAAAGCATAATCGGCACCTGAAGCTCCTTTGCAAGTATCTTCAGCGCGCGCGTGGCCTCCGCAATGTCCGCCACAAGGCTGCCGCGCTTGTTGCCGAGCTGTAACAGGCCCAGATAGTCTATAACAACCAGATCCAGCCCGTAGCGCGTCTGCTGGCGGCGGCAGCGGCTGCGTATATCGGCAACACTGAGATTGCCGCTGTCATCGATATACATTTTTGAATCGCTCAGGGTGAGCAGAGCGTCGCTCAGGACCAGAAGATCCTCCTCCGTGGTTTCGCCGGTGTTCACCTTTTGCATGTCCACTTTAGCCAATGAGCAGAGCATACGGGTGGTAAGCTGCTCGTGGCTCATTTCAAGGCTGAATACGGCGACCTTTTTATTGGCTGTGGTTGCGGCGTATTCGGCTATGTTCATTGCGAATGTGGATTTGCCGACGCTCGGCCTTGCGGCAACGATTATAAGGTCGCCCTTCTGAAGGCCGCTCGTAAGCTCGTCCAGCTCCTTAAACCCCGTCGGCACGCCGCTTATTTCGCCCTTGGTTTTCATAAGCTCGCCTATGCGCATATACGCTTCCAGCGCGCTTTTGTCCACGGGAACCATTGTGTCCTCATTCTTTTTCATGGATATATTGAATACGCGCCTTTCGGCTTCGTCCAATATATCGGTTATGGGGGCGTCGGAATCGCTGGCGGTTTTTATTATTTCGCCGCCCGCGGCTATAAGCTGGCGCAGAACGCTCCTGTCCTCTACTATTTTAATATAGTAGCTTACGTTGGCTGCGCTGGGGACAAAAAGCGAAAGCTCCGCAATGTAGCCTATGCCGCCGGCGGCAGCCAGCTTGCCCGCCCGCTCCAGCGCATCCACAATGGTAACGCTGTCCACGGCCTTGGCATGGTTGACAAGGTCGCACATGGCTTCGAATATATATTGATGCTGCGGCATGTAAAAATCCTGAACGGTCAGCATCTCTGCCGAAAGTTCGGCTGCATCGCGGCTGATGAGCATACTGCCCAGCACGCTTTTTTCCGCCTCCAGCGAATGCGGGGGAGTCCTTGCTTCCACTTCTATCTTTCCACCTTTAATGTGTTGCTCTCAGGGTATAAATCAGTTGTTCTGGGGCAGGGGAAGAACCTCTACTTCGAACTTCGCGTCCGCGTTTTCGTAAAGATGCGCGGTAACGTTCAGCTTGCCCAGCGCCTTTATGGGCTCGTCAAGGCGAATTTTTTTCTTGTCCACGTCAAGCCCGTGCTGCTCTTTAAGGCCGGCGGATATTTCCGCCGCGCCGATGGAGCCGAAAAGCCTGCCGTTTTCGCCGCACTTGGCGTATACCTTAACGTTCAGCCCGTTCATGCCGGCGGCAAGCTCCTTGGCGCGCTTGCGCTGCATCTCAAGGCGGTGCGCATCGGCCTGCTTTTTTATATTGGCGGCGTTGATGCTGCTTGCGTCCCCGGGAAGGGCCAGCTTGCGCGGGATGAGGAAATTGCGGGCGTAGCCGTCGTTTACTTCGCAAACGTCGCCCGCCTTACCGGTGCCTTTAACGTCCTTTTGCAGAATGACTTTCATATTTTTATAAACCTCCTGTTGGTTATTTCTTTATTATGAGCGCGAATAGTCCGCGCCTATTTCGTCCAAATAAGAGTAAATGCTGTCGGTCAGCTTGTCAACGGCTTCGTTAATGCTTATATCCTTGAGCTGGGCGCCCGCAACGGCAAGATGCCCGCCGCCGCCTATGCGCTCCAATATAAGCTGAACGTTGATCTGCCCCAAGCTGCGGCCGCTTATGTTTATGCCGCCGGGTGTTTCCGCAAGCACGAAGGAAGCCTGTATCCCCTTTATTGAAAGGAGAGCATCCGCCGCCTGCGCCGCGATGAGCATATTGTTGGGCATATCCTTGGGGCAGGTGGATATGGCTATGCCGCCATCCATTATGGTGGCGTTTTCGACTACCTTCGCGCGGTTGCGGAAGGTGGTCATATCGTCCTGATACATAAGCTTTACCATGCTGGTATCCGCGCCGCTGCGCCTAAGGAAGCCCGCGGCTTCAAACGTTCTTGCGCCGGTATTTATGGCAAAGCTCTTGGTGTCCATGGTCATGCCGGCAAGCAGTGCGCTCGATTCAAACGGCGTGGGCTTGAGCCCGTCCGCAAAATACTGCATCACTTCCGTTACCATTTCGCAGGCGGAGCTTGCGCCGGCTTCGTAATAATTAAGCGTAGGCGCGCTGAGCGAATCCACGGGGCGGCGGTGATGATCTATTATAACGGTTTTTGCGGCCTTGTTATAAAGCTGGGGCGAAAGGACGGAGCTTGTGCGCTGAGTATCGACAACGACAAGCACGCTTGTGGGCCGGATAAGCTGAAGCGCCTGCTCCACAGTACGGACGCAGTCGTGATACTGCTTGCTTTCGGCCATGCTGTCGAGCGCGCCCTCGATAGTTGCATTCGATTCATCAAGCACTATATAGCCGCGGCGGTTTGCGCACTGGCTCAGACGCATAAGCCCCAAAGCCGCGCCAATGCAGTCCATGTCGGCGTTCTTGTGGCCCATTACGAACACCATATCCGAATTTTCCATAAGCTGGCGCAGCGCCTTTGCAAAAAGCCTTGCCTTTACGCGGGACTGCCGCGTGAGGGCTATCTGCTTCTGCCCGCCGAAGAAGGCATAGTTCGTGCCGCGCTTTACAACGGCCTGGTCCCCCCCGCGGCCGAGCGCAAGCTCCATTGCCTGCCTTGCGGATTCGTCGCTGTGCGCAACCTGGCTTTCGGCGCCCACGGCTATTGAAAGGGTAACGGTCTGCTCGGTGCCGGTATCTATGGCATGGGCAAGCTCAAGCAGCTTGAAACGCTCCTTCTCCAGCGCATCCATGTACTTTGCTTCGAATATAAGGAAGAAGCGCGCGTTTTCATAGCGGCGGTATGTGCCCTGAATTGACGAAGTAAACTTGCTGACAAGGCCTTCCACCTCCGAAAGCACGCTGTTGCGCTGGAACTGCTTATCGGCATTCAGCTCCTCGTAATTATCGACGTATATCAGCGCCACTACGGGCATGTTTTCTTCATAAAGGCGGGTATAATGCAGCGCCTCCGTCCTATCGAGCCAATACTGGAACGTGAGCTTATGCGCGGAGGGGTGCTCCCGCTTTATGGGGCTGCACATTATTTGATACGCTTTGCCGTTGAACTCAAGCGTGGTGGCCTGAGTGGGGGCGTGGGTATCGAGCGAGGGCAGTATCCTTTTTATGTCCCGCCCGGAATAAATTTCGTCCATAGCCTCATTGGACCAGATTATGCGGCCGGAATCATCGAATATAAGCGCGGGCACATCGATTGTATTTATTATGGAAGAAGCGGCGGATGAATTTTCAAGGAAAATATCGTCGCATTCCTGCTGAAGCTGCCGCCAGCGCGCGCCTATTATTACCATGCCTATGCCGAAGCACGCCACAACGAGCGCCGCGGACAGAAGGCCGACCCAAAGCGGCTTTAGGAGCAGCGCCAGCGCGGCTGAAGCAGCCAGCGCCGCGACGAACAGCGGTACAAGCGCGGCATACGGTTTCTTTTCCATAAACATATCCTTTCCTGTGGGGCCAAGGTACCCTCCCCCGGGGTTATTTGGCTTTATCATTCGGCACGAAGCGCGTGCGCGTTTTGAGCATTTTGTCCATAAGGCCGACGAGCGCCAGTATGTTGGTGCGGTACGGCACGAGCACGATGAGCACATATATTATTATGCGCTTAGCCTTGCTGCCGGGGCGGCCGAGGCGGGTGCTGAAATCGAGATAGCAGAAGCCCATGAGCGCAAGCGGCCCCAGCACGACCTGCTGCGCGGCCTCCAGCACGCTTTCGGAATTGTTCAGCTGCAAAAGGAGCGTTGCAACCGCGCCCAGCAGCGCCGCGCCAGCGGCATAGGTAAAGTTGCGCGAAAGCTGCCAAAGCGGCATGGGCGCCATTGGGCGAAGCTCACGCCCGGTGCGGCGGGTGAACGCGCGGGCGATAAGCGTATCGATAAGGGCGAAGAACATGGCGGCCGTGCAGATGAACCGCATGGTCATCCTTTCGGCCATCTCCTCATAGAGCAAAAGTCCGGTGCGGACATAGCTGAGCTTATCTTCATCCATTCCCGTGGACTGCGCAAGGGCGGTAAAATCCTGACTGAATGCGGAAATGAAGGACTCTATTGCATAAAAAGGTTCCTGCCCTTCAAGTATGCTGGGCAGGCATATATAAGCATAAAGCCCGATGCCCATCAGCAGCGCGCCGAGGGCGACGGCCGTGCGCCAAGGCTTTTTATTATATATAACATAGCCTATCGCGGCGGAAGCGGGCAGAGCCGCGCCGAGAACATAAGGAAACGCGCTTATTCCGGCAACAAAATACGCCGCAATGCCGAACGCGGCGAAAGAAACCGCGCCCGCGGCATAACCCCACGAGCCGAGCACGAAGCCCAGAAACGCCGGCGCGAGCACAAAGCTGAGTTCGCTGAACCCGCTGAGCGCGCCCATAACGGCGCCAAGCGCCAAACCTATAACAATACCCCGCGATGCGGGAGCCTTTTTTGTTTCCAAATTCATCCTCCGGCGGCGGACGCTATGCCGACGCCTACGTTATTATAATATAGATATAACTATTATACCCTTAATTCGGGCATAGGGCAAGCATTGCGCGGCAGGCGGACAAAATATGTAGAATATGTAAATTAAATGCGGTTCGTTTGCGGCGGGAGCCGCTATATGATATGATATGCATAAAATTCTGCATACGCAGGACGAATGGAGGATAATGCATGAAAAAGATCATTGCTGCGCTGCTTACGCTTATAATGGCGATGGCGCTTTTTGCAGGATGCGGCGGGGACAACGGTGAAAATAACCTGCCCGTGAACGTGGGCGACACAACGCCCAAGCCGCAGGAGAGCACAGACCCCGGCCAGGATAATACCCCCGGCGCGGCGCTTACGCGCGAGCCGCTCGGCGGAACGGGCATGATAGCCGCGGGCAGCATACATAACATTGGCCTGAGGACCAACGGCACGATAGTTTCCGGCGGACACGACCAATACGGCCAGCGCAGGACGAGCAACTGGACCGACATAGTGTTCGTTGCGGCCAACAAGAGCGCCACCATAGGCGTTAAGGCGGACGGCAGCGCCCTGTTTGCGGGCGAAATGACCGGCAGCGAGGCCGTTTCCGGCTGGAGCAACGTATACATGGCGGCCATGGGCGGCGACTTTGCGGTTGCCCTGCTTAACGACGGCACCGTTACCGGCACCAGCGGCGCGCCAGACGTTTCCGCATGGAGCGACATGGTATGGGTTGCGGCGGGCGAAAGCTTTGCAATAGGCCTCAAGAGCGATGGTACCGTTGCGGCTACCGCCGGTGCGCCGGACGTTTCCGCATGGACCAACCTGGTAAAAATAGCCGCCGGTGCGGACCGCGCCGCGGGTATAACCGCCGAAGGCAAGCTGGTTGCCAGCATAAGCACCGCCGCTTTCGATGCGAACAGCGATTACGTTGCGGTTGATGTTGGCGCGGCGGGTCTTGTGGCCGTGCGTGCGGACGGCAGCGTGGTTGCGGCGATGGAAGTTGAAGCGGACAACGACCCGCTCGTATACGCCGATTCCAAGGATATAACCGCCGTGAAGAACGCGGTTTCCGTTGCCGTGGGCGATACGCACGCGGTTGTTATGGACCGCACGGGCTATGCCTATGCATACGGCAAGAATACCGATTTGCAGTGCGACGTGGGAACGTTCAACCTGAGGCCCTATGTTGAAAACGTGAACGGCGCGAACTACATACGCGGCATAGAAATAGGCAGCACCGTTGAGCAGGCGAAGAAGCTGATTGCCCTGTTCACCGGCGCGGACAGCGTTGCCATAACCAAGGCGGACGGCAGCGAGGCCGCCGATACCGACACGGTTGCCACCGGCATGAAAGCGGGCGACGTGGGCGAAATAGTAATAATGGGCGATGGCAACGGCGACGGCGCCGTGACGAACGATGATTCCGCACTTATAGACGCCGTGCTCACAAAGCAGAGCGACCTTAGCGGCGCAAAGCTGCGCGCATTGCAGCTTAGCCTTTCCTATGGCCTGCCCGCTCCGGAATGCCGCGCGGCTGATAAGAACACCATTGCCTCATACATTGCGGGCACCGGCAGCATAGACCAGTTCGGCGACAAGGTGAGGGGTACCTATACCGATAAGTTCAAGAGCGCTTACGATGCGAATAACGATACCGTGGGTTACATTGAAGTGCTCGGCACGAATGTAAGCTATCCCATTATGTTCGATAAGACGGGCAAATGGTACTATAACGACCATACCCCCGCCAAGGAAAAGGCCGAATCCGGCTCCGTTTACGCCTATTATTACGGCCAGCAGCATAACGACGTAATAACCGGCCACAACTCCAGGCCCTCCGGCAGCATGTTCCATCAGCTTCATCATATTGAGGACTTCAATATGGGCAAGTCGAACTGCGAGGAAAAGAAGTATTGCGGCAAGGAGCTCAGCAATCTGCCCAATTTGAAGGTGTATTCCGAGCGCGTGTGGGACGTGTATCTCTATGGCGAGGAGGCGCGCTACGAGATATTCGCCATGTTTGAAACCAAGGCTCCCGCGGACGTTGAAAAGTCCCTGATGGAGTACGTTTGGTATCCCTACGGCAACACAAACCACGATAAGGACACCGATGAAAAGGTTCAGGCCTGGATAGACGAATGCATAAAGCAGACCAAGGAGCTGAGCGGGCTTGAGCTGAACACCAACGTTAACGTGAAGGACGATTTCCTCACCGTGTTCACCTGCGCAACGCAGCACAGCGACGCCGGCAAGGGCGCAAGGCTGTACTTCATGCTGAAGAAGGTAGATTATTAAAAAGCTTGGCGTTTATTAACGACAAAATCGATAATATTCCATGCGGGGCAAGGCGGAAGCACTTTGCCCCGCAATTTATTTTGCAGAGAAAAAGCCCGCTGTGCCTAACAAAATTTGAGGTCGGCAAAAAAGATTCAAGATTTTTTGCAAAAAAGCGTTGACAAAAAGAGGAGTGTTTGGTATTATAGTCAAGCGCGCTGGGGAAACGGACAAGAGAGACCGGAAGAAC
>ERZ825384.606-NODE-606-length-47344-cov-31.557487_pt1 | contig 47344 bp, 43 predicted proteins | sample MGYA00519931_ERZ825384 | MGnify/ENA primary metagenome ERZ825384 (study PRJEB31778, sample SAMEA3449200) | human gut metagenome | biome: human gut; feature: human-associated habitat; material: faeces | place: United Kingdom | collected 2010/2012 ...
TACCGTTTGTCGGTCTATCTTCGATAGCCCTGCCACGGAATTACACCGCTGCCCCCAGAAGCTGAATCCAAGAAGCTCGTCATATCCCATGGCAGTTGCTGCGAAATTTGCGGATACTCATACGCAAAAGTTTTCGGCAAAGAAATCGGCGCTCCTATAGACGAAGCATCGAAGCCGGTTGCCGTCTTAGACACCCGTTTAAAAAGACTACTATTCAATATTTGCAACAATTGCTACGAGTTGCCGGAAAAAATACTGGCGCAAAAGCTAATTGAAAAAGGGAATTAACAAACCGTACAGATACACAAAGAGCGCGCCGGGGACTCGACACGCTCTTATGTTATGAGTTTTGCAAACTGTGCGGAAAGAGACATGGGCTTGATTCTGTTTCCCTGCGACCCAGTCGATAATTTGTTCAACATCTATAGCCGCTGTCTCACAAAAATTTAGTAACTTTGCAATTACTCAAACAGCAAAATCTGAGAATGACCGCTTGACAAAGAAGAAACACGGCGAAAGCCGACAAACTTTTGGATACTCCTGAGTAGTTGTTACAGGCTTTGGTCGGCCTTCAGATGCTACTTGGGAGTTTCGTTGTATATAAAAATGAAAGCGTCCGAAATTCAGGAATTATTCAATAGTTTTGAATCCATCGCCATCGAATATTAGGGCGTTGAATGTTGGAGTGCGCGAGAGCTATCTTTGGCTTTGGGATATTCGCAGTATCGTAACTTCCTTCCTGTTATAGATAAAGCCAAAGAATCCTGCTCAAATGCAGGTGAATCCGTGTCTGATCATTTTGCGGACGTCCGCAAAATGATAACGCTCGGGAAAGGCGCAGAACGTCAGATAGATGATGTTATGCTAACTCGCTACATAACCCCAAAGGGCTGACTCATGCAAATTTGAGCCAACCCTGATTTTATGATGACTCTAATTTTTTGCGGACAGTAATAATAAAAAAGTATGTGCGCAAGGTGTACACATCCTTTATCTGCTTTATATGGAGAAGATGAAAGGTTTTTGTCAGTCATGCTTCTCGCTCCACTTAACCAGGTTGGCGAGGGTGTTCTCGAGAGAGCAAGCACAGTCTTTTTTGGCTGACTCGGGAATTTCGCTCTTGGCCGATTTGGCACACTGCAGAGTGAAACGTCCTTTGTGGTCGGGAACTCCTATCATATATTCCACAGTGATGGAGTTTATCTCTTTGTCGCCGTCCATTACCGTGCCTTGATATGCGAGACGACCGGCGCGGTCATCTTTCGGATGCTGGAAAAATATCACCTGCGCCATCACACGCTTGCCGCAGTTCAGGTCGTAATAGAACTGCATCTTGTCGAAGAGATGAGGGTCGTTGTCGGCCGAATCAAGCGGCTGGATGTCCACAATCGACGAGTTGAAGCGGTTCCAGACGGATATGTTGCACAGATTGCGCCAGATGCGTTCAGGCGTTACATTGTCGACCTCAACCTCCGCAAAGTTGTAAGAAGCGGCATCCTCCTGCGCAAATCCGGGTTTGAATTTAATCTTATCGGTGATCATAGTATTATTAAGTTTGTGTGTTTTATAATAAAACCCTTTGTCCACAAAAAATGTTTGGAGCCAAGTCCAAACATTTAATCGAAAAGCGATGCTGAGGGGGAGGGAGAAGTCAGTCCATACGGTTGCGGTAATCGTTGTAGGAATATCGCCTAAGAAGCTGAGGCTCGCCCCTTACGCCATCCTTTGTAGGCACGAGATATATCGACGGATGCTGAATGCCATTGAACATGTTCGTCTTAACGTTGGTGTAATGATTCATGTCCTCGAGCGTGAGACGAGAGCCGGGTTCCAGAGGCTCCTTAAAGCGCCAGGTGCCTACGAAGTCGCCACTCAGACAACTGTTGCCCCCGAGACGGTATTCGTATCCACCGCTCACAGTATCACTCAGTGCCTCTGTGATGCGCGGCTTGTAAGGCATTTCCAGACAGTCGGGCATGTGGCAGGCAAAAGAGGCATCAATAATAGCGGTACTTACCCCGCTGTTCTGCACAACATCGAGCACCGAGACCTGCAAGTCGCCCGTCCGCCATGTGAAAGCGCTCCCAGGCTCCATGATGATATGCAGGTTTGGATGACGTTGTTTGAAAGCCTTCAGCACCTTGACCAAATGGTCGCGGTCGTAGTCGGCACGCGTCATCAGATGTCCCCCGCCCATATTGAGCCATTTCAGCTGAGGCAGCCATTGGGCGAACTGTTTCTCGAGAGCTATAAGCACCTTTTCCAAGTCATAGCTTGAGCTCTCGCACAAAGCATGGAAATGGAAGCCCTCAATCTCCTCAGGCAACCTCTCAGGCAGCTGGTCAGCCATCATGCCAAAACGCGAGCCGGGAAGACAGGGATTGTAAATATCAGTGTCAATAACCGAGCACTGAGGATTGACACGCAGCCCGAACGACGGCATCTTAACACCCTCGGCTGCAAGCTGCAAAGCCTGTTGCCTATGCAACTCAAACTGACGCAGAGAGTTAAAAGTAACATGACTGCTCAGGCGGCAGAAAGTGTCGAAATCCGCATCACTGTAAACCGGCGCGAAGGTATGCACATTGTCTGTAAGATAATCGCGCGCCAGAAGCAGCTCGTTGACAGAACTGGCCGTGGCACCGGCCACGTATGGCTTCATGATGCCGAAAGTGCGCCAAAGAGCATTGGCTTTCAGCGCCATGATAATTTCCACATCGGCGCGTTGCGCCACATCCTGAATCAGCTTCAGATTTCTTATCAAGCGGTCCTCATAGACCACGTATGCGGGTGTTGGAATCATTTTTCAGATTTTCTTATTGTTATAACTTTTGCAGAGAAGCAAAACGAAGAATCAGGCGCTTCAGGCCAAAGCCCTCGAAATTAACCTCCACAATAGGTTCCGGGTCGGAGGTATAGTTCACCACCTCTCCTGCTCCGAATTTGGCGTGCTCGACCCTATCGCCCGGCTTATAAGGCGCGTCGGCAGGAACTGCAAACGGCGCCTGCCGGGTCTTCTTCGGCTTCAACGGCACAAGATTTCTCGGCTTCACATATCCCCTATCCTCATTCTTGAAGAATCTGTGGGGTGCCTGCTGCTGACCATAACCGCCATAGCTGCCATAGCCGCCATTCCCACTATTTCCTCCATATCCGTATGTGGGGCGCGAGACATTGCCTGAGAGATATTGCGGGTTAATCTCTTGCAGGAAGCGCGAGGGGATGGTGTCGGTAGTTGATCCGTTGCGGAACCGCTGACGCGAGTAGCTGAGCAGGACCGTTTTGCGGGCGCGGGTGATTGCCACATAGAGCAATCGGCGTTCCTCCTCCATCTCCGGGGGTGATTCCACGGCCTGCGAACCGGGAAAGAGATTCTCTTCAAGACCGGTGATGAACACATGGTCAAACTCAAGACCTTTGGCCGCATGCACGGTCATAAGAGTCAGTTTGGGAGTGTCGTCATCCTCCTCATTATCCTGGTCGGTGAGCAACGACACTTCGCTCAGGAAAGCACTCATGCCGACATTGTCGGCGTCGATGCGCGGCCGCTCAACATATTCTTTCAAAGCGCCGAGCAGCTCATTGAGGTTTTCGTGCTTGGATATCTCTTCAGGCACTGCCGACTGAGCATATTGCACAAACAGACCCGTGCGGTTGAAGATGTCTCGACCCAGGTCATAAGCATTAACCTTTTCAGCCTCAGCCTGAAACTCCTTCATCATATCGGCAAAGGCCTTGAGCTTGGCCGCGGTGCCCTTGTTGATGTTCAGCGCCACAGCCGAAGAGTCAGCCACAACCTTCCACATTGAAAGACCCCTTTCCATGGCCACGGCGCGCACTTTCTTCATAGTTGTGTCGCCGATGCCGCGTGCCGGAAAGTTGATAATTCGCCGCAACGCCTCGTCATCGTCGGGGTTGACGGCGAGCCTGAAATAGGCAATGGCATCCTTCACCTCCTTGCGCTGATAGAACGTGAGGCCGCCGTATATGCGATAAGGAATGGCGCGTCGCCGCAGAGCCTCCTCAAGCAAACGACTCTGGGCGTTGGTGCGGTATAAGATGGCCATATCCTCAAGCGTCTTGCCCGGCGAGTTATGTATCCGACGCGACACGGCTGCGGCCACCAGCGAGGCCTCTTCTATATCGGTGAAAGCCTCAACAACCTGCAGCTTCTCGCCGGTTTCGTTTTCGCTGTAAACGTTCTTGGGTATCTGATTAGGATTATATTTGATGAGCGAACCGGCAGCCTCCACAATGTTCTTGGTCGAGCGGTAGTTGCGCTCGAGTTTGAAGAGCTGCAAACCGGGATAACGCTGCTGCATGCCCAGGATATTCTCAATGTTTGCGCCGCGAAACGAATAAATGCTCTGAGCATCGTCACCCACCACACACAGATGTCCGTGACCGCTCACCAATCGGCTCACAATGAGGCTTTGCGCAAAATTGGTGTCCTGATACTCATCTACGAGCACATACTGAAACCATTTTGAGTAATAGTCTGTGAGGTCGGGGTTATCGCGCAACAGCACATTGGCATAGACAAGGATATCGTCGAAATCCATAGTCTGAGCCAGGCGGCAACGCTCGCAATACATCTTGTAAATACGGGCTATAAGGGGCCTTCCGGCGCGGTTGTCGGCCGTGGCAATGTTTTTGTTGACGGCATAGCGCTGAGGCGAAATAAGGGCATTTTTGGCATTGGAAATGGCTCCTGCCACAGACGATGGCTTATACTGCTTTTCGTCGAGCCCAAGCTCATTAATAATCAGCTTTACCAGCGAGCGCGAATCGGCCGAATCGTAGATGGTGAAGTCATAACGGAAGCCCAGACGGTCGGCGTGCAGACGCAGCATACGCAGCAGGATAGAATGGAAAGTACCCATCCACAGACGGCGTGCTTTGTCGCTACCCACAAGGGCTGCAATTCGCTCTTGCATTTCGCGGGCAGCCTTGTTGGTGAACGTCAGCGCCATGATGCGGTCAGGCTCTATCCCCAACTCCAGCAGATGCGCTATTTTATATGTCAGCACTCTTGTCTTGCCGGAACCCGCGCCGGCAATCACCAGCTGCGGACCTGAACAATATTCCACCGCAGCGCGCTGAGCGGGGTTAAGACTTGCAAGCAGTTGAGTCATCATTATGGGAATATTGCCGCAAAGCGCCGCGATAATCGGGCACTCCGGGCAGGAAATGATAGGTACCGGCGTCATAGTCCATTACGCAGCAGTAATGGCGGATGCCGTTGCTGACAACCAGATAGCGGGCATGAAGCACCATGTTGTAGCGTACAATCTGGTCGAAGACGTCTTGATTGATGCTGACATTGGGAGCCTTATACTCCACAATCATCAGCGGCTTGCCATCGGTGTCGAAGACCAGCGTGTCGCACCGGCGGCGGGTGTTGTTGAGCGTAAGACTTACCTCGTTGGCCATCAGCGATGCCGGATAGCCTAACGAGCCGGCAAGCCATGCCGCAAAATGCTGGCGCACAAACTCTTCGGGCGTGAGGGCCACGAAGCGGCGCCGCAACGGGTCATAGACCTCGGTATTGCCGTTTGTGCCTTGCCGGGTTCGCAGATTCACCGGCGGCAATGATAAAGGGGGATGATTCAAAACGCAGTCTGTTGTTCTTCGGTGTTGGCGATGTTATTCAGAATACGGGCCAGGCGCAGGCCGCCTTTGAGGAACTGCATTTCCACCACCGGCGTCCAGTTGGCAATGTAATCATAACTTATCACGGTACCCTTGGGGGTCTGTTTATAGACGTCGCAGGCAATGTTGTAAGTGTCGTTGGCCCAGTCGTCGATATTGCCTGAGGTGAGCAGTACGGAGTCCATCTCATTCACGCGGTCGATCTGGTCGGCCCACTCTGTGTAGCTCCATTTATGGCCGCTTTCGGGCAATCGCGAGTCCCAGACGGAGTGGAGATTGGTGGGAGAATCAAAAAACTTAACCGGCGTTTTATTGCCGCCCAGATCGGAGGCATGGCCAAGGTGCATGGGCTGATGCATATCGCCGGCGAGATGAATCACCATCTTCAGCGCCAGTTGCTTTTCGGCTGTTGTAGACCGTGGGTTGCGCAGAATTTCAATATTGCGGCGCAAGGCTGTAACCACATCTCCTTTTGAATGAACGGGCGCTGTGGCGTACGTCTGACCCTCGTCAATATTTTTATAATGCCACGTCAGAGAATAATTCAATTCGGGTGTATGAGAGGCATTATCGAGCCAGTTGGCCCAATATACAAGGCTTTTTCCGTTGAGCAGGGAATCTGTGAGGGCTTTGGCGGCAGGGGTGAGATGACGCTGCGCAATGGCCGCTGTTACATCGTGTCCTTTCTGCCCCCAGCCCATCATCATGGCCGGCACTGACAACGCCGCAATAAGGCTCAGAAGCGGTTTGTTCATATCTTATTTCTTTTTGGGCAACAAAGTTACAAAAAAAATCATTACCTTTGTCCTCTGAATTATGATGCTGATAAGTTCACTGAAAACGTTTGGGCGGTATTGTATGTTTATTTGCCGCGTATTCCATTTCCCCGACAAATGGAATGAATTCGGGCGTTGCACTATTTTTGAAGTTAGCAAGCTCGGAGTGGGATCCATACCCATCACCATAATCATATCGTTGTTCATAGGCGCGGTAATAGCCATACAGATGCAGCTGAACATTATGTCACCGCTGATACCGAGCTACTCGGTGGGTCTGGCCACGCGCGAGATTCTGCTGCTGGAGTTCTCCAGCTCCATCCTGTCGCTGATTCTGGCGGGCAAGGTGGGCTCGAACATAGCATCAGAGATAGGCACCATGCGCGTAACGGAGCAGATTGACGCCATGGACATAATGGGCATCAACTCGGCCAATTACATTGTGCTGCCCAAGATTGTGGGCTTTGTGCTGTTTGTGCCGGTATTGTGCATTCTGAGTATGTTCATGGGCCTTATTGGCGGATGGTTCATTGCTGAGTTCACTGATATGATTTCGGTGGAGAAATATGTTTATGGCATACAGACCTTCTTTAACGAATGGTATGTGTGGTACGGCATCATCAAGACCTACTTTTTCGCGTTCATCATCACCAGCGTGTCGGCCTATTATGGCTATTACGTCAGCGGCGGCGCTCTGGAGGTGGGCAAGGCATCTACCTCGGCCGTGGTGTCAAGCTCCATTCTGATTCTGCTCATGGACGTGATTCTAACCAAACTGCTGTTGCAATGATTGAAGCAAGGAACATTAGCAAGTGGTTCGATGGCCAACGCATTCTCTTTGACATCAACGCCACTTTTGAAAGCGGAAAGACCAACCTCATCATAGGCAAGAGCGGTTCGGGTAAAACGGTCTTCATGAAGTGCCTCATAGGCCTCTTCACTCCCGAACAAGGCGAGATTCTATACGACGGCAGGCCGCTGTCGCGCATGGACGACAAGCAACGTCGGCAGCTGCGCACCGAGCTTGGTATGCTGTTTCAAGGCTCGGCGCTTTTCGACAATGAAACGGTGTTGGGCAATGTGATGTTCCCGTTGAAAATGCTTTCGCACAACATGACTCGCCACGAACAGATTGAGAGGGCAAAATTCTGCATTGAGCGAGTGGGGCTGCAGGGTGCCAACGACAAATATCCGTCGGAGATTTCGGGCGGTATGCAGAAGCGTGTGGCGATTGCGCGTGCCATAGCTCTCAATCCGCGCTATCTGTTCTGCGACGAGCCGAACTCGGGTCTGGACCCGCAGACGAGTATTCTCATCGACGACCTGCTCAGCGACATCACTCACGAATACGGCATCACCACCATTATCAACACCCACGACATGAACTCGGTGCTTGGCATTGGCGAGCATATCATCTTCATCGACAAGGGTCGCTGCGACTGGACCGGCGATGACCGCTCAATCTTCCGGTCGAAGTCAAAGGCTCTCAATGACTTTGTCTTTGCTTCGCATCTGTTCAAGGAGGTGAAACTCTATCTTGAACGCGACGCTGATGCCAATCCGGCCAAGAGCCAAAAGATAGACTCGCTTGAAAATGAAATAAAGCCCTGAGCAGCAGATGATCTATTACTTCAGCGGCAGCGGCAACTCGCGCGCAATAGCTAAGGCTCTTGGCTCAGCTCTTACAGAGAGAACCGAAGCAGTGGGCGGATATGCGCTTGCCGAACAAGGCTGCCCGGGATTTGTGTTGCCGGTATATGCCTGGGGAATCGCTCCTTTTATATTAGACTGGATAGGCAGCGTGAAACTGCCCGACAAGAAACCCCAGTTTGTTTGGGCAGTACTCGACTATGGCGATGAGACGGGATACGCTCACCGGATTTTGCGCAGGGCATTAGCAAAACGGGGACTCAGGCTCGACGCGGTTTACGGGGTTCAGATGCCCAACACTTATGTGCTTCTGCCGGGCTTCGATGTTGATTCAGAAGCTCTGGAATACCGGAAATTAACGGCTGCCAAAATCAGGGTCAGTGAGATTGCCGAGAGGATTAGACGCAGAGAAAGCAATGTTGAAGATATACACATAGGACCGCTGCCGGGGTTGAAAACAGGGGTCATTTTCCCTCTTTTCAAGAAGTGGGGTATTTGGCCCGGACGCTGGCATTATGATGCCGAGAAATGCACCGGCTGCGGAATGTGTGAGCGGTCTTGTCCTGTGGGCAACATAACGATGGCCGACCAACACACCATCAGCTGCGTTGCTCCCCGCAGCGACCAATGTGGTCTGTATCTTGGAGGAGGACACCCGGAATGGGGTAAAGACTGCACTTCGTGCCTTGCCTGCTATCATGCCTGTCCGCACCATGCGGTGATGTATGGCAAAGCCACCCGCCGCAAGGGTCAGTGGCGTCATTGGTTCAAAAACTCACAATCTTCTTTATGACGTGCAACTCTGCGGCGTCATGGCACGTCAAAGAGTAATATATGTCTACATTCTGCACTTCATACGGGCATACCTTTCTCCAGCGACTTCTCCGTCGGCTTATGACGGCTGTTGCCGGCAGAGAAGAGGAAAACGCCGTTCCGGCTCATCGTTATGAATATGTGATGCGCCGGTATGGCGACATGGTAGCCGGCATCTGTTGGGCGTACGCTTCTGTGCGCGATGACTTCGAAGACCTCAGGCAAGATGCCTGCATGAATATCTATCGCGGACTGGCTACTTACAGGGGAGAAGCGGAACTGAAAACGTGGATTTATCGCGTTACGCTGAACACGTGCATAACAGGCTACCGACGCCGTAAACGCTGGGGACTCGGCAATGCCAGTCTCGATGCGGAAGCTATGGTTGCCACTACGGACGACAATAGGTTTGAGGATGCGGAATTCCTGCACAGCCTGCTGCAAACGCTTTCGCTGCTCGACCGCAGTCTGATTATTCTGTGGCTCGAAGAACATTCTTACGAGGAGATTGCCGACATCATGGGCATGAAACGTAACACAGTGGCATCGAAGCTGCGGAGAATAAAGATTAAGCTGGCCAAGAACGCTACAAAAATTTAAGACCTTATTATAATGGAGAATCAATTACGCAAAAGCTGGCTTGCGGTACGGCAGGAAATGACCCTGAATGCCCCCGTAGATGTTCCCTCAACAGGTAGAAAAACCATATTGCAGAAGCTCATAGCGCGCTATCGCACTTTTGTGATTATAGAGGCTCTGAACCTTATTTATATACCCTTATTGCTACTGAAACTTCTGCCTGAGCATGATATATGGCAGTGGATTCTGATGGCTCTCTACGAGGTTATAATGTTAGTGTCGCTTATCACCGACCTGTGGCTACATTCTTGGCTGGGGAAAATCAATGTGGAGCAAATGTCGGTTTATGAAGTGATAAAAAGATGTGCCCTGGCCCGCAAACGGCATCTTCAATTCCTGTTTGTCATGCTGCCCTTTTCCGTTATCACCATAGCATTGACTGCTTACGTTTTCAGCGACGATATCTATATAGTTATAGGTATCATTACCGGCACCCTGATAGGAATGTGCGTTGGAATAAAGTTCCTTCGACAATTCCTGCGCGACTATAAAGCCCTTATGCACATCTGAGAGCAGAGGTAACCCTGAGAGAATTTCCTCATCACAGAATTTCCTCATCATAGTAGGATGAGTTTATAAACAGGAGCACAGGGCGAGGGTTCGATCCAATTTCATCAAGAAGGAACAATTCAGACAAAAGGCAACCTACTCAGAAGAGGAGGGATTGAAGACCTCGTAACTGTTGTCATCGTAAAAAATGGTGATACGCACCACCTTACGGGGCGATTTTTGTAAATCTTGCTTTAAATCGCCGGAAATTTTAGCGGCCATCAAAGATGTAAGTCGCTCAATATCAGCCCCTTTGCTATCAGAATCTGGTGAAATTACGTTCGCGAGAACGGGATTTTTTACATCCTCATGTACATCGTATCGAATTTTGCGATTGTCATTCGAGGAATTTTCATCTGCAAACGGAAATTCATCCCAATCATCCTCCGTATGGTATGATTTTGGAGAAGCGGGGTCAGACCCCTCACCCTCAGACTTTGCATTTTCACCACCTTCCTTATCCGCAACCCTCGGCTTTACCATCTCACCTTCGCCAAACATCAGCCAGAGCATATTAAGCTCAGGAAAGGCATTATGAATCTGAGTAAGCACCTTATCGCTGACCTTTTGATTTCTGCCGGTGATAATCTGCGAGAAAGAGGGTCGGGGGAGCCCACACTTATCAGCGAACTGAGAATTGTTGAGTCCCGTAAAGTCCATAAAGACTTTTAGACGAATATTTAACGAATCAGCGGTATTGTCATTCATTTCAAAAATACGAATTATTGATTTGCAAAGATAGTAATAAAAATCGAAACTGCAAAATTACAATTGTTAATCTTCAAATTTAAATTTGAAAACATGATTATTCAATTTTGAAAACAAAGCACTCTCTTTAGGTACTGTTATTAAAGCATGAGTTGAGAGTAAATTCAATAAAAGACTTATAAATAGGGGAATAGCAATTTAAAACACTCGTGCTAATGAATCCCACACCGCGCACCACTCAAAACATTAAATAATGAATTAGGCTATTTATGTAAATAGCTAATTATTAGGTACTTACAGAATATTAAAATAAACGTTAATGGGTAAATTTTGCTTATGGAAATTTAAATTTCATATTCGCAAATACACTCGCATATGCGCAAATAGGTCATTTAGGTTTTAGAATCTTCATCTCGTTAGATTACATTCGCATTAAATTATAAATGCAAATTTGCAATTAGTTCGTTTATGTTATTCGTTTGTGAATTGTATTTGAGAATTAAAATTTCTCCCCAATTCTAGCTGTTCTCATATCCGAAAAATAGTATAATTTTGCGTTTGCACTATCCTACCCTCCTTTTTCGAGTGCGTATTTTTGTTTCAGCTCCATGTTGCGAAATGAAAAATGAAGTCCTGCGGTGGCCGGAAAGAGTATTTTAATTGGATTTGGTGGCTCAGCTTTTGATGTGTCGAATCTCATAACCTTGTTGGCAACATGGCAAGTAAGAAATGCAGAGCGATTGATGGCTCAAGTAAGAGGGTGGCATAATTGGGAATAAGAGCCGGAGCGAATAAGGGAAAGTCCTTTATTTAGAGACTTACGCGAAATCCGGGAAATGCCGAACAAGTCTGTTGCGCTCTCAGTACAGAAATATTGACCAGAAATCGGCAAACCGACATCTACCCCATCTCCTGAGTTTGCACTAACTAAATCGGGTCACCTTCGGTTTTGGTTCCGGTCATTTTATGGTTGAACAGGGTTCGGTTGGTCTTAATTTTGTTTGACGAAATCAAATTCCGGGATTTTCTTCCGAAATTATGCTGGCTAAAATTTCAGCGGACCGCACAGTTGTTAAGTCGCAGGTGATTTTTCGCCTTCATTTGCCATGTATTTTTTATCACAATTTAAGCGCCAACCTTCTTTCTCCGACTATCATGTTTGCAAATTCAACTTTTCAATTCCACAATAGCTCTAAATTTTTCAATCCTCAAAAATTTAGATTTGCAATTTTCATTGATTTGTCGATGCAAATTAGCGGTTTAGGCGGGTTTGTTCTCTGAAATTTGGTTTGAAGGGTGAAAATTATCCCTTTCTGCATCCGCATATCGTTCAGAGAGAAAATCTCGGCCACATTCCGTGCTATGTGGTAATGAAGCACCGCAATCATTACCCACTACACGCATTTTAGGCTCCGGGGAAATTGATTCATGTTGCGGTGCCAATTCCAAAGGGGGTCTTAAACTGATTCTATCTTTCTTATGTTACAATAATGTGTAAATACAAATGTTAATAATATAAAATATGCAGCGGAGCCCGGGTTGAAGATTCTTCTTTATTAGTGGCAGTGGCATCACCTCAGCCCTATAGAAGTTTCATAACCTATGGCTGTGTCTGCATGGTCATCACCGTAAATTCTACCTCATGGCAACAACACCTGATTCTTCTTTTTCTGTGAAGCTAAAGAATGCTCTGTGGAGTATAGGTTCATATTTCAACATAAAGTCTGATCTGCTGCCCCAGCAGGACGCCGAACAGGAAATTCGTTCTTCGGTGTCTTTCAAGGGTTCGCAGTTACTGATTCTTATTTTCGCCATCTTTGTGGCATCGTTGGGACTGAACACCAACAGCGTGCCGGTAATTATCGGCGCCATGATTATTTCGCCGCTTATGGGTCCTATCATGGGCATTGGTCTGGGCATAGGTATTCAGGATTTCCAGCTGGTAACGCGCGGCACTCGCAACATCCTTACTGCCATGTTGGGTTCGGTGATAGCGTCGGCAATCTACTTCCTCATATCGCCGCAGTTTGAAGGCAGCAACGAACTTTTAGCACGCACTTCGCCCTCCATATACGATGTTTTCATTGCCCTTTTCGGTGGCGCCGCGGGCATAGTCAGCGTTACTTGCCGCAACAAAGCATCGGTTATGGCGGGTGTGGCTATTGCCACGTCGCTGATGCCGCCTCTCTGTACTGCCGGATACGGGCTGGCCAACATGAATATGCACTTCTTCTTAGGGGCTTTGTATCTTTTCTTCACCAACGCTATTTTCATTTTGGTGGCCACATGGATTGGTGTCAAGGTGTTCGGCTATAAAAAGGTGAATGTTACTGACCCGAAGAAGGCACGCACTGTGCGGTTTATTCTCTATACGCTGATTACGCTCACCATTGCGGTCTCCGTATTACTTACCGTATTCATGATTCGCACCAACATTTTCACGCGCAGGGCTGCGGAGTTCGTCGAGAAGGAATTTGTGTTCCCCAACACTCAGGTTCTATCGCATAAAGAGTATGTGGAAGGCGACACGCGTTATATCGACGTCAATCTCATAGGCGAATCCCTGCCAATGGATTCTCTGCGTCTGGCCATGATGACGAAGATGAACAAGGTGGGATTGGGAGGCACCATTCTCAACATCAAACAAGGCTTTGGCATGGGACAGATGGAGGTTTCCTCGCAGGCCGATAATGACAATTTCCTGCGGCTGATGGAGAATGAACTTGCCTCCAAACAGAGCAAAATCGATTCGCTGCGTACGGTCTTGAGCGACCGCAAGAGGCTCACTGACCAGAGCCGCGCCATAGCGCCCGAGATACGGGTTCTCTTCCCGTCTGTACGCGCCATAGCCGTCAGCGAGATGCTTGCTGCAAGTACCACTGCGCCGGTAACAGATACGGTTACAATAGCCTTCATAGATGCCCCTGCAGGTATGCCTGAGAGCCAGAGAACGAAGTTGGCAGATTACTTGCAGGTACGTCTCAAACGCAACAAAGTGAACATTACGCTCAATCCAGCATCCTTCCCCTGGCCGCAGAAAAAAGTTGAGGAGTAAAACTTTTTGCAAACTACCGAATACTCTGACACCGCATAGTCTGCCATCTTATATGACCAAGCCGGAAAGCCCTGCGCCTCATTATAGAAAGATAATCCATGTTGACATGGACTGCTTCTATGCTGCTGTGGAAATGCGCGACAATCCTTCGTTGGCAGGCAAACCTGTGGCTGTGGCTCACGATGCTCCGCGAGGGGTGGTAACCACAGCAAATTATGTGGCACGCAAATTTGGTGTCAGGTCTGCAATTTCGGCAGCTTTGGCCAAAAAGCTCTGCTCCTCGCTCATCATAGTGCCCCCTCGGTTTGAGGCTTACAAAGCTGAGTCAGCGAAGATTCATGCCATCTTTCATGAATACACGGATGTTATAGAGCCGCTGTCGCTCGACGAGGCTTATCTGGATGTTACTGTCAACAAACCGGGCATTCAGCTTGCCATGGATATTGCCCGCGAGATAAAGGCGAAGATAAAACAACGTACCGGACTGACGGCTTCAGCGGGTGTGTCATTTTGCAAGTTCCTGGCCAAGATAGCCAGCGATTGGCGAAAACCCGACGGATTATGCGTAATTCATCCCGACCAGGCTCTTGATTTCATAAGCAAGGTACCGATAGAGGATTTCTGGGGTGTGGGTCCGGCCACGGCGCAGCGTATGCGCAAATTGGGTATCACCAATGGAGAGCAATTGCGCAACTGTTCTTTACAAATGCTGTCGCATCATTTCGGCAAATCGGGCCGTTCGCTATATAACTTCGCAAGGGGAATCGACAACCGCAGGGTTGAGCCTTCGCGCATACGCAAATCGGTGAGTTGCGAACAGACCCTGACGGCCGATACGGCCTCTCACCGGGAGATAATGCAGCTTATCGAGGAGATGGCACCCGACCTGCAACGACGTGTGGCAAAAAACAACTTCGTGGGTCATACCTTTGTCCTGAAGGTTAAATATGCCAATTTCAAGACCCATTCGCGCAGCCATACCTACCTCACACAGCTCACAGAAGCCTCGCAATTTGTCAGCGCGGCAAAGGCGCTGCTACCTTCGGTGTTGCCGCCGGGTCAGATGATTCGTCTTGTGGGCATCGGTGTGGCCAACAATCAACATTCGGCCGACACGGATTCCACATTCCAGCCGGAAATAGATTTCGGCGAATATTGAGGTCAAAATTCTGCCTCCAATCTCACATCAACCGCTCCTCTTAAATCTCACCTCTGAGCCGTCAGAAGGAGAAATGCAGCGATACCCTCAGGCCGCTCTTATCCACCCCGGGCAAATCGCGGTAAGTGAGTCTCCAGACATAGTCAATGCGCAGGAAAGTCAGCACATTATCCAGTCCAACACCGATTTCCATGTAAGGCTTATGACCCATCAGAGCAGTGTGGCTGTCGGCCGGGAAAGTGGGGATGTCAGTCTGTTTGTAAGGATTGTTCTTGTCGGTCAGCGAGCCGTAGAATCCTCTGAAGCTGATCACCTCACGCAGTTTAGCTTTGTTGATATAGGGTATGCGGTTAAAAATCAGACCATTCATCCAATAGGTCAGATCCCAGCTTACCGATTGGTCAACGGCAAATTCCATAGGGTTGAGCAACGCAAAGCTCTCAGGCTGAATAGTATAACTGAGGTTGGCATTGGCCCATGGCAACGCCGGATAAAAGACCTTGCTCCATAACTTGGCGCCCTTGACTATAACATCGGCATATCCGAATGCGGAGAACCAGAAACGTTTCTGCACACTCAGCTCGGTCTTGTTGATGGTGTAATCGGCGCCCAGCATACCCTTAGGGCCGAACTCCTGAGTGAGGAGGATTATGGGGGCATCCATGTTTATGGGGCGCCGCATGGTGGCCGACTGATAAAAGGTTTCGCCGGGTGCGTATCGCAACTGCAGGGTAAAGGCTGAGGCATTGTAATGATTCCATCGCCAGCCGTCGGCAGCTACAAACGGCACCCATTTCGTAGGCTCCTGGCGCTCCCAGCGCAATCCGGTCTCCAATGAGAAACCGCTGCGGCGCTCCAGGGTATACAGGAGGTTGAAATACCGGCGGTAAGTCATCAGATAATTGTCGGTCCTTTTAAGGCTCAAGAACACGTTATCCTGGTTTGTAAACAGATAATGCTGACCTATCTGGTCCATGTCGTAGCTGAAGCTGAAGCGCAGACTGTGTATGGGGAATTCGCGCGAGTGATAGTTCTTATCCACGAACGAATACTCCAGCTCGCCGCCATATTTCCACTTATGGTCTTTGAAGCCGTATGCGCCGTAAGCTCTGGCAAACAGGCGCTTGCTGAAATTGGCTGTGGTCATGCTGCCGAAACGTACTCGCGCCCCCTCAATGTCGTTAAAGCTTATCAGGGTGTTGAGCGGACCGATGTCGAACACTGACCGCTTGCCTGTGCGCAAATATCCCCTATCCATCAGTGCCACAAACTTCTCGCCCCAATAGAACCATTTCTTGCGCCTGAGCAGAGTCATGAAATTGCCCATTCCCTCTTGCGCTCCGCTCATCGACGTTACGCGCTGACCGGTCCAGTAAGCATCATCGCGGTTATAGGCTTCGGCAATGAAAAACTCATCGCCCTCGGCATCATAATATTCGCTGAATTCCTCCACAGGCGCATAGCTGTAACCATCAACGCGTGTTTCGCGCCGAGCGTATACCTCCGGGGTGCCTGCCACAAGCCGGAACTCCACGGTCAGGTCATCTCTCGTCTTTATGCGGTTGCCCAGACTGTCGCGCTCAAAATTCTGCACTATGTAGAGGCTCTTCACATAGTTGAGATTGATGTCGCGGGGTATCTGCATCACCACTTTGCGGGGCATCATGGTGGAATCGGTCATCGGCACATATATCCGTCCGGTAAAGCCCATCGACTCGCGGTTGTGGGGCGTGAAGGTCAACTCTATGTTCGGCTCACCGTTGATGAGGACTGTGTCTGTGAGATAATATTTGTAGAAATCGGGCCCTATGCGGCTCAGCGGACTTACGAATCTGTTTTGCAACAGGGTGATGTCGTTGCTGTAAAGGTCTACGGGCCGAAGAATATCCTGATATATCTTGCGCATATTACCCACATCGAAGCTCTGGTCAATGCCCACACTCCTGTAGCCTTCCACAACGCGCTTGCCATTGCGGTCGCCATTTTTGTGCAACACCCTCGACCGCTGTTCCTTAAGACTTATGGTGATGTAAGGCTTGCCCGTTACAACGCTGTAATCAACATACTGACGAAGTGTAGAATCGCCCACAGCCTCATCTTTCACGTTCATGCCCAGCACAATCTTCTCATACTCATTTGTTGAGAAATATGGTGCTCGCACAGGGTCAATACTGTCGCCGCTGGCACGCAGCCGCTGCATGAACCTCACCGCCGGATTATTCTTCTTCGAATACTTCTGCTTCTTGGGCTTTACCACCACAGCCGCCAGTTCCTTGCTCTGCGGCACAAGAAACAGGGTGTCGAGATTCACCCGTCCGCTCATTACGTTGAGTGACACCGACACAGGTCTGTAACCCATCACCTTTATCTCTATCCCCTTGCGCTGCTTGGACGAAGCTATCACAAACCTGCCGTCGTCGCTGCCCGTTACGCCATGTCGGCTGTCGCCCTGAAAACATATCAGCGCTCCGCCCACAGGCTGCCGGGTCAGGGAATCGGCCACCACGCCGTTTACCTGAATCTTTGCATCCATTGCACCCACGCAGCACAACGCAAGCACGACAGCCATTATTATCTTTGCCTGTAATCTGAATTTCAATTGCATAAGCATATTACATAAGGGTACTTGCTGTAACTGTCATAAATCAATCTGCATAGACAGGAATTTTTTCATAAAAGTTACTACCCTATTAACTCAAAACTTATAACGTTGTGGGGTTCATTTTATTTCTCATTGATAATCACATAATTTCTTGCCGGAACTCCGTTTCAGGGGTCTGAAATGTCCAGACAAGCAAATCCGAAAATAGAAATTGCAAAAATTTCTAAAAATATTACCCCAAAAATTCCACAAATTCTTTGCAGTCTTGGAGAAATTTATTAACTTTGCAACCCCACTAAATAATTTTTCAAAAACAGACACTACGAAAAACTTAATAAATACATGAGCAAAAACATCTACACCTTTGGCGACGGTAAAGCTGAAGGCAATGCGTCGATGCGCAATCTGCTCGGCGGCAAAGGAGCGAATCTGGCCGAGATGAACCTTCTAGGAATGCCCGTTCCTCCGGGCTTCACAATCACCACAGAAGTCTGCAACGAATACAACCAAAATGGTCGCGACTACGTCATCAATAAAATAGAAAACGACGTAAAAGAAGCCATCAAACACGTAGAGAAACTCACAGGTAAAGAGTTCGACAACCCCGCCAATCCCCTGCTCGTATCCGTACGTTCAGGCGCCCGCGCCTCCATGCCCGGCATGATGGACACCGTCCTCAATCTCGGCATGAACGACGCCACCGTAGCCACCATGGCTGAAAAGAGCGGCAATCCCCGCTTCGCATGGGATTCATACCGCCGCTTCGTGCAGATGTACGGCGACGTGGTTCTGGGCATGAAACCCAAATCGAAAACTGATATCGACCCCTTCGAGGCCATCATGGACCAGGTGAAGGAGGAAAAAGGCGTTAAGTTCGACAATGACCTCGACGTTGAAGACCTCAAGAACCTCGTGGTACGCTTCAAAGCAGCCGTTAAGGAATACACAGGCAAGGACTTCCCCACCTCAGCATGGGATCAGCTCTGGGGCGGCATCTGCGCCGTATTCGATTCATGGATGAACGAACGCGCCATCCTCTATCGCCGCATGAACCAGATACCCGAAGAATGGGGCACCGCCGTTAACGTGCAGGCAATGGTTTACGGCAACATGGGCAACAACTCAGCCACCGGCGTAGCCTTCAGCCGCGACGCCGCCACAGGCGAAAACATCTTCAACGGCGAATACCTCATCAACGCTCAGGGCGAAGACGTGGTAGCCGGCGTTCGCACTCCTCAGCAAATCACCATCGAGGGCTCTCGCCGCTGGGCTGCCCTGCAGGGTATCAGCGAAGAGGAACGCGCAGCTAAATATCCCGCTCTTGAAGAGACAATGCCCGACTGCGCTGCCGAGCTCATCAGCATAGCCCACAAACTTGAGGACTATTACAAAGATATGCAGGACATGGAGTTCACCATCCAGGACGGCAAACTCTGGATGCTCCAGACCCGCAACGGCAAACGCACCGGCATAGCCATGGTACGCATCGCCATGGAGCTTCTCCGCGCAGGCGAAATCGACGAGAAGACCGCCCTTCTGCGCATGGAGCCTAACAAACTCAACGAGCTGCTGCACCCCATCTTCGACAAAGACGCCCTCAAACGCGCCAAAGTAGTGGCCAAGGGTCTTCCCGCAAGCCCCGGTGCAGCCACCGGCCAGATAGTATTCCAGGCCGATGACGCTGAAGCATGGGCAGAGAAGAAGAAGAAAGTCATCCTGGTGCGTATAGAGACCTCGCCCGAAGACCTCCGCGGCATGCTCGTGGCTCAGGGCATCCTCACCATGCGCGGCGGCATGACCAGCCACGCTGCTGTTGTGGCTCGCGGCATGGGCAAATGCTGCGTATCAGGCGCCGGTGAAATACACGTAGACTACAAAGCCAAGACCGTGGAAATGGGTGGCAAAGTTTACCATGAAAGCGACTGGATCTCACTCAACGGCTCCACAGGCGACGTTTACGACGGACAGGTGCCCACCGCAGAACCGGAACTCGGCGGCGACTTCGGCGCTATCATGAACCTGGCCGACAAATACACCAAGACTCTGGTACGCACCAACGCCGACACCCCGCGCGACGCCAAACAGGCACGTCACTTCGGCGCTCAGGGCATAGGTCTGTGCCGCACAGAGCACATGTTCTTTGAAGGCGACCGCATCAAAGCCGTTCGCGAAATGATTCTCGCCGACGACGTTGAAGGCCGCAAAATAGCCCTCGCAAAACTACTTCCCATGCAGCGCGGCGACTTCGAAGGCATCTTCGAAGCCATGGACGGATTCGGTGTTACCGTACGCCTCCTCGATCCCCCGTTGCACGAGTTCGTACCTCACCAGACAGCCACTCAGAAAGAGCTTGCCGAAGAAATGGGCAAGACCCTTGAAGAGGTAAAAGCCAAAGTAGACAGCCTTGAGGAATTCAACCCCATGCTCGGCCACCGCGGCTGCCGTCTGGGCATCACATATCCCGAAATCACCGAGATGCAGACCCGTGCCATCATCGAGGCAGCCCTCAACTGCAAAGCACGCGGCATCAAAGTCTTCCCCGAGATTATGGTACCCCTGGTAGGCACCCTCAAAGAGCTGCAGCATCAGGCCAACGTCATCAACACCACCGCAGCCAAAGTCTTCGACGAGCGCGGCGAGTCGATAGCATACAAAGTCGGCACCATGATTGAAGTGCCCCGTGCCGCCCTCACCGCCAACCAGATAGCCGAGGTAGCCGAATTCTTCAGCTTCGGCACCAACGACCTCACCCAGATGACCTTTGGCTACTCACGCGACGACGCACCCAAGTTCCTCAAATACTACAAAGAGAAAGGCATCCTGAAAGTCGATCCGTTCGAGGTACTCGACCAGGAAGGCGTAGGTCAGCTCGTACGCATGGGCGTAGAGAAAGGCCGTGCCACCAACCCCGACCTCAAAGTTGGAATCTGCGGCGAACACGGCGGCGAGCCCAGCTCAGTGAAGTTCTGCGCCAAACTCGGCATGAACTACGTCAGCTGCTCACCCTTCCGCGTGCCCATCGCCCGCGTAGCTGCGGCGCAGGCAGCAATAGAGGACTAAGACATTAGTCTGAACACATAAGTCACTTAGGCTGTAACTCACTGGAGACTCAGTGGTTACAGCCTAAGCTGTTCTTAGACGGTTCGTACAGTTGGAAACGCTTTTGTAGCCAAATAAACGAGATTTGCATACACCTATGCATACACTAAGAAGATTGAGCGCATACACCGTGCATACACAGATGCATACACCTCACAAATGAAACGTAAATGGCAAACTTAAAAGCAGTTGTAAGAAAGCAGAGGGCTGACGGCCTCTACCCGGTGTATATCCGAATTGTACACCGCAGAAGAATGGGATACATTAAGACCGATAAGGTCATCAGCCCGAAGTACATCACATCTAACGGCGACCTGAAAGATGTTGTCGTTAATGAGTATTGTTCTCGCATGATACTCAAATATACCGATATGCTCAACCGAAAGGATATATCTTCCTTTTCGGTAATGGAGGTTATCGAGTATCTGACCCAAGAGAACGAGGTCGAAAGTTTCAGCGACTACGCCAAGTTGCACATTAGAAAAATGGAGCAACGCGGTCAAGCACGCAACGCCAAGAATTACAAGTTGGCTGTTGCCAACCTTGAAAAATACCTTGGCACCACTCAAGTAACTTTCGCCATGATGTCATCAACCGTGCTCAACAAGTGGATTGGTAGCCTTGCGAACACTAACCGCGCCAAAGAGATGTACCCCGTATGCGTCCGTCAAATCTTCAAGGCTGCGCTCGTGGAGCTGAACGACGAGGAAAGAGGATTGATCCGTATAAAGTTCAATCCTTGGCTCAAAGTTCAGATACCGAAGTCCGACAAAGCGGCACAACGAGCAATCAGTGCCGAGGCTTGCCGCGAGTTCTTCAACCGACCACTCCCCCAAACGAAGATGCTTTCTTCGTTGCCGGAGCTTGGGCGTGACGTGGCTATGCTCGTCCTCTGCCTTGGCGGGATCAACACAGTGGACTTATTCTATATGAAGAAGTCTAACTACCACAATGGCGTTATCGGCTACAAGCGAGCCAAGACAAAGCACAGCCGCGCCGATGAAGCCTATATCGAGATGCGTGTTGAGCCGTTCATCAAGCCTATCTTCGAGAAGTACCTGGCTACCGAAGATGACGAGTTCTTGTTCAACTTCCACCTGCGCTATTGTGATAGCGACAGTTTCAGTGCCAACGTAAACAACGGTATCAAGAAGATATGCAAGGATATGGGCATGGAGAAAGAGGACTACTACTGCGCCTATACGTTCCGCCATACATGGGGTACGATAGCGCAGAACGATTGCGATGCCAACTTGTACGAAGTGGCATTCGGCATGAACCATAGCCACGGCTTGAAGGTAACTCGAGGATATGTCAAGATAGATTTTACTCCTGCGTGGAATCTGAACGCAAGAGTTATCGACTTCATATTTTACAGCGACAAGCCAAGCAAGCAGGGAAAGGCTAAAGACATCGAAGAACCGAAAAATAAACTTTTCCGGCTCTCCGTAAATAAGATGGTGCGAGGACGCGCCTACTTCAAGGGCAAGATGTCGGCAGAAGTCAACGATGTAGGCTTCCCCACGGTAGATGCTGTCATCAAGGCTTTGGCAGCGCAACTACCAACCACTATTCCACAAGGGAGTGCAGTGCAATTCCGTATAGAGGATTGCGATGCACAAATAGAAGAAGTCTATGAGCGCACCAAGGGCAAGGGGTTTTAACCCCTTGCCTCACTCCTTGACCGGGTAGAAAACGCCCTTGATTAACTGCGACATTCCGTTCTCGGAAAAGGTCGCAGTTAGTTTTTCGCATACGTAGCGTTTGCCTCGTATGAGGAACAAAGAGCGCACGTCCGGCACCTTGTCGGCGAGAAACTTAAAGGTCGTTTTCATAGTCGGCTCGATGTTGTAGGACTTGACGCTTCGGGGAGCGCGATTGTCATTCAATCGTAGCGAGAAGTGAACGTTTCGGTAGTTGCTCCAATCGTTGTTGACTACCACGTCAAAAACGTGTGGGTGTGGGAACGTGTCGTTGGCATCGGTCGCACCGTCCCACCAAGCGATATAGATACGGTCGTAATACTCCGATTTCTTATCCCCCTCACCTGCTGCAAGCGATTGTGCCGGAAAGGTCTGAGCGAAATAGTTGTTTCGCTCGTTGTACCATTCCTTAGTGAACGGCTCTGCACCGCCTCGGAACGAAGAAGTGTGTGTCACTTCTTCGTCGTAGCCGTTCAATTTCAAGTACAGGCACCAGCCGTAAGTGTCATCGGTGTAGTCAATCCAAGCAGGTACAAACTCGATTTCCTGCTGGTCGGCGTCTTCGCTATCGTCCACGATGCGACCGCCAAGAAGATTGACGGGCTGCAAGATGCACTTGTACTGCCACACAATCAACTTGCCGTCAAAGGTGCGATGCCCGGTATCGACGCGGCTAATGGCACGGATAATGAAATACGTATCTACATCGGCTGCATAGAGCAACTTGTTGAGATTGGAGCCACGCATACTATTGCCTTTCCACGTTTTGAGCCAACTGTTAGCGGAGAGCAAGTCCCTCATGTGGTCGTACTTGACAAAGCGGTCGCCCCAGCCCTTGATGTACCAATCGCAGGAGTAGAACTTCCACATTTCGTGGTCGCACTCCTTATAGACAAGGTTCTTGGCTTCGGCATATTCGCATCGTGTTTCCTCTACCTTTACCTCGGTGGAGTGTTCTTCCACCACGTCATCGAGCTTAACGACAGTCTTGGCGGCGAGAATGTCCTTGGTAAAGGCAAAACCGATGCGCTTGTTGCGGTGGTCGAAGTCAAACTCGCAATTCATAAACAGCTCCAACTTCTCGAAGTATTCTTCGACAGTCCAATGCGGCAAGGCACGTGCATATTCGGGTACATACCACGAAAACGGCAACGTGTTGCAGATTAGAAGATACTTGTATTCTTCGCGGCTCTCCCACTCGGCGAAGTCGTAAGAGTAGCCAACCGCTTCACAAATCTTCTTTGTGATATATATAAGGTATGGCTGCCACGACAAGCCGAGTGTGTCGGAGTGCCAGGCATAAGTGCCGCCGGGCTGACCGTTGCCGCGAGGTGTGAATGTGGCGCAGTTCTGAATGTTGCCGGAGGCATCATTCACCCACGGCAGAGCAACACCATTGTTGCCGTAAGCAAGACCGAGCCAAGCGTTAGTGGGCGAAATGTTCGCCTTTGAGGTCGTAGGCGGCGTACCGAGGTCGAGCTCGTTGATATACACCTTGTCAAAGGTTTTATCAAAGTTCTGTTCCGAGCGACCGTCGAGGAACTGGGTCTTGACCTCGGCTTCGGAAATCTCCGTGATGACGATGCAGCCAAACTTGTAGAAGTGCTTGTCGCGTATCTCACAGTCGAACACACACTTTCCCGTTGACACATCGGCGCGGTTGATGTGTCCGAAGATAGCCTGATTTTGAGGGCAATCTTTCAGAGGGAAAGTGATTGTCAGCGTGTAGCCGTCGCTACCGCTGAACAATCTATTCTCCGAAACGTATTCAAACGATGTGCCTTGTTTCAAGGCAGCGAGTTTGTTACCGATATAGATTTGCATTATTTCTTGGATTTGGGGGATTTGTTACGCATAAGGTTATCGTACTCGTCCTGTGCCCTTGCGATACCTTGGTCGCCGGACACGGTGACAACGGCACCGATTGGCTCGCTGAGTCGAGCATTGAGCCGCGAGAGGGTTTCTGTCAACTCCTTGTTGCCGGATTCCGATTGCGGAACACTGACGTTCACGACCGGGGGCGTGTTGACGGCAGGTGCAGACGCAAGAGCCATAGGTGCAGTAAATGAGCGCGACACATCGGCTGCTGTGATTGAGCCAATCGTGTTGTTGCGCTGGGCGTTGTCGAGAGCTTCAAGCAGAGGGCGAGTTTTGGGGTTGTGAGTCAGCTTCTGCGACGCTACCCACTCCCCGGCATGGACCACGCCGACGGCGGTGTCCTTGGCACCTTCGGGAGTAAAACCACCCTCCGAGTAGCCCTGCGCTTCCGATGCTTGCTGCTGCTTCTTGATAGCCGCTATTTGGATAGCACCTGCGGCGATAGCCATAGCTGCGGCGATAGGAGCAAGAATGTAGCCGACAACAGGAATGGCGGCGGCAGAGCCGTATGCTGACAAGGCGTTCTGAGCCGTCTGTGCAACGGCTTGAATTACCTGCATGGCGAACATCTTGCGGTTCGCCTCGTTCTTAGCCTTGGCGATTTCGGCTTGTTTCTGCGCTTCGAGCTTCTTGACTTGATAAGAATTACCCTCGGCACGGCTGATTTCGGCATCGTAACGCTTGTTAATGGCGGCAGTCTGTATCTCCAACTCCGCTTGCATAAGCGATGAGAGTTGCGAGAAGATAGCCGACATGCCCGAAACAAGCGTGCTCATCGAGCCGGTGAGAGCCTTGCCGCCGTCGCCGTCGAGCCATTCAAGGAAATCATCGTTGATTTTCTGAGCGCGGTTGCGCATATCTTCTTCTTCGAGCAAGCCGTACTTCTTTTGGAGTGCGAGCTTGGCTTTCTGATAAGCCTCGTCGATGCGCAACTTCTCGGCGACGTTGTCACCAGCGGCTTGCAGTTCACGCTGATAGACGACATCAAGCATAGCGATGTCGGCATCATACTTGGCTTTAGCCTCTTTGGGGTTGTCGCCGAAGTAGTCCTTTTTCATCGCCGCATACTTGGCTTCAAGTGTGGCGGTTTCTTGCTGACGGCGTTGCATCTGCTGAATAAGCAAGTCGGTCAGACGTGCCTCTGCTTCGGCACGGTCTTTAGTACCCTCTTTATAGAGGTTGACGAGCTTCTGCTGATGCTCGATTTCAAGCTCCTCGATTTTGATGTCGTAGGTTTCCTTGGTGTACTGACCGTCAATGTAGGCTTGCTTGGCAGTAGCGAGTTCTTCACTGTAACGTTGCTGCTCCTGCTCAACGGACTCAGCCGTGAAGTGCTCCTGCTGCTTTTGCTGTGCCTCGCGCCACTGCGCCGTAAAGGTAAGACGCTCGGTTTCACCGAGGTCTGTGCGCTGCAAAATCTTCTCGTAATACTCCACGAGTATTTCGTCCATGCGCTTTGTATGGGCGATGTAGTCCGTTTCGCCTGTGGCGTAGGATATACGAGCCGATGCCTCCATACTCTCGCGCCAGTCCTTTTCAGCGGCGAAGCGGTCAACTGTTGTAGTGCCACCACTGCCGTCGGTTGACACAGTGCCACCTGCCGGAAGTGTCGGGAACGCTGGCAAGGAACGCTCACCTGCGGAGAGGGTTTCCGCGCTGACGTTGTACTTTTCGGCTAACTCTCGGTTGGCGGCATTGAGCTGGTCAATCTGCCGTTGATTGGCATCTATCTGCCTTTGCAGAGAGGTGACAGTTTCGTTAGCCGAATTATAGGCGTTCTGATACGGCTGAATACGACCTTGGCTCTGACGCACCTGCGAATTGGACTCGCGGACATCACCGAGGGCGGCGGAGTTCATCTTCTGACGCTCCTCACCTCGCACTCTATCGAGTTCGGCACGTGCCGCATCGCGGCGTTGCGTGGCGGTGGTGAGTTGTGGGCGTAGACCCTCGTTCTTCATTTCGAGGTCGAGCAGCAGACCCTCGTTTTCCTCAATCTTGGCAGCGGCGGCTCTTGCCCTTGCCGATGCGATAATGGCAGTTGTGAGGTCGTCGTACTGAGCCTTGGCTGTACCGACGAGGATAGCCTCTGTCTTCAACTGCCCGAAGTATTGAGGATAGAGGTTTTGCAGACGCTTTGCGGCGGCTATGCGCTCGTCCTTACTCTTTGCTTCGTCTGTGGCGGCGGAGTAAAGGGCTTTGAGTTGGGTAATCTCTGTCTTGGCGTAAGATGCCGACGATTCGGAGATGTCGCGCATCGCGGCGGCTTGTTCTTCAAGTTTCTTGCGTTCTTCCTCCTGCGCTTTGGCGGCTTCCTTGTTCTTGTTTATCCAAGACACCAAGCCGACAACGGCGGCAGATATGCCGGCAACGACAATGCCCCAGGGCGTTGACTTTGTGAGCAGGTGGAAAGCGGTATAGGCGGCTTTCGCCTTGTTGATTTGCCCGGTCAGGGCATAGAACGCCATTTTAGCGAGAATGAGTGCCGACTGCAACAGAGCCGTGCCCTTCTGAGTGAGCACCAGTATAGCGTAGTGCGCACGGAAGGCAATGGTAGAAGCATTGACGGCTATGGTGTGGGCCACGATTGCCACTGTCAGTGCGAGTATGGCGGTCTTATGCTGAATGACAAACGTAACAATGGTATTGAGCACTCGCAAGAAGATACCCGATGTAGTATATATATGCTTCATTATGGGGTATAGCTTCTGGCCGAGTTCTATGGCGAGTTCGGAAACTCTTTTCTTCGCTTTGTCAATGGCGGCTTGTGCCGTGTTGTTGAATATCTCATATTCTCGTGTGGCGGAAGAAGCCTCGGCAAATGCTTTATCGGCTTCGCCCATTTGCCACTTCACTTCGTCAAGGTGCTGCGCCAAGGTGGAAAGCACCTGCGACACACGGGCGGCATCAAGCCCCATATCTTTGAGAGCCGGAGCGAGTACCATTGTGGCGTTGTCGAAGTCGGAAGCCTGGCCGATGCGCTGCAAGGCTTCGAGGAACATAAGCAGACCGTCCTTAGCCGATCGCTTAAGCGTTTGGTTAAGGAGTTCTGCGTCAAGACCTACAACCTTGGCAAACTCTTGATTTTTGTTTGCCAAGTTCATGATGACCTTCTGAATGGCGGTGGCTGACATTTCCACCTTTTGGCCGTTAGCGTCGAGCACAGCGCCAAAAGCAAGGATTTGGGGAATAGTCAGTCCGGCTTGTGAGCCGATGCCCGCCATTCGCTGTGCGAACTCAACGAGGTACGGCTTCGATGCCGTACAGTTTTGAGAGAGCACGTTGACCGTGGAGCCGACGGCAAGCATAGACTCTTTAACACCGAGGAGTTCTTGCACTCCGAAGATGTTGGTGAGCTTGGCGATTGTTTGGGTTGCTCCGTCACCCAAATCGACGAGCGCAACGTTGATGATGTCGGCGGCTTCGACGTAGCCCTGCACCGCTTCGAGGGTGTTCATGCCGAGGCGACCTGCCTCCTGCGCAAGTTCGTTGAGCTTGTCGCGTGGCGTTCGAGTGTCCATTTGCTTGAACACCTCGTTTAGCTTCTCGACGTTCTCGGCAGTCATGCCCGTATATTTTCGGGTATTGGCAAGCTGTTCGTCCATTTCGGCGAAAGCGTTGACTGCCTTACGCCCCGCCATAACCAAGCCGGTCACGGCTGCGGCAAGACCGAGAAGCGCGGTTTGGCAGTTGTTGAGCCAAGTATTCATTCGTTCCCAAAATGATTTTTGGGTAACGAGTGAAGCATTGAGTTTGGCGATTTCCGCTTTCACTGCCTTAATCTTAGCAACGTGGGCATCCCAGGCGGCGGTGCCGCGCTTGATGCCGCCCAGTTGCGTCTGCAAGGTGCGGAGTGTTTTCTGCAACTCCTTTGGTGTCGCTTTGTCTAAGCGAGCCAAAACTTGCTCGGCAGTCTTTGCCGAGCCTTGGAGTTGCTGCATTGTTTTCTGCGTCTGTGTCAGCTCTCGCTGAAGCTTTTTCATCGTAGCCTTGTCACCTGCTTTGGCGGCTTTGGCTATCTGCTGCTCCAACCTCTTAGCATCGCGTTCGAGGTTTCGGAGCATCTGCTGAGCCTGTTTGCCGTTGACCGACAGGACTACATTTGCGGTGGTACTGTAATTTGCCATAATTTTTCGCTCTGAGTGGAAAATTTGCTGTTGACCTGACCCAACTTCGCCGCTCTGAGTGGTGGAGTTGGTGTCGGTGATGCAAAGTTCGGAAGCGTACAATCGACCCGAAAAGACAGCGAAAAACCAGTATTATAAGACACTTTTTATAATACGTTGATAGTCAGTATTTTAAGGGGTATTGCAAAACGCCCCTTAAAAGTTTGATTATCAAGAAGATAGCCTATAAATTGGAAACAATTCCTAATTTTTGCCTTACATTTGTAAAGGCTTCACAAAATTAGAGTATTGATTTATAGGCTATTACGGGGTACGGGGCAGCGCCCCGTGTACGTCGTTTAAGACCCCCCACCGCCCTCTTCGTTCCGACCGCTCCGACCTCGTTTTCCGTTGCGTTATATGCCGAGCCGACCGAGCCGATGTGCGGTGAAATCGCTGCCGTGAAAGTCAAAATTCCGCTCGCGGATTTTGACTTTGCGGCTGCACCTATCTCCCCATTTGTGGGGGCTGTGGCGATGAGCGGTGATGCGTAGGGCGTGGGCGAAAAGCGTAGGCAGGAGCTGACGGGCGGACAGGGCAACTCGGATATGTCGGGGTAAAGAGCAAAGCGAGGTATCGGCATAGCGTGCGAAGCCGATAGCGAGTGTGTTGATGTATCAAGCCGGAGCGTTGGCAGACACCGTGAGCGCAGGGAGCGGTGTCGCCATAAGCATAGGAGCAGATGCAGCGACACTTTCGCGACCTTGCCTTGCCCTGCGCCAACGGCTACCCGGACATAGCCGATGTTGACCCCGACCGTGGCGTATGCCGCCAGTCGTAGCCCTGCCTCGTAGCATCGCCGTTCATCGGGGCGCGGGGCGGGGTCAAGAGGTTGGCAACGTGGCGTGGCGCATAAGCCGGAGTGTAGGCTCATCAGCGGAATGGAGGACGAGAGTGTGCTCGCTATTGGATAGACACCATAAAGCCGACCGTAGGGAATTGCCGTAGTTGTCAACTTGTTGGCGACTTGGGCATTGGCTTGATAGTGGCGTTAAGTCCAACGGCGAAAGCAATCTCTTGGCTGTAATGTAGCCGATGAAGCCGCAACGTAGGCTGGCAGTGCCACACCTGCTGCCAACCGAATGTGTATCTATGTGTTGGCGGCTCAATCCTCTATCGGGTGGGTGGAACGTGTCGTAAGTGTTGGCTCTGCGTGATTGGAGAACGTAGCAGTAGCAGTTACCTTTTCGGGTCAGTTAGTCGGAGCAAAGAGCGTAGAGAGGTGTCGCCATTGACGTAGGCAACGGCGACAGGGAGTTTGTTGCCGTAATGGATGCCGGAGCGTTGGCAGACACCGTGAGCGTAGGGAGCGGTGTCGCCAAAAGCATAGGCGGAATGGAGTGCGACAATCTGCCGACCTCACCACGCCCTGAGCCGTAGGCTGCTCGGACTGGCTGACTTTAGAGAAAAGAGGAACAGCGGAAGCAAGGGCGCAATGAGCGGTGAAATGCCAACTGCGCGACACGTTCCGGGTGGGACTAAAACGGAGCCGCCTATACACCTTAGGTATGAGCGGTAGCGTGTCAGCATCGCAGATATATGTGGGCGAAAGTTGTTGCAATCGTTTTGACTGACCTATGCTATTGCAATAAGGTCAAGTTTATCAGTGGCTTCGCCACCATTGCAACCGAAAGCCCCTATGCACCGCAGGTATAGGCGACAGCCGTAGCTAACACCGTAGGTAGAGCGGTAGCGTGTCAGCATCGCAGATATTTGTGGGCGAAAGTCGTTGCAATCGTTTTACTGACCTATGCCATTGCTATAAGGTCAAGTATATCAGTGGCTTCGCCACCATTGCAACCGAAAGCCCCTTTGCACCGCAGGTATAGGCGACAGCCGTAGCCAACACCGTAGGTATAGCGGTAGCGTGTCTAACACCGTAGGTATAAGCGACAGCGTGCGGTAAAATCCCTTTGAGCCAACCAAAAGAAAAGCCGACCTGTTGGCCGGCTTTCTTGGAAGAGGGAGCGTGGGGATTAGATAGCCACCTGCGACCAGCGTTCTACGGGGAAGAAGTTGTTCAAGCCTGCCTTGTAGTAGAGCCAAGCCGGGAGGCGGCAGATCATCTTCTCCGGCTCGTCGCCGTCGGCAACGAAGTGAGTGAGCGACTTCGAGAGCCAGAACTTGACTTCCTCGCCGGCCTCAGTGTGGAACGCGAGAAGCTGCGCCTTTTCAGTGGCGAACTCCATGATTGATGCGAGCACTTTGAACTCGACCATTTTGCGCTGCTTGGGCTTTGCCTCGGCTGCGGCAGCTGCCTCTTTGATTTGCTCCACTGCCTGTTCTACGACTTCCTTGATAGGGGCTTCCGACTTTTTCGATGTTTTCTTTTTCATTTCCGTATGATTTTAGAAGTTTGAGATTTTGCAACTGATTCGAGCGAGTTGCTTTCGCTGTTTTGCGAACAACCAAGACACACTTAACAGACGCAGGAGCAAGGATTTGGCAAGGCTATTTTAACAGCCCTTGAATATTTTACATGAGGCATAGCCGAGCTTGAAAAATTTTGAGTGCAGCCGTAGGCAATCCCTAAATTTTTTGAAAAATATTTTGCCAAACGTGTCTTGTCCTTGCCCGAAAAAGGCGTTAGCCGCAGCGTCGCAAGTGCGTAAATTTGTGAAGCGAATACTGCGGTAAAAGCTAACTCAGCCGATGTCAGGAAGCGGAAGAAATCTCATGCTGAATAAAATAGGAAATGGAAAAGTGCCAAAGGCAACATCGGAATGTCGAAGAAGCCAACCTATTATGTCGCAGAACGTCAAGGCCTTGGGGCAAGTCAGATGATGCAAGGCTATCATCGTCAGGCAATGCCCAAGCGATTGCGCGGTGGTGAGTTCGTGTTTGCGTCAATGAGTTCAGCCAATGGTGGCGCAGCTTCTCGCGTTCCACACCGAGGTTGGGAATACGAGGGAGTGTTCGGCTCTTGTTGCATCACTCACTGCCGACAGCGACAAGCCGAAAAGGAGCAGATGTTCTGCCGTCGGCTTAGCCCTACCAAGGCGTATAGGCTTGAACGCTTCCCCATAGAAAGCCGCAAGTGGCTATCCCCACTGCTCCCTCATAAGAAAGCCGCCACAGTCATCACGACTACGGCGGCTCAAAGGGATTTGCTTATGAAGAAACTTTTACTTTCTGCGGTGTAGGAAATAATAGGCTAACAAGCCTAAGATGAGTGCCACGAACAGCAGGAACGACGTAGTGTTCGGCGGTTCGTAGGCTACTGTTGTGGCGGTGTGCTCGGCCGACTTGTCAGCCGAGTTCGCCTTGTATGCCGTGGAATCAAGTCTTGACTTGGCTTCGACGGCTACCTTGTGCTGCTGGCGTGTGTTGTTGAGTTTGCCCCCAACGGCTTTCAGCCGGACAATCTCTGTCGGACGTATTGCTTGTCCTTCTACATGGACCGGGCGTTCGACTGTGATTGTCAGGGTGTCAAACTCAAAGTGCAGGTTCTTGATGATAGAGTCGGAAACGGCGATTGTGCGGTGATGTTCCGCCGTCACGACAGAGTCGGTGGCGGCAGATACATCTTTCTGCACCTGCTTTTGCGTACCGCAAGACGATACGCAAAGCACGATTAAGAGGAACGGAAGCAAGTGTTTCATAGTCACTTGTGATTAGGAAACTCCTTGCTTACATCGAACGAAGGGCAAGCCTTGTTAGCAAACTCGTTATGTCCGTGGACTGTCGCGCCGGGGAATTGCGAGCGGAGTTCCGCAACGAGTTTTACGAGTGCGGATCTCTGCGCCTCGGTGCGTGTGTCCTTGGGCTTCTTGCCGTCAGCGGTGCAGCCGCCGACGTAGCAGATGCCGATAGAGTTTGCGTTGTAGCCCTTTGTGTGGGCGCCGACTTTCTCAATCGGTCGCCCACGGTGGACGGAGCCGTCGAGATAGATAACGAAGTGATAGCCGATGTCGCTCCAGCCGTTGCCTTTGACGTGCCATTGGCGGATTTGCTCGACCGTGAAATGCTTGCCTTCGGGAGTGGCAGCGCAATGGATAATGATTTTCGTAATGGCACGCATTTTCTGCGGCACTCGGCAATCCTGAGCGTGGCTCGGATTGCTCTCATTGGCTTGAAAATTGTCAATTCTTCTCATAATGATTATGGTTTTATTGCCTTAGCCTTGTAGTGATAGTCGATGCCGAACAGTGCGCCGACGAACGTTAGGATTTCGCCAAAGGCGATGAGAACGGAGGGGTGTATTTCACCTGCGGGCGGTACGATGAAGCCCGTTACAAGCAGACCGCTGCCGACGATGATCAGCGCAACAGCGCAGATGAGTTGCAAGGTGTGCTTCTTTACGCCCCGAGGTTTCCGAGAGGGTTTCTGCCCTCTCTGCGAGGGGCTTTGTGGGGTGACGTTTGCAGAAGAAAAAGCGTTATAAGGTTTCATTTGGAATGGGATTTTATGGGGGATTTTATAGTGTCTTTTGAAAATTGTGGGCTACATAGTACCTTTGCGATACCTAAGTCACACCTCTGTACTCATACAAATCAGTTCAACCACTCAACGATGTTCCAACCACTGTACCTGTAAGTCCACCTCTGGGTGTATATGTGATGGCGATATAATGGCTCTGCTGTTATATTATCCCAGGCTTTCACTGACGAATGCTTGATGAGCCGTTGAGGCTATCTACGCTGTTTACAAAGGTTGGCAGTCCATGCTAACCTTTTATTTTGCGCTATCTCGAAATGGCGAACTTACCCCGCTTGGGGTCGTACACGACCGAGAACTCGGCAAGGTTACTTACGAGATTGAGGACATTGACGATTGCTTTGCCGTGATAGACTTTCTTGGCGAAGCCGACAGCGAAGCGAAGGCGCACCATGCGCTCTTGTTTCGCTCGTTTGTCATATAGGCAAATCATCGAACGACCCCAAGCTATTCTCTTGTGTCCCTGCTTATCGACGTGAATACGGATAAGGTCGTTGACATCAAGGCTGAAAGCGTTTGCTTGCTTGTGAATGGACTTTGGCTCGTTGGTGGAGAAATGTAGTTTCGTGCCGGTGACTTTCACCGTCTGCCACGAGCCATACAGGTGCCAGCCTTTGGTTGGTGGGCCGTATTGCTTGTTTTTGTTTACGCGGTCGCGATTGCGGCGGCGAGTGTGGCGGAACAGATATGGCACATATCCCGCTTGCTGCAACTTACCTGCTCCATAGACGCAAAGGATACCGTTGACAACTTCGACAGCGATTTGCCCCTTGCCCTGCAAGGTGGCAACGGAGTCGGAAGTGCCCGTCAACTCAGCGATTAACTTCTCCAACTTTTGTAGTGTCGGCAACACAGTGTCATTCATGCGATTGCGCACAGTATTAAGGTCGATGACCTGCTGCGCTCGCATCACGCCCGAATGTTCGGTCGTGGCTTGTGTCAACTTGATGCCGACGTTGTTTGAGCTTGTTGTGTCACCAAGCGGCGAGACCTTATCAACGTGCAGGTACAAGTCGTTGCGGTCGGTTACGTTGGATTGCTTGATGTTGGAGATGTACATAGCCGCATCACGCATGGCGTTGTACCAGTTCGCCATAAGCGTCGTGGTTTCGGAAGTCCCGGCAGTTGCAAGCAGGTCTGTGATACGCTGCATGATTGCGCCGAGGCTTTCGGGCGTGATTGCGTCCTTGGCATTGAGCTTGCGAAACTCAGTGATGACCTCAGTAAGCGAGGTTACGTCGATGTTTGTTGTTGCCATGGTCTTTTCGTTTTACTGCGCAAAGGTATGTGCGCGTGTAGCGTTACGAAAAGACACATACAATTCAATCGAATTAATAAGATTGGAAAATTAATTTGTAACTTTGTACATGAAAAAATTAGAACCGTAGTTAAGATGAACATGAAAGGTGTTGTTGTCCTCCTTGCTATTTGCTTTTGTTGTGCTTGCACTCCAAAAAGCAAACATGTAAAAAATGAGGAGCCATTGCCATTGGACTCTCTCGTTCAAAAATATGAAAATGAGTTCTTCTCTATAATGTGTCCTCAAGGGTGGACTGCAGAATGGGAAGATTATTTGCCAGACAATGAGAATATGGCAAGGATTATTGACTCTCTTAATATAAAAGGAGGCGCGGTTGAGCTATGGGCTCCAGATGGCAGAATGAGCGTACGGCTTGTCAAATCTATTGCTGCTTGGCTGAATCCTTATGGTAGCCCGAAGCAATGGTGTGAGTTGTCTATGTTGAATAAACAAGCAGATGATGATTGTATCGGAATGTCAGAAATAACAGACTCAATCATTATTGATAATTGTCCGGCATCTGAAGTGACTTTTGTTTATTATAATGGTGCAGACACCCTTGTACAGAGCCAGTATGCTATTGTTCCCAAGTATCAAGAACTTTATTATGCCAACATCAAGTATATTAAGGGTGATGAAGAGGCACATTACATTGGCTGGAAGATGCTGCATACCTTACAGCTAAAGGTCAGATGAATGGTTATAAAGAAGAGGCTGTTCAGTACATAGCCTCATTTTCATAGTGTTATGCTATTTCGCATGGTGTCGGGATTGAGTGCGTTAGCGATAGCAAGGCAGCAGTCCCTGCCGAGATTGTCGGCGAAGAACTCCTGAATGTTCATCACCGAGGCGAAGTATTTGCGAGAGAACCACCGCTTACGCTTGCGGCGGTTGGTGTACCCGGCACCGAGGTCGCCACTATTCCCTCGTGGCGTATTCGAGCCAGTGCCGTAATCGACAAATAAGCCGTAGGTGTTGAACGACTGAGAGAGCGTGACGGAAGTATATTTGCCGTCGGCATTCATACCTACGGCAATGGTTGAGCGGTACAACGCCCCTGTGTCTATGACACCGAGGAGGGAGATTTGCTCTCGCCAAATCTTAATCATCGTGGCGTTGAAAGCGCGGACATACTTCTCACGCTCAGCTTGTGGCGACGATTGGGTATTCTGCATATTGGTATGTTATGGAGTAAATAATACCTTGTTCTTTAAGGGTAGCCTTGATTTCTTCCGTATCTTCAAGGTTAATCGGAACTGACATAGGATATTTTTCTAAGAGTGTCTTAGCCGCAGTTAATGTAAGACCAAAGGTTTCTCGGACTGTCTTTATAGCGGTCATTTTGTAAATTCCGTGATAGTCTATCACGTTGAGATAATAACCTTTATGGTGCGGTGTGTATTCGTGGTAGTCGTTACCGACTTCGGCGTAGTGGTCTTTCCACTCGTCGGCGTTATAGCGCAGGTCGGAGTAACGATCCACGGCAATTTGAAAGTAAGCGCAAGCACAGCCGGAAAAGAAATAGCGGTCTATTTCGGTAAAGGTGATGCGAGGGTCAATGTAGATGCTGTCTTGCTCTAACTTGACCCGTTCAAGGAGTAACACCGACATATATTGTCGGAAAAGTTCTTGCATCACCGACATACATTCGGCTCGTGCTTCCATATCATTTATGGCGTGGCGCATTGCGAGAAACACAGTTTTGACGCGGCGCGTCCGTGGCGTATTGTTCAGTTCGGTGTAGCCGTCGGCTATATCCGAAACGCAGACAAAAGCCGTAGCCGACTGCATCTGTTCGAGTGCTTCCTCGAAGCCTTCCAGCCCCGACACCCGACAGAAAACAAAGTTTTCCGAGGTGGCGAGGCGGTTAGATGCAGTCAGTTGCTCGAAGAATTGAGTGGCATTCCAGTTGGTAGTTGTATGTTGAGCCATAGCGAAATAAGGAACTACTTTTTAAGTTGCGCTTGAAGTTGCTTATACTCTCGTGCTTGGGCGTTAAGCTCCGTAAGGGCTCGCCAAGTGTCGAGAGCGAGGATTTCTTTCTCCTTGGTGATGTCGCCTTTGGTGAGAGCACGGATTTGAGCGTCCATAGCTTCTTGCATTTGTGCACCGATGTTCGGTGAGCCGAGCAGGTTGCCGTCTGAGGCACCTGCGATTGGCTGCAAGAAGTCGGAAAAGCGATTGGAGAAGAAAGCTTTCAACGAGGCAAGCCAATAGAAGATAGAGATGCGCTCGGCATCATCGAGCTTGTGCTTGCCGAGTTTCGGGTACAAGATGCGTGCGAGTTCATCGAGCAAAGCATCGTTCTGCGTCTGCAAAAAACCTTGATAGAGGTTGTCAACGCAGATGTACGTTTCAAAAGGTACGCCTTGGAAGTCGGCGGCAATGGCGGTAGCCTTGCCGATGCTTTCGAGCCTTACAGGGGCTGTCGGCAACTCGCCGAGCCAGCCGATCAGCGGTAGCAGTTCGGCGATATGTTCCGGCGTTGCTTCAAACAAGTACCTATCTTTTTGGATAAGGTACTTACGGTTTGGATTTTTGCCGACCACCTTTAAGCCGCTCCACCCGAAAAGGCAAGTTATCAGCAGTTCGTCTGTTGACAACTCTGCCGCAATGAGGGCGAAAACATAGCGTAGCTGTTTTTGAGTGAGTTCGTGCCAGCCCTGCGGCACAACGAGGTCGATAATGAGGGGCTTTTCTTGTGTTTCCATATTAAAAGAAGTAGCCTGATGAGTTTTTCTTATTCTCGAACTTGGGTGGTGAGAACAGCTTGGCGGTAGCCGAGTTGTGCCATTCGGGGAAGTTGGCGGGTCGCAGCCGGATATAGTTTACTATGTCCTGCAAACGGCGACCAACAAATGTGTTGGTTCGCAGATACCCGATGACTTGGTTGCGAATGGCTTTCACCACCTCGGCTTGCTCGGCCGTAAGTGTTCGTCGAAGTTGACGATCACGTAGGACGGTGAGCAGTTCGGGCGAGATGTATTCTTCGGCAAGAGCGTCTTCAAGGTCGATAAGTTGGGGTCTTAACTCCAAATACTTATCCCACTTTGAGCCTTGCACGTTGGCGATGCTATCGACAACGGATAGGTCGGAGAAAAGCGATGCACCGAAGAAACGTGCTTGGTCGGAGTTGAGCCACTGACTCGCGCCGACAAGTTCGGGCAAGAGCCGGGCGATTGCTTCGTCGCGGAGAGTAAGCATCGAGCCGATAAGCCTATCGACGCGCTGCTTCGATGCGGCGGCAACGGTGTTGTTGCTGACAACGCCGAAGCCGTTAGGCGTGAACACAAGGTCGAGCGAGGGAATGGCAAGGCGCATTGCCTCTGTGCAGACCAACTGCGATACAATTTGCTTAATTGGATTGCTCTCAACGTAGCCGCAAATGGTGTTGAAAGTTTTGACGGAGCAAAACGTATCAATCACCCAGTTCTCGGCGGCATCAAGGTGAGTCGTTATCTTGTCAAAGAGAGCTGTCTCGCCCTTGACTGTGGCTATTTGGTTTGGTAAGTAACGCTGCAAAGTAGCGTTGTCAGTTATCAGTTTCATGGGTTACTTGTTTAGCGTCTTGGTGTTCGTCAAGTGTGGTTAGCTGAATGAATGGGCAATCGGGCTTAACGCCTTTCCAGCAGTTGAAACGGATAATAAGGCGATGCACGGTGAAAAGCAGGTCGTGATACGGCTTTTGGAGTGCCTGGGCGATTGTGTAGAGTTCTCGCTTGTCGGAGCCGGAATTGTTGGTCTGAGCCTTACCGGGTACAGAGCCAACAAGATTTGAGTGTACGCGGAGCGTAAAGCAAATCATGTTGACGGCTTCCTGAATGTCGCTCTCCCAATCGCCGCCCTCTTTTGAGTCGTCTATCTTGTTGATAACGACATCGTGCTGCTCCTTGCCGTCGGGCGAAATGTAGAAAGTGGAGAACCAGGCTTTGCCGCTGTTTTCCGCACCCGTGAGGAAGTCGAGTATGCGTTGCTTCTCGCTGACGATGCGTTCCTGCTGCAAGCGGCGGTCGGTGATGCCCTCGGCTCGGAAGATGCTCTCCCAATATTTCACCGAAATCTCTATCTGGTACTTGATTGGAGCCGAGTTTTTGAGCTTGCTCTCCTTGGCAATGCCGATGAGCTGCTTGATGTTGTACCACTTGCCACGGAAAAGCGAAGCGAAATGTGGTATGGGGTAATAGGTGCTGTCGGGCGTAGGTATGCGAGATAAGACAGCGAATTTTCGCGTCTTGCAGCCCGAAGCCATACGATTTTGCAGGTCGCGCCACGGCGAGGACGGGTCGAGCAGTTCGATGACCTCAATATCCTCGCGGTTAGGCAGAGTGCGCCAGTTGGCATACAGTATTTTGGGTATGCGCCCCGACTTGTCGGCCACGGCAAAGCGGCAATAAATAGCCTCTTTGCGTAGTAGGCGCACAACCTTAGTACCCTCGGCGTTGAGAATGATAACGCTGACGGCAAAGCCGAAGTGTTTGAAGTCTTGGCACACACCGAGGTAGTAAGAGGCGATGTCGTTGTCGAGCAAGAAGTCCTCGACTTCTTCTGCGGTGGCAGCGGAGGTTTCGGCGCAGTCATAGACCAAGCCGGATCCGTAGCAGACTTCGGCGTTGAACTGTTGGCAAGTGGCGAGTGTTTCATCTCGCTCTATGAGGTCGAGAATGTCATACGGCATTTTATCGTCCGCGCCCCAGGGCATATAGGCAAGTTTGCCGTCAATGACCATAGGGCTTGTGTCGATGTCCTCTCGGAACACGGCAGCTGAGTTAACGGAAAATGCCGCCCTCGCTTTCAGCGTGGGAATATTTTCGACCGAGTTGTAGTTTAAGTCCATAATTTATAATGGGTTGAAAGGTTTATATTAAAGAAAAACTTCGAGGCCGTTAACACGGAAGATGCAGCAATCTCTGATTTTGCGCATTTCGCCGGACGAGAGAATTTTGACGTTTCGCCAACCGCCATAGAAGTTATAGCGGAGCGAGATAACGTTGTGAAGCTCCAAGATTGAGCCGTCGCTTTTCCACACAGAAATATCGACGGGGTCGCCGGAGTTGAGCATCTGCCGGGCGGTGGTGATATGTACGGAATGAGCCATGACGAGTTATGCGAATGTAGGATTGAACGGTGAAGTGAATATGCCGAGCGAAGCGGACAAGTGCACCAACGGGCGGTTGTCGGCATATCGCCAAGTGAACTTAACGACGGGCGGCTTCTCGTCGCCGTCGCTGACCTCGCAGGTCGAGTCGGTGATGATGACGTGCTGCATCAGCGCGGGTTCGGTATCGTCGCAATCGTTTGGGACGAGCCGGAACACCTCGTAAGATGCAATGAATTGGTCTATCCAATTCGCTTCGTCTGAGGTGAGCGCACCCGATTCGACCTCGTAGGTCTTGGTGGTACGCTGATTGTAGAACTGCGACGTGGTGTTCACCACGGCAGTCGAGCGTTCCACCTCGGTCTTGGCTGTGGTAGTCATAGGCACGGCAAGCAAATCCCAGCAGTTGAAGCAATTTCTGAAATAGAAATTGTTCGCGTCATCAAGTGAGCGGTCAACGAAGCAGGTAACTGAGCGTTGACCCACCGACACGGTGAAACTTACGATTTCCACCGAGTCAGCCTTGATGCCGTAGGAATGGCTGGCGTCAGATACCATATCCGACTGCGATATGTTGATTTGCTGCACACTGTCGGCAGTGGGCGCCGTGCCGGTCTTGACGTAAGAGTCAACGTGTGTGCCCTGCGATACAGCCGAGGAACGCCAACGGTAAGCCACCTTGACATCGGTGTTCTCGCCTTTTCGGGCGAGGAAGAACAGCGAGAGAATGTCCTTGGGGGCGATGCGTCTGTAAGAAAGCGTAGTGAGGAAGTTCTCGGCAAGGAACACGTCAAGGTCAGTGCAGACGTTCAGGCGGTCGCAGTAGAGCAAGTGCATCACGCAGCTTGCATCTGTGCCGCCCGACTTGTTTAGCAGGGCTATGGTGTAGTCGGCATAGGTGTAGCCCGACTTTCGCATATCGTTTTCGATAAGCGAGCCGAGGTCGTAGAGCTTTACCGAGCCGCCGTAGGCGTAGTAACGCTCGTTGAGCACAACGACACCCCCCGGCGCGGTGATGCGCACATCGACGAATGTGCCGTCAACCCAGAGTGGAATGTCGCCGAGGGTTCCTGTGAGGGTTATGCCAGTTGGTGAGTAAGCGAAGCGGTGAGCCATAATATCTTGTAATTATGGCTCAAAGGTATATAGAGGTGCGGAGTGGAGAAAAGACACCCGACACCGACAATAAGTAAGAAGCTCCTCCGAGCCGAAGTCCGAAGGAGCGAGGGAGAGAGTGCGAGGGATTAGTCCTCGATTTTGTCGTGGCAAAAGAGGTCGATGCTCGGGAGAGTCTTTGCCTCGAAGCGAGAGCTGATTGTGAAGTGGACCGAGAGTTTGTAAACCGTGGCAAAGGCGAGGATTTCTTCGACGTTGAAGATTGTTTCGCAAAACTTGCCGGGGACTTGATTGGGGAGGATTTCGATGTAGGCGTAATCTTTGCCGATGTTAGCCTTTGCGTTGATGTGCATGTCCTCGTAGTTGTGAGAGGAGTTGATGCGGTCTTCAATCTGAGCCGCGATGTCGATAATCTGTTGACGTTTCATATTATTTGGAATTTATGAGTTGATGTTCGTGATTGCTTCTGAGCGGTTTGGGGCTCGGCTTATGCAGCCGTCACCCCTTGTATCATGCAGTAGTCGGCGTTGTCGACCATGCTTGCTGCTGTATCGAGAGCCTCGTGTTCGTCGTAGGCTTCTACATAGACTATTTCGCTGTCGCCGTCGAAGGTGATGACTTCGATTTGATACTCACGGAGCTGGGCGTTTTCGTTGTAGGCGAAGAAGTTTGAGTTGGAATAAACTGCTGTCATGATTTTGAAGTGTTTGAGGGTTAAACTTACGCGCCGGAGCGCCTTTAATTTTTACGAACAATAAGGAGTGACGCGGAGAACCAGCACCAAAAATTTCAAGGAAAGTTTTAAGGCTCAGCCCGGTAAATACTACCTGCCAAGGTGGAGATTTATAAAAGTTTGTGCGGAAATCGCTTGCGCCTCGTTTTGGGGTTAAGGTGTGAAGCTAACTAACTTTGTGAAGGAAAAATAATGGCTGCTCCGAGCGCAACTGTAAGTTTGGCTCTCAGGCACTGTCACCCAGTGCAAAATCGTGACTGCTTTTTATGATGCTGCAAGCCCAACTCGCACTTTGCAGCCGGCAGCAACGGGAACGACCAACTACGAATGTGTATCGTCGCAAGTCGAGCCTCGTAAGGCACAGCACACCATAGCCCCAAGTAGATGCATACAGAGATAAGCGAATGGCGACCTTCCGATGAAATAGCAGCGCATAGGTTGGCGTTGCTGATATACGGCACAAGGGTTGACAGCTGCGCCGAGTGCCACACCGCTGCAATCACAACTACAACTCACCAAAGAATATGATGAGAAACGACAACTCCGATTATTGAGCGGTGCAGGTTGAGCATCAACACACAACCACGTTATGACATATCAATGCAGAGGTCTCATAGCGGAAAGAGCCGCAGTCGTAGTCCTCACCAAGTCCACGGCAGCGCAACAATCGCCGAAGAAGTCCTCGCCCACGATTTACTCTCTCAGTCCGCTATCAGCCCCGCCGAAGCAAAGACCCAAGCACCGACCTCCACGACAACAGCGACACCTCGCACTCCCCTCGCTCCTGCGTCGGCTCAGAGAAGCGATATACCTTACCCCTGCGGTAGCAGAAGAAAGCCCCGGATCTCCGTAGAGTTCCGAGGCTCGACAGCAGTATCGTTGTTCGGTTAGATGCAGGGCAGATAGACCATGATGTCGTTGAGGGTGCAGTTGAGCTGTTCGGCAAGTTCCTTGCTTGCCTTGTTGCGAGCGTCAGTGTGGTAAGCATCGCTTGCGGCAAAACGAATGTAGTTGACTAAGAGCTTCATGAAGAATTGCTGCAATGTTCTATGTTCGTTAGCCATAGCTTCGTTGAAGTGATTGTAGTTGAAGCCAGTTGTGTTGAGCGCGTCGGCGATAGTGTGAGCCAACGTTGCTTCTCTGCTGATGTGGATTGTTGCGTCGTGCATAGTTGAAAGTATTTGAGAGTTGTGTAGAAGGACTATTCCTTTTACGTTGCCCGTAAAGTGCCGATGAGCCGACAATGAAACAAGGGTGATTGCTCACTTGCAGGGTAGCGAAAGTGAGAGGAACGTGGAGCGCACACTTGCCCTTGTTGTTCGGTGATGCGGTAATAACTTTGCGGCGTAAAAGCGATGTAGTCCTTACAACTCACGAATACACTATGCAAGCGACAATTCGGCAGAGAAAGTTGGCACGGTAGCCGACAAGCACAAATGGCTTGACCGCTTCAACGTATGGCGACGACCATTGCAACAATATGAAGCCGTCAACACAATAGCCGTGAGCGATGCCACACCGACAGCAACAATATGCTAACCGCACACGACATCATAGTCGCCCGGCATAGGACAACGATAACTGATGCCGCTTCGCTTTACTGCTCGGAATGATAGTGACACCTATATGACAGCCAGACAATGATAAGAAAGCCCCGGATCTCCGTAGAGTTCCGAGGCTGACCGCAGTTTATATGAGCCGCCTTACTTCCAATCGGCGGGGTCAAAAATCTCAACGTGGGCGACGTCGATGCCACGGAAAGAGGCTTCTTTCTCGATTGCTTGCATAAATTCTTCCGGCGTGTCGGCATTGGACGAAACGTAATGTACTTTGGCCTTTGTATCGAAAACGTAGGCGCAGTAGATGCCCATTGCGAGAAGGGGAAGCATGTCGGAGTTGGGAGTGAAGGACTTAGTGTTCATTGTAGTGGAGTTTTGAAGTTAAACTTGTAGCTCGTAGAGCTTTGATATTTACGCTGCAATCAGAGGGTACAAAATGGCGAATGACAGCCACAAGGATTTTGAGCATAAATTACTACCCCTGCAAGGGTGTGGAGAATTTTGAACAAAACGCTGTTTATCCTTTTGGCAATGAGCGAGTGCCCTAAATTCGCAGCAGGAAATACACAAATGGCTCGGAGAGTGGAAAGTGGCACGGAGAAATGGAGCGGAAATAAGAATACGGTGTTCGGAGCGGACAATGCAGACAAAGCGATTATCCACTTATCGCACAAATGGGTCATCGTCACTGCCCGAAGTGGTAGATGCAAGGCAACAAAGTGGCTATAATGTCATAGTCCAATGTCGGCACCAAAGGAAGAACGAGAAAGTAGCCTCGGCATCGGCGGTAGCCCCGTTGAGTCCCCGACGATTGGAGTGTTGGCTGGCTCTAACAATGTGCGGTAAGACGCGGCAACCCCACGGATCCGTAAGGTTTCGTGGGGCTGCAAGTCTATTTGGCATTTTTAATAATTTGTTTGCATTGTTCAATATATTGGTGGAACAATTTTCTGTTTTTGCCTGTAACAGCTTTCTTTGCTCTAAAGTCTTCTAAAAAATCTCTCAACTGAATTGCCATATTAACTTGTTCTGAAGTATCAAAATTGGTGTACTTCTCAAAAAAATCGCTACATACAGATAAAACTTCGACTATCTCAGCGTTAACTTTTTTCTTAGCTTCTTTGATTTGGCTCTTGTATTGTTGATGTATCTCCTTTTGAACTCGTTGCTGCTCTTCCATTCTTGACAATCGTGCTGGATTATCATTCCACTCTAACCGAGATGTGATATGCCATGCTGCACATGATGAACAAAAATAAGCTCTGATAGGTCGTTTGCCGGTTTCAGCTTCTATTTCATCAGCATTAAAATCAATGAAGCGTAATGCCTCTTTCTCTGTCTGAAAAATCATTTTCTGACGTTGACAATCTCTACAAAAATATTGATTTTTAGTAGGTTTCATGCTTTATTGATTGTTTTATTATTATTGGTTAGAAGCAGGTTCCAATACATTCACAATCCATTTTGGGGTGGTGACAGACAGGACAAGGCATAAATGCTTCGTTAGGGTGTATATTTATGTTAGGGCTACCACAGAATTTACAATGTCGGCGAAGCCTAACTTTTTTACCAGCATGGTCTAAAAAGCTATCCATATCGTCTTCTCCATTTAGAACGGGTTCTTGACCTCGATTGAACATTTTATGGCAATCGTTACATGAACATATCAAGCATGACTCCATGTTGAATGTGCCAATAAGTTCATCTTTAGCCCCAAAGTCACCTGTCTTATATCCGCAGGAGGGACAAGTATATTGTATTATAAAACTCATGTTTTGTGTTATTTGAATTGTTTATCCCTTACGGGCTTAAGACCGAGGGTATCTATAAGTTTTCCTAAATCCGGATTATTAGCCCTTAAATTTTCAAGAACTTGCAGGTCATCGGTAATATCATAGCCGAGAAGGTCGCTTTTAGCCAATTCCATAAAGCGACGGTGGTAGTGCTCTTCTCGCTCTTGAGTTCCGATAATAACAAAACCATGTGAGGTGTCGTATTTGAGTTCCTCATTAATTTGTTTCTGAATTTTGTAGTCAAAATCCATGAAATCTTTAAGGAATTTCCAATTACCAAGTTTGCCGATATTCCTTATAGCCATAGAAATATCGCGAATGTCTGTTAGCGAAATTTCTATGTGGTCTTTTTGAAATCTTAATGAGCCTTCCCACTTGATTTTTTCAAATGGTATTTCTTTAATCCATTGATAAATGATATGTTCAAGCCTATCGTCGGATATTGTTCCCTTGGTTTCAGCTAAGACATATAGATAACGTAAATCATCGAGCTTTGTACGGTCAAGTTCCCATGTCGGACAGTTAAAAAGGCGAACGCATATTTTGGTATAGCCAACAGCCTTTTCAATTATTTCGATATTCTCCAGAATAATATTCTCAGGAAGATGAGAAAGCGCAAATTTAGCTACTGAGTTGCTTTTTAGGTATTTTATCACATTGCGAAAGAACAGAGATTTAATCTCATCAAGTTCTTTCTGCTTTGCGACAGAGGGAAGAATGTTGATGAAATGATGCCAATATCCGGCATTCATTATATCAACGACAAATTCCGTGTCAACGCGAGTGTCATTTTCAAGGAAAGCTCTGAGAATGTCAAGCTGTACGCTCCACGTTTGCGTAGAAAAACGACGTTGTAATTCATCACGTTTTTCAACTCTACAACCACTACGTTTGTCACGGAATTTTTCGATAGAGTTTTCTATTGGCTCTAATGGCTGTCGGTAATGCCAAATAGACTCTCTTGACCATTCTCCTTTATTAAGACGAGAGATAATTCCAAGAGGTAATGAGTTATAATCTTCGAGCCACTTATCTGCCACCTCTTTTGGTACACTTGCAGTAAGTGCTGATAAATATTTCAACGAGCCATTTAGGTTGGGATTATCGTTACGACCTAAACTCAGTATAATATTTTTCAGTTCGTCCATGTTTAGTAGCTTAGTCTGCTAAATATGTAGTACCAGGCACCGGGAGCATCTTGCCGTCACACTTCGGACAGCGACCGTCAATGGGGTTCCAAGTTGAAGTAACTTCCTTGCCACATTTGGGGCAGTTAACCCAATACATATTGCGTTCCATTAAGACATCTACTATCTCTTTACAGTGACTGCATTTGAAGTCAATGACAAGTCCTGACATTAAGCCGTCAAAGCCTGCTGGGTTACTATCGACCTCGTAACCGCAATGTTCGCATCTGTATGTTTTATATTCTGCCATAATAATATCATTGAGGGTGGAGATTTATATTCATGCCGAAATCGGATTCGGAGAGTAGTTCATAGGCCAATCAAACTGCATTGATGCCAATATGGTATCAGCGAAGAAGCAAGTGCAAATGAATAATACAAGATATAAAGTGATTTCGAGATATTTGTACTTGCGTCCAAGTAAAAAGATTGACAAAGTACAGCATACGGCATTTACTAAGAGATATATGCAGAAGTCCATAGCGGTATGTGGATTATAGCCCCATATTACAGCGACATCTACGTTGGTTTCAACGAGATGAGAATGTAGGAAAAGGTAGCTTGCCAAAATTGCTACCAATAGGCAAATAATCTTTCCTGCTATGTAGTAAGCTGTTTTTGTCATTAGTTAAGCCTATAATTAGTGCTCATCGTAGCGTATTATCATTATGGGTTTGTTGGCAATCGTGTCTGGAATAATGCAAATATTGGCATTGCTATCTGCTTCTAAGGTATTACCCTCACACAGTGAGTTGCTCCATAAATATAACTCTCTTACATCTGCTTCCGGGAGACTTGATTCATCAAAACCGATTGAGTATGATGAGTCAATAAAGCCGTAAAAAGCAGAGTAATACAATGGCGTGATGTTTTCGGGTATCGAAACATCAGCTTCCTTAAATACCTTTTCAATAATGGGCTTGAACATTATTGTCTGTTCCTTTGTGATAATCAAGCCTTTGTCATTCAAGTGGAAGCAAGCACTTGAATCCCCTTGGGCATAGCACTTAAAGAAGTTGTTATCTGCGCCTTCATAGAAATCGGCAAGTAAGTTCTTTAGACGCAAAGAGTCTTGCTCGGTCAAAGACGATTGCCATTCGAGGGTATAATACGACTGCCCCATATCGCCTGTGTTTGAACTGACGATATTATATGCAGGAAGTTACTCTGATGTAACATTTTCCAAAGAAAAAGCAGGTGCTTCATTCTTGGAATTATTACAGCTCATAAGAGCAACTAAAAGCAATATTACGAAACCTTGTTTCATTTGAAATTATATTATGCGTTAAGGATAGAAGCCGAACGGCAGAGACCTTAGGCTCTGTTTACGATAGCCTGACGGCAGTGCCGGAACGCCCTAATCCCAATCATCGAGTTGGTCTATATCGATTTCATCATCATCGTAGAACACGTTATCGTCGGTCGGTCCCATATACATAGGGTCGTCCTCATTCATTACACGGTAGAGAAATTCTTCCTCGCTCATGCCGTCAAAAGGTATATCGTAGTCGTCCATATTATCAACCATATGTTTATCCGATGAAATTCGTAACCACAGAAACAAAAGCCATAATAATTGCGACAACAACAAGAATACGATTTTGAGATTGAAGTTTTTTTGGGGCAGCGGTGTAATTCCGTGGCAGAGCTATCCGAAGATGATCGACAAACGGTA
>ERZ825384.608-NODE-608-length-47236-cov-8.925055_pt1 | contig 47236 bp, 40 predicted proteins | sample MGYA00519931_ERZ825384 | MGnify/ENA primary metagenome ERZ825384 (study PRJEB31778, sample SAMEA3449200) | human gut metagenome | biome: human gut; feature: human-associated habitat; material: faeces | place: United Kingdom | collected 2010/2012 ...
AACCAGTGACACGAGGATTTTCAGTCCTCTGCTCTACCAACTGAGCTATCTGGGCCCGCGACTTAATCCTTCTTGCAATCTGTATTTCATGACTGCTCTGCGTCACAACAATCGTAGTTTACATAAATTCCGATCAAATGTCAAGTGGTTAATAGAAAAAAATTTAAATTTTTGCAATTATTCCTCTATCTCCTACAAATGTTTCGGTTAGTACTCCCCTCGTTGGCCGTACCATTGTAACAACAGCTCCACTACCCGGTTGTAGCTGACCATGCCGTCCGACACACCGTTCAGCTTCAGAGAAGCATCCGTCAGAGTATCTGAGACACTGTCCACGGTCTCCGTGTCCACTACCGCTTTTCCGTTGATCCTCTCCCATTCCGCCTCTGTGACGAAGATATTGTCCTCCCGCACCTGCTGCAATACCTGCAGTGGACGCACTGCCTCCCTGGCTGCCGCATAGCTCTCAGGATCCGCCAGTCTCGTCTTGTACAGATCATTCGCCACATAATTCAGGACGCTTAAATATCCCGAGTACTGAAATGCCACATCATCCGACTCCACACAGGCGAGAAACGCAATAAAATTCGCCTCATCCTCGTAGATATATCCCCGGATATGCGCCAGTTCATGGCACATAGTCGCCGGCTTCTTCATGATAGACATAACATCATTATAATTTGCTTCCATGGAAAACGGGAAATAGTACCCGCACATATACATCTGACACATGAAATCCGAGAAAAACATAGCCTTCGGTCTCGGATAATAACCATCCAGCTGGGCATAGCTTTTCCCAAGGTTCTGCATCGCATCGATGGCTTTCCCTGCCATATCCACCGCATTCCCCTTGCTGTCCACACCTCCGGAATATACCACAGCACCGCTGTCATCCCGCTCCATCTCCATACTCAGTGCATTGCAATGGGACACGATATCGTTATAAATCCTGAGCAGCTCCTCCGTCCGCTCCTGCAACGTTACGTCCTGCTGCCCCTCTTCCTCTCCGAAATATTTCTCCGAAAAGGTAGAACCATGATAAATCATCGTACAATTCAAAGTCATTATTGCAAACACGAATAGCAGCACCCAAGCAAAAAACCGAAAATACCTCTTAACACCGCGACAATACTTTGCCGAATGCCTGCATCCCGGAAAGATCATACTGATCCCCAACAGAACCGCTGATATTACAACAGCGATCCCCGCCACGATCATCCATTCTCCCACGGAAAATGGGAAGCTTCCCATGATCCTGCCATAGGCATTGACCCAGATGGGGAAAATATAAGCAATATAAGCATCGCTGAAGCTTCTGCTGTTCCAGGCAATGACCTGAAGCAGCAAAAGTACTACAACGATGCTTATATATACTACAAGACTCTTCTTATTTTTTCTCTTACTCTCCATGGTGCTCCTTAAGCAGCTTCTTTTCCCACCTTGATCCGCGTCTTCTTCCAGATACCACAGCGGTACAGAACATACAGGATCAGGGAAGAGATACCGTTACTGATCACCACGGAATACCAGACACTGCGCACGCCCATATGCAGAATGCTCTCGCAGAACCACAGCGTCACAAACCGGAACACCCACAGCCTCGTCACATCGATCGCCATCGTTACCTCTGTGTGTCCGGTTCCCTGGAACAGCCCGGAGGTCGTATTATATACTCCGTTGGTAAAGCACCACAATGCCATCACGCTTAAAAAGTCTGCTGCCATTCCCACGACCTCTGCATCTTTGGAGAAAATACTGACGATCGCCGTGGAGATCATATCTCTTGATAAGATCATACCACCTACGAACAAAAATACAACCGATATCCACATAGAAAAGCGATATCCCTGCTCTGCACGCTCCGGCTGTTTTGCTCCCATATTCTGTCCAACGATCGTGGCTGTTGCCGAACCAATCGCGTTGGAAGGCAGGGTGATCAGGCCGTTGACCTTGTTGCCGATGCCGTAAGCTGCCATCGCCTCCGTTCCATAGACAAATACGTTTTTACTCATAAGCAGAAAGCCGAGCTGCATGGTGCTGCCTCCGATAGCGGTAGGCAGTCCGACCTTCAGGATCATTCCAAGTTTTTCCTTCTGTAAGCGCATATATCTGCGGTTTAAGCAGATGTCATTTTCCGGTCTGCACAAAAGTGCAAATGCCACCGTAGCAGGCACCGCTTTTGCCAAAAGTGTTGCTAGTGCCGCTCCGGCCGTGCCCATATCCAGAATGATCATAAAAAACGGATCCAGGAACAGATTCAGCGTAATGCCTCCCAGGTTCAATAACATAGGTCTCACCGTATCTCCCTGCGCCTGATGCACCGCGGAGAATATGTTCACCATATACAAAAATGGCATATCCCAGATAACTACCCGCAGGTAGACTCTCGCATAATATGCCGTGCCTCCGTCAGCTCCCAGCCAGTTCACGATCGCCGGAGTCCCCAGAAAACATAATGCTGCACAGACTACCGCAAAACCCATGGCACAGATGAATATCTGATTCGCCATGGATCTGGCGTCCTCCTTTTCACCCGCACCAATAAACTGGGCGATGAGAACAGCACCTGCCACCGTGATCCCACTGCCGAAATTCGTAATGATATTCTGCATCGGTGTTACCAGATTGATCGCTGCCAGCTGCTCCGTGCCGATCTTCCCCAGCCAGTAAGTATCTGTCAGATTATACATGGTCTGTAAAAAGCTGTTGATCACCACAGGGATCGCCAGAGATAATATTGCACGGATCAGATTTCCATGCAGGATCAGATCCGGATTATACTTTTTCGCAGTCTTCATTTCTGTTACTCCTAAACCTTTTTACTACACTTTATTATAAGTCAAGTTTTCAGTGATATCCATGAAGTTTTTAGGGTTATTGTATAGAAAACGCTTATTTTTTGTTAAGAATATCTATCAAATATCCATCATATCAAAGGATGATACTCTTTGTTATTCGCCTTATTGAACTGAAAATCCCTCCCGCGGTGCTAACACCACAGAAGGGATCTTATTACTTTTATGATAATGACTATATTTATTTGATCACAACATTGTTCCAGCCATCGGAAGGAATCAGAGAGATGTAGGTCTTACCGGTATTAACCTCAATCTCCTCACCGGTCTTCGCATCATAATAATGTGTGATCGCATTTTCGGAAGACTTGGTCCAGTTCACTTCGATTGCCTTACCCTCGGTGATATAGTAACCGGAACGTCCGGAATCGATCGCATTGTAGATCAGGTAACCTTCGCCCAGATCTGCAAAAGTGGTATTCTGCAGGATAACGTTCTCAAAAGTCAGCTGCTCGCCGCTGGCTGCATCCTTGTGTGCAGAACCATACTCATAATAATCATAGGTTCCGGTCTCTTCGTTGTACTTCAGAGTAGAACCGTTATGCTTAAAGGGAAGCTCAATAGTGGTTGCACTGATCGCATCGTTTCTGTCAGCAAAGGTAACCTCTGCATCTGCGAACTTGAAGTGAGGTCCCTGATAATAATCATTGTAAGTCGTGGTATATCTGGAACTCTCAAAACGCTGCTTCAGACCATCATAGGTCTTGCCCTTCTGGGTGTTGGTGTACTTATCGTAAGTGATATACTCGGTGAACTCTGCTGCCTTACCGTTGCTGTAACGGGCAAAGCCACCGCTGAAGTTTGCGGAATAATCCTTTGCTACCCAGTCATTGATGAAGAAAGGGCCACCATCATGACACAGAACTGCGTTCCACTCTGCTGCCAGCATGAAGTTGGTAGGGCGGGCACTACGAATACTGCCCAGCTGCTCGATCTTATCCCAATCCTTTACCACTACCATGAAACGGGTAATTCTGTCATTCAGGGTACTGTTCATGATCTCATATACTACATCTGCATCTGCCACACCGAAATGAGGAAGTGCGGTCTTCTCGTTATCTACCATTACGGCGATGGGACGCTGATCCTTCAGGCTCTCATCGATCCATTCATTGGTAAGCTCACTGCGGTACATATGGTCATGATTCTCATTGGCTTCCTCTGTCGCACCGGGCTGTTCAACCTCCTGGATATCAGTAGCAATAGGCTCTGCTTCCACAGTCTGGATAGGGGAAGAAATAGGTTCTGTGTTTCCACATCCTGTCAGAACACCTACTGCAATCAAAATTGCTGCAAGTACTTTCTTTTTCATGAATGCTTCCTTTCATCTGTTTGTTCTAACCGGTCATCCGACCGACACTCTAAGATACATTGTATCTCGAAAGTCTTATGTTTGTCCACCGAAAATTCTTAAGATTTTCTTGAGATTTTATTTCACAAAAAATGACATCAGGCAGTTGTATGCTGGTGTCATTTTTGCTTTCTATAATCATTACTTATTATTCCTTTACAGCTCCGATATTAATTCCTCGTACAAAATACTTCTGACAGAAAGGATATATAATCATAAACGGTAGAATTGCCACAATAATCGCTGCATTTTTTACCGTATTTTCATTGGCTCCTTCGATTGCCGAAGGTAAATCGCTTCCCATGATCAGTCCTCGCAGTTTCATCTGGAAGTTGTATAAATTAGATTTTGTGATGTATAACTTATAATTTGTATAGTCATTCCAGTATCCCACAGCATACATCAGACCGATGGATGCCAGCGCTGCTTTAGACAGAGGCAATACAATCTTATAGAGTATTTTTAAATGAGAACAGCCGTCAATTTCCGCCGACTCCATTAGACTGACCGGAATTCCCTCAAAAAAGTTCTTCATCAGAACCAAATTGTAAACATTGATAGCAGGCAGGAGAATCACTCCCCATAAGTTATTGGTCAAATGAAAACTTTTCATTACCAGATAAGTAGGAATCATGCCACCGTGAAAAATCATAGTAAACAAAAGCACATTTGCCAGTAACGCACGCCCCGGCATTTTCCACTGAATCAGTGCGTATGCTCCCAGTACAGAAATCAGTAATCCAATCAACGTTCCCACAAAGGTCGTATAACAGGAAATCAAAAACGGTCGAAACATTGTCGGATTCGTAAAAATAGATTTATATCCCGCAAATCCAAATTGTTCAGGAAATAACTTCATTCCGTAAGCAGTCTTTAAATCAAAGGAGTCTACTAACACTTTGTATACCGGAATAATCATTATAAGTGAAAAAACGATAAAAATCAGCACTAACACTATATCAAAAGCTTTTATTTTTTTCTTCATCATACGATTCCTCTTCCTCTTGTCTTATGACTGACTCTATTACATGTAACAACCAGGATACAGCTTATAATAGATGAAAATAATCCAACAGCCGTCGTATAACCGTAATCCGGAAGTGCACCAGAGTTGAAGGTCTGCGTATATATATATGTCTGCAGTACATCGGATACATTGGTAACCGCGTCATTTTGCAATACAAATACCGATTCAAACAGATTCATGACCTTTGCCAGGTTTAACACCAGGACAGTAACAATGGTATTGTTAAGTGCCGGCAATGTGATATAAATCATTTTTTCAAATCGATTAGCTCCGTCCATGGAAGCTGCTTCATACAGTTCCGGACTGATTCCTGCCAGCGTTGCCATGAAGATAATTGTTCCCCAACCGGTATCTTTCCATATGTTAATGATGTAATAAGCGAATCGCCACCACTTCTGATCGCCGAGAAAATAAATATTTTCCGTGATCAGATTCATTTTCATCAACATCTCATTCACAAGACCTGCGGAGGTAGGGGATAGAATCATTGAAAATATGGAAGCGGTTACCACCCAGGACATAAAGTGTGGAATATATACAATTGTCTGAAATAATTTCTTGAATTTCAAAAATATAAGTTCATTCAATAACACAGAAATAACAACCGCCATTCCCGTATTTAAAATCAGCTTTGTAATGCTTAATACTAATGTATTGCTGAACGCTCTCCAAAATCCGGGCATACTAAACATTCTGGTAAAATGATTCAACCCTATAAAAATCGGATCATTTACTCCTTTATATGTAAAAAAAGCATAACGAATACCGAACATTGGAAGATAATAAAAAATCAATGCTGCGACTAGTACCGGAGTTGTCATCAGATAAACACCCCGATAGGCGCGAACGTGTTTCCATTTAGTTCCCCCCGGAGTCCTTTTTATCCGGACTTTTTCTCTTTCTTTCGTATCCAATTTCTTTCCTCCATCCATTTATTAACTGTTTAAGAATCCTGTATACTCGTTATATTTTGTTTCTTCCGTTTTCATCATGTGCACTGTTAATTCATTTTTGGCAAAAGAGATTCTGAATCGGATAGATGCTACACTTTCACCGGTCAGCCAGCATAGAATATAGAGGGTATGCGGATCCATCCAAGCTGCAGAGGCTACACAGCTTTCCTTATAAATCGGGAAGCTGCCTTCCTCTAAATGCCCTATTCCAAAAGGTAATTGACACACTTTCCCTTTCAGTTCATAGGATAAAATTCCCGTTTTCTCTTCTTCATCAAAAGTCACACTGCACCAGCCAAATCCATAATGATTTAATCTCAGCGCGTATTTTCTGCCGGAAACATCATCGTGGATTCCCACATATACAGGCTTTAAAACCGGTAACTCCTTCCTATCCAACGTCTCCTCTGTAAATGTATCCAACAGCAGTTTCTCACGAACAGCCGTCAGTATTAACTGGTCAGCACCGCCCATTCCCTGCGTATCTGCAGTAATTACCACTACCAGCTTCATTGCAGGAACTGCTATCATAAGCTGAGATCCCAATCCCATCATGGCGAACATACCTTCCATAGGAATCCAGAACTGGTAACCATACCATCTGTTCTCTCCATCCAGCAACGTAGACGTCTGGGCATTCGTTGCCCGGGTAATATAAGGATCTGTTCTGTGTTTCAACAGCATACAGCCGGTCAAAAGTAGATCTCTGGGAGTAGCCATAAGACCACTCCCAGCCATAGAAGTTCCAAACGGATCTTCTATGATATAAGATTCTTCACTGAATCCGATCTGCCGTAACAGTTTATCTTTCAGATAAGCCAACATTTTTTGTCCGGTTATTTTTTCTACCATTGCACAAAGTACATGCGGTGACGACGTGTCATACATAAACAACGTCCCCGGTCTATGCGTAGGTTCTGTCTGGAAAAAACTTCTTACCCAGTTTTCTGTTGTACTTGTTTTGTTGTAGGTTGTCTTGGTATGACAGGTCTGCATTTTCAGCATATCCTCAATGGTCAGCTCTGCCAGCCATGGATGCACCACTCCTGGAAGATATTCCGGAAAATATTTGCAGATAGGATCCTGCAGCGTTATCCGCCCTTCCTGTTCCAACAGCCCTACTGCCAAAGCGGTAAAACTTTTTGTCACAGAAAACATTCTCTGTAATTTATTTCTGTCATAAGGTGCATAATACTTTTCAAGAAGCAATTTGTCATGCTGTGCGACTAATACACTGTGTAACGGGATTCTTCTCTTTTCAAGTTCTTTTACAAATTCCCGCACATCATTTTCCGTCAACTCATGCATTCCAACTGCCATACTCCACAACCTCCCTACGAGTTTTCTCTACTTCTCACATATCATCAGTTATTCAAAGAATCCAAAATTGTCTGCGACATTTCTGCGCCGCCTTCCTGTTCAAAACGCTTATATCCATCCTCCACAGACAACCCCTGTACGATGCAGTCCGCAATAATAGAGTTCTTCAAAGTCGTAAGATCTCCGTTATACTGACTCATTGCCTCCGTAGTCGGGATTATCAATACCTTTTTCTTATTTGTATTAAATATTTCCATCGACTCTTTGGTATATTCGCTTTCCGGCATCAATCTCTCGGTCATAGGGCAGATATTATTATCCCCCATATTAATGGTAGTATACTGTACTCCCGGCTGGGAAAGGCTCTCTAACATGTGGAATTCACCTTCCTGATAGGTGTTGCCGCATACGGTTTCAGCTTTTCTGGACCAGTGCACGCCTTCTACGCCATAGGTCCACAATGTCTCCATGTCACCATTATCAAAAATGCTCTCTAAGAAATACTTAAATACACCCTCCGGATTCTTACAGGATGAAGTAATCGCATATACAGGAGCATTTCTCTCCCAGTACTGTCCAACTTCTTCAATAGGAGGCATGAATACCAGTTCTCCGTCCAGACCGTTAGCGCTGATGCCGTTGGAAAGAGTCTCAGCCCAGCCACCTGCCCAGTAAGTGAATACACCGAATTTTCCTTCATAGAACTTGGTACGGCAGTTACTGGTTCCGTTCGTTAATGTTTCTTTGTCAATGTATCCCTTATTGTATGCATCCTGCAGTCTTTCAATTGCTGCTTTCATGGAATCCTCAGTAAATCCATCTTTCCATGTGCCATCCTCTCCCTGATAGAAGGAAGGGTATGCGTCCTGATAGAACTCAGGAAGGTAATTTACATAAGGAGCATTGCCGTTTACAAAACCTGCTGCGGATACAGCAACGGTATTTCCGTTAATACCGTCTCCGTCTGGATCTCCATTGGTAAATGCATCCAGCATTTCCAGATATTCTTCATAATTCGTAGGGACATCCAGTCCACAGTTATCCAGCCACTGCTTTCTGATATATGTCATACATCCACCGCCGCTCGCCAACGGTAAACCATATAAATGTCCGTCTATCATATTTCCTTCTACCGCACTTGCATCGGTATTGGGATTTTTCTTTAATTCGGAATTATTCCAGGCATCCGTCATATCCCAAAGAACACCTTCTGCTGCATATCCGGAGTAATAAGAGTTTCCGACATAAATGATATCTGGCCAGTTCTCCGGTCCGCTTGCCAGTGTCTGTCCCAGTACATCATAATAGGAACTGTGATCCGGCTGAATGATTTCCAGCTCAATTCCTGTCAGTTCTTCCCATCTGGCGATCCATTCTTCCTGACCGTTCGCCTGGGTAGCCTGGAAATCTCCGCTTACCATAATAGTAATCTTCTCCGGCTTCTCTACGTCATCTGCTACAACTTCTTCTGTCTGTGCTACCGTACTTGTATTTGTATCTGTAGAACCACTCTCGGTATTTCCTGCATCATTGCCACATCCCGTGAGTAACATAGAGCAGACAGTAGACGCAACTAACACAACAGATAATAGTTTTTTCTTTACCATAAGTAACCTCCGTCAATATATTTGCTTTTTCACTTATTTGCTTAATTACTTTTTCTGTATTCAGTTGTTATTGTAACTTCGGTACCGGAAGTATCAATGTGCTTTTATCATAACTGTAAATTTACATAATTTGTAGTCACATTTCTTATGATTTCATATATATTTTTTCAAAACAATGGGTACATTTTTTATGTCAATGGTACATTTTTCATTTTACAAGTCTTTGTTTTCTTGAGTTTTTCGGCAATTATGATAATATAATACTAACGGTTTGGAGGTTCTGTTTATGGATTCACGAAAGAATACTTATTTTATCAAATTAATAAAATCTTACAGTGTGCTTTTGATCATCATCCTGGTCTTAGGCATCGTGTTTCATTTAATACTTTCCAACAACGCCAGAAAAGAACTTTTAAATGAGAACCTCACCTCTCTGCAAAAGGTAACGGAACAGTTCTCCGACTGCTATTCCAATATGTATCTGATCGCCAAAAGACTGGCAGGAAATTCCAGTCTGGCTCACTTGGCAGAATCTGCTCCCGGGGAACGTGCCTTTTATTATAATGCCTATCTTGCCAAGCAGGATTTGGTGGACATGTACTCAGATTACCCCCTTAAGCCGATTCAGGCATATTATGTCTATTTGCATCAGTCAGATTACATTATTCGTTATAATGATTTTGAAGAATTCTATTCTTTTTATAAATATAGCCTGAATTTTGATACTTCCAAATACTCTCTTTGGAAAAACACACTGAATTCTTCAGATAGTCATAATCGCTTTATACAGCTTAGTGATTTTTCTTCGGAATATGCTTCCTGTAAAAATAATTATTGCTATTCTGTTTCTCTGCAAAAATATACTTTTAAAAATATTAATGCGGATGTGATTTTTGAAATAAATAATAATTCCCTGCAGCAGATCGTAAACTCTGTAGACCTGATGAAAGATGGGTGTATGCTAATTCAGAACAGCGAAGATGAAACTCTGCTTTCTTTCAGCAATAACTCTGAGCTTATGGCAAAGTTATCTGAAATCGTTCCCTCTCAATTCCTGTCGAACGATACCGGTTATTCCTATGCTGTATTGGACGGCTGCCGGGTTGTAATTCTGCATGTCGCAGCCCAGACTCCCAGTCTGGACTATTATGTTGTTCTGCCTGTTTCTTCTCTGCGAAGTCCTGAAAACGGCTTACAATTGCTGTCGCTTTTTATTATCTTTTTGGGGATTATCGGCAGCTTTGTGATTATTGTTTTACTTTCCAGAGTTAATTATAAACCATACCAGGCAATGGAATATCGCCTGCGGGAAATGAATTTTAACCACGAAGAACTTATGCGGTTAAATGAGACCCAAAAGATCACCCTCCTCAATTATTATTTTGATCAATTGATTCATGGTACGATTCTGAGTGAGGAAGAGGCTGCTTATGCCCAAAATTATCTTTCTATCCCCGAAAATGCCAGTTCCTTTGCCATATTATACTGTAATGTCTATCTGGATACTTTGGAATTAAATAATGATTCTCAGGAAATTATCAATATTATCTCTCCTGATTATGCTGAGGTGATCTCTGATATCATTTCCAGTTATTTTACGTATTCTTATATCATGCAGGGTTCCAGGAACAGTGCTTACACTATTTTATTATATAATAGGGACGAATTAGACAACGTAGAAAATTTATTTGCACAGATTCATTCCTCGTTACTACAGGAATATAATATATGGATTTACGGTGGTCTGGGCTGTACTACCGGTGCGATATCAACTGTCTGGAAGTCCTACCGTCAAGCCAAAGAAGCTGTGAAACGTGTCTCCAGTCCGGGTTATCTGTGTCTGTATCGTGAGATTTTGGAGTCCCAGGATTCCTTCTTTTATCCTAATGAGGTTGCGGATCAGCTATATAATTTTGTAAAATCCGGTAACTTCAAACAGACAAAAACAATTTTTAATTTTATAAAGGACGAAAATTTTAAGAAACGAAAACTTAATTCCAGACAAGTGAAATGGCTTTTAGAAAATATAGAAATTACGTTATTGAAAGTAATCAGGGATAACGACATTTCCTATGATGACTCAAGCTTAGCCGGTCTGTCCGAAGATTCTACCCTGGAAAATTACGAGCAGATTGCTCTGGAATTATGTGAAAAAAACAAACAACCGGAAAACGACAACCAGCTGATTGTGCGCATTCAGGCTTATATTGATGAGAATTATGGGGATCCATCCTTATGTTTAAGCAGAATATCGGACCTGTTCCACATCTCCGAGAGTTACTTCTCCTTCCTTTTCAAAAAAACGGTCGGGGTTAATTTCTCTACATATCTGGAACAGATCCGCATGACGCAGGCAAAACATCTGCTGGAAACAACGAATATTAAAATAACAGATTTATACGTGGCAGTAGGTTACAACAATCTGACCAGTTTCCGCCGCGCATTCAAGAAAAAATACGGTGTAGCGCCCAATGCCCTTCGAGAATAGCTACTTATTCTTTTTCGGTTGATTTCTCGCGCAACACTTCTTCAAACCGATCGATAGGTACCGGCTTGGAATAATAGTATCCCTGCTGCCAGGTAGATCCGAACTGCTCAATATAGTCGCTGACTTCCTTATTCTCAATACCCTCAATACAGGTCTCGGTGTTAGTCCTCTTGGCATAATCCACGATAGACTGCACCATGGCCTGATTCTGAGGTTTTTGCTTAATATCACGGATGAAGCTCATATCTACCTTCAGTTCGTCAAAGGGAAGCTCCAGTGCCAGACTTAAGGAACTGTTGCCCGTTCCAAAGTCATCCAGTGCGATCTTGATCCCCTGGGAATGGAAAAATTCTACCTCTGCGCGCAGGAAATGAATATCCAGATCTCTGCATCGCTCTGTCAATTCGAGGCAAAGCTCCTCCGGCCTCGCACCGGTCTCTTTTAAAATATTCATAACAGCACTGCGGAACTCTCTGCGCTCCAGCTGTGCCGCCGCCACATTAACATTGACGAAAAAGCCTTCTGTCTCCTTGCGAAGCTTCTGTACATCCGTAAGTGCTGTCCGAAGGATCCAGTTCCCCAGATCAAAAATACAGGGGTCCTGTTCCAGCCATTCCATGAACACACCGGGAGACACCATCCCGTAAGGTTCCAGTTCCCAGCGGAGCAACGCTTCCATTCCCCGGATCTTGCCGGTCCTCGTATCGGCAATCGGCTGATAGAACATCCGGAAGCCTTCAAAGTTATGAGTTGCACATTGATGGATCACACCGATCAGTTCAAACTGGTTCTCGTCACTGCCACAGACCTCATCATTAAAAATCACCAGCTCCCCATGATGCTCAAGCCGGGAATGGTTCAACGCGTAGGTCAGACGGCTACGGACCGCATTTGTCTCCTTCATATAAGGTTCCATAAATATTGCGCCGGCAGATACCTTCAAAGGGATCTTTTTCCCTTCCACCTCTGTATTCTCAAAAGCTTCTACAATCTCCTCGTATATCTGCTGCAGTTCCGCTTTGGATACCTTTTTAAAACTGATCACAAACTTCGCACCGGAGAGCCGGTATACATATCCTTTTCCCTTAAACAGGCGCAACAACTCCTGTGCCGCACAATTCAGAATCTTATCCGAAAAAGCAGCTCCGTACATAACATTGATATGGCTGAACTGATCCAGTCCGATCTTCAGTAGTGCCCCCTGTCCGCTTTCCTCCAGATCATCCGGATGAATCGATCTTTTTGATTTTTCCTGTCCGCGAATGGTATAGTTCTCCTGCATACCAAAATATTCCATCGCCTTCTCGGACCACCATGTCACGCCGTTCCGCAGATTGGTTATGGATATGTAGGACTTTTTCGCCAGAGAAGTAATTGCTTTTACAATATCCGGGAACAGGATATCCACTTCCTCCCAGAATTTCTGTTCATCATATGTATTAATACTCATATCTCCTCCCGGCACTTTCCACTGTTTGCCCACAGTCTCTGAATAGTAATTCCAATGTGAATTATAACATATCGAAATGATGTTTACGATAGTATAATGAATATAAATTTTTTATGAAATAAAATATCTTATGATTGACTTCGAAAACTATCTGTAATATTATGCAATATAGCAATTATTTCAAATTTGAAATATTCATTTTTGTAAAAGGAGCCTTCGAATGAATACCAATATCGAATTCGTACAAAAATTCAATCTGGCTTACAACGCCATGTGCAAGCCTCTGTGCCAGCAGTTAAAGCTGCCACAGACAGCTTTTGATATTCTCATGTTCTTCGGCAACAATCCGGAATACCGGACCGCCAGTGATGTCGTGGAGATCCGCCGGATCAAGGCGAATCTGGTGTCCGTCAATGTGGACAAGCTGGTGCGCGAGGGGTACCTGGAACGCAGAGAGGCTCCTGATGACCGCCGGAAGACTCTGCTGTTCTGTACGGAGAAAGCGCAGGATGTCATCGAAAAAGGTCGCATGATACAGAGCATTTTCAAAGATACTCTGCTCGATGGCACTGATGAGGCAAGCAAAGAGATCTTTTTCAACATGCTTCATGTCATGGAAGAAAATATGGACAATATCCTGAAAGGAGCTAAATAAATGCAGATTTTAATCACAATTCTTGTCACTTTTTTCGCCGGTATGGGAGCCGGCCTGGGCACCGGTTTCGCCGGAATGAGCGCTGCTGCCGTCATCAGTCCCATGTTGATCACTTTCCTCGGCATGGATCCCTATATGGCTGTTGGTATCGCCCTGTCTTCGGATGTCCTCGCCAGCGCAATATCTGCCTATACTTATGCAAAGAACAAAAATATTGATATCAAAAACGGTCTGATCATGATGGGAAGTGTGCTGGTATTCACCGTCGTAGGCAGCTACGTATCCAGCCTGGTGCCTTCCGCTACCATGGGGAATTTCTCCGTGTTCATGACTTTCCTGTTAGGTATCAAATTCATCGTCCGTCCCGTAATGACCACCAAGGAAGCCATGCAAGGCGTCTCCGCGAAGAAAAGAGCCATTCAGTCTCTGGTATGCGGTATGCTGATCGGCTTCATCTGTGGTTTCGTCGGCGCCGGTGGCGGTATGATGATGCTGTTGATCCTAACCTCTGTCCTGGGTTATGAACTGAAGACCGCTGTAGGAACCAGCGTCTTCATTATGGCATTTACCGCATTTACCGGCGCTGCATCCCATTTTGCCATCGGCGGTATGCCCGACTGGACGGTATGGATCTTGTGCGTTGTATTTACCCTGATCTGGGCGCGGATCGCTGCACTGTTCGCCAACAAGGCGACCCCTAAGACCCTGAACCGTGTCACCGGTGTGATCCTGGTGGTGCTGGGCATTGCAGTTATGTGTTTTAACCTGTTAGCCTAGCTGATTTCCTATACCTTGTGTATTTTCCGGCGGAGTAATCGTTGCATTGCTCCGCTGATTTTCTATGATCTTGCGGATTTCCGACAAATCCTTGGCAAAATAAATGCCTTCCTGTCTCTCCGGGGAGGACAATCCCATCTCCGTCATATGTGATAACAGTGCTTTCAGGCTGTCATAATAGCCGTTAAGGTTATAGAGGATGCAGGGTGCCTCCAGATGCTTCAGTGACACCTTGGACATCACTTCGGCGATCTCTTCCAGCGTTCCGGTTCCGCCGGGAAAAGCAATAAATACATCTCCCAGTTCGATCATTTTCGTCTTGCGTTCTGTCATGTCCTTCGTGACGATCAGCTCCGTAATGGCATCATACTGATATTCCATATCAATGAAAAACTGCGGCTCCACGCCGGTCACCTCTCCGCCTGCCTGTAATACGCTCTCCGCGATCTCTCCCATGAGACCGGATTTGGATCCACCGTATACCAGGCGGTTACCGCTCTCACCGATCCAGGTTCCCAGCTCACGTACCTCTTTCCTCAGAGAAGGATCATTTCCTTCATTTGCTCCCAGATATACCGTAATATTCATCATATTTTCCTCCTCTCAGCTTTTTAAACATTTCTACTTCAATCCGTAATATATTACGGGCATTATTTACAAAGATCGTTCCCGCACCGGTAGGTTTCAATCGGTTATGATCTCTTGAGAACAACGGCATTCCCACCATAGTCTCCACATTGTGTAAGTGCCTGGAAAGTGCCGGCTGCGCCAGCAGAAATCTGTCTGCTGCCCCGGACAGGCTCTCCTCTTCCACAATCGCAATCAGATATTCCAACACCTTTGTATCCAGCGTAACCTCCCGTATCCGCTGCAATGCTGTCCCCAATGTTCTATGTGTGCTCCCGTCTGCTGCCAAACCAATGGATATGTGAACATTTTCCAACATCTGTACCACAAACGGATCATCCGATGGCTGATATCTTGGATCCGCCAGACGTTCTTCCGCCAACAGCCCGGCAAGATAGTATTCCGGTTCAGTAAGTTCATGTCCCAGCGGATAACGTAAATGCAGTGTCTGTCGTACCGGCGGATCTAATGGCCGGTAGACCAGTTCCTCACAGGGAAATACATGGGCTTTACTGACAAATCCCACTCCAATTGCCTGATGCATCATAGAATCTGCCAACAGAACATCATTGGACTCAAATGCAACCACCGGCTGAAACCCGGCTTCCCGGAACAATTGGTCTGCCAGAATCCGAATGCTGTGTTTTGTCCCCTGCAATACAAACGGCGTGTCGCGCAATTCTTCCAGCCGAATGCTCTCCTTCCCTGCCAAAGGATTCGCTGCCGGCAGTGAAATCAGTAATTCTTCATACGCGACAGGAATATCCTCCGTATCCATACGAAATGGTCCCGCCCCCAGTGCCAGGTCAACAGCTCCCCTAGCAATCGCTCCCGGTTGTTCCGTCGCATATAATTCTACCAGTTCCAGTGAAACATCGGGATAGCGCCGGGAAAACGGTTTATAGATCTTACTGTATATCATGGCCCCCCGGTTTGGCGCTGTAGCCAGACGAATTCTCTTCCGGTTGCTGCCGGTCACATTTTTCATTATCAGAAGCATCCTGTTCTGCTGATCCAAAATCTTCTGTGCACATTCTACTACATATTGCCCTTCTTCCGTGGGTTCCAGACGCCTGTCCCTCCGTTGAAACAACGTAGTCCCAAATATCTGCCCGCATTCCGTCAGAAATTTACTCAAAGCAGACGGGGTGACATTCAGTGCTTCCGCTGCATACGTGAGATTTCCATATTCGGCTATGGTCGTCAGATAATAATACTGCCTAGTATTCATATGCCACCTCCTGTTTTCAGTATAAAATCTTTTGTTTCTTCTGACAAGGAACTTTGAGTTAATTGTTATGAAGAATTTGAAATCTTGGATATCGTAAATGAAAAAAAAGCATTATACACTAAACTCATAAAATAAAAATTCAGAAAGTGACGAAAACAGAAATGGCATTCACAAAGTCCGATCTGCGGCACAATATTTTATCTAAAATAGAAGCTCCTCATATAGGTCCGCACCGGATAGAAGCCGTGCCGGATGCAGAACATTTACAAACACAGACTCTGCAGACAGCTATTGACCGGTTAAGTAATGCCGGAGGAGGCATCTTAACATTTCCGGCAGGCATTTATCACACCGGGGCTCTTCATCTGAAAAGCGGTGTTGAACTATTTCTTGCCTCGCCCGATACCTGCATTCGGTTTATCCCGGAGCACCCGGAACAGAACTATCCTCTGGTCTATTCTCACTGGGAAGCCAGCCCCTGCTACAACTACAGTTCCCTACTCTATGCTTGCGATTCACACGATATTGCTGTGACCGGCTATGGCACGCTGGACGGTGGCGCAGATTGGGATCACTGGTGGAACTGGCATCACCAGGTGGAAGATTCCTGGTCAGAAGATAAACCGGATCTGCAACTTGCCGATCGTAAAATCTTGCGTCGTATGAATGAAGACGGTGTTCCCGTTGAACAACGTATTTTCGGAAAAGGACATTTCTTACGCCCCAACTTTATACAGTTTCTGCGCTGTGAACGCATATTACTGCAGGGTGTGACGCTGCATAACAGCCCCATGTGGCAGTTGAATCCGGTGCAATGTAAAAGTGTTACTGTCGATGGTATGACCTTTTCCAGCCATGGGCTCAATAACGACGGCTGTGATCCCGAAAGCTGCTCCGGTGTCTGGATCAAGAATTGTCATTTTGATACCGGCGATGACTGTATCAGCCTGAAATCCGGCAGAGACCGTGATGGCCGAATCGCCAATATCCCTTGTGAAAATATCCTCATTGAACACAACGAATTTGCTGACGGTCATGGCGGCATTGCGCTTGGCAGTGAAATGAGCGGTGGTATCTATCGTGTTCTTGCCTGTGATAACCATTTCTCCAGTCCGAATCTGACTTATGCACTGCGATTAAAAGCAAATGCACGGAGAGGTGGATGCATAGAGCAGATCATGCTGTGTGACAGTATCATGGACACTGTACATGGTGCCACTATTCATGGAACCATGCTTTACGAAGACGGGCGCAACGGTTCCTTTCTTCCACGGTTCCGCGATATTACAATTGAGAATATTACAGCACACGGTGGGAACTACGGCATTTTTTTGGAAGCATTCCCGGAAGTTCCTCTTACCGGTCTGATACTGCGAAATATTCGTATCGACAATGTACGACATCCGCTAAGAAGCATGAACTGGGACAATTCTATCGTAGAAAATGTTTTGATCAATGACAAAGCTTTTCCCCGCCCCACCCATGTACATATTGCAACTCTTCCGCAGCCGGGCTCGACTCTTTTTGCCACTGCAGATTACTGTGGTCCGGAAGCCTTATCCTACAAATGGTTCGTATCTACAGACGGTGAGGTATGGAAACACGCAGGATCGTCCCCACAATTTATGCTTCCTTCCTCCGTGCAATTTGTCATGGTAACCGCAGTCGACAAAAAAGGTGATATGGAACAAAGTATTGCTTACCGGGTCTTGTCCGGGCATTACCGTTCCGAATCCGCCGCATGGCTATATTGCCGCGGAATGTTGGATGAGCCGGACATTACAGATCCTATGGTTCCCATATCCTATGAGGAGCTGGCTGATATACTGCTTCCACTGTGTGATCCTTCTATTCCGGTGGCTCCTGCTGTTTCCTGTACCTATGCTGTGAGTGCAGCTCTTGCAAACAACTTTTTCCCACCGGAGGCAGAGACTGTTTACAAAACACACTATATTACCCGGCAGGAAATGGCAACGATTGCCATGCAGGCTTGTGGTGTAGATTACCGAAATGCCTCCAGTACCATACCTGTCTGCTCAGATGCAGACAGCATTTCCGCCAATTACGGAACCAATATCGCCAGAGCTCTTTATTTTGGTTTTCTTGTCCTGGATGCGCAGGGTTATTTTTCTCCGAACCGCCTGATAACGCATAAGGAGGCCATTGATACTTTGGATCGGGTCGCAAGATTTTCCGGTCTATGATTATACAAGAGGTGATAATACTATGTCAGAACGTTTCAGTATTCAAATCAAAGAAGAGGACAACGTAGCTGTAGCTGTCCATGATCTGCCCGCAGGTACACAGTTGGAAAGCGGCGTTGTCACACGTGAATCTGTCCCGCAGGCTCATAAGATCGCTCTATGTGATATTCCTGCCGGCGGTGAGATTATTCGCTACGGTGTTGTCTTAGGCTATGCCAAAGAAAACATTCCAGCGGGCAGCTGGATCAATGAGCATATGCTGCACCTGCCTGACAGCCCATTGCTGGACGACATGCCCTGGGGCACCAATCTCAAAAGTAAGGAAGAGCTTCCCACGCCTCCCCGGACCACCTGGCTTGGATATCGTAATCAAACAGGTCCTGCCGGTACCCGTAATCTGCTTGGCATTGTAACCACTGTTCAATGTGTTGCGGGTGTTGTCCGGGTAGCTGTGGAACGCATCCGAAAAGAATTACTTCCCAAATATCCAAATGTAGACGATGTGGTCGCCGTCACACATCCTTATGGCTGCGGAGTCGCAATAAATGCACCCATGGCATGTATTCCCATCCGCGCCATCACCAATGTGATCAGGCATCCCAACTTTGGCGGAGAGCTTATGATTGTGGGTCTTGGATGCGAGAAACTAACCTATGACCGAATCCTTCCCCCCGAAGACATTACTCCTAAAAACTGTCTGACTTTACAGGACTGCAAGGGACATGATGCCATGATGCAGGCAATCCTTGATATGGCAGAACAAAAGTTGCAAAAACTCAACCAAAGACACCGGGAAGAATTACCGCTAAGTGATCTGCTTATCGGTATGCAATGCGGCGGCAGTGATGCCTTCTCTGGAATTACTGCGAATCCCAGCGCCGGTTACGCCGCAGATATGCTGGTCAGGGGCGGTGCCACCGTATTATTCAGTGAAGTCACGGAAGTCCGGGACGGGGTACCTCTTCTGGCTGCCCGTTGCGTCAGTGAAAACGTACGAAACAAGCTGGCTGCGGAGATGAAATGGTACGATGACTATCTGGCTTGCGGCGGCGTAGATCGTGATGCCAATCCCACTCCCGGCAATAAAAAAGGCGGTCTTGCAAATATTGTGGAAAAAGCAATGGGTTCCATTGCCAAAAGTGGTACCAGCCCCATTGTCGAAGTTCTTTCCCCCGCTGAAAAGCCCACAAAACATGGTCTGATATTTGCCGCCACCCCTGCTTCCGATATCGTCTGTGGTCCTTCACAAGTTGCTTCCGGAATCGGACTTCAGGTATTCATGACCGGTCGTGGCACTCCGTACGGACTGGACGTTGCTCCAGTCATCAAAGTATGCAGCCGCAATGAAATGAAAGAGCAATGGTTTGATCTGATCGATATCTCCGCCGGTCACATAGCCACCGGAGAAGCCACCATTGCCGATGTCGGTACAGAGATTTTCCATATGATTCTGGATGTCGCCAGCGGTCTCAAACAGCCCTACAGTGATCAGTACGGATTTCATAATGATATGTGCATTTTTAATCCGGCACCTATTACCTGAGAACTTACAAAAATAAATAATTTTATAAAACAGGAGGAAATAAAAATGAAAATTGGTTTTATCGGACTGGGTATCATGGGAAAACCCATGGCAAAAAACCTATTAAAAGCGGGATACACCGATCTGTTAGTTAACAATCGGAGTCAGGCTTCCGTGCAGGAACTGGTTGCCGCAGGTGCTAAAGCCGCTTCCAGACAGGAAATCGGTGCACAGTGTGATGTTGTCATCACTATGCTTCCAAACTCCCCGCAGGTAAAAGAAGTTATGCTGGGAGAAGATGGCGTGGCATCCTACATGAATCCGGGCGCCGTATTTATTGACTGCAGCTCCATCACCCCCATCGTCTCCAAAGAAATCTATGCCAAACTTCAGGAAAAAGGAATCGAAATGCTGGACGCTCCCGTTTCCGGCGGTGAACCCAAAGCCATTGACGGTACTTTAAGCTTCATGGTAGGTGGTAAACAATCTGTGTTTGACACCTATAAACCTATTTTGGATACCATGGGCAGCTCTGCCGTTCTCTGCGGTGACGTAGGTGCCGGCAATACCACCAAACTTGCCAATCAGATCATTGTAGCCTGTAACATCCAGGCATTGGCAGAAGCATTGACATTAGCCCAGAAAGCCGGTGTAGACCCGGAACTGGTATTTCAGGCAATCAAAGGAGGTCTTGCAGGCTCCACCGTCATGAACGCCAAAGCTCCTATGATGATCGCCGGCAATGACAAGCCAGGATTTAAGATTGATCTGCATATTAAAGACCTGAACAACGTTCTCGATTGTGCTCATGCAGTTGGAGCACCGGTTCCCATGACTGCGGAAGTACAGGAAATTCTCCAGTGGCTGCACAATCACGACGGTGGTCAGAAAGATCACAGTGCTATTGCTCAATACTATGAATATCTGGCTGATATCCATATCGGTCGTTAAGGAGGTTTTCTATGAATACAGATTTTATGCGCGGTGTGGTCGTTCCTATTCTAACCATAATCGACAAAGATGAAAAAATAAACGAAGCAGGTATGCGGGCACAGGTAGACTATGTAATCGAAGGAGGCGTATCCGGTATTCTTGCTTTCGGATCTAACGGTGAATTCTACATGGTAGAAGAAAACGAAATGGAACGCGGTCTGAAAATCATGGTCGATCAGGCAGCCGGACGGGTTCCCGTCTACTTCGGTATCGGTGCCATCAGTACTAAAAAGTGCTGCCGTCTTGCTCAAATGGCAGTTAAAAACGGTGCCGCAGCAGTCAGCGTACTTCAGCCTATGTTTTTAAAACCCACTTACACGGAATTATACTGTCATTTCAAAACCATTGCTGAAAGTATTCCGGACACCCCGGTTCTGTTGTATAATAATCCCGGACGGGTTGGTTATACCATGAGCGCACAGCTGGTGGACGAATTAGCCCATAATGTTCCTAATATTGTGGGTATGAAAGATACCAGCGGAGATATCACACAGACTTCTGAGTTCATTCGCCGTACCCGGAATGTACACTTCAAAGTATTCGGCGGCAAAGACACTTTACTCTATGCCAGTCTGTGCCACGGTGCAGTAGGTGGCGTATGTACAGCGGCCAACTTCATGCCGGAACTCATCACAGATGTATATAATAAATTTATTGCCGGTGACCTGTCCGGTAGCCTGGAGGCACAGTTTCGCCTGAATCCCGTGCGTCTGTCTATGGATGCTGCCAGTTTCCCTGTCGCAGCCAAAGATATGGCAGCCCTGCGGGGACAGTCTGTTGGTGTTCCCTATCTTCCTACCCTCCCCACCCCGGATGGTGATGCACGCCAGGGATTTATAAAAACTATGACAGAAGCCGGTTTACTGTAATTTCCCTGCATCGGAGGAATCCTTTTGAAAATTATTGATTCACATATACATTTAGTACAATATATCGCCGGAACCGGTGCAAAAGGAGAACTGAGATATTGCGGCGGCGGTCAGGCCAGATACTCTGATGGATCTATTTGTCAGATCATACCCACTGAGTGGAATACCGATCAGGTGACTCCTGAGCGCATTTTGTCGATCATGGATACCCATAATGTTGAAAAAGCCGTCCTGTTGCAGGGCGGCTATTTAGGATTTCAAAATCTCTATAGCTATGATGCTCAACAAAAATATCCCTCCCGCTTTCTCGCTGCTGCGGCTTATGATCCGTATAGCTATAACCGGGATGCTATCGTTCATCATTTATTTGAAGAATGCAATATCAAAGTAGTGAAATTCGAAGTAAGTACCGGATCCGGTCTCATGGCAAACCACCCAGTATTCTCCTTAGATAACGAGATTATGAAACGGGAAGCTTCTTTTGCCGATGAACACGATCTGATATTTGTGATAGATATCGGAAAACTCGGAAGCCCCAGCAGCCAGATTCCCGCTCTCCGACGACTGATTCTGAGACATCCGCAAATGAAATTTGTCATCTGCCATCTGTTAGCCCCTAAGCAAAACGAACTGCTTAAAATGCAGGAGGGGCTGGAATTATTGCATTTACCGAATGTCTGGTTCGACCTGGCATCCCTGCAGCATAATGTAGGTCCAGATGAACCTCCTTTTCCCGTTACACGACAGTTTCTTCGTTGCGCAGTTGAAACGATTGGTGCTGAACGCTTACTGTTTGGTACCGATACACCATCTAATTTATGTCGGTTCCACTATCGGGATATGATTGACACAATCGCAGACTTTTCTTTTTTAACAGAATACGAAAAACAAGCTATTCTGTATGAAAATGCGAACTCTGTCTTTTGGTCACACCCATAATGCAATATTTATATTGTAACAAAGTTTTATACAAGGAGAATTTTTATGAATACTGCTTTACGTCAAGATGCCGATACGATCATAGCCTCCAGTCTGAAAGCCGTGCTGCCCGACGCAGCCGTCCGCCGTGCACTGGAATCTGAAGCTTTCTGCCCACAGGGAGGTCGGACCCTCTTAGTGGCTGTCGGAAAAGCCGCCTGGCAGATGGCGCATACGGCTGTCGCTGCGCTTGGTCGTGTAGATGAGGGCATTGTGATCACAAAATACGGGCATGTCCGCGGCACGATTCCCGGAGTTACCTGCTACGAAGCCGGTCATCCGGTACCGGATGAGAACAGCTTCGCTGCCACAGAAAAAGTACTGACGATGGTGCAGAATCTCACCGACCAAGACACGGTTCTGTTCCTTCTCTCCGGAGGGGGAAGCGCTTTGTTCGAAAAACCGCTGATCCCCGGCGCAGAGCTACAGGAGATCACGAACAGTCTGCTCGCCGGCGGAGCGGATATTGTCGAGATGAACACGATCCGCAAAAGGCTTTCCGCTGTCAAAGGCGGACGTTTTGCCCTCGCCGGTGCTCCGGCGAAGATATTCAGTATCGTACTCAGCGATATTTTAGGAGATCCCCTGGATATGATTGCCAGCGGTCCTGCTGTACCGGACAGTTCCACCGGTGAGCAGGCGATTGCCATTGCCCGAAAATACCGGCTTTCCCTGTCGAAGGAGGCGAACGCCTGCCTGACACAGGAGACTCCGAAAATACTGAACAATGTTACTACGCAGATCACCGGCAGCGTCCGAGAGCTTAGCAAGGCTGCTGCCGATGCCTGCAGGACATTAGGTTATACTCCCATCCTCCTGACAGACCGCCTCTGTTGCGAAGCCAGGGAAGCCGGAAGCTTTCTCGGCTCCATTGCCCGCACACATGCAGGTCAGGGGCAGAAGCTTGCTTTTATCGCCGGCGGTGAGACCATCGTTCATCTCACCGGCAATGGAACCGGCGGACGCAATCAGGAGCTTGCCCTGGCGGCGGCACCGGAATTATCCGGGCTGGCAGGCTGCTGTGTATTTTCCATCGGCAGCGATGGCACGGACGGCCCCACCGATGCCGCAGGCGGCTATACGGACGGCGACACCTGTGCTTCTCTTGCAGCGCACGGTCTGGATGTCTTCACTGTTTTACAGAATAATAATGCCTATCCCGCACTAAAAGCAGTCGATGGGCTCATCATCACAGGAGCTACCGGCACGAATGTGAATGACGTATCGGTTGCGTTAATTCAGGCATAGTACATCTGCTGTTCGGATTCTGCTTTTACGTAAGCAATAAATTCTTCAGCCACATGGGACAGGGTATGATTTTTATTCCAGATCAGTGCATAGGACGCATGGGCATCGGGATGCTCCACTTCCCGCACACAGACATCCTTGTCCCGGATCAGGGAAGAAATGGATGCCGGATAAATAGAGATCCCGACTCCGTGCAGGCTCAGCTCATAGGCATTCATCATATGAGCGATGCGCCCCCGGATCACCGGTGCATGCCCCGTTCCCTCGAACCATTCGTCGATCTCTCCCTTACGGGACTCTCGGGAAGGGATCAACAGGTCGTAGGGTAACAGTTCCGAAGGCTTCACCGGGTCATTTTCCTCCGCGTACAACGGATGTCCCTTAGGTATCACCGCCACCCAGGGTTCCTCATAGACCGGCAGCACCTCATATTCTTCTGTATTATAAGGTGCCGTGATCATGGCGATCTCGCACAATCCCTTTGTCACACGATTATTCACATCATCCGTGTTACCATTCCACAGATTATACTGCACATGGGGATGTTTTTGCCCGAATCCCGCGATCCATTCCGCAAAAAGTCTGGGACCGCAGCCCTCTACCGACGCAATATATAATGTCCCCTGCAGTCCTTCCTTGCGCTCTCTGACATCCTCCTCCGACCGGTTCACCAGATCCAGGATCTGATTCGCATATTGCAGGAAAAGCTCTCCCTCTTCTGTCAGGGACACTTTATGGGGCGTCCGAAGGAACAATGTCGTCCCCAGTTCCGCCTCCAGATCCTGGATCTGACGACTTAAGGGCGGCTGCGCGATCGCCAGCTGCTCCGCGGCTTTCGTGAAGCTTTTCTCCTCCGCCACTGCCTTGAAATACCGGATATGCCGCAATTCCATCTTCCCAGCATCCTCCTTCCATGCTTTTTCCAAAAATCAGCTTAATCATTCTATTTGTGTAACATGCTGTATTTTCTTTTGCTATACCTTTTGGGTATTATTATACTTCTATTATATGTATTTCACATTATAAGCGCAATATGGTAAATTATAATCATCAAAAGGAAGTCAGGCCTGACCCCTTAAGCGTAACAACAAAGTCAACAGTTCATTTGTCTTGGAAAGGTTAAGGGTGAATATCATGAAGAAGATTATGGAAAGAGTTTCTGAATTTTTTGATGAATACTACAAGAGCTTCGCTGAGAAGTTCTAATCGGAGTGTGTCTCTCACACTTACATACACAGAAGAAAACAGCAGATCTGGCGGGATCTGCTGTTTTTTCTCACTAATTAAGTATGCTGGTGGCCGGACTTGAACAAAGTCCCTATACCCGCAAACCCGCATAGAAAGGAGCTTGCCGGAGTACTGACTTGGGGTGTGTAAACAGAGTATAAAACTGAAAGTTTCAAGTGTGTTGTAAAATAGGAATTGTCTGGTTATCTCATTCAACTGACAACCAGACAATCCATTTAAAAGTCTGTCAAAAACATTTTTGCAATGCTATTTAAACCAAAATTATCAGCTACATTTTCCATTCCTAATTTAATTTCATCTCTGCTGAAGTCATTTGCTTCTAAAAAATCATCTGTTTTGTCATTCAAGTAGGAATAAAATAATATTGCGACTTCCAAACTATTCATATCTGTAGCACTTATTAAATCATATAATCTATTTTCTGCTTCATTGATTTCCCCGGCGTCAACCATGTCTATCAAATTTTCCAATGTTTCCTTTTCTTCTTTGTTTTTGGTCGCAATAAGTGGTTGAAAACCTACGCATTGAAAATATGCGATATTTTAAGAACTGGTTGAAAGAGATAATGATAATTACCTGAATCCGTGAAGTTCACGGATTTATAAAGTTGATTCCTTAAAAAGCGAATCAACTAAAAGATCTTTGCACAATTACGTGAGGAGAATATCGCCATTTTTAATCTGATGCTGTGAACGGTTCGGTGTTACATCCATTCGATTGCAGCACTTAACAAAATCTCTCCTTTGGTCTATTTTTTCCCTATCCCACACAAAACAAAACTCCTTAATTAAAAAACCTTTTTTTACTTCTACATATCCCATCACCTCATCATTCAAATAAAGTATCCATCTTTCATCCTGTTTCTTAATTATCAACTCCTGTAATTGACACAACTCATATGCATATTCATGTTTCTGGACAACCTCAAATAAAAAGCTCTCATTGATTTCCTTTCGTGTATAATATGTAGAAATATATGCCTCATCATTCTCTTCACTTCCCAATTCAACACAATCCCTATTATCACTTCCTAAAATGAAATAATACACTAATTTATCCATTGTAGAATCTACTTTCATCGCTGAGCCCATCATCAGACAACCGATCAAAAAAATAATTGTCCAAAACAAATATATTCCCCAATAAGCAGATTTGCTTTTGACAATATTCTTATCACGATGTCTCCCAAAGCACATAAGATGTGTTAATTGTCTTGGATAAAAAATAATCAAAAAAGCTGAAACAACTATATAACATATTTTCATTTTATTATCTTTCTCCTGAATCCGTGAAGTTCACGAATTTATAAAGTTGATTCCCTAAAAAGCAAATCAACTCAAAAGTCTTTGTGCAGTTAACGAGTTACATTATCATTGAACAAATCATGGATAACTCAATATGTTCGATTATCCTCACGCTTCGTTGGATACATAATCCTATTACTTTTAGGTGTATTTCAGACACTTTTTTATCTGTATTATTTCAAATTTTCCCTCATATTTGAGGTTTTGATATTTTTTAGAACCATAGTAGAACCACGCATGCACAAACTGTGCTTTTACAATTACTCCAAACCATTAGCTCTGCTCGAATATACAATTTCCAACAATTCTCCCGTCGTATCAAAAGCTCTTAATTTAGCAAGTAAATCTTCATCTTCTGTATTTACTACCGTCTTAACTCTATCCGGATTTTCATAAATTCCACATGATGTAACAAATGGAAGTTCCTTGTTTATCATTGCCTGTGTAATCCTATTCTGTAAATCTGTTAACTCTGCGGAATAATCACTTGCTTCCTGATAGGTACTTTCATCTGCCGGAGCATCCTGTATTTCTGTATTTACTTCTGACTCACTAACCCGTTGCTCAGTTTCCTGCTGCTCAGAAATGGAACAATCAATATTTAGTATTTCTTCAATTACGTCTTTTTGCTCTTTCCTCAGTTCATTATAAGCAACTCCACCATATTCATAAAACGTTCCTGAAACAGCAGTATATTTCAAACTGTCTAGTTTACATCCATTTGCCATACTAAAAGTCAGATATCTAGCATTTCTTACAGCGTTCAGCATACCACCATCATCTTGTCCATAATTAATTCTATCCCAATTTTCAGGTCCATAACAAGTAAGTGAGTTCAATACTTTATAAAGAGATGTAATACTATCTGAATCAGTTATTGAAACATTTCCTATCTCAAGCTGTAATGCTTTTCCTTCATCTGTATTATCTACATCTGAAGGTTTCACATAAACTTCTTTTATATCTTGTTCACTATGCACATCATATATCAAAGAAAGAACATCCTTGAATGGATATTCATCACTTTCAAAGTACATAAATTTCCATAACAGATATGTTCCGGCAGTCTTCCTAATAATATATTGCAAGTCATTATGTCCTGATACATAATATGTTTCTTCGTTGGCTTCTACCTCTTTTCCCATTGACTTTTCCAACTGTTCACTTGAAACAGAAGCAACTGCTTCATATACCGCAGTATACTTATCAATTTGAACCTTGCAACCTTTCATTGCCTGCTGAGATTGCGAACCATCAGCAGATGCTAATAATGTATCAATCGCAATGAATCTTTCCTGGTCAATTGATGGGACATCATTCTCTTCTACACCAGTATTATCAACAACAATTGTTTTCTCAGGTTCCTGATTTATAATTGATGTCTTTACAAAAGCACCGATTCCCACCCCAAGAACAACTACTAAACATGCTGCAATACTTCCATATTTAACAATTTTGCTTATATTTCTTTTTTTATTCATATTTTGTCCTCCTTGTTCACTTCTTCTAAGTAAATCCTCATCCAAGTTTCCAAAGCCGATAAATAAATCCTCTTTATTCATGAAAGATATCCCTCCTTTTCCAATCTGTCTCGCAGTTTATTTCTTGTGCGATTAAGCATCACTCGAATATTATTTTCTGACATACGATACCTAACTGAAATATCCTTAATTGAATCTGAATAGAAATATCTTCTGATAAAGACATTTCCTTCTCTTTCAGGTAATGCTCTGACAAATGTGTTTATTGTTTCTTGCAATTCTTCTACAATATACAATGCTTCTACATCTGAATGTCCTGCCAAGCATTCTTCCAATTCTTCCAAAACTAATGCAATCTCTCCTCGTCCTCTTTTTTGTGTATATTTATTTCTATATTTATTAAAGGACAGATTCCGCACAATTTTAGCTAAGAACAGATTAAAGTGTACCGGATGTGTTGGTGGTATTGAATCCCATGTTTGCATCCATGTATCATTTAGGCATTCTTCCGAATCCTGCCTATTTCTAAGAATGTTGTTTGCAATCTTATAACAATATGAGCCATATTTTATTGAGGTTTCTTCTATTGCTTTTTCATCCCTGTTAAAATACAGTTGAATGATTTTTTCATCTGTCATTACTCTACTCCTTAAATCGCGACTTTAAGTTCCCTACATCCTATATGACACCAAATAATTCAAAACATTACAATGATTTTTATAAAATATAGCACGAAAGAAGGGGCTTGCATATACAATGCCTCCCTCATAAATTTTCATTTGTCTACTTCATTAACTGGGGTTTCACAATCAGATATACCTTCGTCCTTTCTACCATAAAAGGGATAGAACAAACACTTTTCCGTGTGAGTCCTATCCCTTTATATTGTTATTTGTAACCAAAAAAATGTAACACAATAGCCATTGTGTTACATTTTTTTGCTCAATAAGTATATCGGATATGAATTATATTTCTTAAAGGATAGTGCTTTTCATCTGTGATGTAGTCAAGGGATATTTCTCTTTTGTGTTTCCTGCTCCATGTCCGCAGCGCTGTGTAGCTGGCATTGCGGATAACAATTTTACAAAAAGCGTGGAATGTGTACTCGATATGCTCTTTGTATTCTTCTGTGCAAGTCATAGGAAATTCCCCCTTCCCTCCGCAAAGAGTTGTGGCTGGTTGATGGTTGCTTTTTGTGATGACAAAGGGCGGCAGCATTTTTTGCTGTCGCCCCTTGATTACCCATTTGCGAAACCGGGCGGGGCTGTCAACGGCGGGCTTTAGCCCGTTCATCTTGACCGTTGACTGCTCCGGTTGGGTTTGCTATTTGTGTTTTAATCACTTACCTAAAGAAATTATTTTTCTTTCCACGACTTTTCAAGAAAATCTGTTAATTCTGGGATTTCCATCTGTTTTAGACCAGTTATATTTCCATTTCTATCTCTTTCTGTAATAATGCCAATATCACCGTTTGCAGAGTGTACCTCAGTTCCTTCAAAAGTTCCATCGGTAGCCCGGTTATCAGCAAAATAGCAGACTGACTTACCATTAAAAAACAGCTGGTTTTCGTCAGAATTATAGGTTAAACCGTATTGCTCATACTGTTCTAAGTTATTAGCAGTTTCTTCGTAAATCTGTTTGTTGATTAGTTCATTAAATGCCTTTTGTTCTTCCGTAAGCCCTTTTTCATAGTCTTGGTCAGTGGTATCCCGAACATTTTCAGCTTTGCTTTTTTCAGGTTGAGTTGAAGAAAAAACAGCATATACGCCACCAACCATCAAAAGCATTACGGCAAGAGTGAGAATAGGAACAATTATTTTTTTCTGTTTCATCATAATATTAAATCCCTTCTTTTTGCAAGTTGATAAGTATAGTATAGTGTTTTCCTCCTTTCACCCATAAGAGCAGCACCATCACAGAATGTTACACATGATTTGCAGTTTTTTAAGTTCTAAAGTATAAAGAGTAGCTACCTCACACAAAGATAGCTACCCTCAAATTTTATGCAGCTTTACTCGAAAATATCTTTTGGTGCAGTAGGTAATAAATCGCCTTTCTTCCAAATAAGCTCACAATTATTAGGTGTACCATAATATACAGCAATGTAGTCCTTTTTTTCATGGTTAAACCCATAATTCATTATTTCGGTTTCTCCATCGGATAATTCTTCTTTGATAACCGTTCTTAATACAGAAATATACAAGTTTCTATTTTCGTCTGTGTAAGTCTTAATTGTTCCTCCACAGTATCCGTCAAGTAGTTCTAATCTAAAAGTAATCTGTTCATCGGTCAGTGAATATGCCGAGATTGAAATTTGCTCTGGGCTTACCATGCTATTTTGTCTTATAAACAAGGCATAATATGTTCCAAATATCGCTGTAAGGACGATAGTCGTTATTACAATTCCTATGATAAATGACCTTAATAGTGAACGTTTCCATGAATGTGCCATCTTCCCCATGACACTGCTTTGTATGCTTTCAGCATTTTCCTTTGTATCAACCACACATTCTGTTTTTAGCTTCTGAAAAATATTGGAACACTTTTCACATTCCTGCAAATGCTCCTCAATCATTTTTCTGCTGTCTGCTGAACAAACTTCATCATAATACAGCGGCAACATATCTTGAATGATGTCGCATGAAATTTTACTCATAACTTTCCTCCTTTACTTGTTCAATGATTTTTAATTTAGCTCTATGAAAGGTTACTCTTGCCCAACTTTCTGTTTTACCAAAAAGTTTTGCTATATCCTGATAACTTAATTCTCCTAACACCCGTAAAGAAAAGACTTCCTTATATGGCTCTGGTAAATTGTGTAGCAGTTTATGTATTCCAAACGCCTGCTCTCTTTGTCCTAACAAAATCTCTATGGAATTAGTATCAACTATTTCATTCTCTACAGAATTAAGGTCGATATTTCTTTTCCTGTGCTTCTCATACAAGAAAAATGAATGCTTCGCAATTTGGCACAGCCAAGTCGTTATTTTACAGTCACCTCGAAAGTTCTCATAGCTTTTCATAGCCTTAAAAAAAGTATCTTGCGCTAATTCTTCTGCAAGTTCTTCATCGTGGCAAAGAGCTAACAGATATTTATATACATCTTCAAAATATAAGGTATATATGTCACTAAAATTAGGGGTATTCAATTATGCACACCTCCTTTCAGCAATAAGAGTAGGCAAGTAACATTTTGTTACAAAAAATATTTGAAGATAACATCAACAAAATATATTATAGCGTGACCGTGTTTGATTTTCAATTTCTGTAAATGCAGAAACATGGAGTGTTCCCCAAATTATACGGAATAGCAGGGGTACTGTCATATCTAATTTATTGTTGCTTCTTTACCAACCATGAGCATTACTTAAGGGCTTGAAGCTGTCCCGGCAGACTATGGCCAACTGGCTGCTGAAGGTCTCAGAGAAGTGGCTGCAGTCGGTCTACGATGCGCTGCATAAACGGCTCTGCAAGGAGCCGGTGCTGCACGCGGATGAGACGACCGTGCAGGTGCTGAAAGAGCCGGGACGTTCCTCCACCAGCAAGTCCTACATGTGGCTGTACCGCACCAGCGGCTGCGCAAAACAGGCCATTGTACTGTATGAGTACAAGCCCACCCGAAAAGCGGAGCATGCGGAGGCTTTCCTGAAAGGCTTCTCGGGCTGGCTGCACGCGGACGGGTATCAGGGGTATCTATATTTCGATGTTCTGCCATGGCTCAATCTATTTCTGCGGTTTTGTGACGATTGGAGGTGAGGTATGCAGTGCAAAGGATGCGCCGAAACTGGCGCTGGGTGTTGCTCGGATGGCCATCCGCGCCGCCATTCTCCGCCCATTCGTTGTGGGCAGTGAGCAGCTTCTGATTTACATTCTGCTGGATGCGGCAGCCATCAGGCAGCTGATTCCGGAACGCGCGTGGAGCGTTGCACTGCCTGTCTATTATCTCGCTGCTGCAGCGTTTGTGCTGCTGGCCATCCGCGGCTTTTTCCGCAGAAATCAGGAGCAGTACCGCAGATTCTCCGCTGTGCAGGCGGCCTGACGGAGCGGCAATCCCAGGACCGATATGATGGTTATAGGCCGTGCAGCTTCGGCAGATCCGAAGCGGTCTATTTATATCCATATAGAAAACCGATTGACCTACAGATAAACAGGAAAAAATCAAATTTAATCGGCAAAATACACAATGTGAATGACTGCAAATTATCGAAACCAACAAAAAAATTTTTTTGGCGCTTGCATTCTTGACAAAACAGAGCGCAATTACTACACTATATAACAACGGATATGACAATCGATTGTCATATCAGAAAACACACAATCAATCACATGAAGATCAAGGAGGAACCCATGAAAAAGATTATTGCAGTCATCCTTGCGCTGACCATGCTGCTGGCACTGGCAGCCTGCACAGCTAAGACAGAGACAACCACGACGGACACGGCCGCCGACGCAGCCACCACCACAGACACAGCGGCAGAGCAGCCGGCAGACACTGAAGCGGAGCAGCCCACGGACACCAATGGTGATGTGACCACCATCACGCTTGCCATGCACGTGTCCAACACGCAGGAGCAGGAGCCTGCCGTCTATCAGGCGATTCAGGCTTTCCAGCAGGAGAACCCCGATGTGAAGATTGAGCTCGTTGAGCACCTGACCGAGGAGCACAACAAGCAGCTCAAGCTCTGGGCGCAGTCCGGGGAACTGCCGGATATCTTCTGGTGCCAGGAGGGCGACGTGCTGGAGTATGGCGAGAACGGCTATCTGCTGCCGCTCAACGATTTCCTCAGCCAGAACCCCGACATTGACAGCGCAATCCCCGATGCCATCAAGAACTGCTATGCTGGCGAAAACGGCGAGATCTACGGTCTAGCTTACACCTCGCTTGTGACCGGCTTCTATTACAATAAGGCTATCTTTGCAGACAACGGTCTGCCCGAGCTGACAAACGAGACGACATACGAGGAGCTTCTGGACATGGTCAAGACGCTGCACGACAACGGCGTAACGACCTTCGCACAGGGCGCTATGACCAACTACAGTGTCTGGGGTTATCTTGGCAGCCTGAACCGCTATGGCTATGCGGAAAACATTGCGGCAATCGCCGATGGCTCGCAGAGCAGCGCGGTATTCTCCAAGCTGTTTGACAAGCTTGCAGAGCTTGGCGCCGCCGGCGCATATCCGCAGAACATGGCAACCATCGACTACTTCGAGGCCAAGAACCTGTTCACGACCGGCCAGGCGGCTATCCTCACCTCCGGTCAGTGGGATGCCGGTGAAATCGGCGAAGCACTCGGCGAGAACGTCGGCTTCTGGTGGGGCCCGACCTATACGGATTCCGATTATTCGCAGAAAACCAGCAACCAGTTCGCAAACTGCCCGTTCGTTGTGAGCGCGGACGTTGCAAAGGACGAGGCCAAGCAGGCTGCTGTTTATCGTTTCCTCGCGTTCTACTTTGGCCAGGAAGGCTCGTCCATCCTGTTTGACAACTCCAACATTCCCATTGCCACCTATGCGGATCTGCAGATGGAAAACACCAACCCGGCCTTTGCCGCAATCTCTGAGGCACTGGCTACCGGCTATGCAAGCACTACAGCCAGCAACCCGGTCGCATCCCTGACTGCATCCGTCAGCGAAACCTTCTATGACGCGATGAACAGCCTCATGCTCGGCAACATCACCACAGAGCAGGCGGTTGCGTCCATCGACACTGCCTTTGCCGAGGCCGCACAGTAAAACAAGGCAGGATCCAATGGCGGGATGATCGCAGACCGGCCGCCAGGCGGATACGCCGGAAGGAGAGAACATGCAATTACTCAGTACAAAAAAGAATAAGCTGCTACTGCTTTTGCCGACCTGCTTGGTGTATGTGGTCTACATCATCCTGCCGATCCTTGTTTCGCTTTACTACAGCTTTACCAAATACTCCGGGATCAGCAAGCCGCGGTTGTACGGACTGAAAAACTACATCCGTCTGCTGGATGATCCGTATTTCTGGATCGCGCTGAAAAACACAGCGATTATCCTCGGTATCTCCATCCTTCTGCTTGGCATCGGCGCGTTCTTTGTGGCGATGCTCCTGAACCAGCCGATGCGCGGCGTGAACGTGTGCAAGGCGCTGATCTTTGCGCCGGCCATCATCGCAAGCATCATTGCGGGCGTTATCTGGGGATACCTGCTCGACCCGGTGACGGGCCTTGTCAACAATGTCCTGCGGGCCATCGGCCTTGACAAGCTGGCGCTCGAGTGGATCGGCGGCAAAACGCTCTCGCCCTACAGTATTGCGTTCGTCTATTTCTGGCAGCAGGCCGGCTATATTGCGGCTATCTATCTTGCCGGGCTCAAGACGATTCCGCACGAGATGATGGAGGCGGCAGCTGTCGATGGGACAAATTTCTGGCAGCGGCTGCTGCATGTGACGATTCCGGCGCTGCGCGACACGTTTGTGTCGGTCGGCATCCTGATTATCACCGGCTCGATGAAGATTTTTGAGACGGTGCAGCAGTTGACCGGCGGCGGCCCGACGCATTACTCAGAAACACTCGTGACCTACGCGTACAACACAACGTTTGCCCGGGGAGAATACGGCTACGGCATGGCGCTGGCTACAGCGACGTTCCTGATTTCGCTGATCCTCATGGGAATCTATACGCTGCTGCTGCGCGGGAAAGATTGAGAGGGCCTGCCATGAGAGTAAGAAAAAAGCTGGGCGTGTGCTACGTCCTGATGGTGCTTCTGACAATCGCAATTGTGATCCCGATCATCTGGCTGGTCTTTATCTCTATGAAGCCGAACAGCGAGATCATGAACAATCCGCTCTCGCTGCCGAATGCGCTGGACTTTGGGAACTATGTATCCGCGCTGCAGACGCTGGATCTGTTCACGCTGTACAAAAATACGGCTTTTATCGCTGTCTGCTCGCTTGCTGTGGAGATCGTCATTACGTTTTCCAGCGCCGTGGGCCTGACCCGGTTGTATTACCGCAGTGACGGTGTGCGCAGCGGCCTGCAGGGATTTTTGCAGCTGGGACTTGCGGTCAGCCCGTTTATCCTGCTGTTTCCGATCTATAAGATCAATAAATTCCTTGGTTTTAGCCAGCAGCTGTCGCTGATCCTGCCGTATATCGCAACATCCATTTCCTTCAATACGCTGCTGTTTACTGCCTATCTCCGTACCGTACCCAAGGAGCTTGACGAGGCGGCGCTGATGGACGGCGTGAGCCTGTGGCAGCTGATGACGAAGATTCTTGTGCCGATTGCAAAGCCGGTTCTGGCAACGGTGATCATATTCAACCTGCTGTATATCTGGAACGAATATCCGTTCGCCTCCATTATGATTGAAAAGCCGGCCTATTACACCATTTCGCGCGGCATTGCGGCATTCCAGGGGCAGTACAATATCGATTACGGCGGCCTGGCCGCCTACAGCGTCATGGTGCTGCTGCCGGAGCTCGTATTCTACGGGATCTTCCAGCGCCATGTGGTCGACGGTATGACCGTCGGCGCCGTCAAGGGGTAAACCCCAACACATACGCAAAGGGGATGCTGCCTTGGCAACATCCCCTTTTTGTTCAGGGTGTATCTGAAACCTGTCTATGCATCCTTCAGCCGCAGCGTGTGCTGTCGCGCTCAATGAGCCTGACGCCAAGCGTCAGGTGGTACGAAGAAAAGCTGGGATCGTCGATCATTTTGACGATGATATCTGCTGCTGAACTGGCGATTTTTTCTGTGTTCTGCCAGACGGTTGTGATGGACGGCGTCACGATTTCTGAGAGAAATGTCCCGTCATAGCCGATGATTTTCAGCTGTTCCGGTACGCGCAGCTGCAGGGACATGGCGGCGTTCAGCACAGCTGCCGCACAAAGATCGTTGCAGAAAATGCCGTCCGTGTCCGGATGCTCACGCAGAAGGCCGAGGACGATCTGCCGGTAATCGTGGAAGGTGTGCGAGTCACGGACCTGCTCATAGGAAAAGCAGTCCACCTGGTGCTTTGCCATGATATCGCGGAAAACCTGATGGCGGATATTCCAGGGTGCGTCGTCCTCGAATGAGCCGCCGATCTGGATCACGTGCCGGCAGCCGCAGCGCAGCAGACAATCGGCGGCCAGTGTGCCGCCCTGCACATGGTCGGAGGCGACATACGACGCCTCGTCGCGGATATGGCGGTCAATAGAGACGATCGGGAAGGAGAGGCTGGCGTAGTCCTGTTCGGTAAGCTTATAGTTGAAAATAATGGCTCCGTCGACACGATTGTTGTTGAGGAGCTTGATATAGTCCTGCGATGCACCGGAACTGAACGATGTGTTGCACAGCAGGATCTTGTATCCGCTTGCCTTGAGGAATTTCTCAAGGAAGGAAATCATTTCGGAGTAATAGGGATAGGTGATGGTCGGCACGACGACGCCGATCATGCCGGAGCGGCGCTTGAGCAGGTTGCGCGCATTCTCGTTCGGGTAGTAGTTGAGCTCCTTGACAGCGGCCTCGATGCGCTCGCGCGTCTGCTGGGAGATGTAGCCGCGATTGTTGAGCACGCGCGAGGCGGTTCCCTTGGACACGCCGGCGAGCTTTGCAACATCATCTAATTTTACCATATTCCATCCTCAATTCTCCGATGAATTATCGATTGTTATAGTATTATAACATACTTTTTTTGCAACTTCAATATGAAACCCTGCTGCGGCGGGGGGAAGAAACGGAGGCGGCGCCATGCAGGAGCTGCTCATTACGAATATCCAGCGCATGTCGTTCCATGATGGACCTGGCATGCGGACCACCGTGTTTTTGAAGGGCTGCAATCTCCGCTGTGCTTGGTGCCACAACCCGGAGACACAAAATCCGCAGCCGGAGCTGATCTTTCGCGCGCAGCGCTGCGTCCGGTGCGGAACCTGCGTGCACAGCTGCGCGTCCGGTGCGCGGACGATGGGGCCGGAGGGTCCGGTGCGGGATACGGCACGCTGCGTGGGCTGCGGCCGCTGCGCACAGGCCTGTCTCACCGGTGCCATTGATGTGGCGGGGCGCAGGATCTCCTGCCAGGAGCTGACAGAGCTGGTGCTGCGTGACGAGAAGATCTTCCGCACGACAGCCGGCGGCGTGACATGCTCCGGCGGGGAGCCGCTGCTGCAGGCAGACGCCGTGGCGGAGCTTCTGGGCGGGATGCATGCGCGCGGCCTGCATACGTGCGTCGACACGGCGGGAAATGTCCCGTGGGAAGCCTTCGAGCAGGTGCTGCCGGTGACGGATCTGTTCCTTTATGACGTGAAGGCATATTCGCCGCAGACGCACCGGCAGTGGACAGGCGTGGGGAACGAGCGGATTCTGGAGAACCTCCGGCGGCTCGCTGCACGCGCGGATATCTGGATCCGGATCCCGTTTGTGCCGGGCGTCAACACGGAGCAGATTGAGGACATCGGAAGGTTTTTAACACAGCTGCCGCGCGTGCGGCGGGTAGAAATTTTGCCATATCATACACTTGGAGCTGAAAAAAGCGCCGAGCTGAACCGCGTACAGCGGCAGTTTCCGGTGCCGGATGCGGCTGCCTGTGAAACTGCGGAGCAGACGCTCCGGATGCTTGGTCTGCCGGTGACGTCCGGCAGAGCACAGAAAAAGGGGGATAAGAAATAGAATGAAGGGTCTTGTAGTAGAAGCGGCGGGGAAGATCTGCCTGCGGGAGGATCTGCCGCTGCCGGAGATAGACGCATATCAGGTCCTGTGCCGCAATGTGGGATGTGGGATCTGCAATGGGACGGATATGCAGCTCATAAACGGGCAGATGCCGTTTATCCAGTATCCGTTCGTGCTGGGGCATGAGGCTGTCGGTCAGGTTGTGGCTGTGGGGGAAAAGGTGCGCAGCTTCCAAGAGGGGGACTATATCCTCCGCTCGGCGCTGCCTGGTCTGCCTGGCTATCACAGCTTCTGGGGTGGTTTTGCTGAGTACGGCGTGGCGGATGATTATGCTGCGCGTCTGGCCGATCACGCAGGCGCGGATATTGAGACGAGTACGCGGCAGCTGGTGCCGGCGGGGATAGATTCCGTGGAGGCAACCATGCTCATCACGCTCAAGGAGGTTGCCAGCGCCCTGCACCGGCTGCGGCTGCAGCCGGGACAGAACGTTGTGGTGGCAGGCTGCGGGCCGGTCGGCATTGCTATGGCGGCGCTGGCTAAATGCATGGGTGCCGGGAAGGTTGTGCTTGCAGGCCACCATCCGGCGCGCATCGCGGCGGCAAAGCGGCTGGGTGCGGATCTTGCCTTTGACACGCGGGAGCAGCCGCTGGCGGACACTGTGCGCGGTTATATGCCGGAGGGCGTGGATCTGTATATCGATGCGGTCGGCAACCCGAATCTTCTGATGGATGGGATGCGCCTGATCCGGCAGGAGGGCACGATCGGCCTGTACGGTCTCGGTCTGCGGGCGGACGCGGCGATCGACTGGTCGCTGCTGCCGCACAACTGCATCCTGCAAACGGTGCAGTGGCCCATTGCTGCGCAGGAGAGCGCCGTGCACGACGAGGTCTGCGGCTATGTGACGAGCGGCAGGCTGCCGCTTCGCGAGTTCGTGACGCACAAGATCCCCGTGGAGGACTTCGCGGAGGGCTTACGGCTCGTCCGCGGCAGAGAAGGTATCAAGATCGCGCTGACATTCTGAGGGAGCACTATGAACGACTGGAAACAAACGCAATTTGGAAAAGAATATGACGCATTCCGTCAGGAGTTGGACGACTATTACGCCGCTTACCCTACGGACGTCAGCGCGCTGGAGCAGGAGCTGGACGAAAAAAGCCGCCTGCAGCCGCAGGCGGGCGCCATGGAGAAAAAAACGTGGATTTATGAGCTGGCAGCCGAAAAATGCCGGGTGAAGCTGTTCCGGCACTGCCCGTTCTATTTTGAGGTAGACACCGGTGCGCCGCGCAATCTGGCGGGATCGTGCTTTCCGCCGATCCCGGGGCTTGGCAGCTGGCTGATGCGCCGCGACACCTCCGGGCTGGAGCAGGAGTTTCAGAACTGGATCGCGCCGTATGTGCAGGAGGATGCGCTGAACTCGACGATGTACGTGGACTGCGCGCACCACGCGATGGGCGTCGGCAACGTGTTGCGCTATGGTCTGCGCGGACTGCAGCGGCAGGCGCAGGCACGCCTGCAGACGGAGACGGACGTGGAAAAGCAGACATTTCTGTGCTGCGTGATCCGTGCGGAGGACGCTGTGATGCGCCTGTGCGCACGCTTTGCCGATGAAGCGGAGCGCCTGTGCGGCACGGAGCGTGACCCGGTTGTCCAGGCTCGTCTTGCAAGGATTGCAATCAGCGCACGGCGCTGCCCGGCCGAGCCGGCAGAGACGTTTTTTGAAGCACTGAATACAATGCTGCTTTTAAAAGAGCTTGGCAACGGGCTGGAGTCGATGGGCTTTGCAATTCTGGGGCATGTCGACCGGGTGCTTGCGCCGTATTATGCGCGCGATGTGCAGCTTGGCAGATTGACCGCGGCGCAGGCGCAGGAGCTCGTCTATTGGTTCTGTGCCATGACAGATGCCAAGTGGGATCTGTCGCAGGCGCTCTATGGAACAAACACGGCTATGAGCATCGGCGGCTGCGATGAGAACGGAACGCCGGTTTTCAACGATATCACAAGATGGGTGCTGCAGTGCTATCTGGACTGCGGACTGATTAACCCCAAAGTACAGGCACGCTTCGCGCCGGACGCGCCGGAGGAATACTATCAGCTTGTGGCGCAGCTTGCGGCCAGTGGCCGGAATGTGCTGTCGGTGTTCAATGACCGCACGATCATTGCCGCGCAGATGCGCATGGGCAAACAGGAGGCTGACGCCAGATTGTATCTCAATGGCGGCTGCCAGGAGGTTCTGCTTGCGGATACGGAGGTCAATTCACGCGCAACGTGCTATCTCAGTCCCTGCCGGTATCTTGAGATGATGCTGGAGCCGGATGGAACGGTGTTTTTTGATCGGGAGCATATTGTTCCCTACGATGTGTTGGCTGCGCCGGATTTTGAGACGTTCTATCACCGTGTGATGCGGAACCTCTCTATGATCGTCAACGCTGTGGCCTGGCATTATAACGGCTTTGAAAAGCGCTGGGCAGCTTATAATCCGTGCCCGTTCTTTTCCTCGACAATCACCGGCTGCATCGAAAAGGCGCAGGATGTTTCGCAGGGCGGGGCAATCTATAACAACAGCGGCTTTGCGCTTGTCGGTCTTGCAGATTTTATTGATTCGCTCTACGCGATCAAAGAAGCGGTTTATGAGCAAAAACGCTACACGCTTGCAGAGCTGACCGCCATGCTGCGCAAAAACTACGAGGGCTGCGAGCTCGACCGGCTCTATCTGCAGAACAAGATTCCCAAGGTGGGGGCGGATACGGCGCAGATGAACGCGTTTGTGCGCCGCGTCACGCAGGATATCGCCGAGAGCATCAGCTGGATGCCAAATGGCCGCGGCGGCCGGTATGAGGCGTCGATCTGGTCGTTTTATGGGTATGAGTGGATGAAAGCACACTGCGGCGCGCTGCCGGATGGGCGTCTGCGTGGACAGTCGCTTTCCCGTGGGCTCAACCCGTCAGAGCGGACACCCGCAGAGCTCAGTGCCATTCTGCACACGATGGACGGAGTGGATTATGCGCAGTTCCCGCAGTCTGCGGTGGCGTATTTCTGTATGCCTGTTTCACTGGCGGACGACAACGTGCAGATCTGTGCAGGTCTGATCCGGTGCTTTTTGGCCTGCGGCGGCAGCGCGGTGGATTTTGACGTGTTGGACAGCGCCGCAATTGCCGACGCGCTGGAGCATCCGGAGCGCCATCAGCAGCTTGTCATCCGCGTCTGCGGCTACAGTGCTCGTTTTGTCGATCTGAGCCGGGAAATGCAGCTGGAGATTGCAGGCCGCGCCCAGAGGGCTGTGTAAGGAGGAGCCATATGCGAAACGACGGAACGTATCTTGCGCAGCTGCTGCAGGAGCAGCAGCGCCCGCATCCGATGTATATGCGCCAACAGTATCATTTTATGGGCGGCCCGGGCTGGATCAACGATCCGAACGGCCTGGTCTGGTACAAGGACGCGTATCACTTTTTCTATCAGTATAACCCGTTTGGCCTCACCTGGGGCGAGCCCTGCTGGGGTCACGCGGTGAGCCGGGATCTGCTGCATTGGACGCAGCTGCCGCCGGCGCTTGTGCCAAGTGAGCCGTATGACATGTATGAACAGGGCGGCTGCTTCTCCGGCAGCGCGCTTGTTGTAGGGCAGAGGCTGTATCTTCTGTACACGGGCGTGTGTGAGAAGGATGGACACTGCGTGCAGGCGCAGTGTCTGGCCTGGAGTGACGATGGCGTCACGTTTCAAAAATATGAAAATAATCCGGTCGTCTGCGCGCCAGTGGGCGTTGATCCGGCAAATTTCCGCGATCCAAAGCTCTGGCGCGAGGCAGATGGGACATTCTATTTTGTCTGCGGCGCAAGCCTGGAAGGGGATGGGGCAGCGCTGCTGTTTTCCTCACAGGATCTTTTCCAGTGGCAGTATCAGGGCGTGCTGGCCCGCAGCGAGGGCCGCTTCGGCACGATGTGGGAGTGTCCGGATCTGATTCCGCTTGGCAGGAAGCATATGCTCTGCGTTTCCCCGATGCATTGCCCGGCGTACCGCAATGTGTGCCTGGTCGGGACATTTTCACGCGAAGAGGGGAAGCTTCTGAATGTGGAGCCAGTCTGCCCGGACGCGGGGCCGGATTATTACGCGGCGCAGTCGTTTGTCGATGATCGGGGACAGTGCGTGCAGGTTGCCTGGGCCAATGGATGGGACTGGATGCCGCAGTTCCGGCGCTGGGGTGTGGCGGAGCAGGGCTTCTGGCGCGGCTGGTTCACATTGCCGCGCGTTGTGACAGAGGGCGCAGACAAACTGCCGCGATTCCAGCCGCATCCGCAATTGGAAACGCTGCGCAAAAAGGCAATTCCGTGGGGCCGGAAGGAACTGACCGCACCATGGACGCTGCCGGATGCGGCAGAGACGGCGTGGGAGATTCTGCTTGAAATTCCGGCGCAGCAGCAGACCGGCGGGCTGCTGCTGCAGGTCGGCAGCTGCTTTGCCCTGGAGCTCACGCTGGTGTCCCGGACGCTGCATGCGTATGCCAGAGATTCCGGCGAACAGACAATGCAGGACTGCGGCACACTGCAGTTGGCGCCGGGCGCGCCGGTGCGGCTACAGGTGTTTTTGGATCGATGCTCTGCAGAAATTTTTGCAGATGGAAAATGTCTGTCTGTAAATATTTTTGACACAGCACCGCTGCGCCCCGTCAGCCTGATCCCGCAGGGCGGGACTCTGCCGCTGCCGCTGCTGCAGGTGTGGCCGCTGCAGCATGTGATGGAGCCGAAGACCTGATAAAAATTAAAAAAACGGAACAAAGATGGAAACGGCGCCGCAAATTGGCACTCATAACGCTTGTGCATCCGGCAAAACTTCGGGTGAAGGAAATCGAATCCGGTTTCCAAAACAAATTCAAGGAGATGCAAGAGTAGCCGAACACGCCATAGGTATGACCGAGGATCGCGCGGTCTTTCGCGCTGAGTGTGCGAAAAAGCTGCTCCAGTTCCTCCGTGCAGACCTGCCGGTAAACGGTTTGCTCCGGCGTGAGGATGTGCTGGTCGAGCAGCAGCCACGCAAGCGGATCATCGTCCGGATCGTCACCCGAAAGCGCAGAGATAGAAAGCGGTTTCGTCTTGCAGCCGATCAGCTGCGCAGCTTTTTCAGCGGAAACGCCGAGCATCTGTGCAACTTCATCCGGAGAAAGGTTTTCCTCTTTGTGCAGCCGCTGTGCCTGCTTTACGCGCTGCATTTCGTCTTTTGGCAACGCCGCTGCACCGAGATTTGCCTCCAAATAGCGGTACATTTTCCCGCGCAGAAACGGATGCAGATATGTGGTCAATTTTCCGCGGTCCTCGTCATACACCCCGGTGGAAAGACACTCACAAAGTTCCAAAGCACCTTCGGCACACAGTTCATCCAGCGTTTCTTTGTCTGAACAGCCGAAGCTCTGCGCCGCGTCCTTTGCAACAGATGCGATGAACCCCTGCATTTGCAGATAGAGCTGCTCAAAGGCTTCCGCGTCGCCGCTGAGATACTGCCGGTACAATTCTTCATTCGTCATGCGCTGTCACCTCCATGCAGAGCGTCTTCATTTCTGTTTTCGTGGGCGGCCTACGGGTTTGCTTCTGCGCTGCACACCGCAGAGCGGATACAGATTCTTGGTTGCTAAGGATTCGTTGAAGGCTTCATAGGGCATACCGGGCTGCGTTCGCGCTTCGTGGTAAAGTTCTTCTGCCTTTGCCCGCAGGCGCATTTGTTCCTCTGCCGTGATGATGCCGCGGGCTTTGTCCTTGTCAATGCGCTGACAGCAGCGAGAAAGCGCCTGCGTCAGTGGACTGTCCGCCGCTGTTTCTTTGACGCCGCGCATCCGATAACCGAGCTGTGCACAGGAATAGCGCGGGTTATCCGGATTCGGGGAATCGCAGTATTTTGTGTGATAGCCCTTTTGCAGCAGAAAGAGCCTGCCGCACAGTTCACACTTCCGAATCAGATGCCCGGCTTCCAGTCCTTTATAGAAATCCAGCTTCAAAAGCGTTTGCAAATGCTCTGTTTCGTAGTATTCAAAAACCCTGAATTGCCCCGAATCCGGTGCTGTTTCTCTCGGCACGAGATGGATTCTGACATCATCAAAGAGCGTATAATTGCCGCTGCCTTCTATCGGATTGGCAATCCACTTGTGCCGGAATTCCGGAAAGAGAAATCCGTTCAGGGCCGCAATATATTGGTTCGGTGACAGATGTTCAAGTCCGGAAAGTGACTCCCGAATAAACGCACGAAGCGTCTGACAGACGGAGGCGACATCTTTAAGCACCTGCGCATAATTCATACAATATGCTTTATACATCTGCCACTTCAAATCCAGCGGCACGGGCGCGATCAGCAGCGCCGGGGTTTTCGCCTCCGGCTTTGGCGGAATGGGCGGATACACGTTCAGATACCATTCCCGTTGCGTCTCGCTCAATTCCTCCGGATTTTTGATTCTGCCGTATTTCTTCGGATTTTCCAAGTAGTCTTCATATGCACAGATCTGACGTAAAATCTCGTGGTCGTGCGCATCCATTTCAAGTGGATCACCCTCTGCAATCGGCATTTCTGTGAGCTGCTTCGCCTCTGTCAGAATATATGCGTCCGTCTGAATTAGACGAAAAATACGGTGGCGGCAGAGTGCTTCATTCAGGCGGAGCATCTGTTCATTGGCCCGATGCCAGTCGGTCAGCGTGTGTGTTTTTTCATAACGCGCCATACCTTCTATCGCTGCTTTCAAGCGAACATCAAGCGCTTGATATTCCTCCGGCGTGATGTTCAAAACCTCCGTTGTCAGTGCTCCAAGCGGAAATTCTTCTCCGTAAATGCCAAGCGTTTTTTCTCCAACATAAAACGTAATGGACTGAAACATACGTTTCTCCTTTGAAAACCTGTCCGCAAATGATTTTTATTTGTCTGCTATTACTCTGAGTGTATCAGAAAAATCTCCATACTACAAGTAGAAAGGTGCGTGCCGCGAAAAACGTGGTACGCACCTTTACTTTTTGATTCGGAGGAGATTTTTTGACAGGAAACACACCATTAAAACTGATTTCTATGAGCGAAATCAACGCGGAGGAGGTGCAGTGGCTCTGGTATCCTTACATCCCGTTGGGCAAGCTGACGATCATTCAAGGCGACCCCGGCGAGGGAAAAACGAGCTTCATTCTGGCAGTCATTGCAGCTCTGACGCGCGGCGATCCGCTGCCGGAGTGCGGGCAGGCAGCGGAGCCGATGAACGTGATCTACCAGACCGCCGAGGACGGTCTGGCGGACACCATCAAGCCAAGGCTAGAGAGTGCAGGCGCAGACTGCACACGTGTTCTGGTCATCGACGAGGGCAAACGGGAGCTGACGCTCTGCGATGCAAGGCTGGAAGAAGCGATCCGCAGGACAGGGGCAAAGCTAATCGTACTCGATCCGCTGCAGGCGTACCTCGGAAGCGATGTGGATATGCACCGTGCAAACGAGGTGCGTCCGGTACTCAAACGACTTTCCCTGATGGCGGAGCGCACACAATGCGCTGTCATTCTGATCGGACACATGAACAAGGCGCAGGGCTTAAAATCCGGCTATCGCGGTCTCGGCTCTATCGACTTCCGCGCTTCAGCCAGAAGCGTTTTGATCGTCGGGCGGCTGAAAAGCGGCGATACGCTCCGCATTGTCGCGCAGGACAAGAACAGTCTTGCACCGGAGGGCGCAGCCATTGCATTTGAACTTCATCCGGAGCATGGCTTTCAGTGGAAGGGCTTCTGCGATGCGACTGTTGACAACATCCTGAACGGCACAGGGCAGGTGCAGACAAAGACCATGCAGATGGAAGACGAGCTGCGCAGGTTTCTGACGCAGCCAAGACCAGCCGAGGAAGTCCTTGCGCTTGCAAAGCAGCTCGGCATTTCAGAGCGGACGCTGAAAATCGCAAAGCGAAATCTCGGCATTCTTTCGGAGCGCCGCGCCGACCAATGGCTCTGGCGCTTGCCGGAGCAAGAGGGTAAGGGGGTAACACCTTGAACGGTTTGCATCCTTGCACCCTTCCGCAGCGGGCACCGTTCGCCGCCGTGAGCCGCGTGTCGCCGCTGTGTGCGGCTTTCCGAACAGGCTGCGAGTGTGTGCGCGACGCAACGGGAAAAGCCCACGTTGCACCGACGTGCGCAAAAAACACAAAATCGCAATCCAGCAACGCGATTGCGATTTTGAGAGGAGGCGCAGCGGAATGGACGAGACCTGCCGCTTGCGGCAGGGCGAGGGATATGGAGCTTGTGCCGACGAAGGAGCCAGCATCGCATTTGGCTAGTCGCCGGTCCACCGGCTCCCTGCCAAATGCCTCAAATCGGGCAGAAGCCCATACCCACTTCAATGAAAACGGAGGAAAGATGAAAAAAGACAGACAATTCAGCATTCGGATCTCAGAACAGGATTTAGAGACTATTCGCCAAAAAGCAGCACAAGCCCATATGAGCCAGAGCGACTATGTGACCGCGTGTTGTCTCGGAAAACGCATCGTGATTCTTGACGGACTCAGGGAAGTCCTGCGGCAGCAAAAAGCCATCGGCAATAACCTCAACCAGCTGGCTGTGCTGGCGAACATGGGCAAGGTACAGTTCGCCAATCTGGACACAGCAGCACAGGAGTTCGCCAGGATCAACACTGCCCTGCGGGAGTTGCAGGAGGGAGGTGTGGCAAAATCGCAATCGTCCATTTCGTGAACTACAAAAAGGGTACGCAGACGCGCGGCTGCATGAAAAGTGTCATGCGGTATGTAGCGCAGACGAGTAAGACGCTCTGGGATGGGCAGCAGCTCGTCAGCGGCATTGGCTGCCAGCCGGAAACCGCGTTCGATGAATTCCTCAGTACGAAGCTGCTGCACCACAAAGATGGCGGCGTGATGTTCTATCACATGGTGCAAAGTTTTCCGAAAGGCGCTGACGTCGACCCGCGCACGGCGCACGAAGCCGCACGCAGGCTCGCCGGATATTTTGAGGGCTGCGAAATTCTAATCTGTACCCATGTGGATCGTGAACATATCCACTCGCACTGCATCATCAACAGCGTCAATTTTGAAACCGGCAAAAAAGTACACATGGCAGACGAACAGATTCAGGAACTGCGTGTCCGCAATGACCAAATTTGTGAGGAACTGGGTCTGCCGAAATTTCAGAGGGATGGACAGCGGCAGTCGCGCGGGATGTCCAACGCGGAATACTACACGGCAGTCAAGGGCGAGAGCTGGAAGTTTGAACTCATGCGCGTGATCGACGAGTGTATGCGCTGCGCAGGAAACCGTGAGGAATTTCTGATCTTGCTCCGCTCTGAGGGTTACGATGCCACATGGACGGACAGCCGGAAGAATATCACCTACGTCACGCCGGATGGACGCAAGTGCCGTGATAACAAGTTGCATATAGAAAAATACCTGAAAGAAAATATGGAGGCGGAATTTGGATACAGAACGGAGA
>ERZ825384.611-NODE-611-length-47129-cov-3.909228_pt1 | contig 47129 bp, 39 predicted proteins | sample MGYA00519931_ERZ825384 | MGnify/ENA primary metagenome ERZ825384 (study PRJEB31778, sample SAMEA3449200) | human gut metagenome | biome: human gut; feature: human-associated habitat; material: faeces | place: United Kingdom | collected 2010/2012 ...
GTTTGAGGGGGAGAGGCGCCCCTTTTCCAAAAGGGGCCCCTCTCCCCCTCAGCCAGCAGCTGTCCGCCTAGCCCTTGGCGGCCAGACGTTCCTTCACATAGTTGACCAGGCCGCCCTTGGCCAGGATGGCGGCCATGGAGGCCGGCAGGGGCGGGCACTGGATCTCGGCGCCGTTGGTCAGGTCGCGGATGACACCGGTGGCGGCATCCACTTCCAGCTCGTCGCCGTCATTGATCTTGTCCACGTCGTCGCCCACTTCCATGAGCAGCAGGCCCATGTTGAAGGCGTTGCGGTAGAAGATGCGGGCAAAGCTGTGGCCGATGACCACGGGCATGCCCGCGCCCAGGATGGCGATGGGGGCGTGCTCGCGGGAGGAGCCGCAGCCGAAGTTGCGGCCGGCCACCATGATGTCGCCGGGCTTCACGCGCTTGACCCAGTCAGGTTCCAGACCGGCCATGCAGTTGGCGCCCAGTTCCTTGGCGTCAGAGGTCACCAGGAAGCGGGCCGGGATGATGGCGTCGGTATCGATATGTTCGCCCACCTTGTGGGCCGTACCTTTGTAATTCATGACGTGATCCTTTCTGAAAAAACGGCTTAGAGCTGGTCAGGGCCGGCGATGCAGCCCGCCACGGCACTGGCGGCCGCCACCACGGGGCTGGACAGGTAGACTTCGGAATCCAGGCTGCCCATACGGCCGCGGAAGTTGCGGTTGGTGGTGGCCACGGCGCGTTCGCCGTCGCCCAGGATGCCCATGTGGCCGCCCAGGCAGGGACCGCAGGTGCAGGGGCCCACGATGCAGCCGGCATCCATGAAGACTTCCATCAGGCCTTCCTTGAGGCACTGCTTCCACACGGCGGGGGTGGAGGGCAGGATGATGCAGCGTACGCCCTTGGCCACCTTGCGGCCGCGCAGGATCTCGGCGGCATCGCGCATGTCGCTGATGCGGCCGTTGGTGCAGGAGCCCACCACCACCTGCTGCACGGACAGGTCCTTGAGCTCGGAAACGTTCTTCACGTTGGAGGGCAGGTGCGGACAGGCCACCACGGGTTCCTGGCCGGTCACGTCGATGTCCACCACGCGCTCGTACACGGCGCCTTCGTCAGCGGCCAGGCTCATGGTCACGCCGGGACGGCCGTGCTCGGCGCAGTACTGGCGGGTGAGCTCGTCCACGGCGAACAGGCCCACCTTGCCGCCGGCTTCGATGGCCATGTTGGCCATGGTCAGACGGCCTTCCACAGGCAGGGCATCGATGACGGAACCACCGAATTCCAGGGCCTTGTACAGGGCACCGTCCACGCCGATGGTCTTGATGAGCAGCAGCATCAGGTCCTTGCCGCGCAGCCACTTGGGCATCTGGCCGTTGATGTTCACGCGGATGGTCGGGGGCACCTTGATCCAGGTCTCGCCAAGGGCCATGCCGGCGGCGATGTCGGTGGAGCCCATGCCCGTGGCGAAGGCGCCGATGCCGCCATAGGTGCAGGTGTGGCTGTCCGCGCCGATGACCACGTCACCGGGGCCCACCAGGCCGCGTTCGGGCAGCAGGGTGTGTTCCACGCCGCAGTCGCCGCCTTCGTAGTAGTGGGTGATGCCCTGCTCCTGGGCGAACTGGCGGCTGATCATCACCTGATTGGCCGAGGCGATGTCCTTCTGGGGCGTGAAGTGGTCCATGACCAGGGCGATCTTGTCCTTGTCGAACACGCGGCTGGCGCCCATGCCCTTGAAGGATTTGATGGCCAGGGGGCCGGTGATGTCATTGGCCAGCACCAGGGACAGGCGGCACTGGACGATCTGTCCGTCGCGCTCGATGACGTCGTCGGTGTGGGCTTGCAGGATCTTTTGCGCAAGCGTCTGAGGCATGATGGTTCTCCTTGATACGGAATGCGATTGCGGGGGGAAGGAACCCCCTTTGACTAGCGCTGGGCCCCCCATCCTCCCCCAAATGCGCTTTATTCAGGAGGATGACAGACGGGGCGATGCGCCAGCTTTTCCCTGCTGAAGGTCTCCCGGCACCACCCCGGAAAGATCCGGGAGGTGGGCAGAGCTCCCACAGGGGCGGTCATAAAATATGCAGGGCTCTCCTGCTGGCTGCCTTTTCCTCTCCCCGGCGGGTCATTCCCGGACAGGGACACAGGGCGTACCCACGGGGCCTTGTGGCCCAAGAGCCACCTCTCCCCAACTAAAGCGCGCTAGGGAGAGGGAGGGGAGTTTGAGGGGAGGGGCACCCCTCTCGCGCTAGGCGAGGGGTGCCCCTCCCCTCAGGAACACTCGCTAGCTGTGCTGGCAGTGCAGACGCTCGCCTTCCTTTTCCTTCTTGGCCAGATGGTTGAGGGCGTTCACATAGGCACGCGCCGTGGCCACCAGGATGTCGGGATGAGCGCCGCGGCCCACAGCCGAGAACTCGCCTTCGCGCAGGCGCACGGTCACTTCGCCCAGGGCGTCGGTGCCGCCGGTGACGGCGTTGACCGCGTACTGCTCAAGCTGGGGTTCACGGCCCAGCATGTCGTTGATGACATTGAAGATGGCGTCCACGGGGCCCACGCCGAAACCGGCGCCGCTCTTTTCCATGCCGTCCACGTCCATGAGCACGGCCGCCGTGGGCGGCACGCCGCCGGCGTCGGAGCTCTGCACGCTCACATGGCGCAGGCGGTACAGGTCGGGCATGCGGTAGACTTCTTCCTGCACCAGGGCCATGAGGTCATCGTCGTGCAGGGTCTTCTTGCGGTCGGCCAGGGCCTTGACGGCCTCGAAGACGATCTGCAGCTGGTCGTCATCCAGGCTGTAGCCCAGGCTCTCGAACTTGTTGCGCACGGCATTGCGGCCGGAATGCTTGCCGATGACGAGGTTGCTCTCGTTGCGGCCCACGGACTGCGGGGTCATGATCTCGTAAGTCTCGCGGTTCTTGAGCATGCCGTCCTGATGGATGCCGGACTCATGGGCAAAGGCGTTGGCGCCCACGATGGCCTTGTTGTTGGGGATGGGCTGACCGATGGTCATGGAGAGCAGGCGGCAGGAAGGATAGAGCTGCTCGGTGACGATGCCGTGCTCCAGACCGTAGTAGTCCTTGCGCACGCGCAGGGCCATGGCCAGCTCTTCGAGGGCGGCGTTGCCCGCGCGCTCGCCGATGCCGCTGATGGTCACCTCGGCCTGACGGGCACCCACGCTGAGGGCGGCCAGGGTGTTGGCCACGGCCAGGCCCAGGTCGTTGTGGCAGTGCACGCTGAAGATGGCCTTGTCGCTGTTGGGCGTGTTCTCGATGACGTAGCGGATGAGGTCGGCGAATTCCTGCGGCTGGGCATAGCCCACGGTGTCGGGCAGGTTGATGGTGGTGGCGCCGGCCTTGATGGCGGTCTCCACCACGCGGCAGAGGAAGTCACGTTCGGAACGGGAGGCGTCCTCGGCGGAGAACTCCACGTTGTCGGTGTACCCGGCGCAGCGGCGCACCCCGGCTTCGATCATCTGCAGCACCACTTCGGGGTCCTTGCGCAGCTTGTACTTCATGTGCAGGGGCGAAGTGGAAAGGAAGGTATGGATGCGGGGATTCTTGGCGTCCTTCACGGCCTCCCAGCAGCGGTCGATGTCGCTGTCCATGCAGCGGCACAGACCGGCCACCTGGATGGATTTCGCCTGCCGGGCGATACGCTGCACGGACTCGAAATCCCCCTGGCTGGAGGCGGGGAAACCGGCTTCCATAATGTCCACGCCCAGCACTTCGAGCTGGTGGGCAATACGGAGCTTTTCCTGAAGGTTCATGGTCGCGCCCGGCGACTGTTCGCCGTCACGCAGGGTGGTGTCGAAAAAGAACACGCGGTTGGACATGGATCTGACTCCTCTGATCGGACACCCGCGAAGGGTGCTTGTTTGTTATGCTACTGCATAACGGCCGCCCTGCCGGCGGCGATCAGAAGGTTCTCGATCCGCCCCCGCGGGGCGACAAACCGTTACGCAGCTTTCTCCTCGTCCTGCAGATTCAGGGCGCGTAGTAGCTGACGGTTACGACGGGGCAGAATGACAAAAGAGTAGTAGAGGCCGCCACAGATGTAGACGGCGCAGAGCAGGAAGCCGAACAGGCGCGGCTGGGCGTAGACCAGGCCAAAGATGACCATGACGGCCAGCAGATAGCGCACCGGATGGGCACGCAGGAAATCATACTCCTTGAAGGAGAAGTAGCGCACGCGGCTCACCATGAGCACGCCCAGGCCCAGCGCGATGACGATGCTGACATAGGGCAGGGCGGGCAGGAAGAACTCCGGCAGGATACCGGCGAAATACAGGAACGCCACCACCGTACAGCCCGCGGCGGGGATGGGCAGGCCGATGAAGAAGCGCTTGCCGGTCACGGCCGTGCTGATGTTGAAGCGGGCCAGACGCAGGGCACCGCAGGCGGCAAAGAGGAAGGCCACCACCACGCCGAAGCGGCCCAGGCTCTCCAACTGCCACTGCCAGAGCAGGAAGGCCGGAGCAAGACCGAAGGCGATGAGGTCGGCCAGGGAGTCATACTGGACACCGAATTCGCTGGCCGTATGGGTCAGGCGAGCCACCTTGCCGTCCATGCCGTCCAGCAGAGCGGACAGCACGATGGCCAGACCCGCTTCTTCAAAACGGGACTGCACAGCCCAGACCATGGACAAAAAGCCCATGAACATGCTCAACGACGTGATGAGGTTGGGCAGGAGGTAGATGCTCTTGTGTACGGGCAGTTTTTTTTCTTGCGGCTGAGTGTCCACAACCATGCTCCACTTGACTCGAAATCAGTTTCTGGTGGCAAGCGTGCTCTGGCCTGCAAAGACCTGCTCGCCGATGTTCACAGAGGGAACATAGCCTTCGGGCAGGTAAAGGTCAACACGCGAACCGAAGCGGATCATGCCGTAGCGCTGGCCGCGCTCCAGGGCATCGCCTTCGGACACGCGGCAGACGATGCGGCGGGCGATGAGCCCGGCGATCTGCACCATGGTCCAGGCGGCGCCGTCTTCGCCGCGCAGCAGGTAGCCGCAGCGTTCGTTGTCGGTGGCGGCCTTGTCGTAGGCGGCGTTGACGAACTTGCCCGGCCAGTAGCGGATCTGCTCCACCACGCCGGTCACGGGCGAGCGGTTCACATGCACGCTGAACACGTTCATGAAGATGCTGATGCAGGTGCGTTCGTCACCGGTCAGGGGATCGGGCTTGCGCTCGATGCGGATGACGCGGCCATCGGCAGGGCTGACGGCCAGGCCGGGCGCGGTGGGCACCACACGTTCGGGGTCACGGAAAAAGTGGAAGGCGAACCAGCACAGGGCCAGAGCCAGGACAGCGGGGACCGGCCAGCCGAGGCAGGCAAAAACAAGGGCCGTCAGGGCCGTGATGCCGATGGTGGGCCAGCCTTCGGGGGTGATGCCGCAAGAAGCAGGGCGCATGCATTATCTCCTGATGGGATGGAAAACTGAGCTATAGCCTGTCGCCCGCCGCAAGGCAAGCGGACTTTTTCACGAGCTCTCCGGCAAGGTGGACCCTGTTGCGGCCCTGTTCCTTGGCGCTGTACAGGGCGCTGTCGGCGGTCTCCAGGAGCCGGGGCAGGGTCTCGGGCGTCAGCACCTCGACGGCGGCCACGCCCAGACTGATGGTCACATGCCCGGCGGGACTGCCGGGATGGGGGATGCCCAGCTGCTCCACGGTCTGGCGCAGGCGCTCGGCCACATGCAGGGCATGCTCCGGCGACACCTCGTCCAGGACCACGGCGAACTCCTCCCCGCCGTAGCGGAAGATCTCGCGGTCGCCGCCGCGCAGGCCGTCGCGCATGGCCTGGGCCACCCGGTGCAGGCAGGCGTCTCCTTCCTGATGTCCCAGCGTATCGTTGTAGATCTTGAACAGGTCCACATCCAGCATGATGAGGCTGGCCGCCTGCCGCAGCTCCGCCAGATCCGCCAGCCGCATGTCCAGGGCGCGCCGGTTGGGGATGCCCGTCAGGCTGTCCATGAGGCTCATGCGGGAGTAGGCGTCCTTCTCCTCTTCCAGACGGCAGCTGCGTTCCCTGAGGGAGCCCAGGTAGCCGCTGATGTCGGGCACGATGTCCACGACCTCCTGCAATTCGGTGATGCGGACAGCGGGGATGGGCTCCGGCTGCATGCCGTCACGCAGGCGGGAGAGGTTCCCGGCGATGCGCACCAGCGGCCGCAGCAGGTCGCGCCGCAGCAGCAGGAGCAGGACAAGCAAAAAGGCCAGCAGCCCCAGCGTGAAGAGGAAGATGCTCCAGACGATGTAGTCCGTGGCTTCGGAAAGGGACTCCGCCTCTTCCAGGGATCGCTGCAATTCGCGCGAGGAGACCTCATTGACTAGACGCAGCAGCTCGTCTTCCAAAGACTGCCAGAGGGCGCGGGCCTGGGCGTCGATAGCGAGTTTTTCCCGCCAAGTCTCGCCCAGAGCGCGCTTGTGCTTCCCGAACTGGTCGCAGATGTCCCGGAACTCTTCCGATCCTGCGCACATCTGCTCTACCGGAGCCAGCAGGCGCTGCATCTTTTCAAAAGCCATCCGGCCATGACGCACGCCGTCCCGGCCGGTATGGGAAAAGATCACCTCCCCGGCCATCTTGCGCCCCGTGGCCTGTTCCAGACTGTTGAGGGCGAGCATCATCTCCATCTCGTGGCGATGGAGCCGGGAAAGGCCCTTGTCCGCCTCCATGCAGATCATATAGAGCTGCCGGATGCGCGGCCCCAGCGCCAGGACTTCAGTAGCCACGGGCGAGGGATCATGGGCCATGCCGGCCAGCAGGGCCTGGGCATGCAGACGGGCCCGCCGCCGTTCCAGAGGGGCCTCGGCCAGATAGATGATGACCAGCTGCTTGAGCAGCATGTTCAGGTTGGTCCGGGTGCGCTGGGCTTCCAGGATCCCGGGCAGATGGACGTCCTGCAAGGTCTTCACAGTGGTGCGGAAGCCGGCAAGATAGGGCCAGAGCACAGCCACCGTCAGCAGGAGCATCAGGCACCAGGGCAGCACCAGCAGAATCAGGTAGCGGCGGGCCGGCAAAGGTTTGTTGCGGATAAAGCCGATCATGGCAAAACTTTGGAAAACTCCCCTCCGGGAAAGATATCATGGAGATCCGGCAGCGTACCGCCGCCCGGTGTCAGTAGATGATATACTGGAAATAACTGCGGCTGCGGTTGTGGAACTCCCCGCTGTAAAGCAGGGCCTTCAGCGCCCTGTTCACGGCATCCAGCAGTTCGGGGCGCCCGGCCCTGACCGCCACGCAGCTCCCCGTGGCTCTGGTTTCGGCATCGAAAGGGACATCCAGGCGGTCGAATTCCAGCCCTTCGTCCGTCAGCAAAAAGGCATAACCGGCCAGATCATTGATGAACAGCACATCGATGCTGCCCTGCCGCAGGCGCCTGATGAGCTCCTGCACACTGCCGGTGACGATGTCGGCCTCCGGCCAGAAGCCCCGGGCCCGCTGCACCAGCACGGAGCCCTGATAGACACCGATGCGGGCCCCCGCCTCTTCCGGCCCGCGCCCGCCGGGACGCCCGATGCACATGGCCCGGGAGTGGTAGTACGGGGTACTGTAGAGCAGCCCTTCCTGCTTCGGCTCCAGGCGCTGGGCGAAGATCAGGTCAAAACTGCCGTTCCTGAGGCCCTGCACCAGGTCCGCCTGCGTGGTGAACGTCCAGACGCAGGTGCGCCCCAGACGTCGGCACAGGGAATCCGCCAGCTCGTATTCGAATCCCCGCCGCTGCCCGTCCTCGTCGGTATACGACAGCGGCGGATACTCATCGCTGAGACCGACGCGCAGGGCACTGCCTGACGCAGCGGCAGACGTGGCGGCAAGGCACAGGCATAAACATAGGGCAGAGATAAGAAATTGTTGCATACGCAATTACCAATAATAATTTTTTGCACTCTACACTATTTTACGGTAAAAGCCAGCCCCCTGTGCGGTTGCCAGCCACGCCGCCAGTCCGTATAGTCGGGCCGAGGTGGAATATGAGACATTCGCCCCTTTTCCTGTTGGTCATCTGCGTCCTGGCGGCCCTGCTGGCCGCCTGCGGCCCCAAGGATATCGGCACCGGGACCTCGGAGCCCGACACCGTGCCGGCCGGCGTCAGCGGTGCGGACAGCATGCGCCAGCCCATGACCGGCAACAACAGCACCCAGACCATGCTGTATTATTTCAACCGGCCGGACGTCATGCAGTCCATGCAGCGCAGCCAGTTCAACATGTACATGCGCCACATGGGCCGGGACATCTCGCCCGAAGATCCCGCCTACCGGGCCGTCCCCCGGCAGCGCAGCCCCTTCCGTCAGTAGAGGAACATCATGGATCCTGTCACCCATGCCGCCAGCGGCGCCCTTGCCATGTTGGCCATGCCGCAGCGCCCCGCCACCCGCTGGGCCCTGCCCCTGGCAGCCTTCGCGGCTGCCTCGCCCGATCTGGACATCCTGGCCGCCTGCGGCCCCCTGCAGACCCTGCTGCTGCACCGCGGCATCACCCACGCCCTGGCGGCGGCACCGCTCATGGGCCTGCTGCTGGCCATCCTGGCCCGGCCCCTCTGGCGCTACGATACCCGCAACGCCTGGTCGTTCGGCGGGGTCTGGGCCTTCATGATGCTCATGGTCCTGCTGCATATCTGGCTCGATGCCCTGACCACTTACGGCACGCTGGTCTGGCTGCCCTTCTCCGGGGAGCGCCTGCGCCTCAATGCCGTCTATATCATCGACCTGCTCATGACCCTGCCCCTGCTCTGGGGCATCTGGCACGGCCTGCGGCAGGAGAAGAAGCGTGCCCAGGCCCAGGGGGCCATCCCCTTCCCCTTCCAGGATACGGCCTCGCTCACCGTCTCGGACGGCAAGCCCGGCGTCCGGCTGGCCCTGTTCTGGAGCATCCTCCTCTACCCGGCCCTGGCCCTGGGGTGCCAGATCTGGCACACGCAGCAGATGCAGGCCTCCCTGGCCGCCCAGGGACGTGACATCCGCCAGCTGGTGGTGCTGCCCGATGCCTTCGCCCCCCTGTTCTGGCGGGCGCTCTATCTGGAAAAGCTGCCCGCCCGCCCCGCTGACGCCCCGGCCTGGCAGACGCAGCTCGATCCCCTGCTGCCCCCGGCGGACAGGCAGGAAGAGCTGGTGGTCCGCATCCGGGGGCTGGATGCCCTGGGCCGTCCCCATGGTCAGGAAGAGACCCGCGTGGCCGCGCCCTCCGGCCTGATGACCGCCCTGGCCCGTCAGTCCGTGGCCTGCCGGACTTTCGACCAGTTCCTGCTGCTGCCCGTCATCACGCCGCTGCCCGAAGGCCAGCGCACCACGGACATGCCCGGCGCCAGCCAGTGGCTGCTGCATGACGAGCGCTTCGGCTCGCAGCTGGAACTGGTGCAGAAGATCATGGCCATGCGCCCCAATGCCGGCATCCCCTTCCAGCTCATGGTGCAGATGGAGCCCGGCAACATGGGCCCGCGCCTGTTGCAGGAACGCCTCTATTTCTCCGACAGCCGCCGCGATTCCGGCTGGCAGGCCCCCCGCCGTCCGTCCCAGCCCGCCTTCCTGCCCTGGCTGGCCGGATTGCGTTAGGAGGGCGGATACGCTCTGATGACAAAGGAGCCTGCGGCCCCGGGGCCTGTTCCCATCGCGCTGCGACGAACGGGCACGGCCCTGAGATACAGGCAGCCCCGTCCCTGCTTTGCACAGTGAACAAAAACGCGCCTCTTCCTTTTGGAATGAGGCGCGTTCCTTTTTTGTCCTGCAACGATTCGGATACGGGATACCAGCGCCGTCGGACGGCCCGGCATACGAAAACAGCCGGGGCAAGGCTGCTGCCTGCCACCGGCCGTCATCCCTGACCGGCACAAAACTGCCCGGCCCCAGAAACAGGAAAAGGCTGGTATTTCTACCAGCCTTGCTTTCCATTGGTGCCGAAGGGGAGAGTCGAACTCCCACTCCGTTGCCAGAACTAGACCCTGAACCTAGCGTGTCTACCAATTCCACCACTTCGGCGCGAAAATCTGTCTACAGGATTCGCCCCCCGCTGGCAAGCTTTTTTTTCGATTTTTCCCATTTTTTTATTTTAACAAACAAAATCAGGATGATAAAAGGCAGCGCTCACAGGCTCTCGGAGACTGTTGCCCCTCCTGCAGGCAGAGGAAACGCAAAACTCGCCGCCCTGCGGACAGCGGACGAGATGGCTGCCGTCCGCGGAACAGCCCCGCAAGCAGGCACAGGGGGCGTCCGGCCATGTGCCATGACGGGATCTGTGCCATCCGGCTGGTGCCGCCTTTTCGGGAGATACGCTGGAAGCACGGGATGGAGGCGGACAAGAGCGGATGGCACCTGCCCTCCCCTTGCGCAGGCAGCCGATTTTTCGCAGACTGGCGGCCCGGCCAAGGCCGGAAAAACGCAAGGAACCCACATGCGCAGCACTGCCCCCCAGCCTTTCCGGCCCACGTTTTATCTTGTCCCTGCCCTCCGGCACGGGAAAAACGGCATCTCTTTCCGCCCCCAGCCCCGGAAGCAGCCGCTGTCCGGCTGTAGCCCTTCCCGCGCCGCTGCTGCGCTGGCGACGCTCTCCCTTATCTCGCCGGCAGCGGCCACGGGGACATCAGGAGCATGGCGATGAGCGCACTGTCCGCCTTCCTTCTCCTGCCCGCCGCCCTGTTGCTGGACCGTCTGCTGGGGGAACCCCCGACCCGTGTCCATCCCGTCTGCGGCATGGGGGCCCTGGCCGCCATCATGGAACGAGTCTTCCGCCGCGGTCCCAACGGGCTACGCATGACACTGGCCGGCCTGGCGGCCTGTCTGGCCGTGGTCCTGCCGGTGGGCCTGCTGGCGGCACTGCCTGTCCGGCTTGCCGGAGAGATGCTCGGCGGCGCGGCCGCCTGGACCGTCTGTGTGGTCGTGGTCTCCCTCTGTCTGGCGCCCCGCTGCCTGGACGAACACGCCCGCCGTGTGGCCCTGCCGCTGGAACAGGGCGATCTGGAGGCTGCCCGCCGGGCCGTGTCCATGCTGGTGGGGCGCGACCCGCAACAGCTGGATGCCCACGGCGTGGCCCGGGCCTGCGTGGAGAGCGTGGGCGAGAACCTGACCGACGGCATCCTTTCCACCCTGTTCTGGGCGGCGGCGGGCCTGCTGCTGGCCGGACTGCCCGGGGCCGCTGCCCTGGCCGCCTGCCATCGTGCCGCCAACGTGCTGGATGCCATGTGGGGCAAGCTCAACGAGACCTATCGCTGTTTCGGCACAGCCGCCGCCCGCCTGGACGACGTGCTCAACTGGTGCCCGGCGCGGCTGGCCCTGCCCTGCATCGTGCTGGCCGCGGCCCTGCTGCCCGGCCTCGATGCCCGAGCCTGCCGCCGGGTGGGCTGGCGCGACCGCCATGCCCACGAGAGTCCCAATTCCGCCTGGAGCGAAGCCGCCTTTGCCGGGGCCCTGGACCTGCGTCTGGGCGGCCCGGCCTGGTACGGCCCCCTGTACCGCGATCATCCCTGGCTGGGCGACGGCACCCCGCTGGCCACGGCCCGGCATATCCGGCAGGCCGTGCGCCTTATGTGGGGCTCCCTGCTGGTCTTCGCGACGCTGGCTTCCCTGCTGCTGGCGGCAGTGGCCTGCATCTGAGGACGACGACTTTTTTCCTTCAACCTCCAGCAAGGCGATACCGCATGTCCATCATCACCTCATTCCGCGCCGGTCTGGCCTTCTTCACCCGTATCCCCGTGGGCTCCGCCCCTCTGCCCCCCACGCTCTCCGGTGTGGTGGCCTGGCTGCCCGCCGTGGGCCTGCTGGTGGGCGCTCTGGCCGCTCTGGCCCTGCTGCTGGCTGCCCGGCTGGGCCTGCCCGCCGCGCTCTGCGGCATCGGGGCCGCCCTTGTCTGGACCGTCATCACCGGCGGGCTGCATCTGGATGGGGTCGCCGACTGCGGCGACGGCCTGCTGGTGGAGACCTCGCCCGAACGCCGTCTGACCATCATGAAGGATTCCCGCCTGGGCAGCTTCGGCGCCCTGGCCCTGTTCTTCGTCCTTTCCACCAAGGTCGCGGCGCTGGCGGCACTGGCCGGGACGACGCCCCTGCATGCGCTGGGGGCCTGCTGCCTGGCCGGTCTGCTGGGCCGCTGCCAGGTCTTCGTGGGCATGCGTCTGCCCTCGGCCCGGCCCGGCGGTCTGGGCTCCATGATGCACGACGGCATGAAGCCCCGCTACGCCTATACGGCCCTCGGGCTCTGCCTTGCGGCCTGTCTCGTGATGGGACGGCATGGCCTCTACGGCCTGCTGGCGGCCGGACTGGTGGCCTTCCGGCTGTTGTCCGCGGCCCGCAAGCGCATCGGCGGCGTCACGGGCGACGTCTTCGGGGCCCTCATCGAGACCACGGAGTGCGCCGTGCTGGCGGTCTGCTGCCTGCCGTAAGGACATGACGACCGCCCCCTGAAGGAGGAAGCCCTATGGAAGATATTGACCTGACCCTGTTCCTGGGCGGGACCCGCAGCGGTAAGAGCGCGCTGGCCGAGGCCCTGGTCTCGGCAAAGGCCCGGGGGCCTGTCTGGTATCTGGCCACGGCCCGACCCCTGGGAGACGATCCTGCCATGGCCGAACGCATCCGGCGCCACCGCAGCCGCCGCCCCGCCCACTGGCACACGCTGGAATGCCCCCGGCATCCGGGCCGGGAGCTGGCGCCCCTGCTGGCCGCACAGGCCGCGGATGCCCCCGTGCCCACCATCTTGCTGGACTGCGTGACCCTCTGGATGAGCAACATCCTGTTCGCGCTGGACGATCCGCAGGATGCGGCGGCCTTCGAGACCAGCCTCACGGAAGAAGTGGACGAATTGCTGCACGTCATGCGAGCCTTCCCCTGCCGCTGGGTGCTGGTCTCCGGTGAGACCGGCCTCGGCGGCATACGGGCGGAACGTCTGGCCCGTGTTTTCGACGATGGCCTGGGTCTGGCCAACCAGATGCTGGCCGCACAGGCACGGGATGCCTTCCTTGTGGTGGCCGGACGCTGCCTGCGGCTGGAAAAGCTGGAATTTTGAGGCCCGCCCTTCCGGGAGCCTGCAGCCGTCGAGCACAGTGTCGCTCCCGCTCCGTACGCCAAAACAGAAGACGCGCCCTTCCCTCCACGGGAAGTGCGCGTCTTTTTGTTTCCATGCTGCCGGCAACAGGCAAGCACGCCGTCTTCTGTTTCCAAGGAACACAGGGGGCATAAAAAAGCCGGGGCAAGGCTGCTGCCTGCCACCGGCTGTCATCCCTGACCGGCAAAAAACTACCCGGCCCCAGAAACAGGAAAAGGCTGGTATTTCTACCAGCCTTGCTTTCCATTGGTGCCGAAGGGGAGAGTCGAACTCCCACTCCGTTGCCAGAACTAGACCCTGAACCTAGCGTGTCTACCAATTCCACCACTTCGGCGCGGAAATGTATGTAGCGGATTTGCCCCTGCCTGGCAAGTGTTTTTTGCAAAAAAATTTCCGGCCCGCCATTTTCCGCTCCCGGCCTGCCCGGCAGGCCCCGGCCGCCTTGCCTTGCGCCTGTCCATGCGCTACACAGCAAGGCACACTCTTAATGCAAGGATACGCCTCATGCAGGACAATTTTTCCCATCTGGACAAGGACGGCAACATCACCATGGTGGACGTGGGCGCCAAGCCCGACACCCAGCGTGTGGCCATTGCCGAAGCCATCGTGGAGCTTTCGCCCAATACCCTGAAACTGCTCAAGGAATGCGCCCTGCCCAAGGGCGACGTGCTGACCTGCGCCAAGGTGGGCGGCATCATGGCCGCCAAGCGCACCTCGGAACTGATCCCGCTCTGCCATCCCCTGAACCTGAACCTCGTGGACGTGCGTTTTGAGGTGCGCGACACCCCGCCCAGCGTGCGCATCGAGGCCGAGACCCGCACCACCGGCCCCACGGGCGTGGAGATGGAAGCCATCATCGCCGCCCAGACCGCCGCTGCCGTCATCTATGACATGTGCAAGGCCGTGCAGCGCGATATCGTCATCAGCCGTGTCCGTCTGCTGTTCAAGGACGGCGGCCGCAGCGGCGCCTTCCACGCCAAGCCCCTGGACTAAGACGGATGCAGTTCCCTGCCATCGATCCCGTGGCCTTCAGCATCGGCTCCCTGCAGCTGCGCTGGTACGGCCTCATGTATTTGCTGGCCTTTTTCGTGGGCTGGGGCCTGGCCCGCTGGCGGGCCTCCCGTCCCGGTTCCGGCTGGAAGACCGTGGATGTGGACGACCTGCTGACCTTCGTCATGCTGGGCGTCATCCTGGGCGCGCGCCTGGGCTATGTGCTCTTCTACGATCTGCCCGCCTACATCGACGACCCCGGCGAGATCCTGCGCATCTGGAACGGCGGCATGTCCTTCCACGGCGGCCTGCTGGGCGTGCTCTGCGCCTTCTGGTATTTCGCGCGCACCCGCAAGAAGTCCTTCCTCGAGGTCTCGGACTTCATCGCGCCGCTGGTGCCGCAGGGCCTGTTCTGGGGCCGCATGGGCAACTTCATCAACGGCGAGCTCTGGGGCAAGGTCAGCGACGTGCCCTGGGCCATGGTCTTCCCCACCGGCGGGCCCTGGCCGCGCCACCCCTCGCAGCTCTATGAAGGCCTGCTGGAAGGGCTGGTGCTGTTCGTGGTGCTCTGGATCTTCTCCGCCCGGCCGCGCAAGGCGGGCGCCGTCTCCGGTCTTTTCGCCCTGCTCTACGCCGTGTTCCGCTTCGGCGTGGAATTCGTGCGCGTGCCCGATGCCCAGCTGGGCTACCTGGCCTTCGGCTGGCTGACCATGGGCCAGCTGCTCTGCCTGCCGCTCATGGCCGCGGGCCTGTGGCTGCTGTGCCGCACGCCCCGGGAACGGGCCGCCGTGGAGCCCGCGACGGCTCCCCGCAAGGGCAAGAGCGCACGAAAGCGTTGACAGATCTTGTCTCTTCTGTGTAGATATTCGCCGCTTATCTGAATTTTTTTGGAGGAAATATGGCTAAAGAAGGTTCCATTGAAGTTGACGGCGTGGTGCAGGAAGCCCTGCCCAATGCCATGTTCCGTGTGGAGCTGGAAAACGGCCACGAAGTGCTGGCGCACATTTCCGGCAAGATGCGCAAGTTCTACATCCGCATCCTGCCCGGCGACCGCGTGAAGGTGGAGCTCTCTCCCTACGACCTGACCCGCGGCCGCATCACCTACCGCATGAAGTAGCCCGCACCCGCCCCGCCTTTTCAGCGCACCCCTGACTGTACTGACAGAGGTGCGCTTTTGTTGCGTCCTGTGGATGGCGGAGAAGTATCACCGTCCCTCCCGCAGCCGCACAGCTCCGCCCAGGCGGACATGGGAACTCAGAAGAAATCTTCTTCCCCTTTCCCTGCAACAGATACGAAAAAAGGACGCCGCAGCGTCCTTTTTTTGTTTCCTCCAAGAGTACAGCCTCCCCCTGACCGGCCTGAGACGGGCCTGCCTTTTTCCTCTCACCCTCCCGCATCAAACGCGCGGAGTGACAGGAAGGCGCAAAGGGAAGGGGCTTTTTTTTGCGCTGCCCGGCCGCTGAAAGCAGTTCCTCCGAACCGATACCCGTCGCGCCGAAGACAGCCGCGGGCAGCGGCGGCAGCGTGCGAAGATGTTCTCCCCCCTCTTGCTAGACCCAGCCCAGGGCCCGCAGCACCAGCATGCAGCACATGGCCATAAGACCGGCCAGGATATCGTCCAGCATGATGCCCCAGCCTGCGGGCAGCCAGTTTTCCGAGGCGTGCACGGGCCAGGGCTTCCAGATATCGAACAGACGGAACAGGGCAAAGGCCCAGACCAGACCGGGCCACGACCACTGGCCCGCGCCCAGGGGCAGCAGGGCGATCCAGACGCCCACGAGCTCGTCGATGACCACTTCCCCGGGGTCGGTGCGCCCCAGCAGGATCTCGGCCCGGGTGGCGGCCAGACCGCCGGTCACGACGATCACGGCCAGAAAAAGCAGACGGCCCCAGAGCGGCAGGGGCAGAAAAAGCAACGGCGCCAGCAGGGCGGCCAGAGCCGAACCGGCCGTGCCCGGAGCCTTGGGCGAAAGCCCGGCGATGCCCAGACGGCAATAGGCCAGGATGCAGGTATTCCAGAATGACATATCTTTCCTCCACGGCTCCGCGATACAGGGGACACAGGGGCACAAAGGCATCCATCCTCAAAGCCGTCCACGGCACGGCGAATGCCTCACAGATGCCGACGTCCACGGCCACGCCCCCGAATACGGGCGGCCACGGCCATGGACGATAGCGGACTGAGCCCAAACGAACTCCCGAGCGGATGTCTTGCCTCGGCACCGGCACGGCGGTCTGTCGCGAACGGGATACCGCGCGGGCGACGCGCCCCAAGGCATCCTTGCGCGGCTGTTCCTTCGCAGCTGCCTGACAGTCCGTGACGGCCTCGGCACGTGTCCCGATGAGCTTCTCTGCCTTCCGCCCCGACAGGAGCGGGCGTGCGGCACGACCCGGACAAAGTACTATCGTACGAAAACGTGCCCCCCTGCCGGGCCTCACCTGTGACGGCGGAGCCTCGGGCAGTGTAGCGGCTCGGCCCCCGTCTGGCAACGCCCGCCCCTTGACGCCGCAGGAGCTGCCAGCTAAAAAGGAGCCCACGCCCGGATGGTGGAATTGGTAGACACAAGGGACTTAAAATCCCTCGGCCACCGGCTGTGCCGGTTCAAGCCCGGCTCCGGGTACCAGAACAAAAAAAGCCGTCGCAGACCTGTCTGCGGCGGCTTTTCCTTTTTCTCAAGCCCCCCATCTACCGGAGGGACAAGCCCGCAGCCGGGAGGGGAAGCCGGGCAGGCCCGGCCGTCTCTTCCGGGGGATCGTCCAGACCGGAGCGGGGCCCGGCATCAATAAGAGATGGCCTCGAAAACGCCCTCCACCCGGCAGGTGCCGCCATGCAGATGCAAGATGCCGGAAAGGCTGTCCTGCATCTCCAGTACGGCCTCGTCCCGCAGGGCCAGCGTGGAGCAACGTGACGCGAAGAGCAGCGTCTCGGAGCCCGCCAGGCTGTAGATGCCCTCCTCTTCACGGGTGACGGTGACCTTATGGGTCCCCCACCGCAGACGCTTGCGGACATAGACCGTGTCCACGCTGCAACGCGTGCCGTCCATGAACACCAGTTCGCCAAAGAGGTCCGAGCGCAGCAGGGCTTTTTCCTGAAACGCCCGGACGGAACAGAACTTCGTCTTGATGAGGATGTCCCGGTCGAACGCGGCGTAGAAATCGTCGGCAGTCCGGGTCACGGTGAGAGGATGCTGCCCGGCCGGGCAGGCAACAGCGGTCAGAAGCAGGAAGATCAGGGCCAAAAAGGTCCGTGTCATATCGTCTCCAGTAAGATGTTCCGGCGCCGCGACATCTTCCCGCCCTCTTCCGGGACCTTCCCCACGCCGCCGGGGAACGGGGCAACGCCCGCTGTCCACCGGAAAAACGGACACGAAGGAAAAATGCATCAGAAGCATGGCGGGGCCGCCCCACAGGCAGCGCCTTTCCTGCGCTGAGTACGGGAAGCGCGGCGCAATGTCCAGCGCCCGGTACAGGCCCCGCCCACTGCCTGCCGGAGAGCCCGCCCATATCCGACCAGGCATCCCGGTACCCTCCCGCATCACTGCCTGTCACAGGAAGGGCGGCCGTCGCCATCCGGCTTTCCGCAAGCCCGTCCTCTTGCGGCAGCCTCCTCGCATCCCGGGACGGGGACGCCGCCCCCAGATGCAAGAGCCTGCCGCCCTTCTCTCCCGGCTTTGCTGAAAGCATCCTCCTGCGCCGCGCCTCCCGCACCGGAGGGCCTGCCTGCCTCCGGGGATGGCCGCCACACACACCGCCTGCGGACGCTCCTCCGGCTCGACCTTTGCGAGCCCCCGCGCTATACTGGCAGGGTGTCCGCGCAGTCTGCGGACGTTCCCTTCCTTTTCCGACCCGGGAGGTCTTTCATGGACGCCCTGCAATGCATCCTCACCCGCCGTTCCTGCCGCTCCTATGAGGACCGGCCCATCCCCCAAAAAGAGATCCTGGAGCTGCTGACCGTCGGCACCAAGGCCGCCACCGGCTCCGGCATGCAGCCCTGGGGTTTCGTGACCCTGGAGGGACGGGAAAAGATCGCCGCCCTTTCCGACGAGATCAAAGCCTGGCTCAAAGAGAACTTTGCGGACTTTCCCTGGCTGGCCCAGTACAGGGAATGGCTGGACAACCCCAATTACAACATCTTCTATGACGCCAACAACGTCATCTGCGTCTACGGGGACACGACCTCGCACTGGTACGTGTATGACGGCACCCTGTGCACGGCCAACATCATGCTGGCCGCCCACGCCAAGGGCATCGGTTCCTGCTGGATCGGCTTTGCCCAGGACTTCATGGACCGTCCGGAGATCAAGGCCCGCTACAAGGTACCGGAGCAGTGCCGCTTCGTCAGCGCCCTGAGCCTGGGGTACGCCAAGGGGCACCTGCCCGAAGCCCAGCGCAAGGAGCCGGTCATTTTCAACGGCTAGATCCCCGGGACGGGCAGCCGCCGGAGCAGACCGTCTGCAGGATGGCCTCCGCGCCATGACGGCGGCAACGCCGAAGCATCACCATGCCACGAGTCACCATCCTGCCGGGCGGCCCCGGCACGACCGGCAGACATCAGAACGTGAAAAGGCGGATCCACGGATCCGCCTTTTTTATCGTGTACCGGGGCAGGAGCGCAGCTCTTCAAAGGCAGCTCCGCCCCCGCCAGCCTATTGAGAGAAAGACCGGTCTAGGCCTTTTCCGCCGCAGGGCGCCCCTTGCGGCGCAGGGCCTGCCAGCCTTCGTGCACCAGCACCAGCGACAACGCCAGCAGCAGCACGGCGATGACCAGTTGCAGGGCCGCCACGGCCCCGCCCGTCCCGGCCAGCAGGGCACGGCCCTGGGCCACGATGCCCAGCACCAGAGCGGAGAGCGTCACCAGCAACATGAAGAGCATGGGCAGCAGGAACATGCCGTTGCGGCGGGCAAGGTTCTGGAGCCAGCAGGCCACGGCCAGCAGGGCCAGCGCGGCCAGCAGCTGGTTGGCCGCACCGAACAGGGGCCAGATCTTGGCATAACCGCCAAAGCCCAGGCTCATGCCCAGGCCCACGGTCACCAGCGTGGCCACATATTTGTTGACCAGCACGGCCCGCCAGCCGCGCACGTCCTTCACGCTCTGGCCCGGGGCCAGCCACAGTTCCTGGAACATGTAGCGCCCCAGACGGGTGGCCGTATCCAGCGAGGTGAGGCAGAAGGTGGACACGGCCAGGATGATGAGGCCGTAAGTGACGCCGCGGGCGCTCTCGCTGTCCAGGCCCACACAGGCCAGCATCTGCGACAGGCCGTCGGCCAGCACCTGGGTGGGCGTCTGGCTGGTGAAGGCATGGCCGTTCTGGGTGAAGATGTAGCCCACGGCGATGAGCGAGGCGATGCCCAGCGCGCTTTCGATGAGCATGGAGCCAAAGCCCACCAGGCGGGCGTCACGCTCGCTGCTCAGCTGTTTGGACGTGGTGCCCGAAGCCACCAGCGAATGGAAGCCCGAGATGGCCCCGCAGGCCACGGTCACGAACAGGGCCGGGAAGAGATACTGGCCGTTGACCTCGAAGGAGGTGAAGGCGGGCAGCTCGATGACCGGATGCGCGGCCACGATGCCCACCACGGCGGCCAGCATCATGGCGTAGAGCAGGAAAGAGCTGAGGTAGTCGCGGGGCTGGAGCAGGATCCAGACGGGCGTCACCGAGGCCACGAGGATGTACAGGCCCAGCAGCCACATCCAGGTATCGTAGCCCGCGTAGAGGGGGAAGCGCAGGCCCAGGGCGATGACGCCCACGATGCCCGCCACGCCCAGCAGGGTGGCCCTGCCCAGGGGCATCTCGAAACGGTAGACCAGCAGGCCGAAGATCACGGCCAGCACGATGAACAGCAGGGAGATGGTGGCCGTGGAGCCGTTGACGTGGTTGTGGACCAGCGCACCCGAGGCATCGGCCATGAAGCCGTTGAAGGTGCCCGCCACGATGGAGGCGAAGGCCCCCACCACCAGTACCAGGGTCAGGAAGGAAAAGATGACGAACAGGCGCTTGGCCCGCAGACCGATGCTGCCGGCGATGACCTCGCCGATGGAGCGGCCCTTGTTGCGCAGGGAGGCGAACAGGGAGCCGAAGTCATGCACGCCGCCGAAGAAGATGCCGCCGACGACCACCCAGATGAAACAGGGCAGCCAGCCGAAGACGGCGGCCTGGATGGGGCCGTTGATGGGCCCGGCCCCGGCGATGGACGAAAAATGGTGGCCCAGCACCACCGGAGCCTTGGACGGCATGTAGTCCACGCCGTCGCGGAACTGGTGGGCCGGTGTGGGCCGGGAGGGATCGACGCCCCAGACCTTTTCCAGCCAGGCGCCGTAAACGAAATAGCCCAGCCCCAGCAGGGCCAGGCCGCCAAGGAGCAGATACAGGGAATTCATGATGCACGCTCTTGAGGAAAATGGGACGGGAACGCCCTGCGCGCCAGCGGCAGCAGGGTGGCCCGGGCTGCCTTGTTGCAGACGCAGGCGGCATCGGGGGGGACGGTGTCGCGCCACGGCGCGGAAGGCAGGATGAGGGCCAGCGCGCGCAGACGCATCCAGCCGCGCAGGCCCAGCCAGAAACTCTTGCAGACACGGCAGCGCTCCACGGCGGCCGCCGCATCCTGATGCCATGACCGGCAAAGGATGATGACGCTCACATACGAGGCCATATGCTCGTCGTGGGGCCGGATGCGCTCCTGCCCCCAGGCCAGGGCCCCGTCACGGATGCGCTCCCAGGCGGCCATGTCCAGCCGGGGCAAGCAGTGGACCTGCACGTATTCGTGCGTCTCCGCCGCCCAGAGCGTGGCCTTGCGGTGCAGCACATAGGCCTCGTCACGACGGTGGAAGGCGCAGGTGGCGCGCAGGCTGCCGGGCCCGTCCTGCCGCTCCGCATCGAAGCTCGCGGCGGCCAGGGTCGCCAGCAGGGCGTCCAGCTGTCCGTCCGGGGCGCTCTCCTCCCCGGCGGGGCGGGACTGGTCCGCGCGGGTCCCCGCATCTGAAGGGGCATCCTTCTCCATGGCAAAAACTCCCGTCTCCCGGCCGTCCGCTGCCTGTGACGGGCAGACGACGTGCCGGGGACGCCGGGGACGGCCGCCCTGCCGGGCACCTCCCCGTCAACGGTATCAGGCCCTGTCCAGGGGCCAGGGTTCCACTGAAAAATCCAGGCTCTCGGCCATCTCGGCCAGGGCCCGGCGCAGGGCCTCTTCCCGGTGCGGCGAAAAGACCAGCTTGAGCAGGGCCGTGCGCGGCTCCAGCACGGTGAAATAGGCCGTGTTGTCATAGCCTTCCAGCAAAAAGCGGAACAGGGCCGTATCCTCCGCGGCCAGACGCACCAGCAGCCGGGCGCTGCGGGCCGGGGGCGGCAGCGGCGGCGCGGGCTTGCGCGGTTTGCGCAGGGCCGGGGGAAGATGGGCCTCCCGCAGGTGGAAGGGACAGTGCGGCCGGGACTCGTGTGCCATCAGTACCACCCCAGGTAGCGCATCAGGGCCACGAAGCCCATGGAAAAGGCGATGGTGCCGAAAAAGCTCTTGCTCCACCAGGCCACCAGCAGGGCCGGGATGGCCGTCATCAGGAAGAGGTTGTGATGCGTGGGCATGAACTCTCCCTGATAGATGAAGACGTCCGGGCCCAGCAGGGCCGCCATGACCGCCACGGGCACGAAGGAGAGCCAGTGGCGCAGCAGGTCGGGCAGGCTCTCGGCATGCAGATACATGACCGGCCCCACACGGGGGATGACCGTCACCAGCATGCAACCCACCAGGCAAAAAAGCAGTTCCGCGTGCTGCTGTATCCAGATCATGCCGCGTCCTCCTCTTTCTTTTCCGGCAGGGCGCTCTTGTTGCGGTGCAACAGGATCACGCCCAGCGTGGCGCCCAGCACCGTGGCCACCACCACGTTCCACTGGCCCATGCCGGCCAGCTTCAGGCTCAGGGAAAGGATGGCCGTCACGATGGCCACCAGCACATGCAGGCGGCTGACGCACTGCGGCACCAGCAGGGCCAGGAACATGGCCGTGAGGGCATAGTCCAGGCCCAGGGGCTTCACGTCATGGACGAGGCCGCCGCAGAACACGCCGATGACCGTCCCCAGCACCCACGAGGCGTGGGCCGTGAGGTTGCAGGTGAAGAGCGTGGCCGTGCACAGCTTCCAGCCGCGCTGGAAGGCCGTGATATGCACGCCGAAGGTCTCGTCCGTCATCTCGCAGCCGAACAGAAAGCGCTGCCAGCGCTTGAGCGGCGCCAGCGGCTCGGCCATGGCGGCGGACATGAGCAGATGGCGCAGGTTGACCACGAAGACCGCCACGATGACGGACATGGCCCCCACACCGGCCCCCCACAACCCCGCGCAGACGAACTGCCCGGAACCGGCGAAATGGAACACCGACATGGCCACCACCAGAGCGGGCGGGATGTTGCTCTTGACGGCCAGCACACCAAAGGCGAACGCCACCGGCACATAGCCCAGCACGATGGGCAGGGCCCGGCGCACGCCATCCATATAGGGAGATGCCACAGCAGCCTCCTCTCCTGAAAATGTTTCAATCCACAGTCGCCCCGTCCGCCGACTGGCTCCGCGACCGACGGATGGGGGTCGCGCGGATCGCCCCTCCCTGAAGGAAGGAATTGCGGAAAAGGCTTCCATCGGCTTCGCCGTCTTGTCAAGCCGCTCTGTTCTCCCTGAAGGGGAAGGTCTCAAACCACAAAGAAATTTTTGATGAAAAGCGATCTGTTATCCCTTTTCCTCCCCCTTTGGCAAGGGTCCCCGGCATGAAAGAATGCCCCCTCCGGCCAGCGCGCCGGCACACGGACCGGCCGGAGACCCGGGCAACGCGTCCCCCGGCCCGTCACCGCCGCTCTCCTTTTTGCGGACGGATCCCGTCATGCCGCCCTGCGCCCCCTGCTCTTGCCAAAGCGGGACTTTTTCGGAACAATTTTTGTTTTCCAACCTTCAGTCTTTTCCCGAGGCCGCATGTCCGCCCTGTCGTTCTTCGCTCCTCGCTCCCTGCCGCCGGATCTGGCGGCCAAGACGCGCTCCCTGACCTGTCTTTCCCTGCTCTGCTTCGCCCTGGCCGACGTCCGCGACGGCCTGGGGCCCTTTCTGGGCATCTTCCTGCAAAGCCACGGCTGGACGCCGGACAGCATCGGCTACGTCATGACCATCGGCGGTCTGGCGGGCATGGCCGTCACCGCGCCCCTGGGCGCCCTGGCCGACGCCACCCGCCGCAAGCGCCTGCTGCTGGCCCTGGCCTCGCTGGGCATCGTGGCCGCCCTGGCCCTGATCTTCCTTTGCCAGCATCCTTTGCTGGTGGGCGGTGCCCAGATCGTCCAGGCCGTCTGCGCGGCCGCCATGGCCCCCACCATCAGCGGCCTGACCCTGGGGCTGGCGGGCCAGTCCCACCTGCCCGCCCAGCTGGGACGCAACGAAGCCTGGAACCACGCGGGCAACGGCCTTTCCGCCATGCTGGGCGGGGCCATCGGCTACTGGTACGGAGTGCCCGGCGTCTTCGTGGTCATGAGCGGCATGCTGCTCCTCAGCCTTTATGCCCTGCACGGCATCGCGCCCCGTGACATCGACCATGCCCAGGCCCGGGGGCTCGCCCCTGAAGCGGAACACGCCACGCCCGCACAGCGCGCGGCCCTCTGGCACGGCCCCGCGGCCCTGCCCGTGCTCTGCGTGGGGCTGGTCATGCTCTTTTTCCATCTGGGCAACGCCCACATGCTGCCCCTGCTGGGCCAGTCCGCCGTGGCCCGCTTCGCCATCAACGGCGCAGCCTATACCGCCGCCACCGTGGTCATCGCCCAGGGCACCATGATCCTCGTGGCCCTCTGGGCCGCCCGTCTGGCCCGCAGGCGCGGCTACGGCATCCTGCTCTGGTGCGCGCTGCTGGCCCTGCCCCTGCGCGGCTGCATCGCGGGCTTCTGGCACAGCCCGTGGAGCATCATCCCCGTCCAAATGCTGGACGGCGTGGGCGCGGGCATCCTGGGCGTGGTCACGCCCGGCCTTGCCGCCCGGCTGCTCAACGGCACCGGCCACGTCAACCTGGGCCTGGGCGTCATCATGACCCTGCAGGGCATCGGCGCTTCGTGCAGCGCCTCCTACGGCGGGCTGGTGGCCCATCTGCTGGGCTACGGCCCCGCCTTCCTGGCCCTGGCGGCCGCCCCCTGCGTGGCCCTGGGCATCCTGCTGGCGGGCGTGCGCCGGCTGCCGCGCCTGCACCACGCCCTGCAACCCCTGGAGGACAGCTAGCCCCGCGGCCCTCCCGGCGATGCATGTCGAGAGGAAAAGACAATGACACCTTTGCAGCAAACATGTTACTCCCCACATGTTGCTACAGGCCGCAGGCGATGCTATACAGCCATCCTTCAAGCGGTTGCGCGGAACACATCATGCATGACAAGGAGGTCACACCATGAAAAAAGCTCTTGGTCCCGTCACCCTGGCCTACCCCATGCCGGCCTTTCTGGTGGCCGCCTATGATGAAGAAGGCAAAGCCAATATCATGACCGCCGCCTGGGGCGGCATCTGCTGCTCCAACCCGCCCTGCATCGCCGTCTCCGTGCGGCCCGAACGCTGGACGCACAAGGCCATCGTGGCGCGCAAGGCGTTCACGGTCTGCGTGCCCTCGGCGGCCCAGGCCGCCATGGTGGACTTTGCGGGCATGGTCTCCGGTGCCAGGGAGGACAAATTCTCCGCCACCGGCCTGACCGCCGTGCGCAGCAAGGTGGTGGATGCCCCCTATGTGGACGAATGCCCGCTGGTGCTGGAATGCGAACTGCAGGCCACGCTGGAACTGGGCAGCCATACCCAGTTCGTGGGCCGCATCCTCAACGTGGGCATCGAGAGCGACTGCCTCAACGAAAGCGGCCAGCCCGACATGTACCGCATCGATCCCCTGCTCTACGACGGCGGTCAGAAACAGTACTGCCGCGTGGGCGAGCCGCTGGGCAAAGCCTTTTCCCTGGGCCGCCAGTACGGCCTGTAACATCCGAACGTCCGCGCCGTCCTCCGGGGCGGCGCTCAACACCTCTACGCTGGAGAACAGACGACAATGAGCGCTTCCAAAGTCTATTTCACCGACATGCGCTGCCCCGTGGGCACCGGCCTGCTGGACAAGCTGAAAAAACTGATCGAAAAGGCCGGCATCGACAGCATCGACATGGACAGCAAGTTCGTGGCCATCAAGATCCATTTCGGTGAGCCGGGCAACCTGTCCTTCCTGCGTCCCAACTTTGCCAAGGTGGTGGCCGACAAGGTGACCTCCCTGGGCGGGCGCCCCTTCCTGACCGACTGCAACACCCTGTATGTGGGCCGCCGCAAGCACGCCCTGGAACACCTGGCCGCCGCGCAGGAAAACGGCTTCTCGCCCCTGAGCACCGGCTGCCAGATGATCATCGCCGACGGCCTCAAGGGCACCGACGAGATGGAAGTGCCCCTGGAAGGCTGTGACCACTTCCAGAGCGCCTTCATCGGCCGCGCCATCATGGACGCCGACATCTTCATCAGCCTGACCCACTCAAGGGCCACGAGCTGACCGGCTTCGGCGGCGCCATCAAGAACATCGGCATGGGCTGCGGCAGCCGTGCGGGCAAGATGGCCATGCACAGCATCGGCAAGCCCGGCATCGACGCCGAAAAGTGCCGCGGCTGCAAGACCTGTACGCACTACTGCGCCCAGTCGGCCATCAGCATCGGCGAAGACCACAAGGCCCGCATCGACCATGACCTGTGCGCCGGCTGCGGCCGCTGCATCGGCGTGTGCAATTTCGACGCCATTGCCTTTGACAACGACAACGCCAACGAGGTGTTGAACTGTCGGATGGCCGAATACACCAAGGCCGTCATCCAGAACCGCCCGCACTTCCATGTGAGCATCGTCAACCAGGTCTCGCCCTACTGCGACTGCCACGCCGAGAACGACGCCGCCGTGGTGCCCGACATCGGCATGTTCGCCAGCTTCGACCCCGTGGCCCTGGACCACGCCTGTATCGACGCGGTCAACGCCGCGCCCGCCATCAGCACCAGCGTGCTGGGCCAGTGCGCTCACGAGCACAACGACCACTTCACCGACATCCATCCCAAGACCAACTGGCGCAGCCAGATCGAGCATGCCCGGAAGATCGGCATCGGCAACGTGGATTACGAGCTGGTGACCGTGAAGTAAGGACGGCCCCCTGCCCCGCAGCCCGGGGACAGCCCATGCACGACAAAAAACGGCGTCTTTCGACGCCGTTTTTTTTATGGCCTTCCGTCCGGCCGCCGTCCGTCCCCGCAAGGGGCGTCTCAGCGGTAGAGCAGTTTTTTCCAGAAGAATTTGATGTTGCCGTCGGCACTGGGAGCGGGCTCCCAGCGCAGGATGGTGTCCGCCATCTTTTCCAGCCTCCGGCAGACCGGGCTTTCCGGCAGGCAGCGGCAGAAGGGCTGCTGGCGCACCACGGCCTCGTGCACGCCGGGGTCGCGGGGCAGCACACCGGCCAGATCCAGCGAGACCCCGCCCAGGAAGTGGTCGCAGACGTCCGTGAGCCGCACGAACATCTCGCGGGCGCTCTTCATGTCCTGCGCCATGTTCACGCAGACCTGGAAGCGGTCCACGCCGTGCTGCGTCTTCAGCACCTTGATCAGGGCATAGGCGTCCGTCAGGGAGGTGGGTTCCGGGGTCAGGACGAGGAGACGTTCCTGCGCCGCCACATTGAAATAGAGCACGCTGTCGTTGATGCCCGCGCCCGTGTCCACGATGAGGAAATCCAGATCGTCCTCCAGCTCGTCCATGGCATCCAGCAGCTCCAGCTTCTGCCCCGGATTGAGCGCCAGCATCTCGCTGACACCCGAAGAGGCGGGCAGGATGGAGAAGCCGTATTCCGTGGGCAGCAGGATGTCCCGCAGGGACGCCCCCTCATGGAACAGGTGGAAGATGTTCTTTTCGGGATGCAGGCCCAGCAGCACGTCCACATTGGCCAGCCCCAGGTCCGCGTCCAGAAGCAGCACGCGCTTGCCGCGCGCCGCCAGGGTCAGGGCCAGATTGACCGAGATATTGGTCTTGCCCACGCCCCCCTTGCCCGAGGTGACGGAAAATACCAGAGGATAACTGCTGTTCATGCGCGCTCCAGATGTCAGGTCTTGCCGTTCTGTTATACCTACTTAAATCTATTCATAACTAGACAAATAGATTCAATGCTAACTTCCTGCTTCATCGAGGCCGGTTTCACTTTCTCCGAAAAGAAAGCCAGAGCCTTCCTCTCCACAGGCTTACACCGTGTGGAACTCACGGCATTGTTTCTTAAATTGATGGCAGCATTGACGTCACGATCATGGTATGTCCCGCATTCGGGGCATACCCAATGACGCATGGACAGAGGCAAGGCTTCCAGCCGGTGACCGCAGTCGGAACATGTTTTGCTGCTGGCGAACCAGCGGTCGGCCACAACAACTGTCCCGCCATATATGCCGCTTTTATATTCCAGCTGCCGACGGAACTCATAAAAGGCGCCATCTGCTATGGATCTGGATAAACGTCTGTTTCTCAGCATCCCGCGTACATTCAGATCCTCGATGCCTATGATGGAGAACCTTCTGGCAAGCGATGTCGTAAGCTGGTGCAGTCCTTCCTGCCTGATATTGGCGATCCTGGCATGGAGCCTGGCGAGCTTCCGTCGTGCTTTTTCACGATTGTTCGACCCACGCGCTTTTCGCGAAAGACTTCGTGAGAGTCGCACGAGCCTTTTGACAAGCTTGCTGTAAGCTTTCGGCCCCTGTACCACTTCCCCGGTGGAGAGCGTCGCAAGGGCGGATACCCCAAGATCGACACCAACAGCTTCTTGGTTCTCGTTGTGCTGCTGTCGTCTGTCTTCCGTATCCACCGTGATGCTCACGAACCATCTGTCGGCCATGCGGGAAACAGTGATCGATACGAGCTTTCCTGAAAATCGCAAAGCCTCACGCATCCTGACCCATCCAAGCTTGGGGATCCGTATGCGTTTTCCCTGAACGGCGAACTGGTCATTGGAGATGCTGAACCTGTCGTGCACGCCCTTCTTCCTGAATTTCGGATAGGCGGCACGATGCGCGAAGAAGTTCTTGAAGGCTTCTCCAAGCTGGATGATCGCCAGTTGAGGGGCACACTTCGTCACCTCGAGCATCCAGGGGAAGCTTTCCTTTTTGATCTCGTTCAGCTGTTTGCGGAGGGAAAACTGGGAAGGCTTTGGAAGCGTGTCGTCTTCGCGCCATGCCCTGTACTGGATGCCCCATTGTTCAAGAGCCCAGTTATACGCGAACCGTGCGACACCAGTCGCACGCAGCATGTACGTCCGCTGATGATCGTTGAGGTCAAGGGCTATCTTGTGGGCCATCAGCACAGGGCATTATCCTCGACTGCTTTTTTGACGTCTTCAAGAAGCTTTTTGTTTTTATGGGATCGACTGCCGTAGAGCCGGGCGGAAAAGACCGTGATGATCTCCAGGACGTCTTTGGCAAGATCTTCTTCAAAAGAGCATTCCTCCCCCTGGTTGAGGATGACGACTTCAACATTTTTTGCTTCGCAGATGGCGAATACGAGCTCAGCACCGAATCTGAGCAGCCGGTCTTTATGGGTTATGACCAGCCGTCCGACATCCCCGGAAAGGATGGCATCCAATAGACGGCGCAATCCTTTTTTGTGGTAGTTCATTCCTGAACCGAGATCGGAAAGCAGCGTAAAGTTCCAGCCGTGTTGTGCACAGTAGAGTTCGAGCACCTGCTTCTGCCGCTCAAGATCTTCCCGCTGGTCATGACTGGAGACCCGGGCATAGGCAATGGTCGTACGGGTCGTATCTGCGATCGCCAGCTCGGGCTTGAGTTTTGTGATGTCATATCGACGGTGTTTGCCGGCTGTACGCTCGGGAACCAGTTTTCCGCTCTCTTCCCATCTGCGAAGGGTGGGAATGGATACTCCAAGCAATCGCGCTGCTTCACCTATTGTGCATAATCTGCTCATAAAGAGTATATTTACATATTTCTTATCATATTTCAAGCAATCAGTTTAAGCCCTGACAGAGTACGATATCTGCCTGTCCCGTCAAGAGCATGGGGCAGGCCCTGTCCGTGAGCAGGCATGCAGGAAAGCGGGCATGCCTGCAGCAACGGCCGCATGACACAGAAGGATCTTCTGCCTAGGTCCTGTCCGTCTTGCAGCTTTCCTGCAGACGGTTGCAGCGCACTCCGTGGCGGGAAACAGTCAGGGCTGCCGTCGTGTCTTCTTCCGATGCACGGGCGTTCACGCGGGCCATCTCCTGTGACTGTTCCAGGCGGGCAAGCCGTTCGCCAAGATCGGCATTTTTTTGCCACAACAGCCTGTTTTCCCTGTTCAGATCCCGGCGCTCCGCTTCCAGCTGGTCCAGGCGCTCCTGCAACCAGCGGCAATGGGCACGCAAGGCGTTGTTCTCTGCCTTGCAATCCTGGCCGGGCGCCATCTGGCAGGACAATTCTCCGGCCGTCTGACTTCCGTCTTCCAGGGGGGCAGGTCTGTTTCCCGGCCGCTCATCCTCATCAATGTTGTCCGGGGCATGCATGGCCCCGGCTCCCGACATCAGCCAGGAGACATTGATTTTACATTTATTACAAATAGTTAAGATAACATCAGCATTGGGACAATTTTCCCCACGTTCATAACCGCCGAGAGCGCCCTTGCTGATGCCCAGCAGGCCGGCAAAAGCCTCCTGGGACATTCTGCCCCGTACATGACGGATGCGTTCTCCAAGTTTCTGCATATGTTTTCATCCTTAACCCACCCCAAAAAGAACAATAAATCAGCCAGTAACAAAAAAATAGATATAAAAGTACACTTTTTTATTTACTTGGTCTAAAAACTGTCCTACCAAAAGAGTGTGGGCGATATTTTGTTCCATTCTCCATCATCATTAAGAACATCATATCCGCCCACATTTGCGAATGCAATGCTGTTATGGGCAAGCCATCTGCAATGTATTGTATTCATTATCATTACTTGCAGTACTTCTCTGTCTCGCGCCCTGACAGCCTGCCTGTACACCTGACGCCTGTTGTTGGCTGGACGTCGCAAATTCGGGAGGTGCTGTTATGCAACTGACCAAGGGAGCCATCGGGAACCTCATCAACCGCTACAAGGCGGTGCTCAAAAAGTGCCACCTGATGAACACTTTCGGCAGCCTGGCCGTGGCCGGCATGCTGGTCATGGGCGGCGCGGCGGCCGCGGGGGCGGCGGAGACGACCGACAAAGTGCTCTCCGAAGATATTTCCACCTCTGTGGTGGTCTCGGCTGGCAATTCCGTCAACCTTGACCTGAACGGATACAATATTGCTACGAGCAATATCTACGCACTGTTTGTCGACGGCGATGTCACCATCTCCGACAGCGTCGGTACCGGCAAAATCGAAGGGGGATCTTACAGCACTGTTGTCAATGATAGCGGTGTTCTCCGATTTGAAAGCGGCCTCATCAATCTGACAAACTCCGGCAATCCTATTCAGGTGCAGCAGGGCGGTCAGGCCTTCATCAGCGGCGGTACGGTCTCCGGTTTTGACACCGGTATATGTCTTTATGCTAATAGTGAGGGAATGCAGGCCACCGTTACTATCGAAGGTGACAGCGTCATCAAAACAACGGCTCCCGAATCGCAGCATGATGGAGATCCTGTTGCGGTTGCTGTGTTTCTTTATCCAGATAATGGCGGTTCTGTCACACTTAACGTGCACGGCGGTACAGTATCCAGCAGCACATACGCCATTGCTGGCAACGGACTACATCACGGGACAATAATCAACATCACCGGTGGTGACATCAGGAGTGACGCTACTGCCATTTATCACCCGCAAGATGGTGTCATGACGATTTCCGGCGGTACCATCAATGGCGGTGATACGGGTATTGAGCTGCGCAGCGGGAAGTTGACTGTTTCCGGCGGAGAAATCATCGGGCAAGGCAATCCATTCGATTATGCTGCGAACGGAAACGGTACAACGACAGTCGGTGCGGCACTGGCGGTCAGCCAACACACGACCAACAAGGATATTGACGTCAACATCTCCGGCGGCACGTTCACAGGCTATTATGCTCTGTTCGAAAAAGATATGCAGGAAGTGCTGCCGACTGACAAGATCACAATGAACGTTACTGGTGGTGAATTCAACGGCAAAATTTACAGTGCAAATTGCGGGAACTTCATCACAGGTGGTAAATTCTCCGACCCGACAGCTCTGCATTACCTCGGCGATGGGGCGAATATACAAATTGCCCTGACTCAAAACTACTCCGGTGAGGAAGGAGAGCTGAACAAACAGGCCTTCAATATCGGTTCCAACCGCACGGTCGCCATGGATCTGGGCGGGTACACCTTCTCGATGACCGAGGGCGAAAATACCAGCGCCGGTAACATCAGCATTGCCAACGGAACGCTTAACCTTCAGAAGGGCTTGACCCTGGAGGGCGGTACGCTGGACATGGTCAGCCGCAGCACATTGACCATTACTGAGAGCGGCAAGCTGACCATCAAGGACGGCGCCTTTGTGGCGGATGCCGGCTTGCTCGTCAGCAAGGCCGGAGAGGACACCTATCAAGCCAACATGAACAAAGGTATCAGCGACACCAGCATCGTCGGCACCAAGGGCAATCTGAACCTGCGCTGGTTCGACGGCGACTACACGGCGGATGAGTACGCTTCTGTCAAGCAAGCTCTGATGGACCAAGAAAACGAAAAAGCGACCCTGAACATCCTCAATGCCACGCTGAAGGTGAAAGGGAACCAGGTCCTTGTCGCCGGTGCTAGTTCAGCTACCGACACCGCGACGCTCTCTACCGGCTCGATGGTTGTCAATACGGGCAGCACGGTTGACACCGGAACAAGCATCCCCACGACGCCGGAAGACTACGTCGGCATTGTTGGCAACAGCGATGCCAGCAATAATCCGCTCAATGTTTCTACCATTAACACCAACGGTAACAGCATCACGGCCAAGGGCCTGCAGATCGGCAGTCTTCCCGCTGGCCCGACGGAAGTCACCCTGCAGGTGACCTCTGCTGCTGGACCCAACTCCACCCTCACTCTGGTGGGGGACAGCAAGGCTGACACGGGCGTCATCGACAAGGACGGCAAGGCGCTGGCCACCAAGGCCGAGGTCGCTCTAGATAACACCCTGAACATGGGCCTTGCCGGCAACTCGCGGGATCAGGGCCTGACGCTGGTGGGAGCAACGGTTGAAACTGGCGGTACGCTCAACGCCAACGGCGGTGCGACCGGTACGACCTCCGAGTACGCCATCAACGCTCTGACCATGCAGAACAACTCAAAGGTCAATGTGCTCAACAGCACCATGCAGATCGGTGAGTTCACGGCTACGGGCGGTACCATGTTTGTGGACCCGGCCTATGTGAAGATCGACAGCGTGGCCGGCTCCACGTTCGGCACGAAGCTGCTGGTAAGCACCGGCTCCACGGTCAACATCGGCGGCATGTCGGAAGCGGATATGCGTCAGGCCATGGAAAAGGCCGGCATGAGCGTTGGCCCCAACTTCACCGTGGGTGCCAACCAGTCCGTGCTGGTCCTGGGGCAGGCCCTCACGCTTGGCGCTGGTGGCCAGATCGTGGTGGATGCCGGTGTCGATGCTTCCGGCAGCATCAGCGGTACGCCTGTGAGTGATGACGCCTACTTCGGTCGAGACTCCCTGCTGGTGGTCAACGGCAATACCATCAACGGCGCTACGGCGGCCATTAACCTTTCTGGTATTACGGGCGCGACCCTCAACGTCGATAACGGCGCCAAGCTGCTCATCACGGACGCTGTTGACGGAACGACCTACACAATCATCGATGGTGAAACCAATACGTCTACCGCCTTCAACAGCGGTGCCTACGCCGATGGCACCGGCTGGAATGGCGACAACCTGCTGACCAGCTCCGACATGGTCACCCTGACTTCCGATGACGGTACGATGTTCAAGGCAAAGAGCGAAGACGCCCACACCGTCTTCCCCAACCTGAGCCATGAGCTGGCCACGGCGGTCAACAACCTGTACACCGGCAAGCTCAACAACGTCGATTCCGACCAGATGGGCGTGCGCTTCCTGAGCCGCGCCACGGACAACCGCTTCCTCGGCGCGGACAAGGACGCCGCTGCTTCCACCATCGAAAGCGCGGCCCGCATGGCCTTTGCCGGTGCCGTGCCGCAGATGACCAAGATGGCTTCCGACGCGGGCACCAATGCCGTGGTCAACCGTCTGGGCTTTGCCAATCCCGCTGACGGCGCCCAGGCCATGGATGCCGAAGGCAAGATCGTGGATCGCAACACCACCGGCTTCGCCCTGTGGATCGCGCCCCTGTGGCAGAGCCAGCACGGCTGGGGCATGGAAGCCGGCAACCTTGACTACGGCTTCAACGGCAACCTGGGGGGCGTCTCCCTGGGTGCCGACTACACCTTCGAGAACGCCATCCGCGCCGGTATCACCTTCAACATCGGCGGCGGCTATGCCGAATCCAGCGGCGGCGACCTCAACAGCACCGAAAACCGCATGAGCTTCTGGGGCCTGGGCGCTTACGCCGGCTGGAACTACGAGAACTTCGGCCTCATGGCCGACGTGTCGTACACCAGCACCTGGAACGACCTCAAGCAGGACATGGACAGCCGCATGGGCATGGGCGATCTGGAAGCCGACGTGCAGGCCAGTGCCATCTCCGCCGGTCTGCGTGCCGAATACAAGCTTGAGACCAGCGTGCTGGACGTCATCCCGCATATCGGCGTGCGCTACATGAGCCTCAATACCTGGGGCTTCGATGCGGAAAGCAACGGCGGCACCGTGCTGGAAGGCGACGGCTTCCATCAGGACATCTGGACCTTCCCCGTGGGCGTGACCTTTACCAAGGACTTCACCCTGGACAGCGGCTGGTCCTTCAAGCCCAGCATCGACTTCAGCGTGATCCCGGCCGCCGGCGACATCAAGGCCAAGCAGGACGTGGCCTTCACCGGCCTGCCCGGTAGCTATGAAGTGGAGACCCAGATGATGGACTACCTCACCTGGCAGGGTGGCGTCGGCCTGGAAATGGGTAACGACACCATGAGCTTCGGCGTCAACTACACCCTGCAGGCCGGTCAGCATACCACCGGCCACGGTGTGTTCGGCAGCTTCCGTTACGAGTTCTAAACATCCAGCCTGCGCGGCGGCCGTTGAGAGTCACGACCGCCGCGCTTCAACAGGGCCGGTCTCCGCACCTTCCGGGGAACCGGCCCTGCTGGTTTTCCGGTCCGCAACGGATCTTCCTCTTCGCTTCCCCAACATTTCCACCGACAGCTGATCCATATCATGGAATGCACAAGAATTACTCAGGTGGGTAAAAACACACTCCAAGGAAGAGAGCCATGCCCCATCTTTCCCGTTTTTTGTCCGGCCTTGCCCTCATGCTGACCCTGCCCCTGTCCGGTTGCCTGGACACCGGCCCTGACGTGGTCTGCGTGGATGTGGAACGCGTCCTCAGCCAGTCCAAGGCCGCGCAGCAGGCCAACGAGCATCTGGGCAAGGTCCAGACCATCCTGCGGAACGGTCTGGCCGCCTATCAGGAAGAACTGAAAAAAAGCCCTGAAGAAAAGCGCCAGCAGGAGCTGCGCCAGGGGCTGACCCTGCTGCAGCGCCAGATGGCCCTGGAACAGGCCGCCGCCCGCGACGTGGTCAGCAAACACATGCTGGCCCAGATCGAAGCATGGCGCGCCGACAAGGGCGACGTGGCCGTCATGGCCCGCCAGAATGTCCTTTCCGCTCCTGCGTCCATGGACATCACCGCCGAGATCATCAGCCGCATGGATGCGGGCAGCGTCCAGTTCGCCGAGCTGCCCCGGGTCAGCATCCGGACCCATGCCGACGGCCCTGATGAGGCGGCTCCGGCGGCAAAGGAAAAGCCCGCCAAAACCCCGAACAAGAAATAGGAGAAGACCATGCCCGCCCTGAAAAAAACTCCCGCCAACAGCCATGCCCCGGAACAGCAGCCCGAACAGCCGCAGATGCGTGTGGCCATGCTGCCCGCCCCCGGTATGGGTACCATCTATGCCAATGCCTTCCAGACCACCTTTGCCCGTGGCGAGATCCTGCTCACGGCCTGCGTGAGCCGCAACGAACAGGACCAGCAGGGCCCGGTGCTGGCCGTCCGGCCCCAGCAGGCCATCGGCATGAGCCCTGAGAGCGCCAAGCGCCTGGCTGCCGCCCTGGTGCAGGCCATCCAGCAGTACGAAGCCCAGTACGGCGAGATCAGCCTGTAACCCGCGCCTTCTGCATCTTTTTTGATACGCCGGATAGAAAACGCCTGTGGACAGTCCTCAGGCGTTTTTTCGTGACGGGCTCCGCGACGGCCCGGCCTGAGGCCCTATCCGTCCCGGTTTTCCCGGCCGTTTTGTATTGCCGCTCCAAGGCGCGCATGATATACTTCCGCGCACGCAGTCCAGCGCGACCGGGAAGATCACGCGCCGGCGGGGGATGCCGGTAAGCCGTATGCGGCGCTGCGCCTTCCAGACCTTCAAGACAGGAGCATGTTCATGGATCCGTTTGACGCGGGTTGGCTCTCTCTGCTGCCGCCCATCATCGCCATCACCCTGGCCCTGATCACCAAGGAAGTCATTTCCTCCCTCTTCCTCGGTATTCTCAGCGGCACCGTCATCTATTGCCTGGGCATGGGCACGGGCGACCTGATCATCAAGCCCGTGGAGATCGCCTTCACCACCATGGTGAACAAGGTCGATTTCAACATCATCATCTTCTGTACCCTGCTGGGCGCGCTGGTGTTCACCATCTCGCGTGCCGGCGGTACCCGTGCCTACGGCAACTGGGCCACCAAGCGCATCAAGAGCAAACGCGTGGCCATGCTCTCCACCGGCGGCCTGGGCGCCTTCATCTTCATCGACGACTATTTCAACTGCCTCACCGTGGGCACGGTCATGCGCCCGGTGACGGACCGTTACAAGATCTCCCGCGCCAAGCTGGCCTACATCATCGACGCCACCGCCGCCCCCATCTGCATCATCGCGCCCATCTCCAGCTGGGCCGCCGCCGTGGGCAGCAACCTGAAAGCCACCGGCGCCTTTGAAAGCGATTTTGCCGCCTTCGTGGCCACCATCCCCTACAACTTCTACGCCCTGTTCTCCATCATCATGGTGGTCATGGTCTGCCTGGGCAACTTCGACTTCGGCCCCATGCGCAAGGCCGAACTGCGCGCCCAGCAGGGCGAACTGGGCAACGTGGATGCCGAACAGGCCGAACTGGGCACCAGCGCCAAGGGCAGCCTCATCGACATGCTCCTGCCCATCGGCAGCCTGATCTTCTTCGCCGTGGTGGCCCTGCTCTACAGCGGCGGCTACTGGGGCAGCGATCCCGCCTACCACACTCTGGCGGCCGCCTTCGGTAACAGCAGCGCCTCCAAGGCCCTGGTCTGGGCCTCCTTCGGTGCCATCACCGTGGCCTTCTTCCTCTTCGTGCCGCGCGGCCTCATGAGCCTCAAGTCCTTCATGGACTGCGCCGGCGAAGGCATGAAGGCCATGATGCCCGCCAACACCATCCTGGTGCTGGCCTGGACCATCAGCGGCGTGTGCCGTGACCTGCTGCAGACCCCGCTCTTCGTCAAGACCATGGTGGCCGACGGCGGCATCTCCGGCGGCCTGCTGCCCGCCATCATCTTCGTGGTGGCCGGTTTCCTGAGCTTCTCTACCGGTACCGCCTGGGGCACCTTCGGCATCCTGATCCCCATCGTGGTGCCCGTTGCCCAGGCCGTCGATCCCAACCTGGTGCTGGTCTGCCTGTCCGCCACCCTGGCCGGCAGCGTGTTCGGCGACCACTGCTCGCCCATCTCCGACACCACCATTCTGTCCAGTGCCGGCGCCGGTTGCGCCCATCTGGAACACGTCTCCACACAAATGCTCTATGCCTGTGTGGTGGCGGCCAGCAGCACGGTGGGCTATGTGGTCTCCGGCCTCACCCACGGCAGCCTGCTGCCCGGCTTCGCTTCCGGCCTGATCTTCATGGTGGTGACCATGCTGGTGCTGCGCCAGCGCAACAAGCAAAAGGACGCTGCCCAGGCCTAGCCGGGCTTTCCGCGATACCGACGAAAAAGGCGCTTCCCCGACGGGAAGCGCCTTTTTTGCGTCATGCGAACGATCAAGCCGGGAGGAAGACGGCATCAGGAAGCCGAACCGCCATCCTCGTCCTTGTCGTGTCCCTTGCTGCCCTGCAGCTTGCGGAAGATGGTGCTGCGGTTGACCTGGAACAGCTCCGAGACCCGGCGGACGGAACCGTGCACCTCGATGGCCCGGCGCAAAAAGTCCCGCTCCATGTCGGCGATGATCTCGCGCAGGGGCCGGGCCTGCATGAGCACGGCATCCAGATGGCCGCCGCTCTCGTCGTGCAGGCCGCTGATGTTGGACGGCAGGTCGCGGGGCGAGATGCGGGGCCCCTGCCGGGTGATGACCAGGCTGTGGACCAGGTTCTGCAATTCGCGCACGTTGCCCGGCCAGCGGTACTGGGCCAGCATGTCCAGCGTGATGTCCATGAAGGCCAGCTTCTTGCGGTATTTGGTGGTGTACTGGCGCAGGAAGAGCTCCGCCAGCACGCGCACGTCCTCGGGCCGCTCGCGCAGGGGCGGGATGCGTACCGTGCCCACGTTGAGACGGTAGAACAGGTCACGGCGGAAGGTGCCCGCCTCCACGCATTCCTCAAGGTTGCGGTTGGTGGCGGCGATGATGCGCACATCCACCTTGCGGGGCTGGGAGCTGCCCACGCGCACGATCTCGTTGTCCTGCAGCACGCGCAACAGGCGCGTCTGCATGGAAAGGGGCAGCTCGCCCACTTCATCGAGGAAGATGGTACTGCCGTCGGCGATCTCGAAATAACCGGGCTTGCCCTTGCTGGACGCACCGGTGAAGGCACCGGGCACATAACCGAAGATTTCCGATTCCGTCAGGGTCTCGGAGATGCCGCCGCAGTCCACCTTGAGCAGGATCTTGTCCTTGCGGCGGCTCCAGCGGTGGGTCAGGCGGGCGAACACGTCCTTGCCCACACCGGTCTCGCCCATGATGAGCACGGTGGCGTCCGTGCTGGCGTAGCGCTTGAGCTCCATGGCCACCGACTGCATGGCGCTGCTGGCGAAGACCGGTTCCAAGTCGCGCCCCTGGGACTGGGCCACGAAGGCCAGCTTGTCGTTGATCTCCTTGATGAGCTTGCGCTGCTCGCCGGTCTGCTCGTTGAGCTCGGCCAGGCGGGTCTCGTCGCGCACGAAGGTGACCACCAGACAGACGCGCCCCTTGTCGTCAAAAACGGGCGACCCGGAGATGACCACGTTCTTGCCGTCCTTGAGCTTCTGCATATAGGTGGCGGGCTTGCCCGTGCGCACCACTTCGGGGTTCAGGGCCAGGTCGAAAAAGCCTTCGCTGACCAGGTCGCGCACGTTCTTGCCCCGCAGGTCCCGGGCAGGCACCCCCACCAGATCGGCATACATCTGGTTCACATACAGGGTGGTGCCCATGGCGTCGGAAATGAAAACACCGTCGGAAATGGTATCGAGGATGGAAGTGAAGAATTTGTGCCAGTTGACCATATCCGCTCCTTGAGAAGGCAGAGGAGGCAAAAAAAGGGCCCGTCCCCAAAAGACGGACCCTTTACGGTTGCACGAAAGCCCGGCCTAACGGGGGATGACGACGCGGTCCCCCAGCGTGGCGACGGCGATCTTCTGCAGGGCGGCAAACTTTTTGTCGTCCAGCGTCACGTCGCCCATGGGGGGCACACGGTCCAGGAAGGTGTACTTCTGCGTGCCCAGACGGTGATAGGGCAGCATCTCGTACTTCACATGCTCGAAAGGCTTGAGGAAGTCGCAGATGGCCTTGATGTCCGGGCCATGATCGTTGAACCCGGGAATGACGGGCGTACGGGCCGTGATGGGCAGGTCCGGGAACTCCGTCACCAGGGTCTGGAAATTCTTCAGGATGAGGTCGTTGGGCATGCCGGTGTGCTTTTTGTGCACTTCGGGATCCATGTGCTTGATGTCGAACAGCACATAGTTGAGGTACTGGGCCGCCTCACGCACCACATCGGTGGGGACGAGACCACAGGTCTCGATGCAGGTCTTCACACGGCGCTCACGGGCCAGGCGCAGCAGGTTGAGGGCAAATTCGCTCTGCAACAGGGGCTCGCCGCCGGAGATGGTCATGCCGCCACCGGAGCGAGCATAAAACATGGCATCTTCCTGCGCAACCTTGAGGGCCTCGGCCACGGTGTAGGGCTTGCCGTAGACGATGATCCCCTGGGCCGGACAGGCTTCGGCACAGGGCATGTCCTTGCAGCCCACGCATTTGCTGCGGTCGATGGCCACGAAGCCGTCCTCGCGACGGGACAGGGCGCCGTTGGGACAGGCCTTGAAGCAGCGGGTGCACTTGTCCGTCCCCAGGCAGCGGCCCTGGTTGTAGGCCAGCTCCGGTTCCCTGTGCTGGGATTCCGGGTTGCTGCACCAGCGGCAGCGCAGACCGCAGCCCTTGGTGAAGACGATGGTACGGATGCCGGGACCATCATGCACGGAATATTTCTGGATATTGAAAACGAGGCCGCGCGCGTTGTTGTTTTCGATCACGGGGTCACCGCCGGAGATGTTGAAGGTTGACGAAGGGAGAGCTGAAAAACGCCAAGGCCTCCGGCCTCCCCGCAGGGCAGCCGGAGGCGGTGCAGGCCGGCGGCGGCACAAGGCCGCCGCCGTTGGTAACCGGAACTAGATGGTGTCGTGTTCGGTACGGGCGATGAGGTCGTTCTGCAGGTCGGGGGACAGGTCCACGAAGTAGGCGCTGTAACCGGCGATACGCACGATCAGGTTGCGGTACTTCTGGGGATCCTTCTGGGCGGCCAGCAGGGTGCTCTTGTTCACCACGTTGAACTGCACGTGCCACAGCTTCAGGTCGCAGAAGGTGCGGATGAAGGACACGAGCTTTTCGGTGCCCTGTTCGCCTTCCACGCACTTGGGCGTGAACTTGATGTTCAGCATGCGGGCGAAGCGGTCGCGCATGCCCATGTTCTTGGTGTTGTAGTTGGACAGCAGGACGGCGGTAGGACCGTTGACGTCGGCGCCGTGGGAAGCGGAGGAACCGTCAGACAGCGGGAACCAGTCCACGCGGCCGTTGGGGGTGGCGGACACCACCTTACCGAAGGGCACGTGAGAGGTGAAGGGCACGTAGCGCACGTTGTAGTGCATGCCCAGGTCCTTCTGGCTGTACTTGGCAGCGAATTCCACGGACAGACGGTCGATCTCGTGACCGATGCTGTCGGCGTAGGGATCGTTGTTACCGTAGCAGGGAGCGGACTTCAGCAGGGCCTTCACGTCTTCGTAGCCTTCGAAGTTGGCGTCGATGGCCTTGATGACTTCGTCCATGGTCAGCTTCTTGTCTTCAAACACCAGCTTCTTGATGGCGGACAGGGAGTCCACCACGGTGCCCAGGCCCATGTATTCGAAGTAACCGAAGTCGACGCCTTCGGGGATGTGGGTCTGGTGCAGGTCGATGCAGTGCTTCATGCACAGGTCGTGCATGGCGGAGCCCATGGGCTGGGCGAAGTGCTGGGCACGCAGGTTGTTGACGATGTACTGCTGGGTGAAGGCGGTACGCAGGAACAGCATGTGCTGCTTCACATAGGCGTTCCAGAATTCGTCCCAGGTCTTGAAGTTGCGGGGATCGCCGGTTTCTTCGCCCAGCACGATGTCGCCGTACTTCTTCATGCGGCCGTTACGCAGCACCATTTCCACAGCAGCGGCGAAGTTGATGTAGGCACCGCCGGAGGTGAAGGTGTCGCGGTTGGGCATACGGGCTTCGGTGCAGCCGGACACGGCGTAGTCCAGGGCTTCTTCGAAGGTGGCACCCTTGGCCACGTACAGGGGCACGACTTCTTCGTCGTTGATCAGTTTGGGGAAGCCGGAGCCGTCCTTGATGGTCTCGGCCACGTCCCACAGGTAGCTTTCAGGCGAGCGGCTGTGGATACGGGCGGCCAGGTCGGGGTAGTGCAGCGGGAATTCGCGCTTGGACTTCAGGATCAGGTGGGTCAGTTCGTTGGTGGCGTCGCGGCCGTCGGGGGTCTGGCCACCCACGGTCACGGCTTCCCAGTGAGCGTAACCTTCGTTGAAGGCGCCGCCGCAGGGAGAGATGTACATGTCGATGAATTCGGCCATGCCCACCCACATGCATTCCAGCAGTTCGATGGCCTTCTTGTTGTCCAGGCTGCCGTTTTCGATGTCCTGCTGGTAGTAGGGGTACAGGTACTGGTCCATACGACCGTTGGAGATGGTGGTACCGGTCTTCTGTTCGATACGGGAGAACATCTGCACGAACCACTGGCTCTGGCAGGCTTCCCAGAAGTCGCGGGCGGGTTCGCCGGGCACGCGTTCGGCGTTGGCGGCCATGCGCAGCAGTTCGGCCTTGCGGACGGGATCGTCGGTCTTTTCGGCCACCTTGCGGGCTTCGTCAGCGTGGCGCTTGGCCCACAGCACGATGGCGTCACACACGATCACGACGGCATCCAGGAAGGGCTTCTTTTCGCACATGTCCTTGGCGCTGGCGGGATCGAGGGCGGCCAGCTTTTCCTGGGCTTCGCGCTTGATGTCGTTGAAGCCGCGCTTCAGGATCTTGCCGTAGTCATGCACCCACTGGATGGAGGAACGGAAAGAAGAGGTTTCGTTGACGATGAAGCGGGAGATCAGGCCCTTGGGATCGTCGTAGGTCAGCTTGTGGATTTCCGGAGGCAGAGCGGCGGCCAGAGCTTCGTGGTAGGTCTTGCCCTTCCAGTAAGGAGCGATCTCTTCGATCACGCGCTTGGCGTCTTCAGCGGTGATGGTGGCAGGAGAGGTGGCGCGGGTGGGCAGGTCTTTCACGGCCATGTCCAGGAAGTCGCCGTCCAGTTCGGGGTACAGGATGCCGTAACGGCCGTCGCAGCCGGCGCGGCCCAGCAGCAGCTGGTCGTCCTGCACGTACACGGTGATGTTCTGGGCGATGTGCATCAGAGCCTTGGCCCAGCGCAGCACCAGGGGCTGGCCTTCGGTTTCCTGCATGGACTGGGTGAAGTACAGGGCGCGTTCGATGTCGATGCGGGGCTTCATGCCGTCGAAGCGTTCCAGCATGCGGAACACGCGCTCGTGGGTGGCGCGGAAACGGTCGACCTTGCCTTCGATCTTATCGAGCAGGCGCTGTTCCTGGGGGGATCTGCATTCGCAAACGGTCTGAGACATATCTGTTCTCCTCTTGAAAGGGTGTTTGACATATTTCGCGACGAATCGCTTGCGAAATAAATAGCAATGCCTGTGCCATTTTGGTAACATATTGATTTTTTAATATATTTTTTTTAGCCCCCCAGCAAATATATCAAAATGATGCAATTTTGCGTCTAAAAATTTTTTTCACAGCCTTTTCAGGGGCCGATGATGCCAAAATGCATCATTTTCATGACGCTGAAAGCAGCATCAAATGCGGCATTCTGGCTGTGAAGGCTTGACTGTCAGATAGATCAAAAAAAATTCTTCCCGAATTTCCCCCCGCCCAAAATGATGCATTTTTGCACCAAAAATGTAATAACAGTTATCATAACATCTCCATAAACCCCTAAAATGACTGGCGCTTGTTGAAAAAAAAATTTTGCTCGTTTAGATTCGGAGGTGAAGAAGCATTCTTGCATTTGAGAAATTATGCACAAGACATCCGTCTTGTGTCCCCATAAACCATGTGAGGTGTGGCATGCGTAAACTTACTGTTCTGGCTCTGGCTCTGGCCATGGTTCTCGGCTTCAGCGTCGCCGCCAATGCGGAACGTCCGCTGGTCCTGCGTCTTGGTCATCCCATGGCTCCCGGCAACAACGTCACCGTGGGTTATGAAAAGTTCAAGCAGCTGGTGGAAGAAAAAAGCCATCGCAAGATCCGTATCCAGCTGTTCCCCAACTGCCAGCTGGGCAGTGACCGTGTAACCACCGAAGCCGCCCAGGCCGGTACGCTGGACCTTTCCTCCAGCTCCACCCCCAACCTGGCCAGCTTCTCCAAGGCTTACATGGCCATCGACCTGCCCTATGTGACCTCTCCGGTTCACCAGCAGGCCCTGTACAAGGCCCTGGACGAAGGCAAGCTGGGCGAAGCCCTGCGTGAAGCCTCCCGCAAGATCGGCCTCGAGACCCTGATGTTCTCCGAGTTCGGCTACCGCAACTTCGTGGCTGCCAACAAGCCGCTGACCGATGCCAAGTCCCTGATGAACCTCAAGGTGCGTACCACCGACTCCCCCGTGGAAGTGGCCGTGGCCACCGAACTGGGCATGAACCCCGCCCCCATCGCCTGGGGTGAGACCTACACCGCCCTGCAGCAGGGCACCGTGGACGCCGAAGGCAACACCTTCTCCCTGCTCAACGACGCCAAGCACACCGAAGTGCTGAAGTACGCCGTCAACTCCGAGCACAACTACTCCATGCATGTGCTGCTGATGAACAAGAAGAAGTGGGACAGCCTGACCCCCGAACAGCAGAAGATCCTGCGTGAAGCCGCCAAGGAAGCCAACGACTGGCAGCGCAAGGAAAGCGTGGTGCTGGAAGAAAAGGCCTGGCAGGCCTTCCGTGACCGCGGCATCAAGATCCACATGCTGACCGACGCCGAACGCGCCGAGCTCAAGGCCAAGACCCGTCCTGCCTACGAAAAGTTCGCCAAGGAAGTGCCGGCCGACATCCTGCAGCTTCTGGAAGAAACCCAGAAGTAACCCTTCCTGACCTATCCCTCCTGCGCGCGGTCCGGCCGCGCGCAGGACTCCTTTTGCGCTTACACCGAGGTTTGTCATGAGTGAAAATGTGCAAGGCAAAAGCGGGCTCTTTTCCTGGCTCAACGAAAATTTTGAAAAAATTTTCATGGTGACGGGCCTGCTCGCCATCATCCTGTTCATCACGTGGCAGGTCATTTACCGCTATATCATTACACAGTTCATCGAGCGCGCCGGCGCCGCCGTCTGGACCGAAGAGCTTTCCCGCTATATCTTTATCTGGATCTCCTATCTGGCCCTTTCCGTCGCCATCAGGAAGCGGTCTTCCATCCGCGTCGACATCATTTATGACAAACTGCCGGAGCGCCTGCAGAACATCAGCTGGATCATCGTCGAGACCCTCTTCCTCGTCCTGACCGGCGTCATCACCTATTTCGGCTGGGGCCAGATCGAGCGCCTGCTGACCTTCCCCCAGCACACCACGGCCCTGCGCATCCCCTTCCTGGTGCCGTACCTGATCCTGCCCCTGGGCTTCGGCCTCATGTGTCTGCGCCTGCTGCAGCGCATCTGGGGCCAGATGCGCGTCTGCGGTGCGCTGGACTCCCTGCTGGGCTTCGCCCTTGCCCTGGGCATCCTCAGCCCCTGGTACCTGGTGGATTACATCGATCCCCTGCCGGTGCTGTTCGGCTATTTCGCCCTGCTCTGCGTCATCGGGGTGCCCATCGCCATCAGCCTGGGCCTGTCCACCCTGGCCACCATCATCTGTTCCCAGACCCTGCCCATCGAATACATGGCCCAGGTCTGCTTCACGTCCATCGACAGCTTCCCCATCATGGCCATCCCCTTCTTCATCGCGGCCGGGGAATACATGGGCGCCGGCGGCCTGAGCAAACGCCTGCTGAACCTGGCTGACGAGATCGTGGGCGGCCTTTACGGCGGTATCGGCCTGACCGCCGTCGTGACCTGCATGTTCTTCGGTGCCATCTCCGGTTCCGGCCCCGCCACCGTGGCCGCCATCGGTGCCCTGACCATCCCGGCCATGATCGAGCGCGGCTACGACAAATTCTTCTCCGCCGCTCTCGTGGCCGCCGCTGGCTGCGTGGGCGTCATGATCCCGCCCAGCAACCCCTTCGTGGTCTACGGCGTCTCCTCGCAGGTCTCCATCGGCGACCTGTTCATGGGCGGTATCGTCCCCGGCATCCTGACCGGTATCGTGCTCATGCTCTACTGCTACTTCTACTCCAAAAAGCGCGGCTGGCGCGGTGAGCAGAAGGAACGCAACTGGCGCACCCTGGGCGAGGCCTTCTGGGAAGCCAAGTGGGCCCTGGTCGTGCCGGTCATCGTGCTGGGCGGCATCTACGGCGGCATCATGACTCCCACCGAAGCCGCGGCCGTGGCCGCTTTCTACGGCCTCATCGTGGGCGTGTTCCTGTACCGCGAGATGGACTTCAAGACCGTCTGCTCGTCTTGCGTAGCCTCGTGCGAGACCTCGTCCATCATCATCGTGCTCATGGCCATGGCCACCCTGTTCGGCAACATCATGACCATCGAAGACGTGCCCGGCACCATCGCCCGCTGGATGCTCAGCATCACCGAGAGCAAGATCATCATCCTGCTGCTCATCAACGTGCTGCTGCTCATCGTGGGCGTGTTCATGGAAGCCCTGGCGGCCATCGTCATCCTGACCCCCATCCTGCTGCCCGTGGTCACCGGCGTGGGCGTCTCGCCCCTGCACTTCGGCATCATCATGGTGGTCAACCTGGCCATCGGCTTCCTGACCCCGCCGGTGGGCGTCAACCTCTTCGTGGCGTCGGGCGTGGCCCAGGCCAAGATCGAAAAGATCGCCGTGGCCGTGCTGCCCATGATCGCCCTGATGCTCATCGTCCTGGCCATCATCACCTACTGCCCGTCCGTGCCGCTGATGCTGGTGCATTAACGGTACCCGCGAGATATACCGCCCGCGGCAGCCTTCTGCCGCGGGCCCCATCCAAGGAGTTCTCTCATGAAAGTCATCGACTTCCGCTTCCGGCCCAACACGCCGGAGATCATCAACGGCATCAAGAACAGCACCATGTTCAAGGCTGCCTGTGAAGTCATCGGCTTCGACCAGCGCAAGCCCCAGCCCCTGGACGAGATCGTGGCCGACCTCGACGCCATGGGCGTGGAACTGGGCGTGATCACCGGCCGCGACGCCGAGACCACCTACGGCTTCCCGGCCAACAACAACAGCGTGCTCGAATTCTGCCGCGCCTACCCCAACAAGTTCGTGGGCCTCTGGGGCATCGACCCCCACAAGAAGATGGCCGCCGTGCGCGAGATCGAGAAGGTCGTCAAGGAATACGGCATGAAGGGTATCGCCATCGACCCCTATCTGGCCCACATGCCCGCCAGTGACGCCCGCTTCTACCCCCTGTACACCAAGTGCTGCGAACTGGATGTGCCCGTCTTCATCACCATGGCTCCTCCGCCGTGCGTGCCCGGCGCCATCCTGGAATACGCCGACCCCCGCGACGTGGACAAGGTCGCCCGCGACTTCCCCGAACTGACCCTGATCATGAGCCACGGCGGCTATCCCTTCGTGGATGCGGCCATCTACACCTGCCAGCGCAACGCCAATGTCTACATGGACATCTCCGAATACGAGCGCTCTCCCCAGGTCGAGACCTATGTGAAGGCCATGTGCACCACCATCAGCGACAAGGTCCTCTTTGCCAGCGCCCATCCCTTCATCGAGCTGCGTGACGCTCTGGACGCCTATGCCGCCTTCCCCTTCACCGACGAAGTGCGCAACAAGATCATGTACGAAAACGCCCGCAAGGTCCTGAAACTGGCCTAAATGGCATGTGTCCGCCTCGTGCGGGCACGCTTCACAACTGCGGAGGAACCCCGTGTTCCTCCGCTTTTTTTTGGCCTTTTGAGCTTGTGATTTTTCTCCCTGCAGCCCACGCTCTCCAAATGATGCATATTTGCATCATTTAAAATATCCTTTTATGCCAAATAGTTAAAAAGCGTCGCATTTTTGCATCTCAACTAACGATTCTGGTTAGCATTTTGTGATGACTTTTGGCATTTTTTCTATATATCAATTTGATTTATTTGATAAAAATATGAAAATTTCATTTTCTTGCATTTTTGCGACCCCAACAAGGGGGATGCAAAAATGCATCTCTTTTTTTGCAAATTGTTACAACTTCCTCATAAAATCCACGACGGATTCTCATAATTCACTGAATAATCAAGGAATTATTTTGGCACGCCTCCTGCAAGGGAAAGAAATCACATGGGGCTGCGCTCCACAGCATGGCTGATGCTGGCAGTCCTCCAAGTTCGTATCAAAAACCCCTTCTTCCCGAAGGATCGCATGGAGACAGATATGAAAGTTATCGACTTCCGCTTCCGGCCCAACACGCCGGAGATCATCAACGGCATCAAGAACA
>ERZ825384.627-NODE-627-length-46363-cov-30.597607_pt1 | contig 46363 bp, 47 predicted proteins | sample MGYA00519931_ERZ825384 | MGnify/ENA primary metagenome ERZ825384 (study PRJEB31778, sample SAMEA3449200) | human gut metagenome | biome: human gut; feature: human-associated habitat; material: faeces | place: United Kingdom | collected 2010/2012 ...
TCAAGTTCGTGCCTGAGCGCTTCACCAAGACCTATATCAACTGGATGGAGAACGTCCATGACTGGTGTATCTCCCGCCAGCTGTGGTGGGGCCACCAGATTCCCGCATGGTACTGCGACGAGTGCGGCCACATCAATGTCAGCCGTGAGGATCCCACCAAGTGCGAAAAGTGCGGCTGCACGCACCTGACCCGTGAGGAGGACGTGCTGGACACCTGGTTCAGCTCCGCTCTGTGGCCCTTCTCCACCCTGGGTTGGCCCGACACCGATGCGCCCGACCTGAAGTACTGGTATCCCACCTCCGTCATGGTCACCGGCTACGACATTATCTTCTTCTGGGTGGCCCGCATGATCTTCTCCGGCATGGAGCAGATGAAGAAGGAGCCCTTCAAGACCGTGTTCATCCACGGCCTTGTCCGCGATGACAAGGGCCGCAAGATGTCCAAGTCTCTGGGCAACGGAATTGACCCCCTTGAGATGGCCGAGAAGTACGGTGCAGACGCCTTGCGCTTCAACCTGATCACCGGTAACAGCCCCGGCAATGATATGCGTTTCTTCGTGGAGAAGTGCGAAGCCATGCGTAATTTTGCCAATAAAATCTGGAATGCCAGCCGCTTCGTCATGATTAACTTGTCCATCGACAAGGTCGAGCTGCCCGAGAAGCTGGAGCTGGAGGACAAATGGATCCTCAGCAAGCTGAATACCCTGATCCGCGAGGTCACCGACAATCTGGAGGCCTACGAGCTGGGCGTGGCATCCGCCAAGATCTACGACTTCATCTGGGACACCTACTGCGACTGGTATATCGAGCTGACCAAGACCCGCCTGAACGGCGAGGATGCGCAGGCAAAGCAGGCCGCCGAGAATGTGCTGTGCTATGTGCTGCTGCGTATCTTGGAGCTGCTGCACCCGTTCATGCCCTTCATCACCGAGGAGATCTGGCAGGCGCTGCCCCACGAGGGCCGGTACCTCATCTCCGCCGAGTGGCCGGAGTATCAGAATGCGCTGCACTTCCCGGAGGCCGAGGCCGCTATGGAGGCCGTCAAGGACGCCATCTCCGCCATCCGCGCCCGCCGCGCCGAGATGAACGTGCCGCCCAGCCGCAAGGCTCAGGTCATCCTTGTGACGGCGCAGCCGGAGAACTACCAGTTGGGCGCACACTTCATCACCCGCATGGCCTACGCCAGCGAGCTGACGGTGCTGACCGCCGCGCCTGCCGACCTGACCGGCATGGTGACCGTCGCCACTCACGACGCCACGGTGTATATGCCCATGGCGGAGCTGGTGGACATCGCCAAGGAGCTGGAGCGCATCGCCGCCGAGCGCAAAAAGGCGGAGGAGAACCTCCAGCGCATCGAGGCCAAGCTGGCCAACGAGTCCTTCACCTCCCGTGCCCCGGAGAACGTGGTCAACGCGGAGCGCGAAAAGGCCGAAAAGGCCCGGGCGCTTATCGCTAAGCTGGACGCCTCCGCTGCGGCGATGAAGCTGTAAAGCCATAGTGCTTCACAGTTATTCTGATGTAAAAACGAAAGCAAAGCCCAGCCCGCCGTGTGCAGGACCGGACAAACAAAAAAGACGCCGAAAGGCGTCTTTTTTGTTTGTCCGCAAACGGGAATATGCGCTATATATACGGCTCGCTCGCTGTGCTGGATCGACCGCCGTTCCGGCACCGAAAAACATGGTGCTTTCCAAAATTTTTCGCCCTTCTGACGGGTTTCGACAAATTTCGTGCGTCGGATAGTCTATAATCAACGCAGAACATCGAACCGCGGAGTTTTTTCTGGCAGGCACGGCCTGCGGCACACACCAAAGAAAAAGGAGCGTTCAAATGGAAGTATCGGCAAAACACGAGGGCCAAACGCTGACATTCTTTCTGGTCGGCGAGTTGGACCACCATGGGGCAAAAGGACTGCTGGAAAATCTGGAGCGCGAGATCGAGCGGACGCTGCCGCTGTCGCTGGTGCTGGATTTTTCCGGCGTCACATTTATGGACAGCTCCGGCATCGCCGTGGCGCTGCGGGGTTGGCAGCGGATGCGGGAGCTGGGCGGCGCCGTAACGCTGTATCATGTGGCGCAGCAGCCAAGAAAGGTGTTCGAAGCGTCGGGCGTCGGACGCATGGTGACGATCGTTTGAGGAGGGAGTACATAATATGACACGAGCTGAAAACTACGTGACACTGGAATTCCTGAGCCGCAGCAGCAACGAGGGGTTTGCGCGGGTGGCGGCGGCAGGCTTTGCCGCCCAACTGGACCCCACACTGGATGAGCTGGGGGACATCAAGACCGCCGTCAGCGAGGCGGTGACCAACGCCATCGTCCACGCCTATCCGGATCAGTTGGGTAAGGTGGTGATGAAGCTGAAGATATTGAAAGGGGGGATGCTGGAGATCACGATCCGCGACTGGGGGCGCGGTATCGAAAATGTGGAGCAGGCCCGCCGTCCCATGTATACCACCGGCGGCAGCGAGCGCAGCGGCATGGGCTTTACGATTATGGAGAGCTTCACGGATCGGTTGGTAGTGCGGTCTGTTCCGGGAAAGGGGACCACAGTGCAGATGCGTAAACGGATCGCGCCGCGGCTGGCGGTACGATGAGCGACCGGCTGGCACTGCTGGAACGGGCCCAGCAGGGCGATGACCGGGCGGAGGCGCAGCTGCTGACGGAGAACGCGGGATTGATCTGGTCCATCGTCCGTCGTTACAATGGCTGCGGTGTAGAGACGGACGACCTGTATCAGTTGGGGTGCATCGGCTTTGTAAAGGCTGTAAAGGGGTTTGACCTCACATACGGGACGCAGTTTTCCACCTATGCCGTGCCGAAAATCGCCGGCGAGATACGTCGGTTCCTCCGGGATGACGGTCCGGTAAAAGTGGGCCGCACCATGCGGGAAAAGGGGCAGACACTTTGGGCGGCACGGGAACGGCTGCAAGGGCGTCTGGGCTGTGAGCCAAAGCTGTCACAGCTGGCAGCGGAGACCGGCATGACACCGGAGGAGATCGCCGCCGTGGATCTGGCGCTGATCGCACCGGACTCTCTGCAGCAGGAGACCGCGGAGGGCCTGACGCTGGAGTCCACACTATGTGCCGAGGAGCCCAGCGTCTCTCTGGTGGAGCGTATCGCCCTGCGGGACGCCATCGACGCACTGCCGGAGAAAGAACGGAAAACCATTCTCCTGCGTTTTTTCAAGGGGTTGACGCAGGAGCAGACCGCCCGCATCTTACAGGTATCGCAGGTCCAGGTCTCGCGGCTGGAGCGCCGCAGCCTGCAAAAGCTGCGGGACCTGCTGGCAGAGGAGTGACTTCAGGCAGAGACGGCGTAAAAAGGGGGGCGTCTCGACAGCAGCGCGATTTCGAATGTAAAATGGATCAGGACAGAGGGGGCTCTATTGCGGAACGCTCATCCCGTTATCGGCGGGATGGGCGTTCCCTTGTAACGGAAAGGTGAAACGCTTTCCCGGTATCTGTCTCTCAGCCGTCCGTTCCGGAGGCACCCGGCAGTTTCGGCGAGGTGCCCTGCTCTTTTTCGTATTCCAAAGGCAAAAACTCCGTCATGGTCCCCCGATACCGTTTCGGCATAAACGTGTTCTGGCACCGGGGATTTTCGCGCTCCCGAATGGCGACGCTTTGGAAAAACTGTTTCCACAGCGAGCGAAAGTACAATTCGTCCTCCCCTGGCAGGACAGGCTGGAAGTTCTCGATCTGCGTAATGCGGGATCTACCGTTGGCGTACAACAGCAGTTCCCGATGGGTGCGGTCGTAGATAAAAAACTGCTCGTTGGCGTAACGCTGGCAAAAATGGCCGCGCAGCAGCGGCAGCACACGGTTTTTCGGTTCGATCTCCGCGCCCAGTGTACCGCCGTAGTCCGAAAACCGCACAAAACCGCGCAGCTTTTCCAACTCACCATTCATGTGGCGAATAGCGCGGTACAGCGGATAGCAGGCAGGATCAGACAGATTGCGCATAAAGCCGGGCCCCTCTGCCAACAGCTTCCGGATAAAGGCATACAAACGGGCTTCCTTGTCCAGCAGACACGTTAAAAAGCTGCGGCGCACCACGGCCAGCGCTTTGCCGGACCGGGCGGCGATACCGCGGCTGACCCGCTGACTGTACGCCGGCTGGGTGACCACGGTGCGAACCTCATAGAGGGAGAGTGGGTCTTCGTCGCAGCAGAACGCGGCGGGGGCCTCCTTGTACACATAGCTCTCATATACGCAGCACAGAAAACCATCCAGGCTGCCATCATATTGATAGATCACGTCATTCATACGGCTTCTCCTACCGGATCAAAGAGAGACAACTGTGCAGCCTGGTCCGAAGGCAGCGTATCGCGCTCCAGTCGTTCCAGCTGCAGGGGCAGCGTGGCGGGGGAGAAATGCAGTCCCTCCGGTATCCGCCCGCCGCAGGTAATAAAGTACTGCGCCCGTTTCAGCACCACGCCCAGCTTTTTCAGGTCCTCAAACCGCAGGGTGCCGCAGCGCCGTGCCGATACGATGCGCCGCGCACTGGTGGGGCCGATTCCGGGAACGCGCAGCAGCGTCTCCAGATCCGCCCGCATGACCTCGACAGGGAACCGGTCCAGATGCCGCAGCGCCCAGTTGCACTTGGGGTCCAGCCGTGGGTCAAAGTCCGGGTGGGCATCATCCAGCAGCTCGGCGGCCTGAAAGCCGTAAAACCGCAGGAGCCAGTCCGCCTGGTACAGGCGATGCTCCCGCAGCAGCGGCGGTTTAGTGTCCAGGGACGGCAGCAGGCTATTTTCTACCACCGGTACATACGCGGAGTAGAACACGCGCTTCAGCCTGTACTTGCGATACAGTGACTCCGTCAGGTGCAGAATGTGCCGGTCGCTGTCGTCGGTAGCGCCCACGATCAGCTGTGTGCTCTGCCCCGCCGGGGCAAACACCGGTGCGTGCCGGTACTTCACCAGCTCTGCCTTACTCTGTGCCGCGCCGTCGCGGATCAGTCCCATCGGGCGCAGGATCGCCTCCCTGGTCTTATCCGGGGCCAGCGCCTGCAAACCCTGCTGACTGGGCAGCTCGATGTTCACACTGAGCCGGTCGGCCAGCAGTCCCAGCTGATGCACCAGCTCCGGCGCCGCACCGGGGATAGCTTTGGCGTGGATGTAACCGTTGAAACGATATTCCTCCCGCAGGATACGCAGGGCACGGATCATCTGCTCCATGGTGTAGTCCGGATCACGCAGTACGCCACTGGAGAGAAAAAGACCCTCGATATAATTTCGCCGGAAAAAGCCGATGGTCAGTTCCGCCAGTTCACGGGGCGTGAAAGCGGCGCGGCGCGTATCATTGCTGCGCCGGTTGACGCAGTACTTGCAGTCGTACACGCAGGCGTTGCTCATCAGGACCTTCAGCAGTGTGATGCACCGCCCATCGGCCGAAAAGCTGTGACAGCAGCCGGCGATGGAAGAGGAGGTGTTGCCGATCATACCCGGCCGGAATCCGCGGCGCACGCCGCTGGACGTACACGCTGCGTCGTATTTGGCCGCATCCGACAATATCGCCAGCTTGTCCAGCAGCTCCATGCTTTTATGCCATGCGGCGGCGCCGGGGCGCCGGCCTGTCAATACAGTCGATGAGCCGCAGTATATTGGCGGCGATGGAACCCGCGCCCAGCAGCGTGATAATGAGACCAAAAGTTGTCATAGTTGTGTCCTCCTTGCTCGAACTGTTGTTCTGGTAATAGTATAAATCGAACAAGCGTTCTTGTCAAGCGAAATCGAACAAAAATTCTATAAATTCCATTTGCGGTTGACCGGGCGCGGAAGTTGTATTAAAATGAGAGCAACGAACGAGAAAGACGAGGCCCCTCTATGACTGATCTGGAAAAACGCTTTATCAAGGCCCGGCGCGATGCGATCGCGGTGGATTATCAGAATTTGAACGACTGCCAGCGCCAGGGCGTGCTGGCCACGGAGGGGCCGCTGCTTCTGTTGGCGGGCGCTGGCTCCGGTAAGACGACCGTGCTGATTCACCGGGTTGCCAATCTGCTGCGGTATGGTCGTGGCAGTGATACCGAGGAGATACCGATTCCAATCAGCGAGGACGAGGTATCGTTTCTGGAGCAATATGCCAAGGTGCCGGACTCGGCGCAGCACGCTCTCGTGGAGTATCTCTGCGCGGTGGAACCGGCCCGTCCCTGGGAGGTGCTGGCTATCACCTTCACCAACAAGGCCGCTAACGAGCTGAAGGATCGCCTGGGTCGGATGCTGGGGGAGGAGGCTGCCGCCGATGTCTGGGCGTCCACGTTCCACTCCGCCTGTGTGCGTATCCTGCGGCGTGATATCGACCGCATCGGTTTCGACCGCAGCTTTACCATCTATGACACGGATGACAGCAAGCGTGTAGTCAAGGACATCCTCAAGGAGCTGGGGCTGGAGGAAAAGTCGTTTCCGCCCCGCGAGGTGCAGTCGGTCATCTCCCGCGCCAAGAACGATATGCAGTCGCCGGAGGAATTTCTGGAGCAGTGGCAATCGATCAACGATTGGCGGAAAATAAGGATGGGTAAAGTATATACACTTTACAATAAAAAGCTTCGTGAGGCCAATGCGCTGGACTTTGATGACCTGCTGTGGCACACGGTGCGCCTGCTGCAGACGGCGCCGGATGTGCGGGAGTACTACCAACGGAAGTTCCGCTATGTCCTCATAGACGAGTATCAGGACACCAACGCGCTGCAATACGAGCTGGCCAAGCTGCTGACGGGCCCCGCCCGGAACATCTGCGTGGTGGGTGACGATGACCAGAGCATTTACCGCTTCCGGGGCGCGGATATCACCAATATCCTCAGCTTTGAACGGCAGTTCAAGGGGGCGCGGGTCATCCGTCTGGAGCAGAACTACCGATCTACGCAGAATATCCTGGACGCGGCAAACGCAGTCATCCGCAACAACCAGGGCCGCAAGGGCAAGACCCTGTGGACGGAGAACGGCTGCGGCGAGCTGGTGACGGTAAAGACCACCTTCAACGAGAGCGACGAGGCCAACTTTGTCCTGGGGCAGATCATGATGTACTACCGCCGGGGCGGCAGCTGGGGTGACTGTGCGGTGCTGTACCGTACCAACGCCCAGTCCAACGCGCTGGAATACGCCTGCAAGCGCAGCGGCGTCCCCTACAAGATATACGGCGGACTGAAGTTCTTTGACCGGGCCGAGGTCAAGGATATGCTTGCCTATCTGTGCGTCATCAACAACCCCACGGACGATCTGCGCCTGCGGCGCATCGTCAACGTTCCCGCCCGCAAGATCGGCCAGGCCACCGTGGACAAGGCCCAGATTATTGCCACACAGCACGGCCTGACGCTCTACGACGTATTCCGCCGTGCGGAGGAATTCCCCGAGCTGAAAAATGCAGCCGGCAAGCTGAAAGCCTTTACAGATATGATCGAGGAATTGCGCCGCCGCCTGCCGGAGAGTGAGCTGCCGGAGTTCTACGATTACGTCTGCGAGCGAAGCGGCTACGCGCCCGCCCTGCGGGAGAAGGACGATATGGAGAGCCGCGGCCGGCTGGAGAACGTGCAGGAGCTGCGCTCCAGCATCCTGGCCTACCTGGAAAACGCCGAGGGCGCGGAGACGAGTCTCTCCGGCTTCCTGGATGAGATCGCGCTGTACACCGACCTGGACAGCCGGGTGGACGGCGACAACTGCGTGACCATGATGACCATGCACGCCGCCAAGGGCCTGGAATTCCCCCAGGTATTTGTGGTGGGCATGGAGGAGGGGCTTTTCCCCGGAAATCGCGCCATGGGCGATGGCGACGAGATGGAGGAGGAGCGCCGGCTGTGCTATGTGGCCATGACCCGCGCCAAAGAGAAGCTGACGCTGACCAACGCCCGCCAGCGCACGCTGTACGGTAAAACAACACCCTGTATGCCCTCCCGGTTCCTCAGTGAGATCCCGGAGGACAACATGGAGTGGCTGTCCAAGCCGGTACCCCGCAGCGACACCTGGGAGGACTCTCGGGACGATGATGGCTGCGCTTACGGTTACGGCGGCTATACACGTCAGGGTATCACAGCACCGACGCGCCGCGAGGCACCTGCCGCCGGCTCGCTGCATACGGCCAGAACGGCGGCAAAAGCGCCGTCTACCGCCTCTTACATACAGCTGCAGGCAGGGGAGACGGTGGAGCACGACGCCTTCGGCAGAGGCCTGCTGCTCTCCGTGCGGCCTATGGGTGGTGACGCGCTGCTGGAGGTAGCCTTTGACACGGTCGGGACCAAGAAGCTTATGCTGAAGGCCGCCTCCCATCATTTGAAGAAGGTGTAAAGTAAAATAATTCTAAAAATACGGAAGGAGAACGGATATGGGGTTTTGGTTCGGCTTTGACACAGGGTTCGACATCATGCGGGTGTTTGTTTTCGCGATATTTGCCATCGTCATCGTCTGCTTCATCGCCTTAGCAGTAAAGGGCATTGGCACCTGGCACAAGAACAACAACTCTCCGCGCCTGACGGTGCAGGCGGCTGTTGTCGCCAAGCGGCAGAATACCGATGTGCACCACCACAGCAATAACAACGGGGGTATGCACACCAGTACCTCCACTCACTATTACGTAACGTTCCAGTTTGACAGCGGCGACCGGCTTGAGCTGCACGTTCCCGGAAGGGAATACGGCATGATGGCGGAGGGCGACGTGGGCGATCTGACGTTCCAGGGTACCCGTTACCTGGGCTTTGACCGGCACACCGCAGGGGCCGTTCCCGAGGCCGGACCCGTCACAGCAGAGGATGTCCCGCCGCGGTACACGGAGAAGAAAAGCTGGGATCCGGAGCTGTAAAAGGGTGGGGTATATATGACATATTGGAAATGCTTGCTCTGTGCGGTGTGTATCCTGCTGCCGCTCTGCTTTGCCGCAGGCTGCGCGGCATTCCCGAAGGCAGACGACCCACCGGAGCCGCCGCAGGAAACCGTGGATACGCCTGCGGAGCCGGATATCCCCGTTGTTCCTGCACCGGAGCCGGATCCGGAACCGGAACCGGCGGAGGACGCACTGGTGGATGTGTGTACCTACCTTCCCGGCGTCTATGCCGACCTCCGCTACGCCACGGAGAACAATTTCACCGGACAGGTGATCTACGATTTTACCCAGCCCCAGCTGCGCTATGGCACATTGAAAAAGCTGGCACAGGCGCAGGAAATGCTGGCTGAGCGGGACTTGGCGCTGAAGATCTGGGATGCCTACCGCCCCGTCAGCGCACAGTTCCGCCTGTGGGAGGTGTGCCCCGATCCGCAGTATGTGGCCGATCCCACAAAGGGCTATTCCGGACATAGCCGGGGCAACACGGTGGACGTCACGCTGGTGTCCGCCGATGGTTCGCCCGTTCCCATGCCCACGGATTTTGACGATTTCACCGCCATGGCGGACAGGGATTACAGTGATGTGTCCGACACGGCAGCTTATGACAATGTCCGCCTGTTGGAGGACACCATGGTGTCCTGCGGTTTTCGGCCATACAGCGCCGAATGGTGGCACTTTACCGATACCACAGATTACCCCGTGGTGGAAGAATAAGCGGGTATACGCCTGCCACGGCAGGCGTATACCCGCTTATAAAACGCAAAAAGCTCTGCGATACATCGCAGAGCTTTTAACTGTGCAGTTCAGACGCGATCAGATCGCGCGGGTAACCTTGCCGGAACGCAGGCATCGGGTACAAACATACACATGGCGAGGCGTACCGTTGATCACAGCCTTCACGCGCTTGACATTGGGCTTCCAGGGGCGGTTGGAACGCCGATGAGAGTGGGATACCTTGATACCAAAGGTCACGCCCTTGTCGCAAAATTCGCACTTTGCCATCCGTTGCACCTCCTTGCTGTCATAACATACCTCTTGCATTGCAAGCAGTTGATATAATAACAGATGTGCGCCGAAATTGCAAGTATTATTTGACAAAAAAACGAATTTTTTTTGCATGGGGAAAGTGTTGCGAAAAAGCGCGCCGCAAGATATAATTAAAAGAAGTATATTCGCCCGTTTCCGGGCAGGAGGAGCGCCCATGGAAAAAGTGAAACGCACACCCGCCAGCCTGAAAAAAATGGTGGAGACCTTCGGCATGGAAATACTGCACCGCGGCAGCGACTATGACAGCGCGGTGATCACCATTTCCGACGTGAATCGGCCCGCCCTGCAGCTGGTAGGCTTTTACGATTATTTTGACGACAAGCGCCTGCAAATACTGGGGCGGGGCGAGATACGCTATCTGGAGCGCATGACCGAGGCAGAGCGTCTGCGTGTGTTCAACCAGCTGATGAGCTATCCGTTCCCGGCAATGATCGTGGCGCGGAATATGGAGGCGCCGCCTGAGCTGGTGCAGATGGCGGACAAGCACGACCGCACGTTGCTGCGGGCGGTGGACTCCACGGTGGATATCACCAGCCGGCTCATTGACTACCTGAACCGGGTAACGGCCCCACAGATCACGCGGCACGGCGTCTTGATGAATATCTACGGACAGGGCGTACTGATCCTGGGCGACAGCGGCATCGGCAAGAGCGAGACGGCCATTGAGCTGCTCAAGCGCGGTCACCGGCTGGTGGCGGATGACGCGGTAGAGATCCGCCGGGTGTCCAACTCTCTCTACGGCACGGCGCCGGAGATCATCCGGCACTATATCGAGATACGCGGCGTGGGCGTCATCGACGTGCAGCAGCTGTTCGGCATGGGCGCGGTGCAGTTCGACACGGAGATCGACCTGGTGATCCAGCTGGAACAGTGGGAAGACGGGAAGTTCTATGACCGGCTGGGCCTGGGCGAGGAGAAATACACCATGCTGGATGTGAGCTTGCCCATCGTGACCATCCCGGTGCGGCCGGGGCGGAACCTGGCAGGCATCGTGGAGATCGCCACCATGAAGAACCGGCAGATGAAGTACGGCTACAACGCGGCACGGGACTTCGTGACGCAGTTTGACAGCAAGGTGGACGCCATGCTGAAGAAAAAGAGCACAACGGGCGAGGCGGAGAACAGATGAAATACGTTGGCGTAGACATTGGCGGCACCAACCTCAAGGCGGGGCTGGTGGACGAAAGCGGAACGCTGCTGGCGACACAGAAGATGAAGGTCGCGTCCATCGTAGACCGTGAGGGGCTGGCGTGGACGGTGGCGTCACTGGTGCAGGAGCTGGCAAAGGCGGCCAATATTCCGGTCAGTGATGTGGCGTCGGTAGGCGTCGGTGTTCCCGGCACGGTGGATATACGGGCGGGGTCTATTGCATATACCTGCAACCTTCCCCTGCGGGACGTGCCGCTGCGGAAGCTGTTTCACAAATATCTGAATATCCCGCTGTACATCGAAAACGATGCTAACTGCGCGGCGCTGGCGGAGTTCCATGTGGGCGCGGGGCGCGAGAGCAAGCGCTTTGTGACCATCACGCTGGGTACCGGCGTGGGCGCGGGTATCATCCACAACGGGAAAATATACCACGGCGCCAACGGTATGGCCGGCGAGGTGGGTCACATGGTCATCGAGCAGAACGGCCTGCCGTGCCCCTGCGGGCGGCACGGCTGCTGGGAGCAATACGCCAGCGCCACGGCGCTGAAGCGCATGACGGCAGAGGCACTGGCGGCCTACCCGGACAGTATTCTGGCGCGGGTCATCACGGAGAATGACGGACACGTGTCCGGGCAGTCGGCGTTTATCGCGGCCCGCGAGGGTGACCCGGTGGGACAAATGGTGTGCGACCGATACGTGGACTACCTGGCCTGCGGCGTGGTGAACGTGGTGAATATCTTTCAGCCGGATACACTGGCCATTGGCGGCGGCGTCAGCAATGAAGCGGACGAGCAGCTGCTGCTACCCGTGCAGCAGCGGGTGGCCAGAGAGAGCATTCCCTGCGGCAAGGACCGGCGGACGCGCATCGTCAAGGCGCAGCTGGGCAACCGGGCGGGTCTGATCGGCGCGGCCCTGCTGGGAAAGAATAAGCGTATCTGACAGGGGCATATACTACCGCTGGCAGTGTAGGGAACCCCTTATTTTCAAAGCTTGGAGGCATTATGAGCTGGTACAAGGAGCTGGACAAATGGGCGGCGGACTATCTGCCGGATATGGAATATGAGAAGGACGCGCTGCTGGATCGGTATACCTCCTTCCGCATCGGCGGGCCGGCGCGGCGCATGGCCTTTCCCCGCAGCGGGGAGGCGGCGGTGCTGCTGGTGAGCCATGCACTGGAGCTGGGCGCACGGCCCTTTGTGCTGGGAAACGGCACCAACGTGCTCTTCCCGGATGAGGGCGTGGATCGTCTGGTGATCTGCACCCGGGACATGGCGGGTGTGGCGGCTGGTGCGGTCACAGGTGAGATCACGGCAGAGTGCGGCGCATCACTGGCAAAGATAGCTGTTTTCGCGCAGAAGGCAGGGCTTTCCGGGCTGGAGTTCGCCCACGGGATACCGGGAAGCCTGGGCGGCGCAGTGTGCATGAATGCCGGTGCCTATGGTGGGGAAATGGCACAGGTGGTAAAGGAAGTGACCGTGCTGTTCCCCGAGGATGGTGTCAAGACCCTCAGTGGGGAAGAAATGGCGTTTTCCTATCGGCACAGCCTGCTGACAGAGCACCCCGACACGGTGGTGCTGCGGGCGGCGCTCCGCTTGCAGGCCGGTATCCCCGGGGAGATACGGGAGAAAATGGACGAGCTGATGGCCCGGCGTAAGGCGTCACAGCCGCTGGAGTATCCCAGCGCGGGCAGTACCTTTAAGCGCCCGGCGGGCTACTATGCTGCGGCGCTGATTGATCAGTGCGGCCTAAAGGGACTGACCGTTGGCGGCGCACAGGTGTCGGAGAAGCACGCGGGGTTCGTCATCAACCGGGGCGGGGCGTTCTGCACTGATGTGACAACTCTCATGGCAGAGATACAAAAGCGCGTGCGGGAGCAAACCGGCGTTGTGCTGGAGCCTGAGGTCCGGGTCATTACCTGAATAATAGTTCCATTGACGTCGAGTATTTCTGTAGTTTTAAAGATAAAAAAGTACAAACAGGATTAAAAAAGAAAGCAAAAATACGGTAAAAATAGTATAGCAAAAGCAAACAGCATTTTGCTTGGCGGCGTGGAGGATACTGAATTGGAAATACTCATTATTTCGGGGATGTCCGGCGCAGGAAAGAGCCGCGCCGCCATCTGTCTGGAGGACAGCGGCTACTACATCGTGGACAACCTGCCGGCGGAGATGATGGTCAAATTCGCCGAGTTCTGCGCGGCCGCCGGCGGCCGGTATGACCGCTTGGCTTTCGTGTACGACGTGCGGGCCGGGGAGCCCTTTGACCGGCTGACCGGCGCGGTGGAAGAGCTGCGGCGGCAGGGCCTGCGGTGTCGACTGCTGTTTCTGGAGGCGGACACCAAGACCATTATCAACCGCTATAAGGAGACACGGCGGAGCCATCCTCTGTGCGGTGACGGAGCCTCCATCGAAGAAGCGGTAGCGCGGGAACGGGCGATGCTGGCACCGGTGCGGGCACAGGCGGACCTGGTGCTGGACACGTCGGCATTTTCTGCGGCCAAGCTGCGGAGCACGCTGCTGACGCTGTTGGGCAGAGAGGCGGACGGCGGGCTGCACGTGACGGTGCTGTCCTTCGGGTTCAAGAACGGCCTGCCCCCGGAGGCAGACCTGGTGCTGGACGTGCGGTTTTTGCCAAACCCCTACTATGTGCCGGAGTTAAAAAGGCTGACCGGGCTGGATGTGGCGGTGCGCGACTATGTGATGAACGCGGCGGCCACGGAGGAATTCTGGCGGCGTCTGACGCCGATAGTGGATTATTTACTGCCCCAGTACCGACAGGAGGGGCGGACAGAGCTGGTACTGGCTGTAGGCTGCACCGGCGGTCGGCACCGATCTGTGGCTGTGGCGCACCGGCTGGCGGCATACATTGACGCGCTGGGCTTTTCCGTGGCGGAAAGCCACAGGGATATGGGGCGGTAAGTGTGTTCCGCACCTGCGGTCGGAGCAAAAACAGGAGACGATGTATGAGCAAATACGATAAACTCTGGGAATATGTGTTCGGGGATGGGCGGAATCGATTTACGCTGATATTTGAGGAAATAGGACGTATTGCCGGTGTGCCCATCGACCACGCCTTCCTAACGTATAAAAAGGAGCTGGCGGCATACGGCTACCGGGTGGAAAAGATATCCATGAAGGCAAAAACGGTGGCTTTCCGCCGTGCGGAACAGTGAGGTGAAGGGTCATGATCTCATTTGCGGGAAAGGTAAAAAATGAGCTGTGCCGCGTGGGGATAGGCCGCCAGTGCTGCGCCCGGGCCGAGGGCTACGGTGTGCTGCTGTACGGCAACACGTTCACGCCCGGAGAGATACGGATCATCACGGAGAACGGAGACTTCGCCGCACGGCTGCCAAAGCTGTTTCAGAAAGCTTTTGGGGTGAAATTCGACCGGGTACCGGAGGAAACGAACGGCAAAGGAAAGCTGATCTTCGGCATCACAGCGCCGGAAAAGCTGGAAAAGATCATCAACACACTTGGCTATGATGCGAGGCAGCTGACGGCGCTGCACGTGAACTTCGGAATACTGGAGGAGGACTGCTGCCGGACGGCGTTCCTGCGGGGGGCATTTTTGGCGGGAGGCAGCGTCACCGACCCGGAGAAACGGTATCATCTGGAGCTGGCTACCAGCCATGTGCCGGCCAGCCGGGAGGTACAGGCGCTGATGGAGGAGATGGGGTTCCTGCCACGTTCCATACGGCGCGGCGCGGATGCACTTCTGTACTTCAAGCAGTCAGAGCACATTGAGGACTTTCTGACGAAGATCGGCGCACCGGCGGCGGCCATGGACATCATGACGGCGAAGGTGGACAAGGAGATACGCAACGGCGCCAACAGGGCTATGAACTGCGATATGGCCAACGTAAACAAGACATTGGACGCGGCGCAGGAGCAGGTGGGCGCCATCGAGAAGCTGCGCCGCAGCGCCCGGTGGGATACGCTGCCGGAAAAGCTGCGGCAAACCGCGGCGCTGCGGCTGGAATATCCGGAGTTGTCGCTGGTACAGCTGGCGGAGAAGTGTGACCCGCCGGTAACAAAGTCGTGCATGAACCATCGAATGAGAAAGTTGATGGAGGAGGCTAAGGAGCTATGAACATGAGAGAACGGTGCGAACGCGCGGAGGCGTACAGAAAAAACGGGGCCAACTGCGCCCAGGCGCTGCTGGCGGCATTCGCAGATGTAATGGGTATTACGGAGACCCAGGCGCTGGCTGTCGGTGCGGGGTTAGGCGGCGGCGTGCGAAGCGGGAACATCTGTGGGGCGGTAAACGCGCCGGTGATGATCCTGGGCTGCGCGTTTCCGGAAATGGCCGCCAGCAAGGCGAAATCCGCGGAGATCACCAAGGAATACCAGCGGCGGTTTATGGAGAGATTTAAGCATCTCAACTGCCGGGAACTGCTGGTGGAGAAGGAATTGCAGCCCACTGACACGGCCATGGCACTGGCGGCGGGGGATCACTGCGGGCTGCTTATTCTCAGCGCGGCGGAGATACTGTGCGGGATGATAGGGGAGAAGTAAAGGAGAACAGGTATGGGATTTGTGCATCTGCATGTACATACGGAATACAGTCTGCTGGACGGTGCGTGCCGGATACGGGATCTGCCGAAGCTGGTAAAGGAGCTGGGGCAGACGGCCTGCGCTATTACCGACCACGGCGTCATGTACGGCGCAGTGGACTTTTACCGCGCCTGCAAGGCGGAGGGCATTCATCCCATCATCGGGTGCGAGGTATATGTGGCGCGTCGGACACGGTTCGACAAGCAGCATGAGTTCGATGCGGAGTCTCGGCATCTGGTGCTACTGTGCAAGAACGAGACGGGGTACCGAAACCTATCATACATGGTGTCGCAGGCGTATATCGAGGGGTTCTATATCAAGCCGCGTATCGATATGGAGCTGCTGCGCGCCCATTCCGACGGGCTGATCGCCCTGTCGGCCTGTTTGGCAGGAGAAATTCCCAAGCGGCTGATGAATGGTGACTACAACGGGGCCAAGGCATATGCACTGGAGATGCGGGGAATTTTCGGTGAGGACTTTTACCTGGAATTACAGGATCACGGCATCGCCGAGCAGACCGAGGTGAACCGGGGTCTTTTGCGGCTACACAACGAAACGGGAATACCGCTTGTGTGTACCAATGATGCCCACTATCTGCGGAAGGAGGATGCAGAAAACCACGACGTGCTGCTGTGCATCCAGACCGGTAAGACGGTGGATGACGAGAACCGAATGCGGTATGAGCCGCGGAATTTTTATATCCGTTCCACAGAGGAGATGGAGACGCTGTTCGCCGGATATCCGGACGCGGTGGCCAACACGGAAAAGATCGCGGAGAAGTGCCAGCTGGAGTTCACCTTCGGCAAATACCATCTTCCGGAATTCAAGCTGCCGGAGGGGTACGACTCGCCTACATATCTGCGGAAACTATGTGATGAGGGGTTTGCTCAGCGGTACGGTCAGGCAAAGCCGGAATATCGGAAGCAGCTGGATTATGAGCTGGATATGATCGAGAAAATGGGCTTTACGGACTATTTCCTCATTGTGTCGGACTTTGTGCGGTACGCCAAGAGCCGGGGAATACCGGTGGGACCAGGGCGCGGCAGCGCGGCCGGATCTATGGTGTCTTACTGCCTGGAGATCACGGACATCGACCCCATGAAGTACGATCTGTACTTCGAGCGTTTCCTGAACCCGGAGCGTGTGTCTATGCCGGATATCGACATGGACTTCGGCGACACGCGGCGGGGTGAGGTGGTGGAATATGTCCGCAAAAAGTACGGCGACGACCATGTAGCCCAGATCGTGACCTTCGGTACCATGGCCGCCCGAGCAGCCATACGGGATGTGGGCCGGGCGCTGAACATGACCTACGCCGAGGTGGATGTTGTGGCGAAGCTGGTACCGGCAGGGCCGGGGGCGTTGCATATTACCTTGCAGGAGGCGCTGAAGCTATCGAAGCAGTTGGCGGATATGTACCGGGAGGACCCGAAGGTCAAAAAGCTCATCGACACAGCCATGGCACTGGAGGGGATGCCGCGGCACGCCTCTACCCACGCGGCGGGCGTGGTCATCACAAAACTGCCGGTGTATGAATATGTGCCGCTGGCACGGAACGACGACGCGGTGGTGTGCCAGTATGTGATGACGACACTGGAGGAGCTGGGCCTGCTGAAAATGGACTTTCTGGGGCTGCGGAACCTGACGGTGCTGGATGACGCCGTGAAGATGGTGCAGCAGCGGGAGCCAGAGTTCGCGCTGAGCAAAATACCGGACGACGACGCGGAGACCTATGACATGATCTCCCGAGGACAGACGGCGGGCGTGTTCCAGATCGAGTCCACGGGCATGACCGGTGTGTGCGTGGGGCTGAAGCCACAGAGTATTGAGGATATCACCGCCGTGATCGCGCTGTACCGTCCGGGACCAATGGAGTCCATTCCGAGGTTTATCGCCTGCAAGCACGACCCGAAGCTGGTGACGTATAAGCACCCAAGGCTGGTGCCTATCCTGTCGGTCACCTACGGGTGCATCGTGTACCAGGAGCAGGTCATCCGCATTTTCCAGGAGCTGGGCGGCTTTTCGCTGGGGCAGGCGGACATGGTGCGCCGGGCCATCAGCAAGAAGAAGGCCAAGGAGATCGAGAAGGAGCGTCAGGCCTTCGTATACGGCGATGCGGAACGAGGAATCAAGGGCTGTATCGCCAACGGTATCGACGAGAAGACAGCGCAGGCCATCTACGACGAGATATACGACTTTGCCAACTATGCTTTCAACAAGGCTCACGCGGTGAGCTACGCGGTGGTGGCGTATCAGACGGCGTATTTCAAGTGTCATTACACCAAGGAGTATATGGCCGCGCTGCTGACCAGCGTGCTGGACAACAGCGACAAGGTGGCGGGGTATATCGGGGAGTGCCGCGACTGCGGCATTGCGCTGCTGCCGCCGGACGTGAACCGGTCCAGCGACCGGTTCACCGTGGAGCCGGGCGGCATACGGTTCGGCCTGGTGGCCATCAAGAACATCGGACGGGGCTTTATCCAATCGGTGGTCCGGGAGCGGGAGCAGGGCGGCAGCTTTACGTCTTTGCAGGATTTCTGCGACCGGATGTACGACTGCGGCGACATGAACAAGCGGGCGGTGGAGAACCTTATCCGCAGCGGCGCCTTCGACAGCATGGGGGCGCGGCGGTCGCAGCTGCTGGCGGTGTATGAGAAGGTGCTGGACGGCATCGGCAACGTGCGGCGGCGGAACGTGGAGGGCCAGATCGATTTCTTCGGCATGAGCGCCGCCAACAGCACCGTGGAGACGGTGGTGATGCCGGACATTCCGGAGTTTACCGCCACGGAGCGGATGCACATGGAGAAGGAGACCACGGGGCTGTATCTGTCCGGGCACCCCATGGTGGGCTATCGCGCTGCGGCCCGTAGCAGCGGGGCAGTGACGCTGAATGAGATACTGGAGGATGTGTCCTCTGAAGAGGGCCCCACACGGTTCGCCGACGGGATGCCGGTGACGGTGGCGGGCATCGTGGCGTCCAGCAAGACCAGGCCCACCAAGAACGGCTCGCTGATGGCCTATGTGGTGCTGGAGGACGAGACAGCCAGCATGGAGCTGCTATGCTTCAGCCGGGTGCTGGACAAGTGCGCCAGCTATCTGGCGGTAAATAGCCCGGTACTCATCAAGGGACGGCTGAGCCTGCGGGACGAAAAGCCGCCGCAGATCATGCCGGACGTGGTATTCCCCATGAACGGCAGTGAACTGCCGGAGGGACAAAAGGCCCCTGAAAACGGCGCTGCCGCCGTATACCTGCGGGTGAAGAGCATCGATGACCCGGCGTTCAGCCATCTGCTGTTGGTGGCGACCATGTTCGAAGGAAAGGTGCCGCTGAAGATACGCATTGCCGACACCGGCAAGCTGTGGGGCGGCTTCTGCCTGGACCACCCGGCGTTTTTGAAGGAGTGCCGGGAATGGCTTGGACCGGAGAACGTGGTGGTGCGAAGGAAGGAAAAGAGCGAATGAGTGTCAGAGTGCGGCCTGCGGGCCGCACCCTTTTTGCCTTTTGGGCATAGAGTGGAATGAAAGAGGCCGTCTTTCACTACTTATTGGGAGGTCATTCTATGCCTGAAAATGTAATGCCGGGACCGGTCTGCGACCTGGGGAACGTCCGGGAGGCCGTGTGCATCCATACGCGGAAGATATTTGACTCATGCAGGGATAAGGACTGCGTGGAGGACCTGCGCTTTTACCCCACGGCGGCGGCGCAGGAGGTGCTCAGCACATCGCAGATGATCAAGGGCGGCACAGCGGAGCTGCTGTACGTCTACACCGATGTGGAGCCGGTGACGTTCAACCGGGGGTTCTATTCGGTGGATATGCGCTTCTACTACCGGGTGACTTTACAGGTGTGTACCGGCACGCCGCGATACACTGAGGTGGAAGGCCTGTGCGTGTTCGACAAGCGGTGTATCCTGTTCGGCAGCGAAGGAAACGCCAAGATATTCTCCTCGGACACGGTGTTCGACGAGTTGGATGTGCCGGGACGGATACGGACCAATCTGCCTATCGCCGTGGTGGAGGCCGTGGACCCGATCGTGCTGGATACCCGTGTAGCGGAGGTACCGGTCCCTGTCTCGACAGGCAGTTGTTTGTCGGAGATCCCGTCCTTTGTGGCGCAGAGCTTCAGTGGAGAGCTGGTGTTCGACGACAGCGCAGCGCGGCGGCTGTACGTGACGTTGGGACAATTTACGCTGGTGCGGTTGGAACGCGATACGCAGCTGCTGGTGCCGGTATATGACTACTGTGTGCCCCAGAGCGAGTGTGACTGCGGCAGCCAGGAGGACCCCTGCGGGCTGTTCCGCAGTGTGGCGTTCCCCATGAACGAGTTTTTCCCGCCCAACGCGGTGGAGACGCCCTGTGACTATAACAGCACCAAGAACTACTGTGCGTGCCATTGAGAAGCAGAACAGGGGACGGCGAGAGCCGTCCTCTGCTTTTTTCGCGGGGTTTCACTTTACAAGCGGGTAAAAATTGCGTATAATACCAAAAAAGGAGGTGGACGATGTGGGTATCGCGTTCATTCAGGACAAGCTGGAGATCAAGTTCCTGATCCTGTACATCGCGTCGCGGCTGACGGAGCCGGTAGACGGAGCCGACTTGCAGGACATGACCATGTGCGACGAGGGCATCGACTACTTTGATTATGCGGAGTGTCTGAGTGACCTGGTGAAGACAGAGCATCTGCGTGTCACGGAAGACGGGCAGTATGTTATCACGGAAAAGGGACGGAGAAACAGCGGTATCTGCGAGAGCAGCCTGCCATACTCCGTAAGACAGCTGTCGGATAGGCATATTGCAGCTTGGAACAAGGCGGCGGTGCGGCGGCAGCAGGTGCAGGGACGGGTGACGCCGCGTGAAAACGGGACGTTCACCGTGGAGCTGCGGCTGCGGGACGATGTGGATAGCCTGATGACGTTGGATCTGATGGTGGCCGATAAGGCCGACGCCGAGGCGTTGGCGGAGCGGTTCCAGAGGGAGCCGGAGAAGGTATACACGCAGATCGTTGCGGCGCTTCGCGGAAAATAAGAAAGAAAAAGCCTCCCCGACCGGGGAGGCTTTTTGCGAGGGGAGTGAGTTCTGTACAGAATTGCAATGTTTTGGATCACACGCTGAAAAGAATATCCGCGTAGGTGGGATACGGCCACGCCTTGGCGTCCACCAGCGATTCCAGCCGACCGATCAGCTCGCCGGCCTTCTGGGTGCGGGTAACGATCTCGCAGCGGTAGTACCGGGCGGCGTCGATACCGCCGTCCGCGGCGGGGGCATCGCTGAGGGCAGCGTGCAACGCCTCGCAGGTATCAAACAGCTTCTCACCCAGGTCGGTAACACGCTGGGCCAGAGTCTTTTCCATGCGGGCGGACAAGGCCGGGACACTGTTCTCCTTGTGAAAGACCGTCTGGGTTAGGCGGTCGGCGTAAGCACTGGCGGCGGGGAGAATATGACGCTGGACCATGTCCAGCAGGGTGCTGGCCTCAATGGCAGACACCTTGCAGTAGTTTTCCAGGTGGATCTCGTACCGGGCGCGCATCTCCGTCTCGGTGAGGATAGCGTGCCTGGTGAAAAGATCGACGTTCTTTTTGTCAATGTAGGCGGGCATACAGTCCACCGTGTCCCGCAGGTTAGCCAGGCCCCGGCGCTTGGCCTCCTGTACCCAGGCGTCATCATAGCCGTTGCCGTTGAAGATGATGCGCTGGTGGGCGGTGAAGGTGTCGTGCAGCAGCTTCTGGAGGGCGGACTGGAAGTCATCTGCCTTTTCCAGAATATCGGCGAACTGGCGCAGCTCCTCGGTCATAATGGTGTTCAGCACCACATTAGGGCTGGCGATGGACTGAGAGGAGCCCAGCATACGGAACTCGAATTTGTTGCCGGTGAAGGCAAGGGGAGAGGTGCGGTTACGGTCAGTGGTGTCCTGGGGGATCTCCGGAAGGGTGTCTACGCCGATGGTAAGCTTTTTCTTGGTGATGTCCACATACTCAGTGCCCTGAATGATGGCATCAAGAATAGCCGTTAATTCATCGCCCAGAAAGATGGAGATGATGGCGGGAGGGGCCTCGTTGCCGCCCAGACGGTGGTCGTTGCCGGGATAGGACACGCAGCAGCGCAGCATTTCCTGGTACTCGTCAACGCCCTTGATAAAAGCGGCTAGAAACAGCAGAAACTGGGCGTTCTGGCTGGGGGTGCTGCCGGGCTTCAGCAGGTTCTCGCCGGTGTCGGTGGCCAGGGACCAGTTGTCGTGCTTGCCGCTGCCGTTGACGCCCGCAAAGGGCTTTTCATGGAGCAGGCACACCAAACCGTGGCGGGCGGCTACCTTTTTCAGCAGTTCCATGGTCAGCTGGTTTTTGTCACAGGCGCTGTTGGCATCGGAGTAGATGGGCGCGATCTCGTGCTGGGCAGGCGCAACCTCGTTGTGCTCCGTCTTGGCCAGCACGCCCAGCTTCCACAGCTCCTGATCCAGCTCCCGCATGAACGCGGCTACCCGGGGTTTGATGGCGCCGTAATAGTGGTCGTCCAGCTCCTGCCCCTTGGAGGGACGGGCACCGAACAGCGTGCGGCCGCACAGCTTCAGATCCTCGCGCTGGCGGTATACCTTCTCGTCGATCAGGAAGTACTCCTGCTCAGGGCCTACCTGCGGCGTGACATGCTGCGCCTCGGTGTTACCGAACAGCCGCAGGATACGGATGCACTCCCTGTCCAGCACACGCATAGAGCGCAGCAGAGGCGTTTTTTTGTCCAGCGTCTGCCCACTGTACGAGCAGAAAATGGTAGGGATATACAGTGTCTCGTCCTTGACGAAGGCGTAAGATGTGGGGTCCCATGCAGTGTAGCCGCGGGCTTCGAATGTAGCGCGCAGACCGCCGGAGGGGAAAGATGAGGCGTCCGCCTCGCCCTTGCTCAGTTCTTTGGCGCTCAGTTCCATGACCACGCCGTCTTTGCCGTCGCGGGTAATGAAGCTGTCGTGTTTTTCGGCGGTAACGCCGGTCATAGGCTGGAACCAGTGGGTGTAATGGGTGGCACCCTTTTCGATGGCCCAGTCCTTCATGGCGTTGGCGATCTCGCCAGCGGTGGTACGATCCAGCGGCGTTCCCTGGGCCAGGCATTGCTGCCATTTCTGGTAGGCGGCGGCAGGGAGACGCTGCTGCATCTGCTGCTCACCAAACACCATTTTGCCAAACAGAGCGGGAACGTTCGTAGTCTTTTCACACATTGCGGGATCAATCCTTTCAAAATCAAGTACGCGGCGGTGCCGCGGGGAAAACAAACCGTATGGGAAACGGGGCTTACATAAACAGCTGCATAGCCAGCGGAGTGACATAGGCCTCCATCACAGCGGCCAGGGCCAGCAGTGGTACCACCAGCAATCCCACCACGCGAAGCAGGTCCAGAAGCAGGGGCTTCATCATACCTTTTTCGTTGCAGCGGATGTATCGATTGATATTTCTGCACAGGCAGAGTCCGGCGGCCAGACTGAGCAGCAGGGCGGGGACCTCAAAGATGCCGTGAGGCACAAGACCGGCCAACAGCAGAAGCCACTGGCCATCCATCAGTGCTGCGAGCATACCGATGATCGCAGCGTTGAGTCCAAGAGACAGTGCCGGCAGATACAGGAATGGTATAAAACCATAAAGCACGGTCATCACCATAGCCCGAAGGTTGTTGCCGAACAGGGCCAGCGCGCTGAAACTGCCATCGTCGCGGATAATACCGGCGTCTGCAATGCTCTCGTTGAAGGTACGTATAATGGTTACGGGAACATTGGGGACAAGCCTTCCGACAATGTAAGCCAGCACGGTCAGTGCCAAAAAAGCAAGGGCAGTTATGCCGACAAATCGGCCATATTCCCTGTGCCAGAAAGCGGCGATGGCACAAAGCTGCTTTTTCATGCCAGCTTCTCCAGGCCGGCGCGGAGACGGCGGAGCGTTTCATCACGGCCCAGGATGCGGCAGATCTCCACTGCACCGCCGGGGGTGACCAGCTTGCCGGCAGCAGCGATACGTACCGGCCACATGAGGGTGGCATTCTTGACACCCAATTGTTCAGCTAAGGCGATCAATCCGTCGTGGATGGCCTCGTCCGTCCACCGGGGCAGCGCCGCCAGCATGGGAATAGCCGCCTCCAGCATGGCCTTGCAGACCTCCGGGTTCGTCTTGGATTTCTTGTTGGTGAAGAATTCCACGTCGTACTCCGGGCACGCATCGAAGAAGTCCACCTTCTCCGGGATATCTGTAAGACGCTCGCAGCGCGCCTGCAGCAGCGCGGCGATGGCCGCCACGTCAAAGTCGCCCTTGACGCTCTGGCGGATGTAGGGCTCGGCTGCCTTGGCGAAGTCCTCCGGGGACATGGCACGCAGGTAGACGGCGTTGAAATGATCCAGCTTGGCCTTGTCGAAGATGGCGGGAGATTTGGAAATACCGGTCAGATCAAACGCCTTGACAAGCGCATCAAGAGAGAAGATCTCCTGCTCCGCCAGCTCACCCTTGGGACTCCAGCCCAGCAGAGCAACGTAGTTGAGAATGGCATCGGTCAGATAACCCTCTGCCTTCAGGTCCTCATAGCTGGGGTCGCCGTGGCGCTTGGACATCTTGTTCTGCGCATCCCGCATGACGGGGGAGCAGTGGACATAGGTGGGTACCTCCCAGCCGAAAGCGTGGTAAAGAAGGTCGTACTTGGGCGCGGAGGACAGATACTCGCTGCCGCGTACCACATGGGTGATGCCCATCAGGTGGTCGTCGATCACATTGGCAAAGTTGTAAGTGGGCAGACCGTCCCGTTTCAGCAGTACCTGGTCATCCAGGGTGCTGTTTTCCACGGTGATATCGCCGAACACGGCATCGTGAAATGTGGTGGTGCCCTCCTTGGGGATGCGCTGGCGGATGACGTAAGGCTCGCCCGCCTCCACGCGGCGCAGAGCGTCCTCCAGCAGCAGGTCGCGGCAAGGATCATCGGCGCGGTCGAAATCGCCGGTGTCCTCCTCGGAGGCACACTTCTCGCAGAAACAGTAATAGGCGCCGCCCTTTTCCGCCAGCAAGCGGGCGTATTTGCCGTAGGTATCCCGACGTTGGGACTGGATATAGGGAGCCACGGGACCGCCGATGTCGGGGCCCTCGTCATGGTTCAGATGGCACTCGGTCATGGTGCGGTAGATGACGTCGGTAGCTCCCTCCACCAGCCGCCCCTGGTCGGTATCCTCGATACGGAGGATAAACGTGCCGCCATGACTGCGGGCAATGAGCCAGGTATACAGGGCAGTACGCAGATTACCAATGTGCATATAACCGGTAGGGGAGGGCGCAAAGCGGGTGCGGACCTTGCCCGTGGGGATCTTGGCTTCCATCTCGGTAAAATAAGCGGCGTCAGACATAGGGGTGGACCTCCGTTACTTGATAAAAATACTATAATAGTATACTGGTTTTACGGGAAAAGTCAATGCTTACAGACGATTTCGCAGAATGTCCAAATGTTTGGAATGTTTCTTGCAATTTGTGGGGAGATTTGGTATAATGACTGCGAAGCGGCCATGATACATGGATCGCCATTTCGTTTTACCCGCCGCAAGGCACGACTATAACACAGAAAGGAACATCGTCACTATGATCTACACGACGGAAGTACAGCATATGTGTCCTGTCGCCAAGGGCGCTTATCACGGTCCGGCTCCCATTCCCGAGGAGGGCAAGTGGGTACAGGCCAAGCAGATCGGGGATATTTCCGGCTTTACCCACGGTATCGGCTGGTGTGCACCCCAGCAGGGTGCCTGCAAGCTGACGCTGAATGTGAAGAACGGCGTTATCGAGGAGGCGCTGGTGGAGACCATCGGCTGCTCTGGTATGACCCACTCCGCCGCCATGGCTTCCGAGATCCTGATCGGCAAGACTATTCTGGAGGCGCTGAACACCGACCTGGTGTGCGATGCCATCAACACCGCCATGCGCGAGCTGTTCCTGCAGATCGTCTATGGCCGCACTCAGTCCGCTTTCTCCGAGGACGGTCTTGCTGTGGGCGCGTCTCTGGAGGACTTGGGCAAGGGCCTGCGCTCTCAGGTGGGCACCATGTTCGGCACCCGCGAAAAGGGTCCCCGCTATCTGGAGATGGCCGAGGGCTATTGCAGCAAGCTGGCTTTGAACGACAAGGATGAGATCATCGGCTATGAGTTCATCAGTCTGGGCAAGATGATGGACGCCGTGAAGAAGGGCGTGGACGCCAACGAGGCCCTGAAGAACGCCACCGGCCACTACGGCCAGTGGGACAACGCGGCGAAGTATATCGACCCGCGCCAGGAATAAGAGAAGGAGGACGACAAAATGGCTCTGTTTGAAAGTTACGAAAGACGTATCGACAAGATCAACGGCGTCCTCGCGCAGTACGGTATCGGCTCCGTGGAGGAGTGCCGCGAGCTCTGCAAGGCGAAGGGCTTCGACCCCTATGAGATCGTCAAGGGCATTCAGCCCATCTGCTTTGAGAACGCCTGCTGGGCATACACCGTGGGTGCGGCCATCGCGCTGAAGTCCGGTGTCAAGACCGCTGCGGATGCCGCCCGCAAGATCGGCGAAGGTCTGCAGTCTTTCTGCATCGACGGTTCTGTGGCCGAGGACCGCAAGGTGGGTCTGGGCCACGGTAATCTGGGCGCCATGCTGCTGAGCGACGAGTCCAAGTGCTTCGCTTTCCTTGCTGGTCACGAGTCCTTTGCCGCTGCCGAGGGTGCAATCGGCATCGTGCGCAATGCCAACAAGGCCCGGAAAGAGCCCCTGCGGGTCATCCTGAACGGTTTGGGCAAGGACGCTGCGCAGATCATCAGCCGCATCAACGGCTTCACTTATGTGCAGACTCAGTTTGACTATTTCACCGGCAAGCTGAACATCGTCCGCGAGATTCGGTATTCCGAGACCGAGCGCGCCGATGTCCGCTGCTATGGCGCCGATGATGTCCGCGAGGGTGTGGCTATCATGCACCATGAGGGCGTGGACGTGTCCATCACCGGCAACTCCACCAACCCGACTCGCTTCCAGCACCCTGTGGCCGGCACTTACAAAAAGGAGTGCATCGAACAGGGGAAGAAGTACTTCTCCGTGGCCTCCGGCGGCGGCACCGGCCGTACGCTGCATCCGGACAATATGGCCGCCGGTCCCGCTTCCTACGGCATGACCGACACCATGGGCCGTATGCACAGCGACGCGCAGTTCGCCGGCTCCAGCTCCGTCCCCGCGCACGTGGAGATGATGGGCTTCCTGGGCATGGGCAACAATCCTATGGTCGGCGCGACCGTGGCCGTGGCTGTTGCGGTGGCCGAGGCTGTGAAGTAATTTCATTTTACACGCAAAACATCCCCCGACAGACTGTCGGGGGATGTTTTTATGTGCGTATATGCGTCAGCACTTGCCGAAAAAGCCGCACAGCAGCTTCAGCAGGGAAGCGCAGTCGAAATTGCAGAACATAGTTGCTGTACCTCCTTGTGGTATTTGCCTTGCAAGACTGGGTAAATTGTAACCGTTTTGTAACCATTTTGCAAATGTAAATACTGGAAGTCACAATATCAGCAGCAATCCTATGGCGATGAGCAGCTCTTCATCCGCTTTTTGCCGGGAGAGGTAGAACAGCAGAAAAAGCAGCAGCAGGTCGCCGGCGTCTAAATCGCCGAGGTGCAGCTTTTCCAGCAGGTCGTTGAAGAAGCCGCGCTCCGGTGCACCGTGCTCCGGTGGCGGCGGAGGAGGACCTTTCGGTGGCGGATTGGGGCGCGGCGGCGCTTCGTCCACGGGAACGCGGGTATAGATGCCATCGTCGCCGCGAATATAGCGGTTATACAGGCAGACCTCCCCCTTCCGTCAAAAAGCGCTTGCCGATAGTGATAAGCCGCGCCAGCCTGGCGGCGCGCTCCACCTTATTCTGTTTGCCGTCCTTCAGAAACGGCCGCAGGGCGTAGAGCAATTGGGTGGTCTGGCTGGTGTCGCGGGTCAGCTCCTGCAGCAGGGGCAGGTATTTGGCGATGACCTGGGGATCAATGGCCGGCAGTGGCGCAGGTGGTGGGACCGCCTGAGGAGGTGACGGAGGAGATGGCGGTGTGTTCTCGCCACCCATGGATCCGGAGAGCTGCTGCGCCAACTGCATGATCTGCGCCATGCTGCCGGGGTCGGACAGCAGCGCGTTGAGTTTTTCATTGACGTCGTCCACGCTGTGTCCTCCTTTCCGTTACTGTTGAAGCTTGTTTTCCAGCCGCTGTACCAGCTCCGCGCCCTGCGGACTGGACAGCACACGGGAGAGCATGGCGCTCAAAGCTGCCGTGTCACCGGAGGCAGCCTGGCGCGCTGCTTGACCCAGTGCGGCGCTGTTGCCGCCGGAGAGCATATTCAGCAGTGCTTGGCCGTCCTGTGACTGCATGACAGACTTCAATGCACGGGGGTCGCTTTTCAGCTTGTTGACAATATCCTGTTCATTCATGGAATGACCTCCTTATAGGGTTCGTTACAGGTATATCCTATGTATGCGGGACGAAAAAAGTGCCTGTCAGCCTTGGCTGGCAGGCACAACGTTTTCATTTTACAGGGCGATACAGGAGCGGAGATAGACGTGCCCCGCGTCCTGCTCCGTCTGCCCAAGGACGAAGCCGATACCTGCCTTCGCCTTAGATCGTATCGCGGAGCGCCTGATACATTTTTGGCGTACCAACTTGGGGTATCGAGCAATGCCTGATGACAGCTGGACAAGGGCGGCTGTTTATGCAGGATGCTTTGCATAAACAGTTGGAAATACAGTTGTAAATCAGGTACAAATGTGATACAATAATGTGCCAATTAAGATTAGGAGTATAGGCGTTTATGCCTACCTGTATAATACCCGTATGATACCTGTGTGATAAAGGACGGAGACAGATTTGATTTTAGAGACGATCAACAGCCCGGCAGACGTGAAATGTCTGTCCGAGGAGCAGACGGCCACGCTGTGCCGGGAGCTGCGGAGCTTTCTGGTGGAGCAGGTATCCCGCACCGGCGGGCACCTGGCATCCAACCTGGGCGTGGTAGAGCTGACAGTGGCGATCCACAGGGTGTTCGACACAGCCACGGACCGGCTGGTGCTGGATGTGGGACACCAATGCTACGTGCACAAGGCACTGACCGGCCGACGGGAGTTGTTCGATACGCTGCGGCAGTTCGGTGGACTGTCAGGCTTTCCCAAGCCCTATGAGAGTGTGCACGACGCCTTTATGGCGGGGCACGCGTCGGATTCGGTGTCGGTAGCGCTGGGCATGGCACGGGCGCGGACGCTGCTGGGGCAGGACTACCATGTGGTGGCCGTTATCGGCGACGGTGCGCTGGGCGGCGGGCTGAGCTTTGAGGGCCTCAACGATGCCGGCGGCAGCGGCGAACCGCTGGTGGTCATTCTGAACGATAACGGAATGTCCATCGACCGGAATGTAGGCGGGCTGTCCAAGCAGCTGTCGAAGATGCGGACAGACCCGGAGTATTACGAATTCAAGAAGCGTTACCGCAAGGCACTGGAGAAGCTGCCGGCGGGCCGAACACTGTATGAGTGGAGCCACGAGGTAAAAACAGCGCTGAAAAAGACGCTGCTGCCGCCGGTGAGCACCGTGTTCGAGGATATGGGCTTTGCGTACATGGGACCGGTGGACGGCCACGACGTACAGCGGCTGACGGCGGTATTGCAGGCAGCCAAAGAGGCCGGGCGCCCGGTGCTGGTACACGTCCACACCGTGAAGGGCAGCGGATACGACTATGCACTGCGGGAGCCGGAGAAATTCCACGGCGTAGGGCCCTTTGATCCGGCTACCGGAAAGGTACGGCAGGCAGGCAAAGAAACGTTCTCCCATGTGTTCGGCGAGACACTGCGGCAGCTGGCGCGGGAGGACAGGCGCGTGTGCGCCATTACCGCCGCCATGGCCGACGGCACAGGTCTGACAGACTTTGCACGGGAGTTCCCGCGGCGATTCTTTGACGTGGGTATCGCGGAGGGACACGGCGTGGCTATGGCCGGCGGTATGGCCAAGCAGGGGCTGATACCGGTGTTTGCCGTGTATGACAGCTTCTTGCAGCGGGGCTACGATATGATGGTGCAGGATATGGCGCTTGAGAAGCTCCATGTGGTGCTGGCGGTGGACCGCTGCGGCATCGTGGGCGCAGACGGCGAGACACACCACGGCTGCCTGGACTATCTGAGCCAGATACCGGGCATGACGGTGCTCTCGCCCGCCAGCTTTGCCGAGCTGCGGCAGATGCTGCGGCGGGCGGTGCTGGAGATGGACGGACCGGTGGCGGTGCGGTATCCCCGGGGTGGCGAGGACGGGTATGAAGGCGACTGCGGCGATGAATCAGTGACGGTGCTCCGTCAGGGGACAGACGCGGCTATCGTGACCTACGGTATCCTGACGCAGCAGGCGCTGCGGGCGGCGGAGCTGCTGGCGGGGGAGGGCGTTTCCGCCCGGGTGGTAAAGCTGAACCGGGTCACACCGCTGGAAAGCAGCGGTATTTGCCGGGCGCTGGACGGCGTAAAGCGCATAGTGGCCGCAGAGGATCAGCTCCGCGCCGGCGCGGTGGGCGAACGGCTGAGCGCGCTGCTGCTGGAGCAGGGCGCGGGCACGGAAAAGCTGGTACTGCGAAGCGTCGGCACGACGCTCCCGAGCCAGGGGTCCACGGTAGAACTGCGGCACGCCCTCGGTCTGGACGCAGAGGGAATCGCACAGGCGGTACGGGAGGTATTGGCATGAGCAAAAAAATACGGCTGGATGTGCTTGTGACAGAACGCGGGCTGTGCGAGAGCCGCCAGAAAGCCCAGGCCACCATTATGGCAGGTCTGGTATTCGTGGACGGACAGCGGTCGGACAAGCCCGGAACACCGGTGGCGGAGGACGCCCATGTGGAGGTACGGGGCCACGCCCTGCGGTATGTGAGCCGGGGCGGACTGAAGCTGGAAAAGGCTATGCAGACCTTTCCCATCACGCTGGAGGGCAAGGTGTGCGCGGACATCGGCGCGTCCACCGGCGGGTTTACGGACTGTATGCTGCAAAACGGCGCGGCAAAGGTTTATGCTGTGGATGTGGGCTACGGACAGCTGGATTGGAAGCTGCGGAGCGATGCACGGGTGGTGTGTCTGGAACGGACCAACGCGCGGTATCTCTCTGCGGAGCAGATACCGGAGGCGTTGGATTTTGCGTCCATCGACGTGAGCTTTATCTCGCTGAAGCTGATTTTCCCTGCGTTATATGCGCTGCTGCGCGAGGGCGGCGAGGTGGCCTGCCTCATCAAGCCGCAGTTTGAAGCGGGACGGGAAAAGGTGGGGAAAAAGGGCGTCGTCCGTGACCCGGCAGTACACCTGGAAGTGCTGGAGAACTTCTTGCGTCATGCAAAGGAAAATAACTTTACAGTTCTTGGTATTACATATTCTCCTATCCGCGGGCCGGAGGGAAATATCGAGTACCTCGGCTATCTGAAAAAGGGCGGGGAAGCGGACTGCGTCCCTGATCTGCGGGCGTTGGTGGACGCCTCACATTCTGCGTTGAAGGAAGGTCATGGGGAGATATGAAACGTGTGATCCTTTGCCCAAATCCCTATCGGGACAGCGAGCTGACCGTGGCCAAGCGGTCCAGGGAGCTGCTGGAGGGGCTCGGTTTTGAAACGGTGGTATGTCTGCCCTTCAGTCGGGAGGGGTATGACGATCAGCTGGGTGTGCCCATCCGGCAGTTACAGCAGGAGATAAAGCGGGCGGATATGCTGATCGCCTTCGGCGGCGACGGTACGATCCTGCATCTGGCCCGGACAGTGGCGCTGCACAATGTGCCGGTGCTGGGCATCAATCTGGGGAGCCTTGGCTTTATGTCCGAGCTGGAGCCCAACGAGCTGGAACGGCTGCGTGACCTGAAAAGCTGGGATTTTGCCGTGGAGTCCCGGATGATGCTGGATGTGACCGTGCTGCGGGATGGTAAGCCCGTATACAACAATATCGCGCTGAACGACGCGGTGATCTCAAAGGGCAGTGTGGCCCGGGTGGTGCGGCTGGATGTATCCACGGAGGAGGGCCGACTGACCAGGATCACCGGCGATGGGGCCATTGTGTCCACGCCCACCGGATCCACGGGGTACTCTATGGCGGCCGGCGGGCCCATCGTGGAGCCCACGGCTCACAATCTGCTGCTGACGCCCATCTGCCCCCACTCGACCCGGGCGGGCAGCTACGTGCTCTCGCCGGAGCACACGCTGCTGGTGGAAACGGCGGACGCCAATCGGAAGTTCGTATATCTGTCTGTGGACGGCGGGAAGGCGTTTTCGCTGAAAAACGGCGATGTGGTGCGGACACGGCAGTCCAAGTTCGTGACGAAGCTGGTGCGGCTGAGTAAAAAGAGCTTTTGTGAGATACTGGATTCAAAGATGGGGATGGAGGCGCTGAAGCATGAAAAATGACCGGCAGACAGCGGTATTGCAGATCATTGAGGAGACAGCTGTGGAGACACAGGAGCAGCTGATGCAGCTGTTGGCGGTACGGGGTTTTGCCTGCACGCAGGCCACTGTTTCCCGGGACATCAAGCAGCTGCACCTGATGAAGGCGCCGGATGGCATGGGCGGATATCGCTATGCCGTGTCGGCGCAGATGCCCAAGCTGAATTTTGAGGAGAAGCTGCAGACGATCTTTCGGGAGTGCGTGGTCTCAGCGGAAAACGCGCAGAACCTGGCGATCATCAAGACCATGAACGGCATGGCCAACGCCGCCGCCTTCGCGCTGGACAGCATGCAGGATACGGATATCGTGGGTACGCTGGCCGGCGACGACACGGTGCTGCTGGTATTCCACGACAGTGCCCACGCGGCGGATTTCTGCGAACAGGTGCGGCAAATGCTGCGCTGAGGAGGGAAGATCGGTATGCTGGAGCTGCTGCATATTGAGAATATCGCTATTATCGAGGTGGCGGATATCGAATTCGCACCGGGGTTCAATGCCCTGACCGGTGAGACCGGCGCGGGCAAGTCCATTGTTATCGACAGTTTGAGCGCTGTACTGGGGCAGCGGACCAGCCGGGAGCTGATCCGCACCGGGGCTGAAAAGGCGTTTGTCAGCGCGGCTTTTTCCGGTATGGCACCGGAGCTGACGGAGGAGTTGGGCATCCAGCTGGAGGCGGATGGGACGCTGCTGCTGCAGCGGGAGATCCAGACCGACGGCAAAAACGTATGCCGGGTCAACGGCCGTCCGGTAACAGTGGGACAGCTGCGGGCACTGGGTGCCCGACTGCTGAATATCCACGGGCAGCACGACGGGCAGCAGCTGCTGGACGAGGAGCAGCACATTGTGTATCTGGACAGCTTTGGCAGGGTGGAAAGCCTTGCAATTACATATGCTGAGAAGTATAAAAACTTTACAGATATACGGCGCCAGATCGGGGCGCTGCAGATGGATGAGGCGGAAAAGGCCCGGCGGGTAGACACCCTGCAATATCAGATCGAGGAGCTGAAGCGGGCGAAGCTGAAGCCCGGCGAGGAGGAGGAGCTGACGGCGCGGCGGGGGATGCTCCGGAACGCGGAGAAGTTCCTGGACGCGGTGGCCGGGGCGGACTATGCCCTGAACGGCGACGACAGCGGCGGCGGAGCGCTTAGCGCCCTGCGGCAGGCCCAGGACGCGCTGGGTGGCGTACGCCATTTGGATGACGCTTTCGGCCAGCTGTATGAACGGTTGGGGGAGGCGTATAGCGAGGTCTACGACATCGCGGCCACCGTGGAGGACAAGCGGGGCGAGCTGGATGTGTCGCCCGGTGAGCTGGACCGGGTGGAGAGCCGGATGGACCTGCTGTACCGGCTGAAAAAGAAGTACGGCGCGACCGTGGAGGATATGCTGGACTATCAGGCCCGGTGCGAGGCGGAGCTGGCGCAGATCGAGGATGCCGGCGACACGCTGGCGCGGCTGGAGCAGGCGCTGTCCAAGGCGGAGAAGGAGGCACGGCAGGCGGCGCAGGCGCTGTCCGATGCCCGAAAGGCAGCGGCGGAACAGCTGACGTCGCAGATACTCGCCGAGCTGCAGCAGCTGGACATGGGGAAGATACGCTTTGCGGTGGACTTTGCAGAAAAGCCTCTGGACAGCGACGGCATGGACACGGTACGGTTTTTGATGTCTGCCAACGTGGGCGAGGAGCTGCGTCCCATCCACAAGATCGCCTCCGGCGGCGAATTGGCCCGGATCATGCTGGCTATGAAGAACGTGCTCAGTGAGCAGGATCACGTGGGGACGATGGTGTTCGACGAGGTGGACACCGGTGTTTCCGGTCGGGCGGCCCAGAAGGTGGCGGAGAAGATGGCGCGTATCAGCCGCAGAAAGCAGGTGCTGTGCGTGACCCATCTGCCGCAGCTGGCGGCTATGGCGGACACGCATTTCTCCGTGGAGAAGGGCGAGAGAGGCGGCCGTACCTATACAGAGGTGCGGCGGCTGGACAGAGAGCAGCGGCGGCGGGAGTTGGCGCGGCTCACCGGCGGCAGCCATGTGTCCCAGACCATGCTGGACGGGGCAGAGGAGCTGCTGGTACAGGCGGAGAAATTCAGGGCGGAGCTGTAGCTGTTTTTCGCAACATGAAAATAGTGGTTGACAAACGAAAAAAATCTGCTACAATAACCTCAACTTGATACCGCAACAGCGATGAAGGGAATAAGTAGCGTATTTCAGACCTGCAAAGAGAGCCTCCGGCCGGTGTAAGGAGGAGAGGAAGAAATGGGTGAATACATCCCGGAGCAGCCTCCCGAACGTTCGCGTGAGCCAGTAGGGATGTGTCGGGTCCGCCCGTTATAGCGGTAGGGTGTGTCTGCACCCAACGAGGTCGTGTCTGCGAGGGCATGGCGAATATGAGGTGGTACCGCGAGCGTCTGCATCGCCCTCTGTCAGTTGACAGGGGGCGTTTTTTATTCCCTGTCACAAGAAAACAAATGAACATACAGAAAGGAAATTGAAGCTATGGGTATTTATGAGGAACTGGTGGCCCGCGGTTTGATCGCACAGGTCACAAATGAAGAAGAGATCCGCGAGATGGTCAACAACGGCAAGGCCACGTTCTACATCGGCTTTGACTGTACGGCGGACAGCCTGCACGTGGGCCACTTTATGGCGCTGTGCCTGATGAAGCGTTTGCAGATGGCGGGCAACAAGCCCATCGCCCTGATCGGCGACGGCACGACCCTGATCGGCGACCCCTCCGGCCGCACCGATATGCGTCAGATGCTGACCGAGGATGCCATCAAGCACAACGCGGAGTGCTTCAAGCGCCAGATGGAGAAGTTCATCGACTTCTCCGACGGCAAGGCGCTGATGCTGTATAACTCCGAGTGGCTGAAGCCGCTGAACTACATTGAAATGCTGCGCGAGGTGGGCGCCTGCTTCTCCGTGAACAACATGCTGCGCGCCGAGTGCTACAAGCAGCGCATGGAGAAGGGCCTGAGCTTCCTGGAGTTCAACTACATGATCATGCAGAGCTATGACTTCTACTACATGTTCCAGCACTATGGCTGTAACATGCAGTTCGGCGGCAACGACCAGTGGAGCAACATGCTGGGAGGTACCGAGCTGATCCGCAAGAAGCTGGGCAAGGACGCCCATGCCATGACCATCACCCTGCTGCTGAACTCCGAGGGTAAGAAAATGGGCAAGACCGCCAGCGGCGCTGTGTGGCTGGACCCCAACAAGACCAGCCCCTTCGAGTTCTTCCAGTACTGGCGCAACGTGGATGACGCCGACGTGCTGAAGTGCATCCGTATGTTGACCTTCCTGCCGCTGGAGGAGATCGACAAGATGTCCACCTGGGAGGGCTCTCAACTGAACGAGGCCAAGGAGATACTGGCCTACGAGCTGACCAAGCTGGTCCACGGCCAGGAGGAGGCCGACAAGGCCAAGGCCGCGTCCAAGGCGCTGTTTGCTGGCAGCGGCGACACGGAGCATATGCCCACTACCGAGCTGACCAACGATGATTTCGGCGGCGGCAGCATCGACGTGCTGACCCTGCTGGTGAAGTGCGGTTTGGCCGCTTCCAAGGGCGAGGCGCGCCGGCTGGTGCAGCAGGGCGGCGTCTCCGTCAACGATGAGAAGGTGGCGGCCATTGAGACGACCTTCGGCTGCGAGCAGTTCACCGGCGACGGCATGGTCATCAAAAAGGGCAAAAAGGTGTTCCACAAGGCTGTTTTGGTGTAAGCTGTGCGCTGCATCTGTAATTATTGCCATCGTTTTTTGGAAAAGCCGCGGTATGACCGCGGCTTTTCCCTATGCAAAGGAACTTTTCCCGGGAAAAACGTTGCATAAAGGCGGGAAATATACTATAATATCCCGCGGTGTGCAAATTTTGAATGAATGAGTGATACACGATGAAAACACACGATTTTTACTTTGACCTGCCGCAGGAGCTGATCGCGCAGACACCGTTGGAACGGCGGGACGGCTCACGGCTGTTGGTGCTGGACAAGAAAACAGGGGCGGTAGAGCACCGGCATTTCTATGACTTGCCGGAGTATCTGCGTCCGGGCGACTGCCTGATCCTGAACAACTCCCGGGTACTGCCGGCGCGTCTGCTGGGGCACCGATTGCCCGGCGGCGGAGCCTGCGAAATTTTGCTGCTTATCGACCGGGGCGACAATGTGTGGGAGTGCCTTGTCCGTCCGGGGAAGAAGCTGCGGAAGGGCGCGCGGGTGTCCTTCGGCGACGGAGAGCTGACGGCGGAGGTGGTGGACGAGCTGCCCGACGGCAACCGGCTGGTGCGGTTCGAATATGAGGGCATCTTTCTGGAGGTGCTGGAGCGACTGGGCAAGATGCCCCTGCCGCCGTATATCAAGGAAGAGCTGCAGGATCAGGAACGCTATCAGACGGTGTACTCCAAGGTCAACGGCTCGGCGGCGGCACCCACAGCGGGGCTACATTTCACGCCGGAGCTGCTGGAAAAAGTACAGGCAATGGGTGTAAAGGTAGGATACGTTACACTCCATGTGGGACTTGGGACCTTCCGCCCGGTGAAAGAGGACGAGATCACCGACCACACCATGCACAGTGAATACTGTGTGATCCCCCAGGAGACGGCCGATCTTATCAACGAGACGAAGAAAAACGGCGGGCGGGTCATCTGCGTGGGTACCACCAGCTGCCGTACGATAGAATCTCAGGCAGCGGAGGATGGAACCATGCGTGCCAGCGCCGGATGGACAGATATTTTTATCTATCCGGGGTACAAGTTCAAGGTGCTGGACGCACTGGTGACAAACTTTCATCTGCCGGAGTCCACACTCATCATGCTGGTATCGGCATTGGCGGGACGAGAGCACGTGCTGGCGGCCTATCAGCAGGCGGTGGAGGAACGGTACCGCTTCTTCTCGTTTGGCGATGCGATGTTTATTCAGTGAAAGCAGGAGAGAGAAATGTTCAAGGTCATCAAAAAAGAGGGAAAAGCCCGGCGAGGTGTGTTTACCTGTGCCCATGGCGGCGAAGTGCAGACACCGGTGTTTATGAACGTAGGTACCCAGGCCGCCATCAAGGGCGGCGTCAGCGCTATCGACCTGAAGGAACGGCTGGGGACGCAGATCGAACTATCCAACACATACCACCTGCATCTGCGCCCCGGCGACGATGTGGTGCGGCAAATGGGAGGACTTCATAAGTTCATGCGCTGGGATGGCCCCATCCTCACCGACAGCGGCGGCTTTCAGGTGTTCTCTCTGGCAGGGCTGCGGAAGATCAGTGAGGAGGGTGTGACGTTTGCCAGCCACCTGGACGGACACCGCATCTTCATGGGGCCGGAAGAGAGTATGCGTATCCAGAGCAATCTGGGCAGCGACATCGCCATGGCCTTTGACGAATGCGTGGAAAACCCCGCGCCCTATGACTACGCCAAGGCCTCCTGCGAACGGACGCTGCGGTGGCTGGAACGCTGCAAGAAGGAGCACGACCGGCTGAACGCATTGCCGGACACGGTAAACCCCGGACAGATGCTTTTCGGCATCAACCAGGGTGCCACCTACGCCGATCTGCGGATATGGCATATGCAGCAGATCGCCAAGATCGACTGCGACGGCTATGCTATCGGCGGACTGGCGGTGGGAGAGCCTACGGAGGTGATGTATGAGATCATCGACGCGGTGGAGCCGTATATGCCGGCGGATAAGCCGCGGTATCTCATGGGCGTGGGCACGCCCAGCAACATCATAGAGGGCGTGGCCCGGGGCGTGGACTTCTTTGACTGTGTGATGCCGGCGCGCAACGCGCGGCACGGAAAGCTGTTTACCTGGAAGGGCACGCTGAACATCAAAAATGCCAAGTACAAGCTGGACGAACAGCCCATCGATCCGGAATGTGACTGCCCGGTGTGCCGGCAGTTCAGCAGGGCATATCTCCGGCACCTGTTTACAGCGGAGGAGATGCTGGGAATGCGCCTGGCGGTGATGCACAACCTGTATTTTTACAACAAGCTGACGGAGCGTATCCGTGACAGCCTGGACAACGGATGCTTTGACGCATTCCGGGAGGAATACAGTAAAAAACTGGCGGAGAAGATATAAACCTCTTGCCAAAAGCAAAAGAACTATGTATAATAGTATCACTTTGTTGTTAAAGGAGTAATGTTCCATGATTCAGATCGCTTACGCTGATGCTGCCGCTGCCACCACCACCGGCGGCATGGGTTCCACCATTCTGATGATCGTCCTGATGATCGCCATCTTCTACTTCCTGATGATCCGCCCCGAGAACAAGCGGAAAAAGCAGGCCGAGGAGATGCGGAGTTCTCTGAAGAAGGGCGATTGGCTGACCACCATCGGCGGCGTGTACGGCCGCGTCGTGGCTATCACCGACCGTACTGTGGTCATCGAGACCAGCGAGGACCGCGTTCGCGTGGAGTTCCTGAAGTCCGCTATCGGCCAGGTAGGGACCCTGGACGAGCAGGCTGCCGCCCAGCAGCGTCCGGCGAAGAAGGCTAAGAAGGAAGAGGCCGCGGAGGAAACTCCCGCTGTGGAGGAGAAGACCTCTGATGAGGTCACCGAGGCTCCCGCTGAGGCTGACAAAACCGACACCGAGTAATACAGACCGAGAGGAGCGCTGCCCGGAGGGCGGCGCTCTTTTTGCGCTGACAGCGATCAGTACCGGTGTATCATGTGATGCAGACCTTCCGCATAAGCTGAAGAAAAGCTGATGCGGGAGGTATTCTTATGTCTTGGAAGCAACTGGCCGGCAAGGGAACGTGGCTGGGCACCGCCACAGCGGCAGTCGTGCTGCTGGCAGCACTGGGCGTATCGTCACTGCTCCTGCTGCGGGGCATCGTGCCGGAGCGCGCGATGGGTCCGCTGGTATGGGGCAGCAGCGTTCTGGCGTGCTTCTGCGGCGGACGTATGGCCATACGGCAGGGCGGCGATGGTCCGCTGCCTCGGGCGCTGGCAATATCCGCCTGTGTATATGGTGCAATGTGGATCGCAGCGCTGACGGGAAACGAGGCGATACATTTTGCCGGCAGCGGCATCGCCCAGACCTGCGCCGTGTGGAGCGGCGGCCTTTTGGCGGGACTGATCGGAACAAAGCAGAAGCGGCGGAGGCCCCACAGCGGCCGCCGGAAGGGCGGTGACCGTCGAAAACGGGCGGTAACATAAAGCGGCGCATGGTTAAAATAACGAAAACGTGTTTTTGCGGCATTTTTTATCCGACGGTGCGGCGGGCGGCAGGGGAGTCGTTCGCCGCATCACGCTTTTCAAGATATGGTGCAGGTATTTTCGGCATTTCCCCGGATATTGGGATTTCGGCATTTTTATAAACCGCGTCAGCACCCCGGTATACTTTGTTTACATAATTAAGTTGACATAACGTTTTGACATAATTTACAAAAAATATGTTTTTGCGGAAAACCTCTTGCGGTTTTGTGAATTATGCCATATATTTATTATTACGTTTTGGCACGTCTATCGAGAGGGCTTGGCTCATACACTGTGGACGAGGTGAGCCCTATGAAGCTGCGTCGTCGCCGTATGCCTGTTCTCCAGCCGCCGAAGGCGCGGCTGTACATACTGTGCCTGTTTCTTGCCGCCGGAGTTCTGGCGGGCTTTTTAGCGGGTCGGACTGTGGCGTCGGAGGATCTGCTGTCGTTGAGCCGCTATGTGACAGGCTATGCGAGGCTGAACGCAGAAGAACCGCGCAGCGCGGGGCTGTGGCAGGTCCTATGGACTTATCTGCGCTATCCGGCCGCGGCGCTTCTGCTGGGCTGTACAGCCTGGGGTGTGATGCTGATCCCGCTGACGTGCGCGGCCCAGGGCTTCTTCCTGTCGTTCGCGGTGCAGTGCTTTGCCGCTGCACTGGGAAAGCAGGGCGTGGTATTGGCGCTGGCGGCGCTGGGACTGCGGTGTCTGTTCACCATACCATGTCTGCTGACGATAGCGGCGGACAGCTTTGCGTGTGCGTGGCGCCGGGCAGAACGTCAAAAGCCGGAGGTGAGAGACCGGCGGAGCGTGATCATCTGTGTGTTTGTATTGCTGACCGGGACAGTGGCGGAGTGCGCCCTGGTGCCGCGGCTTTTTGCATGGCTGATGCCAGGCTTGACTTGAAAGAGAGAGGAGTGAGGGACACATGACAGACTTTATCGCGGCATACCGCGACTATCTGACTGAGGAGAAGCACGCCTCCGCCAATACCCTCAGCTCCTATATACGTGACCTGACCCAGTTTCACAGCTGGCTGCTTTCTGTGGGCGTAACGGATATGCGGAAGGCGAAGAAAGAGACGATCAATGAGTATCTGCTGCATATGACCCACAGCGGCAAAAGCCCCGCCACAGTCACGCGGTCCACAGCATCGATCAAGTCATTTTATGCCTATATGATGCAGTGCGGCGCTGTGAAGAGCAACCCGGCCAAGAGCGTAGTGGCCATGAAGGTGGAGAGGAAGTATCCGGAGATCCTCTCCAACCGGGAGGTAGAGCTGTTTTTGGAGCAGCCCAAATGCGTGGACGAAAAGGGATTCCGCGATCACGCTATGCTGGAGCTGCTGTATGCCACCGGAATTCGAGTCAGTGAGCTGATCGGTCTGGATGTCAGCGATGTCAATTTGTCCGCCGGCTTTATCCGCTGCCGCAGCAAGGGAAAGGAGCGCATCGTGCCGCTGTACACCGCTGCGGTGAAGGCTCTGGAGGACTATGTGCGGGATATTCGTCCCCGGCTCATCGCCGATGAGGAAGAGCATGCGCTGTTTGTGAATATGAGCGGCGAACGCATGAGTCGCCAGGGCTTTTGGAAGATCATCAAGTACTATCAGGAAAAAGCGGGCATCGAGAAGGATATCACCCCCCACACCCTGCGCCATTCCTTTGCCGTACACCTGCTGGAAAACGGCGCCGATCTGAGGTCCATTCAGGAGATGCTGGGTCACGCGGATATCAGCTCCACGCAGATATATACACACGTTATCAAAAAGCAGCTGAAGGATGTATATAATAAGGCCCATCCCCGTGCATAACAGCCTATCAAACCGCCCGGTTTTCCGGGCGGTTTTTGTTGCTATTTTTATTCCAGTTTGCTATAATAGAACAAATGTTGGGAGGTGGGCGCAGCTATGCGGATACTGGGCATTGACCCCGGCATCGCCATTGTGGGCTTCGGGCTGATCGAATCGAACCGGGGCAGTGTGCGAATGCTGCAATACGGCGCTGTGACTACCGAGGCGGGATTGCCGCTGGCGACACGTCTGGTGCAGATCGAAAACGACATGACCGCGCTGATCGCCCAGCTGAAGCCTGATGAGATCGCCGTTGAGGAGTTGTTTTTCAGCAAAAACATCACCACAGGTATCGCCGTGGCCCACGGACGGGGTGTGATTCTGTGTACGGCGGAGCGACTGGGCGTACCCATATTCGAATATACCCCCATGCAGGTGAAGCAGGCGGTGGCCGGCTACGGCCTGGCGGACAAGAAGCAGGTGATGGACATGACAAAGCGGCTTTTGAAGCTGAAGGCAGTGCCGAAGCCGGACGACGCGGCAGACGCGCTGGCCATCGCCATATGCCATGCCCGCAGCGCTACCAGCCTGCTGCGGCGTAAGGACCCCGACGTGAAGGAGACTGTCTGATATGTATTATTATGTGAACGGCACCGTGGCGGAGATCGATGCGGGGCTGGCGGTCATCGACTGCAGCGGCGTGGGCTACGCCTGTGCCACGACGAACTATACGCTCTCCCAGCTGAAAAAGGGCGCACCGGCCAAGTTGTACACCTATCTGAATGTACGCGAGGACGCCATGGAGCTGTTCGGCTTCGCCGATCAGAGTGAGCTGCGGAGCTTCAAGCTGCTGATCGGCGTATCCGGCGTAGGCCCCAGGGCGGCGTTGTCTATCCTGTCCGCCGTAACACCGCAGCAGCTGGCGCTGGCGGTGGTGACAGAGGATGAAAAAGCACTGACTGCTGCCAACGGCATCGGCAAAAAGATCGCTCAGCGGGTGATACTGGAACTGAAGGACAAGCTGGCACGGGAGGAAGCGCTGGGCGGCACATCCGTTAAGGGCGATGTGCCCGCGATGGCTGCGGTGCCCCACAGCAAGAAAAGTGAGGCGCAGTCAGCATTGGCGGTGCTGGGCTACGGCAGCGCGGAGATCGCCGCGGCGCTGAAGGATATCGACATGGAAGCGCTGACGCTGGAGGACATCATCCGGCAGGCGCTGAAGCGCATGATGAAGTAGAGGAGGGGCGCACATGAGCATTGATTTCGGGGCGGACCTGTACGAGGAGCCTATCGTCGCCAAAACGTTTCTCAGTGAGGATGCCAACGAAGGTTCTCTACGGCCCCACACACTGGCGGAATACATTGGGCAGGAGAAGGCCAAGCAAAACCTGTCGATCTTCATTGAGGCGGCGCGGCGGCGGACAGAGTCTCTGGACCATGTGCTGCTGCATGGCCCTCCGGGACTGGGTAAGACCACACTGGCGGGCATCATCGCCCAGGAGATGGGCGTGAATATCCGCATCACCTCCGGACCGGCTATCGAGAAGCCCGGGGACCTGGCGGCGCTGCTGACGAACCTGAGTGAGAACGATATCCTGTTCGTGGATGAGATACACCGGCTGAACCGGGCGGTGGAGGAGATCCTGTACCCGGCCATGGAGGACTACGCCATCGATATCATCATCGGCAAGGGACCTTCTGCCAACTCTATCCGGCTGGATCTGCCGAAATTCACCCTGATCGGCGCCACAACACGGGCAGGGTCGCTGTCTGCACCGCTACGGGACCGCTTTGGCGTGACGCTGCGGCTGGAGCTCTACACGCCTGAGGAGCTGGCAAAAATCGTGACGCGCAGCGCCGGCATCCTGAACGTGTCCATTGAACCGGAGGGCGCTATGGAGATCGCGCGGCGGTCCCGGGGCACGCCCCGTATCGCCAACCGGATGCTGCGGCGGGTACGGGACTTCGCCCAGGTGATGGCCGACGGCGTTATCACCAAGTCCGTAGCGGACAAGGCGCTGCTGGCGCTGGAGGTAGACTATCTGGGTCTGGACAACGTAGATCGACGGATGCTGCAGGCCATTATTGAAAACTATGGCGGCGGCCCGGTAGGTCTGGACACGCTGGCGGCCACCATCGGCGAGGAGTCGGTGACGCTGGAGGATGTGTATGAGCCATACCTGATGCAGATCGGCTTTTTGACCCGAACGCCCCGAGGGCGCTGCGTCACGCAGAAAGCCTATGCACATCTGCACATTGCGTTTACGGGCCAGCAGCAGCTGGAATTGTAGTGCGCAGAGACGGTTCGGTGGAATTTTTCGGTTGTTCTCCGTAAGAAAGCCGTCAAATTTGAGTTATTTTTGACAAAGTTACACGATTGACTTGACAAATTATTTTGTAAAAAGGTATAATAGCGTATGGTGAATGATACAAGGGCTGAATATGACCATCTGCAGACGCTGAGCGACGAGGCGCTGTGCGCTCTGGTAAAGCAGGGCAGCCGCGACGCCGAGGAGATCCTAGTAGGGCGTTACCACCGTTTGGTGCGCTCCTGCGCCCGTCCGTACTTTCTGGCGGGAGGGGATAGCGAGGACCTTTTGCAGGAGGGAATGTTCGGGCTTATCAAGGCAATACGGGAGTACGAGCCAGGACACGAGGCCTCTCTGTGCACTTTTGCCGAGACGTGTATCCGGCGTCGTTTGTACTCTGTGTTGCGTGCAGCAGCCTCCGGAAAGCATTCACCTCTGAACCAAGCCGTTCCTTTGGATACCTCTTTCTTTGACGCGAATCTCTCCTTTGCCCACGTCGATCCCGAGGGTTGGGTCATCGACTGCGAAAAAACTGCCGCTCTGCTGGAAAACGCGCGCAAGCTGCTGTCCGAATTCGAGGTAAAGATTTTAGGGTATTATCTGGACGGTCTCACCTGCCGTGAGATCGCAGAAACTGTGGGCCGGTCCCCGAAATCGGTGGACAACGCCGTGCAGCGTTTGCGCCGCAAAATAGCGCGGCAGCTTCTATCCGGCGATATCAGCAAAGGCTGAGCGCAATATATTTTTTCTCAAAGAGAGGGTAAAATCATGTACGAAGACAAGACCTTAGTGTGCAAAGAGTGCGGCAAAGAGTTCGTTTTCACCGCCGGTGAGCAGGAGTTCTACGCTGAGCGCGGCTTCCAGAACGAACCCCAGCGCTGCAAGGCCTGCCGTGACGCGCGCAAGAACGCTGCCCGTGGTCCCCGCGAGTATTTCACCGCTGTCTGCGCTGCCTGCGGCGGCGAGGCCAAGGTGCCCTTCGAGCCCAAGAGCGATCGTCCTGTGTACTGCAGCGACTGCTTCGCCAAGATGCGTGAGAACGGCTGATCTGCTGACTGCACACTGTTAAGTAGATAGAATAACCGCCTTCCGGTACGCCGGAGGGCGGTTTTTATAGCGCAGGATGAGAAAAATCCTGTTGAAAGTTCCGGCATTTTGGGGTATACTATCAGCACAATATTGTATTTGGAGGTTTTCCAACATGATCGAGATCACGAAAGACACCATTATCGGTGATATTCTGGACGTTGCGCCCCAGACCGCGCCCATCTTCCTGTCCATCGGCATGCACTGCCTGGGCTGCCCGTCCTCCCGCGGCGAGACGGTGGAGGAGGCCTGCGCTGTTCACGGCATCGATGTGGATAAGCTGCTGGAGCTGGTGAACGAGGAAGCCAACAAGCCCATCGCCGAGTAAACAAAAAAACAAAGCCACGCATACGCAAGCGTATGCGTGGCCATTTGTGTAGGGAAATATGGAGAGACGACTGCAATTACAACCGCGGCTCCAGCTGCTGGCGGACATGACACCGGCGGGCTGCCGTCTGGCGGATATCGGCACGGACCACGGGTATCTGCCGGTGTGGCTGCTGCAAAGAGAGCGTATCCAAAGCGCCATTGCTGCGGACATCGGCGCAGAGCCTCTGGCGCACGCGCGGCGGACTGCGGAGGAATATGGCGTGGAGGGTATCAGCTTCCGCCTGTGTGACGGGCTGGCCAATATCTCTCCGGAGGAAACGGATACAGTGATCATCGCCGGCATGGGCGGAGAGACCATCATCGCCATCCTGGAAAGTGCGCCATGGACGAAGGACGGCGCGCATACGCTGCTGCTTCAACCCATGACAAAGGCCGCAGAGCTGCGCCGATGGCTATCCGTAAATGGGTACACCTTTACAGATGAGCGACTGGTGTGGGACAAGAATTATCTGTATCCGGTGCTGCGCGTGAACGGCGGCATTTGTCCGGCGCTGACTGAATTACAGACGCTGACCGGTGTTCTGCTGGACGGCGACCCGCTGTATGCGGACTATCTCACCCAGCACATCGAAAAGCTGCTTCATATCGCGGAAGGTCTGCGCCGCAGCGGCAGAGAGGACGCTCTGCACCGAGCAGAGGCCGCGGAAGCATTGGCACAGCAGATAGAAGAAAAGAGGAAAACCCTATGACAACGGTACGGGATATCGAACAGTATCTGTACGCCTGGGCACCGCGGGAATTGGCGGAGAGCTGGGACAATGTGGGTCTGCTGGTGGGTGACCCGGAAGCGGAGGTGCACCGCGTTCTGGTCGCGCTGGACGTAACGCCGCAGGTGGTGGCCGAGGCCATCGAAAAAGACTGCCAGCTGATCGCGGCACACCATCCGGTGATGAACTGTGCGTGGCACCAGGTGCAGGCAGTCCGCACCGATGACCGGCAGGGAAGGGTACTGACAGAGCTGATACGCCACGGCATCGCCGCCATCTGTATGCACACCAATCTGGACGCGGCGGCCGGTGGCGTCAATGAGGTTTTGGCGCAGAAGCTGGGCCTTTCCGACCTGAAAATGCTGACGGAGGAAAAAATAGGGCGGATCGGCACGTTAAAATGTGAAATACCCCTTGTGGAGTTCACCCATTCTGTGATAGAATTGTTAGGATGTAACGGACTGCGCTATGTGGACGCAGGGCGGCCAGTACACCGGGTGGCGGTGGGCGGCGGCGCCTGCGGCTGCTATATTCCGCAGGCTATCGCCGCAGGCTGCGACACCTTTGTGACCTCCGACCTGAAATATAACGACTTTTTGGACACGGAGGGGCTAAATTTGATCGATGCGGGTCATTTTCCCACGGAGAACGTGGTGTGTCCCGCACTGCGAGACCGGTTGGCAGAGGCATTCCCCGCAGTCGACGTCTTATGTTCGACCTCGCACAGCCGCGAGATCATCCAATACTGCATAAAGGAGAAGTAAACCATGTCAGGACATTCCAAGTGGCACAATATTCAGAAGACCAAGGGGGCGGCCGACGCCAAGCGCAGCGCCGCATTCACCAAGATCGCCAAGGAGATCATCGTGGCCGTCAAGCAGGGCGGCAGCGGCGACC
>ERZ825384.629-NODE-629-length-46256-cov-9.930911_pt1 | contig 46256 bp, 29 predicted proteins | sample MGYA00519931_ERZ825384 | MGnify/ENA primary metagenome ERZ825384 (study PRJEB31778, sample SAMEA3449200) | human gut metagenome | biome: human gut; feature: human-associated habitat; material: faeces | place: United Kingdom | collected 2010/2012 ...
TTGAAAAGTGTTAAAAGACAGGGGGAAAGCGGACACGATGTCCGCGTCAGCCGATCCGCGCCATGGATGGCGCGTGTAGGCGACCCCGTCATGATGAGAACCACTGTATCACTTTTCATTAGAAAATTCACACCCGGAGACGCGACATCAAGGCGTGATGTTCCGTTCGCCGCGGGCGTTCGTGGAGTTTACGACAACCCTACGTTACGAGCATTCCAAGCGCCGATAGCAACGCACCGATGATAATGCAGAAATCCGAGCAGTTGAAGACGATCTTGCGAAATTTCTGCCATTTCACCGGGAAGCTTACGTAGTCCACCACATAACCTCTGCGGAGGCGGTCATAGGTATTGCTGAATGCACCGCCAAGCAACAGCGCCAGACCCAGTCGCAGCAAATTGTTGCCTCGATGTCCCAGACTCACAATAAAGACAACGGTCAATATCAGCGTAAACGCCAGTGAAATAACGGCCACCAGACGCCTTCTCTTCTGTCCGGCATTGAGCATCATGCCTTTGTTATGATGCTTGCGGATCAGAAGTTTTCCCTTCCAGATTACTCGTTCGTCCCGCTCATCCACATGCGACTCTATATAATTTTTCAGGAAAAAATCTCCCCAGAAAATTCCTGCCAGTATCACAAGGCATACCACTGTCATATAATATTCCGCTCCTTTTTCACGCCGTCCGTATTCCCCCTTGAAATCCGCTTATTCGCGCTCTGCTTTCCGATTCTTTATCTTCAGAAACGCCAGAAGTGCCCCATACAATACTCCGGCCACAGGCCATACAACCCAGGTAATGTCCCAACGCATCGTCGGCAGGCTGATAGCCAGATAAAGTGCTGTCCAGACACACCAGTAAATTGCTGTCACATGCTCATACTTCCGGTTGACTGCCTTATTCTCCACAGTATAATCCCCCTCCTGAAGCATTTTCTGAAAACCGCCCCAGATAATACCGGACCACACGAACAGCCATACAGCGATCGCCACTACAATGAGCAAAGCATCCGTAGCAAGGATTACCGCATAACCATTATTCCCGAAAAAAATGGATACTACCAGCAGAGGTACCACTCCCAGGATACACAACACAACACCCAGGGTTATGCAGATCCGGTAGGTTCCCGCAAAGGTTTCCTTTGCTTTCTCCACGATTCCGGATACCCCATATTGCAGTGTCAGTTTTTCTTTTTCCAGATATTCATATTTATTGTACGGGATTCCGGTGAGAAGAAATACCGCTACCGCAACTACCACCATCAGTAACAGTACGATGAGACCGATTCCTCCCGCAACATTTTCTGTGATTGCTCCTCTTTTGGCACCTGCCATTCCCAACAACCACAACAATACAACAGGAGAGAGCACACACAGGGATACCGCCGGAGCAATGTGGGCAGCATATTTTTTCGTAGCTTCCAGAAACGTATTGGCTTCCTCCACCGTGATCACTTTGCCCTCTGTGATCTCCGGTGTCATTCCATCGGCGAATTCCGTCTCTTCCATTTCATCTTTTAATAAGTAATCCGTAGTAACTCCGAACAGCTGGCTCATACCGACAATGCGTTCCAGATCCGGGATTGAGGCTCCACTCTCCCATTTGGATACAGACTGTCTGGAAATGTCCAGGCGTTCTGCCAGTTCCTCCTGGGACCACCCATATTTCTTACGCAACATTATTATTTTTTCTGACAGGATCATTTTCATTCTCTCCTTCTTTTATTAACGTTTTCTTGTGCACACATAGATCGTCGACATAGAAAAATCATAACAAAAGAGCCGGTTGACAACTACCAAGTGCCCTTGAAATTTTGTCAACCGGCAGTTGCGTTTCCGATTTTTTCTGAAATTTTCAGCAATATTACTGTACTTCACGGATCAGGCAGTATTGCTTTAACGGGAAATTCTTTTCCATCACGCCATATACCTTGAATCCAAATTTTTCATAAAATTCCACGTTTTTCGGATTATGAGTCTCCAGGGAGATCATCAGTTTGTGCTTCTGGGCATAGTCAATGGCTTCCTCCAGAAGTTCCGCCGCAATTCCGTGATGTTGCATGGCAGGATCCACTGCCAGATAGATAATATGAAGTCGCTGATTCTGATGCAGCTGATCCGTCCAGCTGGAATTGAGATAATCCTCACCCTTCATAAAATTCCGAAAAGTCTTTAAAGAAGGATCCTCCTTGATCAGATAGGAATCCGTCTGTAAAGCAGCCATGGCCTCCGTAAAATAGAACTGGAATACATTGTACGGCTCCGCTTCATCCGATACCACCAATACACTGTTCAGGTCCGCGCTGTCTGCGAAGATCTCACAGGTCGCATAAAATTCATCCATATCACATTTAAACAGCTCCGGCATCAGATTTTTACGGACTTCCGGATCCGGAATCAACGTCTCGTACAACGGATCGTGTGCAAAGCACTGATTCAGCATTTTCTCCACTTTCGGAAGATCTTCCTTCTGCACACGATATAACTTATCACTTTCCATAATTGTATTTACTGTTATCTCCTTATTATGATGATGTCAGTCCAAGACTTTGTTGCCTGTGGATCGTTCCATGTTCTGCTCTCGCCATCATTATAATTCGAATATCTCTGCCACAGATTTCTCCATTTGCTGAATGATATTCATCAGACTGACCACAAGCTTGCTGCATACATGTTCCAGGCTGGCAATTTCTTCCCGGTAGTCCATTTCCTTCATACCGGATTCTGTCAATGCCTCCAATTGTCTTTCTTTTTGGAGAAGCTGCTTGACCGTTCCATATAGATTTTCATGCTCCGGTAGCCTCCCGTAGCCCCATTTCAGGCGATCCTTCGGCTGGTGGAATACATAATCCGTAAAATGCCTATATACCTCTTCATCAAAATTAAAGGCATAGGCATTGTTATCTACCTGATAAAGCTTACGAAGTGCGGAGGAAAGTCTCTGTTCCTTCAGATTTCTCACCGCGCCGCCCAGAAGTCTTAAATTTGTACTGCATATTTCATGAGGATACAACACATTTCCGTACCAGTCAATCCGCACCAGAGCATCCTGCTCCTGTTTGAACCTTGCAAGCAGCTTCTGTTCCAGTGATCTGGTCTGCCGGAAAAGTTCCTCCGCCTCGTCGTATTTTCCATCTCTAAGCAACTGTTTGTAGTTACGGTTGTATTCCTCTACCGCTTCATATTCTTCCCGGCATCTTCTGAGTGCCCGGTCACTTAAAGCCTCCAGTTCCTCAATTTTTTCAAGCAAAACTCGCTTTTTCTCTCCCAGCTGCCCAGCCACATCAGCGCGGTAGCAGATCTCCCGACACTGTTCCAAACCCTTGCGAATCCGCTGTGCCACCGGTGAAAACTGTAACGGCACCACTGCCGTTTCATCGAGTGCCAGGATCAGCAGGGAAAACAGCTCGTGATGCAGACGATATACCTGTTCATCATAAAACTCATCGTTATCAAACTGAGAATGATAGTGGGTCTCCATAAAGCTTCCGCCGGTGAAATCATTTACCATGGACGGTACGCCTGCGATCGCCATGGAAAAATCATCCGACCAGGTCTCAATCGGAGATGTCACTGCCGTCTCTTCCGGGTAGGCTATCGTCAGATTCGGCAGATCCGCCAGATATTCCTCCAGGAAACTGACATATTCATAGCAGCTGCGGATCCTCGCTCTGGTGCCATGTGCCAGTGCAGGAAGTTCAAAGTTCAGGTCTGCGATCACCTTGCCCACCCATTCGGGATGTGCGGTGAATATCTGCTCATAAGCTCCTGTGGACCAGTCGAAATTAGAATCCACCACGCCCCATTCCTCGGATGCCATGGCGCAGATCACAATGGTATTGTTCGGTTGGAAACCACTGTCCTGCAACGCCTTTGCAATACCAAACATGAGAGCGACCGCTGTGTTGTCATCCTGGAATCCGTCAAAATAGGAATCATAGTGTGCAGACAAAAGCACCATGCGGTCAGGATGTTTTCCGGGAATCTTTCCCACAATATTATACGTCGTGCAGTTCCTTGTCACCCTGGATTCCGCATCAAAGGTGACCGTTATTTCCTCCTGATCACGCAGCAGCTCCAGCAGGCCTGCTGCATCCTTTCTGGAAATGGAAAAAGCGGGAGCATCCTCCGGGCCGGCAATATCCTGTGCATTCAGAGCTTCATCGTCGATTTCGCCGTAGCCACCGCTCTGCACTGCGATCAGGGCTGCGGCTCCCTTCAGATGTGCCTGGTATACAGGATAATTTATCCACCACTCATCTCTCTGGTTAATCTCCACCAGTACCAGCTTATCCCTGACATCTTTTCCCTGATAGTCGGTCTCCGTTCCTTTTCCCAGGTACATCATGGAAAATTCCTTAGGACCATCTGTAACAAAGGTTGTCTGATAGGCTCCCAATTCTGCTGACACGGTCTCCCCGGCCGCATTCGTGTAGCTTAACGCTGCCTTATGAAATTCCCAGCCGTCTACCGTCACAGCATCCTTTGTAACCTCTGACAGTCCGATTTTTTTCATTTCTGTCTTCAGCATCTCTCCGGTCTCAAATTCTGCCTTAGAACCCGCCGGGCGATACCCCAGTGTCGGATGTGACCGGTATTGTTCCATTCGCTTTGCCAGTTCATACGAATACGGTATATCCAGATTCTGTAACACCCTTTTCTGTAAAGTCACCCCGTTGTCATGCATATTCTGTCACTCCTGTTTCTATCCTGTCCGTTCTGTCACAGGAACCGTTACTTATTTTTTCACCATAGAATTCATATTTTCTGTAATTTTTTGCAGAATCTCTCTATTTCTCTCTTCCGCTTCCAGTGTCTCACTGGCATGGGCGGATACTTCTTCCGTAGTCGCTGAGATTGTCTGAATAGAATCCACGATCTCCTGGTTGGCTGTTTTCAAAGCTTCTACTATCTGAAGCATCTCTCCCAGATTATCCACGATCATATAACTGCTGTCTTCAATTGCCGTGAAACTGTCCGCCGCACGCATCGTTCCTTCCCTTTGGCTACTGATGCCGTCTATCATCTGACGGATGACCGTTACCACTTCGCTAATCGCTCCGGATACATTTTGGATCAGCTCTGCGATATTGCCGGTAGCATCCTTTGTCTGGGTGGCCATTCCCGAAATCTCCGTAGCCACTACGGAGAATCCGCAGCCGGCTTCACCGGCTCTGGCTGCCTCTATGCTGGCGTTCAGCGCAAGAAGGCTGGTCTGATTAGCGATTTTACTGATGATTTCCACGATGGAATGCATCTCCTGCATATAATGATCCAGCGTTTCGAGCTTCTGTGCTGCCAGCTCACTGTTCCTTGCAGAATCCTCTGCCTGCTCCTTCAGACCTGTCATCTCTTCTTTTCCGGCATCCAGTATTTCTATCGTATGTTCCATGTCATTTCCGATTGTCTCTGCCACTTCACCTACGGTATTTACTTTTTCCTGAATAGCCTCCGTCTGGGCCGTCTGCTGCTGAATCGCCGCGGCAGACTCACCGGAACCTGCAGATACCTCCTCCATAGCTGTTTTTGTACTGTCAAAAGCAGTTTCCAGTTTATTCAATTCCGCTGTGATATCCGCTACTGAAGTCTCCATCCGGCTACTCATTTCCATGACCTCACGTAAGGTTGCTTCCGTGCGGTCCTGCGCAGCAGTAATGCTCTCTATATTTTCACTAGTGTTCTTCTGGTTGGATATCGTAGCATAGATGGATGTAAAGCACAGCAGAACCATTACAGAAATCTGTATAAATCCTGCGTCCTGCCCCAGATAGCCAAATCCCCCCTGTGTAGCTCCCAGGAGCACCACCAGGACATTCTCTATCAACGTCCCCACATTAATAAGCGCAAATGCCTTGACATCATGATAAGGCATGACTGCAAACATCATGGGAATTACAAATGCATACACCATATTGCACTGTGCCGTAAAAAGCAGTACCGTATAAAACAGTGCAAATCCGATCATTGACAGATGTTTTATAGCTTTGGTCGCATGATCCCTCTTCCAACAAATAAATTCTGCCAGAACCGGTATGATTCCAAGAAGCATTAGCACTACCAATACCGGAGCCGATACTATGTGCTCAACGAATCCGATCACGCTAATAAAAAGCATACATGCATTGATCACGCCATGGGCTATCATGGCCACCCGGTTACTTCGTTCCAACTCTTTCATTTGAATTCTCCTTCTCTCCCGTCTGCTATATTCATTCCATACATCTCTTATATTGTAATTCATGATGGTATCCCCGTCAATAAACCACACGAAAATGCAGTCCGGTTTTCTATAAAAACCGGACTGCATTTTCTGTCATTTATATGTTATCTCCCTGCCGGACAGCTTCCGGCACCCTCTTTATACCTTGAAAACATCCAGTACCTTTTCCAACTTGTCCGCTAATGCCAGCAGGTTCTCAGAAGAATTCATCAATTCTGTCATGGTATCACTCATGCCATGAGCCGCCTGCATGGTACTGTCTGCGGATGCTGCATTCTGTTCGGAGATTGCCGACAGTCCTTCCACCACATCGCGGATCGCACTTCCGGACTGTCCTAAGACATCCATCTTCTCCCGGATACCGCCGATATGCTGCAGGGAATTCTCCACACCATCCGCTACTGCTGCTGTCTTCACACCGGTCTCTTCTAACTTGCTCTGCTGGTGATTCATGTTGGCTTCCACTTCACCCATGATCTCCACCATTCTGCCGGAAGACTCCATGATATTTTTGATGATCTGCTCAATCTCGGTTGCGGAGCGCTTGGACTGGTCAGCCAGCTTACTGATCTGCTCTGCCACCACTGCGAAGCCTCTTCCCGCTTCCCCGGCTCTGGCTGCTTCAATGCTGGCATTCAATGACAGCAGATCTGTCTCGTCCGCAATATCCTGAATCATGGAAACTGCCTTCGTGATATTCTGAATTGCTCCGTTCATATCCTTAATCTGTTCCGCTACCCGCAGGACAGATTCTTTGGTGCTCTCGTTGGAGCTGTTCAGTTCCTTCATGATCTCTTCGGAAGCTTTCTCCGCTTCTGCCATCCTGCCGGCATAATCCGTCAGAGAATTCACTTTGTCGGAGATATACTCGATTTGTTCACCGATACGTACCACGTTCGTATTGGCATCCGTTGTTTCGTCCGCCTGGTTCCTGGCACCTTCAGAGATCTCCCCTACTGCCTGATATACGTCGTTGACAGATTCCTGGGTATCCTGCGCCATCTTGATCAGTTTGTTGGAAGATACTGTCAGATTATCCGCAGAATCCTTGATATCCGTCACAATGGTACGCAGCGTCTTCTGCAATTTCACAGAGATCCGGTAGACGTCTCCCAATTCGTCCTTTCTTCGGCACTGCTTTTCATCCGGTTCTGCATCCAGTTCTCCGTTCACGATCCAGCCCAGGAAATGCTTCGTCTTCTTCATGGTTTTCACCATGCTTCGGGATAATACGCTTACCAGCGCTGCCGCCACAAGAACACACGCCACAGCGATCAGGATAATATCCTTCACCTGCGTATGAATCGTGTCCTGTACCCCCTGCACCGGTGTTGCCACCTCAATGGCACCGATCACAGAACCGTCGGAGTTGATCAGCGGTTGATAATACACATAGTAATCCACTTCGGAGATGTCGCAATCCTTAAGGAATAGCGGTTCTCCCGTCTGGACCTGCTCATAGATCTCCGTCTCCAGACCTGTACCGTTGATGCGTCCTCCCTCCGGTTTCGTCAGCGTTGTGATCAGACGCATATTCCCGTACAGGAAAGACACCTGGAATCCCGTCTTCTCCTGCAATCCGTCGATCAGCTGCGTATCTCCGGAGATTGCTACGCCACCCTTTCGCACCTTGCCTCCCTTATCTCTGGTGTAATCACCTTCATACAGATTGGTGTAAGTCTCGTCCACGCTGACGCCTACGATCTGCAATGCTTTCTCAATCTGTTCCTCGATGCCTGCTTCCAAAGCTCTGGAGCCCACGGTCGCCACCAGTGCACACACAATGATCATCGGCAGAAGGCTCAACGCCAGTATCTTTTTGGAGATTGTAAAAAATGGCTTTTTCTTCCCTTTTACTTCCGTTTTCTTGTTCTCTGTCTTCTTCATACTTACCACATCTGCCTTTCTGTAAAAGACTTAGTCACATTCGGTTCATCTCGAAAACGTTTAAGTATTTTTCTCGGTAAAATCATTGTATCATTTTCCATATAGTAATACAATTCGACAAAATTACAAGTATTTTACTGTCAGATTTGGTCATTTTTCCTCAACGTTAAGTAAAAACATCTTTTTTATTTACGAAACCGTTAAGTTTTTCTGTTTCCAGACAGGCATGCGCAGTATCTTCATCAATAGCGGAATGATCATGATAAACCACACAATAGGCTCTGCCGCGATGACACCCGGGTATCCGAACATAGGAACCAGCGTCGCTGCAATCACAATTTTCCCTATCATTTCCAGCGAGCTGGAGATCAGCGGTACGATCCGCTCTCCCAGTCCCTGCATGGAGTTTCTCACAATACAGATTACTGCTGTCACATAATAGAACAGTGTATCTACCTTGAGATATAATGTGGCATTGTAGATCACTTCCGGATTTTTGTTGCCGGTGACCAGCCATACCAGCCAGTCACCGATAGTATAAGCGGTCACAATGTTAAGCGTACACCAGATGCAGGTATAACCGGTTGCCAACAGGATTCCTCTGCGGATCCGGTCGATTTTACCGGCTCCCAGATTTTGTCCGCAATAAGTCGCCATCGTCTGACCGAAAACGCTGAACATGATCATGAAGATCTCGGAGATCTTGCGGGCTGCCGTATGGGCAATGATAATATTCTGTCCCAGCTTGTTGATAGAAGTCTGCAATGTCAGTGTACCGATATTGACCAGAGAACTCATGAAGCCCATAGAAAGACCGGAACTTAACATGTTGCGGAGCATTCCGGCATCCTGCAGCTTCAGATCATCCACACGTATCCGCAGAATTTCATACTTTTTCCACAGATAGACCGCACACACCACCACAGCGATCAGCTGCGACAGCACAGTAGCAACTGCGGCACCCAGCACTCCCATATGCAGCACCACGATCAGAAGCAGATCTCCTCCGATATTCAGCACCACCGACACCGCCAGCACGATCAGCGGGGTCACAGTATCTCCGATCGCTCTTAGGGTCGCGGATAATACATCATATAATAAAGTAATAACAAGCCCCGCTATGATCACGGATACATACTGTGTTGCTGTATTCAGCAGATTTTCCGGCACATTCAGGAATCTGAGGATCGGCTGCAAAAATACAAGCCCTCCAATCGTCAGTACCACAGCCGCCAATAGGCCAAGCACCAGAGAACTGCCTAAGGATCTACGCAATCTGTCCATATCCTTCGCTCCGAAGCACTGTGCCGAAATAATAGCGAATCCATTACACATTCCCATCAGGAACTGTACGATCAGATTGCTCAGCGTCGTCGTAGCCCCCACAGCCGCCAGAGCATTATCCCCCAGAAAAGTACCTACAATGCGGGTATCTGCCAGGCTGTAAGTAAGTTGTAATAAATTAGCTAAAAAAATAGGAAGGGCAAACGTCAGTATCAAAACTGACGGTCTGCCCTTTGTAAGATCTTTCATATAGTTCCTCACTTCTATACTTCCGGAAAAAATATGTATTTTCCCCGCGTGATAGGGCTACAGAACTTTTTTAAAACTTTTTCTTGGCATTGTCAAGGTATTTCTTGGTCTCAGCCACCACAACACCATTTAATGCCAGCAATGCGATCAGGTTCGGGATCGCCATCAGACCGTTAAAAATATCTGCGATGGTCCATACTGCCTTAACAGTCATATAGGGTCCGATAAATACGCAGGCAATGTAGATCCAACGGTATACTTTGATTGCCTTCGGCTTCTGACCGATCAGATATTCCAGGCATCTCTCGCTGTAGTAATCCCATCCGAGGATCGTGGTAAATGCAAAGAATACCAGGCATACCATCAGAATAAAGGATGCGATGGAACTGTTGAAAGGAAGCCCCTGCTGGAAAGCTCTGGTGGTAACATCCACGCCGTCCAGACCTACGTTCCAGGAATCGGTAATTACGATCGTAAGACCGGTCATGGTACAAATGATCAGGGTATCGATAATGGTACCCATCATGGAGATCAGACCCTGCGTGGCAGGAGAATCGTTCTGCGCTGCAGCCGCTGCGATAGGTGCACTACCGATACCGGCTTCGTTGGAGAAAATACCTCTCGCAATACCCTTCTGCATTGCCATGATAACCGCTCCCAAAGCACCGCCGGCTACGGCACGCATACCAAACGCACTCTGTACGATGGTTACGATAGCTGCCGGAATGGCAGTTACATTAAAGATCAGTACTAACAGACAGGCTACTACATAAGTCACTGCCATAAAAGGAACGATGACCTGTGCCACAGTGGAGATACGCTTTAATCCACCGATAACAACCAGTGCCACGCAGATGGTCAAAAGGATTCCGGAGATCACCACACTCCAGGAATAGTCCATGCCGAAGAGCTGTACGGTATGTGCATTGTTCGCATCGAAGAAATTATGTACCGCACTGGTGATACCGTTGATCTGGGTAAAGGTTCCGATACCGAACAATCCTACGCATACACCCATAAAAGCGAATATCTTCGCCAGCCATTTCCAGTTCTTGCCCATACCGTTCTCGATATAGTAGAAGGGGCCACCGATGATATGTCCGTCCTCTGCTACCACACGATACTTCACCGCCAGCAGGCACTCGGAATACTTCGTAGCCGTACCTACCAGCGCAGCGATCCACATCCAGAACAAAGCTCCGGGACCGCCTGCTACAATAGCCGTTGCCACACCAACGATATTACCGGTTCCGATGGTAGCGGACAATGCCGTACACAGTGCCGCAAAGCTGGATACTTCGCCGTCTTCGCCCGACTTTTCATTGGCAATTAAGTGTTTGATTGCATGGGGAAGCTTCGTGATCTGCAAAAAACGAAGTCTGGCTGTGAGAAAAAGTCCGGTAGCCAGAATGAGGACGATCAGGGGGATGCCCCAGACGAAATCATCCACTGTGGTCAGAAAGTTACTAATCATGTCTAACATATTCCCTCTCCTTCCGTCACCTTTTGTGACGTCCTATCGTAGATTGATTTCTTCCGAAGAGAATGGGAATAAGCATATAGATGCTCTGTCCTTTTGCCTGAGAGATTGGCAGCTTTACTGCCGTACACCTTCGGCGCCTTCTATACGGAAATATGAAAATCGCTTTCCGTGGAAGGACTCTCCAGAGTAAATCTTTACCGCGCTAAAGCGGCAACAAAATCACAATAGCATACTTTTTCACCCATTGCAACGTTTTTTTATTTTTGGACATTGATCTTTGGACATCGATCCATGAATGGTTCCGATCATTGATCATTGACACTTACATTTTAAATATATGATCTGACCAACACAGACATTGACTTTTATGGTACCTGATTACTATAATATAATTCATATGAATACTAACACGAACAATCACAAAACTTCATATTCCATTACACGTGGACTGTTTTTCCTAATCATGTGTTCTGTGATTTTTACGGTACTGTATTATAGTCTGCCCAGACAGAACCGTGAGCCGGCAATATCGGATTATGCTGACTTTTCAGAAGGCTGGACCACCTCCGATGGAAGCCCCGTTGATTTTTCCCATATCAGCGGCACCTGCACAGTGACCAAGAAGCTTCCTGCGCTGACTCACGACATGACCCTTTTCTTTTTTTATAAAAGTTCCAATGTCACGATCCTGATAGACGGCCGGCAGATCTATGAAACCATGCAGCCGGAGGGAGTTTTCTTCGGCAAGACACCGGGAGCCTCTTATGTCTCTCTGCCGATCTACCGGGAAGATTCCGGGCGCACGCTCACACTGGTAATCGATAATCCTTACGGAGACGGCAGTGGTAAAATCAATAATATGTATCTGGGACGTAGTGAAGATATCCTGATAAGCCGCATCCGCGACAAGGCACCCGGATTCGGTATCAGCTTCCTGATCGCCCATCTTGGTCTGGCATTTATCCTGTTTTATCTGCCATTACACAAGAAGCACATCATCGGCAGTGAGATGCTTTATCTGGGATTGTTTGCCCTGAATATTGGTATCTTCATGTTGGCAGATAACCGTATGCTGCAGCTGGTCCTGCGTAATAGCCATATTTATCATACAATTGCGGAACTTTTTATGATGCTGATCACCATCCCACTGTTTCTGTACCTTGGCAAAATGTATACAGAGTACTCCCCTGTGATGGTACAGACAGTATGCCTTATCAGTGTCATGGATTTCAGTATACGTTTCTGCCTGAATCTGACCGGTCAAAAGGACTTCCATGAAAGTCTCCGTCTGACCCATATTACTTTTAGCATTCTGATCGCGCTTGTTATCTATGCCATCGGCAAGGGGGTTTATCAGAATCAAAGGCAGCATCTGAAGCACAATCCATATCATAACCTTGGAATTCTGTGTCTGTGTTTTGGCGTTCTGCTGGATATCCTGCTGCTATGGTTCGGCAGTGCTCCTGAGACCAGCTTCTTCACGCGGATCGGTGTACTTCTGTTCCTGATCATGGAAGCAGTCCAAGTTACCCTGCGTCTCATGACCAACTATCAGGAAGGAGTTCGTATGCAGCTGCTCAGCCGCCTGGCTTATCGCGACGGTCTGACCGACCTGCTGAACCGTACTTCCTATATGGAAGAATTAAAAAGACTGGACGCATCCCATACTTTTCATGTGTTGCTGGCACTGTACGATGTGAATAGCCTTAAATATGTGAACGACACCTACGGTCACCAAAGCGGTGATAAAATGATCCGCAGGGTAGCGGATACTCTGACGGCACATCTCGGTTCCTTAGGAAAATGTTATCGGATCGGCGGAGATGAGTTCGTATTTCTGTCGACCGCAGCCGATTCTGAAAAAGAATTTCTCAAGCTGCAAAAAGATTTCGAAGCGTCTCTGGGAGTTCTGAAGCTCCCGGACGGTTCCGAGCATCCCATTACCGTCGCTATGGGCTATTCCGTATTGACCCATAACATGCCCCATTCCATAGACGATATGGTCCGGGAGGCCGATGCCAAAATGTATGAGGCGAAACGACGAATGAAAACAGAAAATCGATCATAAGCGTTGCAGATCTTATTTCATTTTGTAATGTAACGCGAGCAATGAGCCGCGCATAGGCATAGTGAGGACAGCGATGGGCGCTAGCGCACAAATCGCTGTCTTTACTTTTGCCTATGCGGCGAACGCCGCGAAGAGAAATACGATTGGCAGCGTTTTTGCTGACAATCTTATGAATAGCGTGGCTCATTGCAGATGTGACAAATCTCCGTAGTTCGCATTGAGGCTACTGGTTTCCTTTAAAACAGCCTTAAATTAATGAAAATGGTGGAAATTGAATAGAAAAAAGTTCTATAAAAGAAGCAATTCCTCTGTTTTAGATCTTTTCTGCAATTATGGAGGAAATTATTTACTCCCAAAACAATAATTCCACTATTTCCTGTTATTCGATGGATTTTAGCGGAATCAGTAAACAGAACGCCCACTGCTGCATCCGCGGAGAAGATGCCTGCCAGCAGATCCCCCCAGAACATTTACGCATCCGATCTGGCATAGGCGTTTTTCATCTGCCCACTGAGTTCATACAGGACTTTATCCAGAGTATCGGCTGCCTCACACTGAAGTATCCCCGCAATCTTTTCGTTGGCCTCTTCCTGTAATTTTTTACGAGTTTCCTCATCGGTCTCCTGCTTCAGCAATGTATCGTAACGGTTTAGGATCTCGTGACTTTTCGCTGCTATGCTTTCCTGATAACGTTCGATATGGAACACGGATTTGTTATAAGAAGCATCTGCCATGGCTGCGACCATACGGCTCATCCAATAGAAGTTCTCGGTGGAGACTTGTCCGGTGGTCCCAGACAGGTAGCCGGGTGTCGTATCAATGTCCGTGTAGAACGGAGCCAGCACATTAAAGGCATTGGATGCAAACGCCAGCCACTGGATCGGCTCGCCCTCCGGGCGCATCTGGATCAGAGTCATGACGTCATTACGGTTGATGCCAATGGAACGATAAGCCCCACACAGGGCTTTATCGCCATAGGAAAGATACGGATCGTAGGGCGTTCCCTGATAATGGGAAGACAATACGTATTTTACATCCTCCACCGTAAGCTTCTTCTCAGGCACCATGCACCAGGGCAGATCATCCGAAAACGGCGTGTACTCCGCATTCGGACCATCCCAGCGCTTCGTCCGGGGATTCAGAGTCCGCAGCATATACCAGGCTCTTGCGGTATTGTATACATGGTCGGAATCGTCATGGCTGCCAAAGGCATCTCTGGCAGAAAAGCTGCCGTCCTGTGACAGATCCAGATGATGCTTTTCGATAAACTCCCTTAGATCCGCAGAGCACATATGATTCTCCTGTGCGCTCAGGGCATCCTCCAGATCAAAAGCATCGATTCCGAACTGGTTCGGCATCACCACATATGCTTCATCCGGCACTCTGCGGGCAATCCAGTGATGACCGCCGATCGTCTCCAGCCACCAGATCTCGTTTTTATCGGAAAAAGCAATCCCGTTCATCTCATAGGTGCCGTATTTTTCCAACAGACTTCCCAGCCTCGTGACACCTTCTCTGGCACTATGAATGTAAGGGAGCACCACAGATACAATGTCCTCCTCACCGATACCTCCGGTAATCTCTTCTGCACCATCCTGCGCCGGAACATATTCCACCAACGGATCTGCTCCCAGGACTCTGGCATTGGAAGTGATAGTCTCCGTGGCCGTCATGCCCACACCTGCCGCATTGATACCGTGTGCCGCCCAGATACCTTCTCCCTCCAGCGCATTGGGCACTGCGGTATAACGCAAAGCCTCCTCGGGCAGATCGATCTCCACGTGAGAAAGCACAGATTTATATTTTCTCGGCTGTTCTTCCGGATGCACCACCACAAATTTCTTCGGGGTAAACTGTCCGGAGGGGGAATCATCGTTCCGGGCGATCATGGTAGATCCGTCATAAGATGCTTTTTTTCCTACTAATATGGTTGTACATGGCATAATCATTACCTCCTGCTATTATGCTACAAAAAATTTCCCGTGAGTAACAAAAATCTGTTTTCTGTCTGGAACCTTACACCAGCTTCTGTCCATTCACCACAACATTCCGGATCGTCTCCGGTCTGCCCTGCAGAGGCTCAATCTTCGTAAACTGTCTGCAGCCGGTGACTTCAATGTTTTCCATAGACAGATCTCTGAAATATGGGATGTCCTCCTCATTTTCCATGGCAATGGTCTCGTTACGGTTCAGGGAGTTCAGAACATAAGACATCGTAAGGATCACAGCCTCACCCTTGATCTCGCTCATATGGATATTACGGAGCGTGATATTTTCCACCACGCCGCCGCGTCCCAGCGCACTCTTCATGCGGACACCCACATCGGTTCCCACGAAAGTACAGTTCTCCACCAGAATATCTTTTACCCCACGGGACATCTCGCTACCGATGACAAAGCCGCCGTGGCCTTCATTCACCAGACAATCATGAATGTAGACATTGCTGCAAGGGCCTTCGATCCTGCGGGCGATGGCATTTTTGCCGGATTTCATGCAGATAGCATCGTCACCGGTCTCGAAGGTGCTGTGATGAATGTGCACATTGGTGCAGGATTCCACATCGATGCCGTCACCATTCTGTGCATAGTACGGATTACGGATCTTCACACTGTCCACGGTAAGGTCCTCGCAAAAATAGGGATGTATGTTCCATGCCGGAGAGTTCATAAACGTTGCGCCCTGTAACAATACTTTTTTACAATAACGCAGACTGACCATCACCGGACGGTAAAAATCATAATAAGGTGCCGCAGCAGCCAAGGCCTCTTCATTGGTTCCCTGAATGTTGTGGCGATTACCTTCCAGAATGGATTCAGTAGGCATCCAGATCTCAGTCTCCTTCGTCTCGATCACATAAGGACTGATCTGAAACAGCGCATCCCACTGTTTTGCCGTCATCTTGAATTTCTTGATCGGTCGCCATTTATCACCGCTTCCATCAATGATACCATCTCCGGTGATGGCAATATTTTCCGCATTTTCCGCTGTGACGGGAGACACGGTACGGATGCAGTCCTGCCCTTCATAACTGGTAATGCGCAGGGGATAATCCTCTTTTGATTTGATGAATTTTAACATAGCCTGACTGTCCAGGTGCAGATTAACATCACTTAACAGCCGGATCGGAGCCACTGCCCAGATGCCTGCGGGAACTCTTACCGTACCGCCCCCCTGCTCCGACACTTCGCAGATCGCGCGGTTAATGGCCTCCGCATTGTGTCTGCCGGTCTCAATCTGCAAATCGCCGCTCTTCGCGCCGTATTCTGCTATGGACACCTCCCGGTCCGGGAACTGGGGAAGTTCTACTTTATAATTCTGATTATACATGGTTATTGTTTTCTCCTTTGAATATTTTCATGAATACTTTCACATTTTCTACGTTTCTGATTCTAGCGTGTTCCGTTTCGGACTTCCACCCGGTTTTTGCGTTTTTCCGAAGGGTTCTACTGCTTATTTGTGCCCTTCCGCGCAGATCCAGTCCTCGCCGTCTTTTAAGTGAATCCGTACCTCTTCAAATCCTGCATTTTCCAGCAGTTCCCGGAATTCTTCCGGTGTGGGATTAAACAGATGGAATCTTTGAATGTTTTCCCGCACCTGTTCCGGCAGATCCTCCTTCTGGTAAATGTCGGCCACCAGTAAAAAGGTTCCCTGCTCCTTCAATACCCGGTAGACTTCTTTCAGATTCTCCGCGGGATCCGGCCAGAAATAAAAGCTTTCCACCGTAATGATCTTGTCAAAAGCATTGTCCGCAAAGGGCAGTTTTTCCACTGAGGCTTCCACGAGATCCATTTTTCCCTGCTGCAGTGCTTCTGTATTGGTTTTCCCGGAAAGCTCCAGTGAAGTGGCGGAATAATCCACTCCGGTCAGATGTCCGTCACGCACCTCTTCACTCATGCGTTTCAGAGTTGCTCCTCCACCGCAGCCGATGTCCAGAATCCGGTCATTCTCCCGGATCTTCCAGTGTTCCAGCGCCCAGCCGGTCACTGCGTAGTGGCTTTCGTTCATGCGGCGCAGCATCTTCTCCCCATCCTCCCCGACCGGTTTCCCGGGGTTGCCGGAGATGGTGATCGCCTGCTGGGTGCGTTCGTTGGTGGTTAGGTTTATGGTATTATTTTCTGTTTTTTCAGTCATGATCTTTATTCCTTCTTCCAGCTGCTTTCTTTTTGGATCTTTGCAGTTTTCTTTGCAATTTTTACTATCTCTATTATAATAGTAACTGTTTATAATCATGTAAAGGGCAATCCCGTTATTGAGAATATCTCTGAATAAGGGATTTGGCAAAACACCCGATACAAAGTACAATCTGCGAAAGCATACGCCGGAAATGCAGTGAAACGCTTGCAGGTTACGGAAAGGCATACATTTTTATGAAATATTATCTTGCCCCCATGGAGGGACTGACCACTTATAATTTCCGCACTAACTGGAACCGCTGTTACGGCGGCATGGACAAATATTTTACCCCTTTTATCTCCAATCGGCACATGAACAGCAGAGAACGCAACGATGTACTTCCTGAACATAATGTGGGCATGTACACCGTACCGCAGATCCTGACCAATAAGGCGGAGGAATTTCTGTCGCTGGCAGAGCAGCTGGCCGGATATGGCTACCACGAGGTCAATCTGAATCTGGGCTGTCCTTCCGGGACGGTGGTGGCAAGAAACCGTGGTGCCGGCTTCTTAGGCACGCCCCGGGAACTGGAGGATTTTCTGGACGAAATTTTTGAAAAATGCCCACTGGAAATCTCCATCAAGACCCGCATCGGCATGGACTACATGGATGAATGGGCTCCACTGCTTAAAATATATCAAAAATTCCCCATGAAGGAACTGATCATTCACCCCAGACTGCAAAAGGAAGGTTACAAGGGGACACCCCATCTGGAAGCTTTCGCAGAGGCGGTGGAAGCCCTGCAATGTCCGCTGTGCTATAACGGGGATATTACCTCTCCGGAGTCGCTAACGCAGATTCTTACGAAGCTTCCCCGTATCGATACGGTCATGATCGGCCGGGGAATTTTGCAGAATCCGGGATTATTGCAGGAATTGAAGGCTGCCTCCACGGAGAGTGTTGCGCTCCCGTCTTGTGAAGAGCGACTGGCTGTCCTGAAGGAATTCCACACTTCCCTCCTGACCGGTTATCAGGAGATCATGTCCGGCGATACCAATACGCTCTATAAGATGAAGGATCTCTGGACTTTCTTAAGCCACAGCTTCGAATCTCCTGACAAATACGTAAAAAAGATCCGCAAAGCCACGGATGTCAGTGACTATAAACTGGCAGTCAATGCACTGTTTAGGGAGTGCGCTCTCAAATCATCCTAAAATAATTTTCTTGCGTCTTTTAAAAAAAATTTATTTCTTATGCAACTTTTCTGAAGACTGTACAGTCTAATCATCAGAGACCTGTAAAAAATGGTTTTATTACGAAAGGAGTTTTATTATGAAAAACAAATTTATCTGTGCACTTTTAACTACTGTGATGGTATTATCTTTTGCTGCCTGCGGCAGTCAGGGAAACGGAGCTGCTGCCTCTACTGAAAGCACCGTAGCTTCCGAAAGCCAGGTTACAGAAAGCAATACAGAAGCCAATACTGAAACCGCATCCACCGAAAGCACCTCTACGGCGGAAGGAGCCTATGAAGACAACTTTGCAGTTCCCACAGAGGATGCTACTGCTTTCGCTAAAAAGATCCAGGATGCCGTAGCCGCTGAAGACCTGAATGCTCTCGCTGATCTGGTCAATTATCCGGTCTATGTTGCTCTGGGCGATGGCAGTGTGATCGAAACCAGGGAAGATCTGATTGCCTTAGGTGCAGACAAAATCTTCACCCCTGAGCTGAAAGACTCTATGGCTAATGCTGATCTGTCCGAATTAAGCCCCAGTATGGCAGGCTTCACCCTCTACAGCACCGGCGACGGTCCTAACATCACCTTCAATGTCCAGAACGGAGTACTCGGCATCAGCGGTATCAATTACTAATCATTCTCATACAAATCGGGGGAGCCTTTCATCAGGCTCCCCTTACTCGTGTCGAAACAACCGTTGTCAACGGTACCATAGTGATATCTATGTTCCCGTCTGTCTTACGCGTGATCAGCGTGGCTCCCCGCTGGATATATTGCTTCGCAATGCCGGAATATCCCAGATAATCAATAGACATTCCGTAGGTCATGCGGATGCCCTGATATATCAGGGATAATGTATTCAGGTGATCGTGTCCACAGAAGATCCATTTCAGCCAACCGTTATCCACCGCTTTTTCGAAAAAATGTGGCGGTTGATTCGATATTCCGAAATACTCATTCTTTTCTCCGATACTACCGTGTTCATAGATCACACTGTGATCGCCCAGTTTCATCTTCTCGTAGGCTTCCTTGAACTCCACGGGCGGCATGTGGAAAAACGCCATAGCCGGTACTTTTCTCTCGTTCAATTTCTCCATACACCAGTCCGTCTGGTCCTCATGAATGCAGTCGAAACCGCTGAAAAACCAGCCGTCGCCGTACATGTTAGAGTCCAGGTGGATGAGTGGCAGGAGAACTCTGCCTTCTCCATCGATCAGGTCCAGTACAAAATTTCCGACGCCTGCAATGGGGTTTTGAGGACTATGCTCATATCTTCCTTTGGTAAAAACAGCGTATTTTCCCGTTGCAAAAATCTCCGCCAGCTGCTCTTTATTGCATGCAGCCCCCATCTCACAGTCATGATTGCCGAAGACAAACGTATAGGGAATCTGAAAACCATCCAGAAACGCTAACAGCCTTTGTGCCTGTTTTCTATTATTCATCGTCCCGCTTTTTGGGAAAAACGGGAACACGGAATCCCCGGTCAGGACGATCAGGTCCGGTCCCGTCCGGCGGACCAGCTCCGTCACCGCTGCCAGCGCCAGTCTGTCCTTTTTCCCGGAAAACATGCCGAAACCAAGGTGCAGGTCTGTCAGCTGTAATATTTTATAATCTCTGTCCGTCGGGATGCAAAGGGAAAAAGTCTCTTCATCCCGAATTTGAAAATTTTGAGAGGTATACATAGGAATCTCTTTTCTGTCACTTAATCTGTTTCACTATTGTATTGGAGGTTTTTCCTGAAATCAGCTCAATGGGATCAACGCACCGATTGCAGACAGTAGCGTAGACAGCACCATCAGCACCTGAAACGGCACTGTGCCGATCACGCCGCAGATAGGACTGCTGCCGGCTTTTTTCCTGGACTTTCCATAGGTCAGCACCAGCATGATGCTCACCAGTACCACAACGCCACTCATGATCCGGGTCAGAACGATAAAGCTGTTCACGCCAAACACAGCAAACAGGATGCAGGGGACTGTGGCGATCAGCCAGCTGATGCGGTTGCCGCTGCCGATCTGCTCATGAACCACATCGCGGAGGGCGAGAGTATTGCTCCAGAACGTGGTAAGTAACGCAAACAGGGAAAATACGCCCGCCAGGATCATTGCCCAGGTACCGATGCTCTCTCCCAACTGCATGTATGCCAGTTCTTTTTCCAGTGCTCCCTTGGTTCCCAGGAGAACCGTGCCCGTCACGATCAGAACAAACACTGAGGAAAGCCCAAAACCGATGAAGATGGAGCGGCGGATCTGTTTCGCGTTGCCATCCAGACCTTTCACCACCTGGATCACTGCCTGATTGGCGGAGGTGGCAAATACCACCATACTGTACAGTGCCAGCAGATTATTCCAGTGGAACTGTGCCCGTTGCAAAGAATTCAGCGGATGCAGAAAAGTTCCTACCGTCATCACTGCCACAATTCCCATGAGGACAATGACTGCGTACTTCTGCGCGATGCCTACTGCTTTCATGCCGATAAACACTACAACTCCGGCGATCACATAGTATAAAACCTGCGCCGCCACGAAAGGCATTCCGAACCAGTTCACGAAAATCTGTGCTCCGCCATTGATGTTGCCGCTGACACCGATCATAATTGCCAGCCCATAGACAATAAATACGCTCCAACTGAAGATCTGCTTCATTTTCCCATGAAACAGCTCTCCTTCAAAACTTTTCACCAGCTGGACACCACCATTATTGTAAGACAGCTCGGCAATGATCAGGTGCAGGATCACGTTCACACAATAGGCGATCAATACCATCCACACGACATCTAACATGCTGTTCTTCGTGGCAAGATACGGAACGGCGATGATGCCGGTGCCGATGCTGTTGCCGACGATCATGCTGATGGCTTCAAAGGTCGTGAGATGGGCTTCGGATTGGATGGGGTGGGACATGGGGAGGACCTCCTTTGTAAAAATGACTATTTTCAAACAGTTTCAATCATCATTACTTTCTTTTGTGATACTTATCCTATTCTATCTACAAATATAGTATATTTAAATGTAATACCTTCGTCTTTTGACATACAAGGCAATATCTATAATATCTTTTTTTATTTATAACCGCGGGATGAATATATTACACGTCATTTATTCCTTTTATAATTAGGTTACTGGCATCTAACATTCATCCTCCAAAACAAGTTTTTCTTTAATTAATTGAATCGACTTATATTCTATCTTTGGCTCCTTAAAACTTTTTACAATCGCATCCATCGTTTCTGCGCTCCAATATATCTTCAATTTCTCTTTTGCCCGCGTTATAGCAGTATAAAATATTGAATGCGTTATTTTTTCTGCATTGCTTGATGGAACCACAACTTTAACAGAATTGTATTCCAATCCCTGTGCCTTATGGATTGAAATTGCGTATGCAATTTGAAAGGGAACGACTGTTTTTATTCTATCTTCCTCTGCTAAATCATCATCCCATGCAATAACTTCTAATCGTATTCGCGTTCCATAATCTGTATTTTCAATATATTCAAAAGTTTCATATCTGCATTGTTCTTCTGTCAAGTATGTATTAATATTAATTGTAAAAACAATTGACGACATAGTTTTTATAATATCCTCTATTACCCCTTTCAAATTATTATATAATAACGATGAACGCCTTGTATCTAGAAAAATTATTCTATCTCCAATTTTAAAAATCCATTCAGCCCATGTGAATGCCTCACTTTTTGTGTTTGCATTTTGAAAATATTGATTCATACTATTCAAGCCAAATTTTCCGTCATAATTTAAGCACAATATAACTTCATCATCAGCTAAAGTAAATATACTCTTCCCCAAATTTTCAGAAAACGGGCCATCCATTGACAATTTTTCAGTAATAATTGTCCTTTTTTCTCGAACCTCTTCCCATAACCCACTTAATTCTTCCTTATCTGTTCTCCACGTATGTAAAAGTTCAATATTTGCGCCTTTACTATCAATAATATTCTTAGCGTAATAAAACCAATTTCCAAAGTCAATAGATTCAATTTGATATATGTCTCCGCATAAAACAAGTTTAGTATCCTCATTCATCTTTTCAAGAAGTGTCTTTATTGTTCGATTATCAATCGTACTACATTCATCAACAAAGACAATATCATAATTAATAATCTCATTGCTTTTGATCACACGGTCTATACTAGAAAACTGCATGTTGCCGCTTCCATCATCTACTCTCCTCCGCAAATTTTGCAATGCAGTATGTGTTTTTGACAAAAACAGTTTTTTAGATTGTATCATCATTTGAGAGATATAGTTTATCAATGTTGTCTTGCCGGTTCCTGCTGCACCATATATCAACATTATTTGCGATGACACAAAAAGAGATTTTAGTGCAATTTTTTTTAGCTCGTCTTCAAATTCTATTCCACACTCCCGAAGATATTTTTCGTTATATCTTTGTTGTTCTCTATTAGAAATATGTGATAACTTTAGTAACCTTTTCAAAATAAACATTGTAGTTCTTTCATAGGAATCAATGGATACCATGCCACCCTTTTCATTAATCAAAAATCCATTATTTTGTTCCCATAAGTCCAAACTATCATTATATTTTTTTATTGCTTCACTGGTCGCAATCATATTTTTCTCAAAAAATAATTCACCCGTTTCTTTAATCAACCCTTCAATTTTCAAATATGGTTGCACTCTTTTAAATTTGTTTATATCGTCAACAATCTCAATAACATCTCTTATGTCACCTTTACTTGTTTTTTTCCCTGCTAAATTTGAAATAAAAGGCTCTTGTTCAAACGGATAACATTTACTTGTTATATAAAGTTCATTCGATAAACATCTGTTATTAAATTGATTAGGCAATAAAACTTCTAATATTTCTTCTTTTAAATTTAATAATATATATCGAATAGTATATCTTCCCAATTTATTTGAATGCTTTGCATAATTATTTCTAATTTTTAAAATTACCTCGCCAAAATCATGAGTATTTGTTGAATTATATATATGACTATATACTTTCCAAAAGCGTTTATCACTTAAATTTACAAGTTGTAACAAGTCCATTTCTGTTTCGCTTAAAAAGTTCATTAGAGCAATATATTCTCCATACTTACGATTAATCCTTGTTTGTAGCATTAGCATTCTAGCTAGTTTATTTAGACACGCGGGATCAATAGCTACTTTCCAATTATTTAAAATCTTTATTTTATTTTTTATTCCCCAAAGGTCTATTTCTGACTCCGTATAAGCAATTTGTATCGAATATCGCGTTGAAATATACTGTTTACTATAAACTGTTATCCTATTATATTTCGTTGCATATAAACCCGCAAGTTGGAGAGTAATTTCGAAATATCTTTCTCCTTTAACAAAAAATGGAATAATTTTCTGAATATAATATCTAGAAACTCTTACATTATTAGCTACCAAATCTGTTTTCAAAATACTATCTGCAACGAGTCCATAATACTCCTCATCTAATGTATCCATATCCAGCGGAAATTTAGATAAGTTGTCTAAAACATCAATATCAAAAGTATTTTTCAGAAACTTTCTTATCTCCCATAAATAATTGTAGTATTTAAGCATTAGCCTTTCTGCTTGACCTTCTTCAGGAATTCTAATTCCTATATATTTTAATCCTTTCAAAAAATTATATAAATATTTAGTCTCTGGCTTAAATTGTGAAACTTCCCATGCCAACTTTTGATTTATATCTGCATATCCAAGTTTTATTGCGTTTAAAACTAAAGAAGAATAACATAAATCATACAACGCTGTGACAATTTTCCTCGATATAACATCACGTAACTCGGGATTGTTGCTGACATTATCAATTTCTCTAGTTATTTCATCACATCTATAACGAACTATTTTCAATGCATCTTCTTTTGATAAACACTCATTATCTAACTTTTTAAAAAATAAATGCATATCTACAACTTGGTCCAGCTTTTTGCAAAACGACTCTATACTTTCATCCGTATCCTTAATTTCATCTTCTGCTTGCAATTTGATAGTAGCACTTGTCTTCTCAAAATTGATTGTCTTAATAAATGAAGGCGACATGTACTTCCAAAAAATACGTTTTTCCCCCCTGATATCTGGATTTAGAACAATAAAAATGATTCCTGGATCTGCCGTAACCTCATATGCTATATACGCAGGAAATGCCAAACTCTTTAAGCAATACGAAATGATACCATTATTTTCTGTATAATTATTTGTCCCCTTAATTTGTACAACAAAATTTTGCACGGGATGTCTAGATACATCTGGATTAGGAACATATTCAAACATACCGTCATGATTAGGCCACTTATCATCACTTGCAAATGAAGTATTTATCCTTCCATCTGGACTTAAAACACTCTCCAAATAGCTAACTGCAGAACGGTCTTCCGATGATTGCTCCGTATGTGTAGAAATATGCTTCTTTATTAACTCAATATATTTTGAATTCATAATTTTTTTCTTCCTGTATATCCTATTTCCAGTCATGTACACTTAGTTTTTAATGCTTTTAACTTTAATATATAGATATAAAGGAAATCCCCTTTTTAACTTAATTCCTTCTAACATTTAATTATATCATTTTACTTATGTTCCGGCAGCATCCCCCTAATCTTTATCCCACTCAGGTCCACATCCAGCACAATCTTCACCATCCAGAAGAACAGCAACAATACCAGCATAGGGATCACGCAGGAAGTAATGATCATCACCGCAACTGCCTCAATAAAATGATTCAGGGAATTCTCCACCTTCTGCACCAGTTCTTCGGTAGAAATCGTCACATTTTCCACAACGTTGGCCACAGAGTCCTTCGCACTGGAAAAGGCATCCTTGGCCCAGTCAAAGATATTCGAAACTGAGCCTGATTCGCTGTTGGTTTTCTCCTGTGTGTTCGCTGTAGCTGCTTCTGTTGTTCCGGTTCCAATTTCCGTCTCACCGGTATCATTCCCTGGGTCACTGTTTTCCAGTATATTCTGTGTGCTCTTGGCATCCTCAATAGTGGCTTCGATCTGGGCCTGATAGGTATCTCCGATGAGGTCGGAGATCTTCACACTGGCAGGAACCACGAGGAAAATAGCAATGCCGAATACTGCCAGCTTCGCTGCCAGTTTCCGCACCGTAGCATTCGCAAAAAACAGATTCAATATCCACAGCACGCAGGCTGCCGGAATCAGATATGTAAATGCCACATAGCCGGTGATGGTCACGAGATATTTTTCCAGATAGATGGCACAAAGGACAATCAGCAGATACCCACTGACATCTGCCATTTTCTCCGCGATGGGTGTTGCCGTGTCGCCCGGAAGCAAGGTGATCAACGCCGAAGTCACCGTGGATGCCGCCGTCAGTTCCATGACAGTCTGTTTTTTCTCATCCAGAGAGGCGATGGTCTTCTGATGATTCTCCGGTGCGGAGACGTATTTTCCAATGACCGTTACCGATAAAATGGCAACCAGTAATAAGATCACTGCTATGATACATTTTTTATATTCAAAATTATTTTTCACGTTTGAACCTCCCTGTGTTCTATTTTATCTCCGAATATTTTTTCAACAAATCAGCGTAAGTATTAACGGTTACATTATTTTACAGTCCTGATAATGTTCTCATTACCAGATCTACATCTTTATTTTCCAATTCCTGAATAATATGTAGATATGTTTTCTGCGTAGTTGTCATACTTGCATGTCCTAGTCTTCTGGCTACACTGGCAATGGATACACCCGCAAATAAAAGTAGCGACGCATGCGTATGACGAAGACCATGAATAGAGATTACCGAGATTCCACACTCTTTACAGTGTCTGGCAAGTACATCATTTACTGTGGAATTATATATTTTTTCCTCTCCTACGAAAATAGGTTTATCCTCCGGTAAATTTTTAACCAGTTCTGAAAATTTCACTACTATTTGCCAGTCTATCTGTATTTTTCTTACGGATGATTTATTTTTAGTGGGCAGGAATCCTCCGTCCCCCTTATAATCCCATGTCTTACTTACAGATAATGTCTGCCTCGCAAAATCGAAATCCGCCGGTGTAATCGCCAGGGCTTCCGAAAATCGCATACCCGTTTTTGATACGAGAAGAATAAACCAATCCCAATTTGGTTCCTCCTTTATATCAAGATGTGCAATCAAAGTATGAAGTTCAAACTGGTTCAAATACTTGATTTTCTTTACTTTTGGTGTCTTTCCCTTGATGATTGCCTTTCTGGTAGGATCCCTTTCAATTAGTCCCTCATCTACTGCATCAAGAATTGCCCCCTTCAGTTGATGATGAAAATCCAGGGTTGTTTGCCTCTCATGCTCTTTTGCATAATCATTTAAAAGCTGTTGATAGGCATTTCTTGTTAATTCTGATACTTTCAACTCCGGAACAAGCTTCTCCACCCACTTATGTGTCATCTGATATTTTGCCAAAGTTGCTTCCCTGATGGCATCTCTTTTGTACACTTCAATCCATTGTTTATAATATTCGCAAAACAGTTCTGTACTGTTCATATCATTAAGCATAAGCTGCCTCCATTTCTTGTACTACTTACGCTGATATGAACAGTACAGAATATTAATTGTTTAGTAAGGGTTTTACCTCCTCGTCCAAAGTCTTTTTTAAGTCTGCGATTAACATTGTATAATATTTAAACTTAGGAATTGCCTGCTCCTGCGTAGCCTTATAACTAGGGAAATCTGCCGTTATCTTAATAGCATTCTCATTTGGAATTTCTCCATTGCGATAATGCGTTGCCGCATACATAACATCATCTTTTGAAGCACACCATGTAATACAAAATTCAGATACTACTTTTTCTATACAGTTGTGCTTCATATTCTCTATGACATTACGAATAGACTTTCCCTTATATCTGTCTTCATCCAGTTCAATATCATATACCAAGTCAGACATAAGTGCTGCTACCTTAGGATTCTCTTTGCTCAAATCCCCTATATATTGCTTCACTTCCTCAATTTGTTTCTGACGCTGTTCAGGCGCAACTTCTTCATCGTCACTGGGTGTTACAATGTTCTGAATCAAATTAATAATGTACTCATAGTCAATCTTGGTATGACTGTATGCCATAAGCTCATAATCCATATTAATCGTAGGTTCTTCGTCACCGCCTTGAGGATCATCAGGCTTCGGCTGTACCTCTTCTTTCACGTTCAAATAATGTGCCACATAATCTTCATATTCGTCTTGTGTTATACCATATTCTTCTAACATGCTGTCATCATACTGTGTAAAGGATTTCAACTGTGCAAACAGCTTGTCAAAATTCTGGAACATCTTTATAAATACAATCTTTTCTTTCCTCGACATTCCGGGAATCTCTTCCGGAGTCTCTGCCGAAACTCTAAGTGCCTTCAATGCTTTACGAAATGCCGGTTCTATTTCATCCCACTCTGCCACTAATGCCGATTCCGTACTGCCTGCAGAATAGAGTTTTACTGCATTATCTACACTTTCCTTAAACAGCTTTGGTGCCTGAAATGTAACAATTTGACCATACGTCTTATTTTTATCATAGATACGATTGGTTCTGGAAAAAGCCTGAATCAAATCATGTGGGCCCATAGGCTGCCTATCAATAAATATAGTAGACATACAAGGTGCATCAAAACCTGTTAATAATCTGTCTACAACAATTACCAGATCCAATTGTTCATTTCTGCTCTGAAACTTTGGATCCTTTCTTGCCAAACGCTTATTCAAATTTCCATTATAGCTCTGTATTTGAGCAAGTTCATATTTTGTACCAAACATCTCATTATAATCATCTAATGATTCCTGCATCTTCTGCTGGTTCACATGAGAACCTTCTTCATTTTCCGTAACGGAATACGTTATTGCAAATTTAGGAAAATCCGGCAAAACCTGCTTTATTCTTTCATCTATCTGTAATTCTGTTTCTCCATTTTTTACCCTTTTGAGCAAATCATAATATTTCTGTGCCATCTGAATGGAACTGGTTGTTAATAGTCCTTCATATGTTTTTCCTTTTCCGTTCTGGAATCCTAATTTGTGATATGATTTATTTAAAATCACATCCAGTACACTGAGCATATGTGCTTCACTTTCATATACACTACTATCAGTCTCATCTGTCATATTTTTCGGTCCATTATGTTCTACCTGAAATCCCAATACTGCATTATCATGGATTGCATTCTGAATCGTATATTTATGTAACTGTTTTCCATATAATTCTTCAGTGGTACGTGGCAAATCTCCCATTTGAGGATATGCATTTTCTGCGAATCTTGGTGTCCCGGTAAATCCATACCATAATGAATTTCTAAAAAATCTTTCTATCTCTCTTTTCGTTCCAGGCGTCACCGCTCTGTGACACTCATCTACAACAAATGCAATTTTGAGATTTTTTATTTTATTATATTCTGACGATCCTTCCTCCAATTTTTTCGTAATAAGTCTCTGTAATTTTTGAATCGTTGTCACAATTACCTGACGATCATCTGATTTTAATTTCCTTTTCAGATCGAAAACATTGTCCGTTTCATCCACATCAATAATGTCATTATTCGCATATGCCTGAAACGCCATTGTGGTCTGTGTATCTAAATCTTTTCGATCAATCAAGAAAATAGTTTTATCAATCGTTGGAATATCCATCAACAAATTTCTGGTTGCTTTATAAGACGTCAAAGTTTTTCCCGAGCCTGTTGTATGCCATACATAACCGGACTGTCCTGTTTTGGACGCATCACGAATAGCCTCTATTGCGTGTATCTGATAGGGGCGGAGCAAAATCAGTCGCTTTGCATCTTCATCCAAGACTGTATATCTTGCTATCATCTCATGTGCTTCCGGGATTCGGAGTACGCTCTTGGCAAAATCAAGATAATCTGAAACCGGATTATTGTCTCTATCCAGCCATCCACTAATAAATTTTGAATTCAACTCTGCATCACTTGCCGCTGAGAAATATTTCGTATCTACGCCATTGCTGATAACAAACATTTGCACAGCTGAAAAAATACCTGTAAATTTGCCTTCACCAATGTACTTTTTAATCTGCCAAAATCCATCCATGTAAGAGTGTTGCTTGTTCTTTAGCTCTATATGTATCAGAGGCAGACCGTTGATCATAAGGGTGACATCAAATCTTCTGTTTTGCCTGCTATCCTCATCAGCTAATGCTCTATACTGATTAATCACCTCATAGACACTACTACCGCCAGCAATATGTTCATGGTTCATCACAACCAAATGAAGTCTCTCAATATCTCGCTGTACATGAACCATAACCTTTCCATTTTCGCCAACCAGCCATTCTCCTGCTTTATAGAATGAAGAAAACTGTAACTGATTTTTCACCTGTTCAAATTCAGAATCCGACAAATGTTCTCCATTTAATCTCTCTTTATTATTCTGTTCTAGAATATATTTAAAATTATTCCAAAGATCTTCCTCTGTTTTTAAATCATTCCGGTAAATCCATTGTGAATCCCCATAAATCAACTGTTCAATAAGTTTTTGTTCTATTACTGCTTCTAATTCCGCCATAGTAGCCTCCCAACACAATTAACTTGGATTTTTCAACGTGTAGTTTTACCACATATATCTTGTCTGATGCCTTAATTTGTATAAGCAATTTCTATTTTAGTATACCATATCTTACTACTTTTTTGTTTACTCTATATTTTATTTTGGCTTACGATTGTTTACATCGTTTTATGGTGATTTTAATATATAAATGTACTTGCGATGGTGAAGAGTGATGAGATGATCAAGGATACGAAAATAAGTTCCGATTTTTGTCTGTTCTTCCTTTTCAGGGACTCGGATTTCAAACTCCGAATACTCCTGTGCATTCATTCCTGGCTGTCCAGAACGCTGAGATGTCACCGCAATGTACTTGTTATATTTATCTGTCAGCGTACTTTGAAATACAAATTCAGCATCATATTCTTCCCTAATTCTGGCTCGAATCAAAAATCCAGCATAGTAAACCAATCCATCGGAATCCCTATAAATGTAGGATTTTCCAACGCTTGCACCTGTTCGAGCGAGCAAAATATCTCCTTCTGCCAATTTGTAATTTTCTGCATCTGTCAAATCGATATCTGGAGAAGTAAGATTATATGTCAAGAACTCATGTGTGTTATTATCAATATCCGTGATTCTAATATATTTATTTTCTCCATCATATTCTTTTGCTGCTGCATTTAATCCGTATTCAAAAGAAAAAGCAATTTCTCCTAACTTACGCTGTTCCCAATCGTTATGTAGTAACTTGTGTAAAAGATGACACTTACACTGGTGAAGAGTGATGAGGTGATCTAGCTGATCAAAAAATGCTCCCATCTTCTTCTGCTCCTCTAAAGATGGCATTTTCATTTCACACTGAATAAGCTTGTCATAATAGAAGTAAAGACGCACGCTTCCTTCCTGTAGTCTTTCAATCCATTTTGAAAAATGATCTGACTTAAACCAATGCCACATGAATCTATCATCAACATAATCCGCGGTCTGAAATACTTCATAAAGTGAGCTAACTATTACATTTTCAATACCTGTATAGTACCCAATCGAACCAACATTTATTCTAGCGGGATTATATGCAAATGAACTGGGCGGAACAATATTGTAGGCTGTTGTATCAGCATCTGCCATATAACCAAAGGCGTCATGTGCTTCCTTTTGGGATATAAAACCTCTATCATTGGTTACTGCATAACACTCTAACTCAACACCTGCTTTATTTCTTACAGCTACATTTTTGACAAATTCTGAAAACTTACGCTGTTCCCAAGCATCAGTAAAACCGGAGAATCGGATTTCCGGAACCTTCTGTCCATTTTGGGGGAACATTTTTTGTAACATATATTTTTTAAGTTTTTTTGTTTCTTCACACTTTCGCTGGTGAAGAGTGATGAGGTGATCAAGATCTCTAAAATACTGCCCTATTTTTTCTTGTTCCTCATTTTGTGGCATATATAATTGTATTGATTTCAACTCAGTTTTATTAAACTTTGGTTGTCCACTTGAACCTACATTTTCAAATAATTGTTTTTGGAAGGTTAGATTATTAAGTGCGGTAAAAGCAAAATAAGTATCTTCATTTGCCTTCAATAAAATGGCATTTGGGCCCAAAACATTATTATCATAAGGTAAACCGGAAGGCTCTACAAAATAGACTTCACCTATGTTTGCACCAATATTAGGTAAAACAATACACTCCTCATTTAAATTAACTCTCCACAAATATTTAAATGCACTTTCGTCAACATAAATAGAATCGTTATTAGTAAATTTCTTTTTTAAATCTACTGTTCTTACCAGTTGTGCATATCCTGGTTCATTAAGATAAGTAACATTATTTCTAATATCTTCAAATGAACCCGCAGCTACATAATCTGTCACTGTATCCATAATATCTTCTAGCTTACGCTGTTCCCAAACAAGTGTAACTTTTTCATAAAAATAAATATTTTTTCGCTGGTGAAGAGTGATGAGGTGATCAATACTGTTTAAATATGACGCTATTTTCTTCTGTTCATCTATTGAAGGCAACAAAATCGGGAGTATTTTTATTAACTCTGCATTATAACTCTGTTGTTTTGTTCCTTGAGTATAATTAATTCCATATTCTTCTCCAACCATTCTATACCACTGAAAAAGAAATTGAGAAATTAATATATCTTGCTTTGGGAACAAAGCCATACAAGACTGGTTAAGTGTTGTGTCAAAGCCAAGTAATGCACAGTTCCCGCGCGTTCCAGATGCCTCCAAACCTGTAATGGCCATTACAAAAGTTCCCTTAGGCACTACTCTAAGATTTGCAGATTTTTTTCCTTCTTCTGTTATGGTCTCTATACTGCTATATACTATTCCTCTGTTTAATTCTCCACTTGAAAGCCACCTAATGTTGCCATTCCAATATTCATCTCTTTTTCTTGAAGGAGTCTGTCCGTTATACATATCATCAAGAACTTCTCCTAACTTACGCTGTTCCCAAACAGACCCTGTTTATTTGAGTATAATGAAAATAACGTTTGTTTTTTTGATATATTGTATTCTAAATTATTGTCCACAAAAATCAAATTATCTTTATTTATAATTTTGAAGCTTACGATGTGTATCATCGCAAGCCCCAAATTACACTATTCCTAAAAATCTTTTTTGTACCAAATGACTGCTTATAAAATTTTTCAATATTTTTTTGTTTTTTACTTATACAAACATATTCTGAAGCATAAATTTCTTCATACTTTGTAATTGTTCACACTTATGCTGGTGAAGAGTGATGAGGTGATCTAGCTGATCAAAAAATGCTCCCATCTTCTTCTGCTCCTCTAAAGATGGCATTTTCATTTCACACTGAATAAGCTTGTCATAATAGAAGTAAAGACGCACGCTTCCTTCCTGTAGTCTTTCAATCCATTTTGAAAAATGATCTGACTTAAACCAATGCCACATGAATCTATCATCAACATAATCCGCGGTCTGAAATACTTCATAAAGTGAGCTAACTATTACATTTTCAATACCTGTATAGTACCCAATCGAACCAACATTTATTCTAGCGGGATTATATGCAAATGAACTGGGCGGAACAATATTGTAGGCTGTTGTATCAGCATCTGCCATATAACCAAAGGCGTCATGTGCTTCCTTTTGGGATATAAAACCTCTATCATTGGTTACTGCATAACACTCTAACTCAACACCTGCTTTATTTCTTACAGCTACATTTTTGACAAATTCTGAAAACTTACGCTGTTCCCAAGCATCAGTAAAACCGGAGAATCGGATTTCCGGAACCTTCTGTCCATTTTGGGGGAACATTTTTTGTAACATATATTTTTTAAGTTTTTTTGTTTCTTCACACTTTCGCTGGTGAAGAGTGATAAGGTGGTCAAGCGCATCAAAATAGTTTCCAATTTCAGTCTGTTCTTCCTTGGATTTAGGATAAATAATATCTGTATCCTGCATGGCGGATTTTGAAATTGACGTAACTTTTATGCCCTGCATCAAAGGTAGTAACTGATTATGATACGCATCAGAATTTAGATAATATCCCAAATATTTAGGAGCAAATTTTTCTACTGGTCTATATGGAATAGTATGTAATCCAGATAGCACCACCTCATCATTCAATCCTACTATTTCACTACACTTACCAACTGTTGTGTCCTCTGCTGTATCAGCAATAATCACATCTCCATTTTGCAAAAATGAAGTTTTATATTTGGTTAAAATACTTTCATCCGAAATCATTGGAAGCTGCTCTTTACTTACGTCTAAAACTTCTCCAAACTTGATAAGTACATCTCCATAATGGACATTCTTTGCAACACCTGCTTCATTCGACAAATCTGCTCTGGAAAGTGTATTATTCTGCAAGCTAACCAATACATCCCCCAACTTACGCTGTTCCCAATCGTCTGTGTATCCTTTAAATCTAATTTTAGGTTTTGCCATGTCCATCACCCCTCCATCTTTCTAATTAACTCATTCAAAGCAAACATGACATCTTCATCCGGTGACGTCAATTCTTTCATAAGTAATAAAAAGTCTCCTTGTGCCTGTTCCAGTTCCTTGTCCGTGTTTGTCATACTTACCAAAAGTTCATTTAAATCAATCTCTTCTTCCTTCTCAAAATTATCTACATATCGAGGAATATTCAGATTGAAATCATTTCGTTCAATATCTTCAAAACTTGCAAGGTATGCTTCTTTATCTACTGTTACTCTTTCGTTATAAAGTTTCATAACTGAATCAATATGTCCATCAGTCATGGCATTCTGTTTTTTACCTTTTTCAAACTTTTGTGAAGCGTCAATGAAGAGAACATCTCGACCTTCTCTGTGTTTTTTCAAAACCACAATACATGTAGGAATTGATGTATTGTAGAAAAGGTTTGCCGGCAATCCAATAACCGCATAAATATTACCGGAGCGAAGTAATTTTTCTCTTATCTTACCTTCTGCCGCGCCACGGAAAAGTACACCATGTGGTAACACAATTGCCATTGTTCCATTACTTTTCAAATGATACAAGCCATGCAGTAAAAAGGCATAATCGGCTTTTGACTTGGGTGCAAGCACACCATAATCGCTAAATCTCTCATCTTGCAAAAATCCTGCAGCAGCACTCCATTTTGCGGAATACGGTGGATTCATCAACACCATATTGAAATCCGTTTCTTCGCCAGTCGGCCAGTCTCCGTCAAGAGTGTCACCATTTCGAAGAACTTGATTTTCCGGTACTATTCCGTGCAAAAACATATTCATTCTGGCCAGATTATATGTTGAAGTGTTCAGTTCCTGTCCATAATATTTAATATAATTAGGTTCTTTCGCATATTTCTTTGCATTTAACAGAAGAGATCCCGAACCCATGCAAGGATCATATACAGATAATCCTTTTCTTTCTTCCTGTCCTGCGATCGCTATTCTTGTCAAAATCTTTGATACTGCCTGCGGCGTATAGAACTCTCCCGCTTTCTTTCCTGTTTCCGATGCGAATTGACCGATAAGGTACTCGTAAGCATTTCCTAAAATCTCTGCATCTGAATTCAATAAATCTGCTTTATCAATTTCCTTAATCAAATTTGAAATAGTATCACTCTGTTTTTGATCTCCTGTCCCCAAACGATTAGAATATAAGTCAATATCTGTAAATAAATCTACAAATAAAGGGTCGCTTTGTTCAATATTATTAAAGGCTTTCTGCAACTGCTCTCGATTAAATGAGTTGTTCCTTGCCGCATCAGCAAAACATGTATATGTAAGTTCCGGTTCAATTACGTAATGACATTCTGACTTGATTTGTTCTTTTAATTCTTCTGCGCTGCTATCTTCCAGAGCTTCTTTATATGCTTCTAAAGCAACCTTTAAGTTCTCCGGCTTTTCATCATAGATCAAATCATACACCTTGATTAAAAATGAATCCGAAAGATACTTATAAAAAACAATTCCTAATAAGTAGTCCTTATACTCATTAGCATCCATTTTAGAACGAAGAATATCCGCTCCACTCCATAACACACTGATTAAATCCTTACTGTTTTCTAACTCTGCCATTTTTTTCTCCTTTTATTTATTCTTCAACATATTTTTTAACATAATCTATATGATAAAGCGGAATATTCGTCATCCATTCCTGCTCTCTGTAATCCGACATTGACGTCCGGATCGCAATTTTAGGCTGATATTTTTCGCAGAACATCTTCAGGCTCTTCGCTCTGAGATTTTCCTCCGCCTTTACCTCTATGGGAATTACAGATGTTTTCCCCTGCACCATGAAATCAATCTCTCCGGAAGAATTTTCCGTGCTGTAATAATAGGGGATCACTCCCACTTCAGAGATCAACTGCTGGAGCACGTACTGTTCTGTTAAAGCTCCCTTAAATTCTGTAAATATCCGGTTTCCGTCGATAATCACCCTGGCATCCAGATCCGTCATGGCAATCAGCAATCCGATATCCAGCAGGTATATTTTAAATGCATCCAGATTCAGATAAGCTTTTAATGGTAACGCCGGTTTGCTCACACGGTTTACTTTATGGATCAGTCCACAATCCAAAAGCCACTGGATTGCCAGTTCAAAATCTTTTGCCCTGGCGCCCTCTCTCACCTGTCCGTAGATGTATTTTTTATTTTCTTTTGCCAGCTGCATCGGAATGGAATCCCACACCAGGTTCAATCGGGGAACCAGAGAATTCTCCGCATGCTTGGAAAAATCCTGGCGGTAATAATTCAGCAGATCTTTCTGAATCTCTCTGACCCGCCCGAAATCTTTATCATTCACATAGGACTGGACCACTTCCGGCATACCACCGACATAATAGTACTCTCTCAGACGATCCTTGTATTTGGAAGCGAAGGTATTGATCATCTGCGTATCCCCAGACTGCAGAAGCTCTGCAAATCGTTCTTCTCCCAAGGCGCACAAAAATTCCTGAAAATTAAGCGGATACAGATCCATGAAATCTACCTTGCCTACCGGGAAAGAGGTGCCCTTGTGCATCGCCACACCCAGCAGAGAGCCGGCAGCTACAATGGCATATTCCGGAGCATTTTCGCAAAAATACTTTAAAGAGGATAGTGCCTTCGGTACTTCCTGGATTTCATCAAAAATAAGCAAGGTATCTTCACTTTTGACCGAAACGCCTGTCTCCACGCTGATTGCCAGAAGAATCCTTTCTACATTGATCTCTCCATCAAACACCTGTTGCATACGAGGATTACTGTCAAAATTGACATACGCTGTTTTCTCAAAACAGCTTGCTCCGAATTCCTTCATAAGCCAAGTCTTTCCTACCTGCCTGGCTCCGCGAATGATCAACGGCTTCCGGTTCTTTTTTTCTTTCCATTCTTTTAATCGTTCCAATGCAAACCGTCGCATCTCTGCCTCCCTTGTACTATTCACAATAGTTATCTATTTCTACTCTATCTCAGTAAAATTGCCTTGTCAACAGAAATAAGTCCTTAAAACTGTATATGTGATACACTTTTAAGGACTTATTTCTGTAATTTGTTACACTTTTCAGGATGTTACTTCAAAAACCGCCGCAACAACTTCTCTTTTTTCTCATCATACCTCTGATACCGTATCGGAAGATCCATCCATGTCTTTTTGTCAACGATACTCCGATAATGGCTAAAGGTCTCGAATCCGGTGCGCCCGTGATACCCGCCCATGCCGCTCTCGCCCACACCGCCGAAGGGCATGGCGCTGGTGGCGAGATGAATGATGGTGTCGTTGATGCAGCCGCCGCCAAAATGGCAGTGATCCAAGATCCGTCTCTGGGCTTTTTTATCTTCACTGAAAAAATACAGTGCCAACGGATGGGGATGTTCCTCCACACAGTGGATCGCCCAATCCACAAAATCTCCCTCGGCAGCATGGGTTCCAGAAACCTCTCCGCTAAAATCATTTTGTGCAATGCTTTTCTCTGTATCATACGCATCATAAGTCACCACCGGCAGGATCGGTCCGAAGATCTCTTCTCCCATCACGGCATCCGACCAGTCCACATCCGTCATCACCGTAGGTGCAATGCGCAACGTCTTCTCGTCATACTGTCCGCCGCAGACGATTTTTTGGGCATCCATCAATCCCAACAGTCTGTGAAAATGCTTGTCGTTAATGATTTTCCCGTAATCCGGATTCTGCAGGGGATCTGCTCCAAACTGCCTCGCGATCTCCGCCCGGATGGCTTCCACCAATCGGTCGCGGATCCTGACATCACACAACACATAATCCGGTGCCACACAGGTCTGCCCGCAGTTTAAGTATTTACCGAATACGATCCTCCTCGCCGCCAGCGGAATCTTCGCCGTAGCATCCACGATACAGGGACTTTTCCCGCCCAGCTCCAGGGTCACCGGGGTCAAATATTCCGCAGCACTTCTAAGCACCTCCCGTCCCACGGTCTTGCCTCCGGTGAAAAATATCATATCAAACCGCTGCTGTAACAATGCCTGATTTTCTGCTCTGCCGCCGGTGATCACCGCCACATATTCCGCCTGGAAGCATTCTTCCAAAATCATTTTTAACACTGCTGCCGTCGCCGGAGCATAGGCACTGGGTTTTACCACTGCGGTATTCCCTGCGGCAATAGCATCAATCAACGGATCCAGCGTCAATAGCACCGGATAATTCCATGGACTCATGATCAGCACGGTACCATAGGGTGACGGAGACCGGAAGCTCCTCGCCGCGAACTGCGATAACGGTGTCGGCACTCTCTTTTCCCGCATCAGCCCCCGCAGGTGTTTCTGCATCCAGGTCAGCTCCGAGAGCGTCAGTCCGATCTCGCACATGTAGCTTTCCATCCGGCTTTTCCCAAGATCCTGTTGCAGTGCATCGTTCAATTCTGTTTCATGGCGCTGCAGGGAAGCCTTTAACTTTCCCAGCTGTTCTGCCCGGAATTCCCGGGAAAGCGTGGCTCCCGTAGCAAAATATTCTCTTTGTCTGCGTAATATCGTCCGGATCTCCTGCTCTGTCATAGATGTCTCCTGCTTCTATTCTTTATACTGCCATAACTATTCAGAACCCTATTCACAAAACCACCTCTGAATAATTACATACTACCCAATTTTGAGTCTCGGTGCAACCGCTTCCCTGCTCATCCTATACACAAAAACGGCAGAGTTCTCACCCCACCGTCGTTTGTCTCTTCCTATCTTGATCTCATTTCTCCTATTTCCATGCAAAATTTACCATTCCGTACACATAGATGAACAGCACTGCCGCCGGCACAAAATATTTGAACACCGGCTTCATCCACGGCTGGACCTTTAAGCCCTTGCCGGCATTTGCTTCCTCCAGGAATTTGTCCCAGCCCCAGCCGACCTTATAACAACAAAATACTGCCAGCAGGATCGAACCTATGGGCATGATGTTATTCGACACCAGGAAATCCCAGAAATCGAGCCAGGTTGTCCCCGCTGCAAACGGCTGAAAATGAAATACACTGAAGCCCAGTGCTGTCGTCAGAGCCAACAGGAAACATCCGGCACCACACGCTACGCACCCTGCCGGTCTGGACCATCCGGTCAGTTCCCGGACCATGGCCAGAATATTTTCACATACACCCAGCACTGTGGACATGGCTGCGAACACCATGAACAGGAAAAATAAAGTTCCCCACCATCTGCCGCCTGCCATGTGGTTAAATACAGTCGCCATAGTATCGAACAAAAGGCTGGGCCCCGCCGTCACTTCCACATCATAAGTGAAGCATGCCGGAAATATAATGATACCGGCGATCACTGCCACCAGTGTATCCAGGATAATAATATGGATAGACTCACCCATGAGAGAACGATCCTTGCCGATATAGCTTCCGAAGATCGCCATACCGCCCATTCCCACGGACAAGGTGAAAAATGCCTGATTCATGGCGCCCACCACCACAGAACCTGTGATTTTGGAAAAATGAGGGATCAGATAGAAGCTCAATCCCTCTCCTGCTCCCGGAAGTGTAAAGCTGTGCACCGCCAGCACCAGCATCAGCACGATCAATGCTGACATCATATATTTGGTAATACGTTCCAGCCCACCCTGCAGATTGAAGCTTAAAATGGCAAAAGCGATCAGCAAGGTGACTAACAGATATGTCACATTCACCGAGGGCGTCGTGATCATTTTTTCAAAACCGAAATCCTGATTCTGCCCCGTCAGAAATTTTACGAAATAATAGAGGATCCATCCGGACACCACCGCATAGAAAGCGATCAGCGCAATGTTTCCGATGAGACAGACGATGCCCCACAGATTCCATTTGCCCCTGCCGCCGGATAATTTCCGATACATATAAAGTGGACTCGTCTGCGCCGCGCGCCCCACGGAGAATTCCATGATCATGGTGGGCAGGCCCAGCACGATCAGGCAGATCACATAGATCAGCATGAAGCTTCCGCCACCGTTCTGCCCGCACATCCACGGGAATTTCCACACATTTCCGCAGCCGATGGCGCACCCCGCCGACAGCATGATAAATCCCAAACGACTCCCCAGTCTCTCTCTGTTTTCCATACCTCTGATCCTTCCCAAAACTACTTATTTTAAACGTTTTTACACGTTGACAGCCCTATTTTCTCATTATATAATTTTCTTAAATATTTGAAAAACAAATTATTTACATTGCATTGATCGAAGAATTGAATTTACAATATAGAAAGTGTATCTACTCTATGGATGTCAAAAATCTCGAAACCTTTGTTATGGTGAACGAACTGAAGAGTTTTACTCTGGCGGCCGGACGTCTGGGTTATACCCAGTCCACCGTATCCTTTCAGATCAAACAACTGGAAAAGGAGCTGTCCATCCCTCTGTTTGAACGGATCGGGCATACCGTAACCCTGACCAATGAGGGGGAGAAGCTGCTGCCCCTGGCCCAGCAGATCCTGCGTCTCGCCGCCGAAGCCACCCACATCAGCGGCAACACCGCTCCGGAGGGTCTGGTGCGGATCGCCATTGCAGAATCCCTGGCCAGCTGGGAATTTCACAGCCGTTTTAAAGATTTTCATGAAAAATATCCCGGAATCCGGTTGAAGATCATCGCTACCAGCACTGATGAAATGTTCCAGATGCTGGGACAGAATCAGGTGGACATTGTATACACGCTGGACCGCCGTATTTTTAATCACAATTATGTGACCGCTTTCGAAGCTCCGGTGGATATTCACTTCGTCACCGGTGCCGGTCACCCCTTAGCCGGACAGACTCAGGTCACCCTGGAACAGATTCTGGAATATCCGCTGATCCTGACAGAGAAAAACATGAGTTACCGGGCTGCACTGGATGATCTGCTCTCCCAAAACGGCAAGGAGACAATGCCTATCATGGAGGTGGGTGATACCCAGCTGATCCGCAATCTTCTGTGTCAGGGTCTCGGCATCTCCTATCTGCCGGAGTTCGTTGTAGCGGAAGATCTGGCAAAGGGAAATCTCGTCAGTCTACCCATGACAGAGATTCATCCGGATATCTGGCGGCAGCTTCTGTATCACCGGAACAAATGGATCTCTCCGGAACTGAAATGTGTAATAAAATACCTGCAGGAGGAATAATCCCCTGCAGGTTTTCTATTTTGTTATCTTATCCTCTGAAATTTCTAGAATCCCATCAGCAAGCCGATACTATGTACCAGGAAGGCTGCCACCCATGCCACCAAACACTGCCAGAGTACCACGGCAATGGCCCATTTTCCACCCAGTTCTCTGCGTACAGAAGCGATGGCTGCCACGCAGGGAGTATACAGCAGACTGAATACCAGTAACGACGCGGCTGCCAGCGGGGTAAGTACCATGGCAATGCTGCTGCCGAACAATACTTCCAGGGTTGCTACCACACTTTCTTTTGCCATGAATCCACTGATCAGAGAGGTACAGATCCGCCAGTCACCCAGGCCGAGCGGTCGAAACAGCGGTACCAGCAGACCGGATACCATAGCCAGCATACTGTTTGCCGAATCCTCAACAAGATTCAGTTTCAGGTCAAAGCTCTGCAGGAACCATACCACGATGGTAGCGATGAAAATCACAGTGAATGCTTTCTGTAAAAAGTCTTTTGCCTTTTCCCACAACAGTTGCCCTACATTTTTGGCTCCCGGCAGACGGTAGTTCGGCAGTTCCATTACAAAGGGCACCGGTTCTCCCTGGAACAACGTGCCCCGGTATAAAAATGCTACCAGGATTCCCATCAGGATACCAAACAGATACAATGCCGACATGATCAGTCCGCCTTTTCCCGGGAAAAATACGCTCACGAAGAACGAATAAATCGGTAATTTGGCGGAACAGCTCATAAACGGTGTCAGCAGGATCGTCATTTTACGGTCTCTCTCACTGGTCAGTGTTCTCGTTGCCATGACTGCCGGTACCGTACATCCGAACCCGATCAGCATCGGCACAATGCTTCGTCCGGACAGACCGATCTTTCGAAGCAGCTTATCCATAACGAATGCCACTCGGGCAATATAGCCGCTGTCCTCCATCAGAGACAGGAAGAAAAACAGAGTGACCACGATGGGCAGGAAGCTCAGTACACTGCCCACACCGGTAAAGATACCGTCTATGACAAGGCTTTGGACCGCACTGTTGACATGAGCTGCCGTCAATGCCGCATCTGTGATCTCCGTCAATTTTCCGATTCCCAGTTCCAGCAGTCCCTGGAGCCATGCTCCGATGACATTGAAAGTCAGATAGAATACCAGCACCATGATCAGGATAAAACAGGGAATTGCCGTATATTTTCCGGTGAGGATCCGGTCGATCTTCTCACTGCGGATCCGTTCCTTACTTTCTTTGGGTTTTACTACTGTCTGCTCACATAATCTCTCGATAAAATCAAAACGCATATCGGCAATGGCTGCACTTCTGTCCACGCCACGCTCCGCCTCCATTTGGCAGACAATGTGCTCCAGCATTTCTTTTTCATTTTCATCCAGCTGCAGCTTCTCCAGGATCAAATGGTCTCCTTCAATGGCTTTGTTGGCTGCAAAACGCAGGGGCAGCTTTGCAGACTCCGCATGATCCTCGATCAGATGGCATACCGCATGGATGCAACGGTGTACGGAACCGTCATGATCGTTTTTATCGCAGAAATCCTGCCGCAGCGGCCGTTCCTGATATTTTGCCACATGGACTGCATGGCGGATCAGTTCGTCCACGCCTTCGTTTTTCGCAGCGGAAATGGGGATTACAGGTACTCCCAGGAACGCTTCCATGGCATTCACATCGATGGAACCGTGATTGCCGGTGACTTCATCCATCATATTCAGAGCTACAACCATGGGAATATTCATTTCCAACAACTGCATGGTCAGATACAGATTACGCTCGATATTCGTCGCATCCACGATATTAATGATAGCTCTGGGTTTCTCATACAGGATAAAATTACGGGATACGATCTCTTCACTACTGTAAGGGGACATGGAATAAATACCGGGCAGGTCTGTCACCAAAGTATCCGGATACCCCTTGATGGAACCGTCCTTACGGTCTACGGTAACTCCGGGGAAATTTCCCACATGCTGATTCGAGCCGGTGAGCTGATTGAACAGTGTCGTCTTGCCGCAGTTCTGATTTCCCGCCAGGGCAAACGTTAATGTCGTTCCCTCCGGCAGAGGATTTTCATCTTTTTTCGAATGGTATTTTCCATCCTCACCTAAGCCCGGGTGCTCCGCATCCGTCACCCGGTCCAGCCCCTTATGTTCTCTTGTTCTCTTCGATATAGGTGCGATCTCGATCTGATCCGCTTCCGCCAAACGCAACGTTAGTTCATAGCCGTGCACCTGCAATTCCATGGGATCCCCCATCGGAGCCAGCTTTACCACCGTCACCTCTGCTCCCGGTATCATACCCATATCCAGGAAATGCTGTCTGAGTTCTCCGGAACCACCGACGGTTTCGATCACGGCGCTTTTGCCGATTTCCAATTCTTTCAGTGTCATAGCACTTCTGTATCCTTTCGTATCTCAACATCTTAATGTTCTGTATTGTAACAGAAGTATTATAGCGCATTTGGTATTGAAAATCAGTATCAATTTTCTTTTTTATTTCCATATTTTTTTGAAAAATGGAATAAAAATGTAGAAAAAATTGGTGAAAGCAGTTACACTTAAAATAGCATCAATAAAAATAGGGAGGGAACTTATGAATATGAAAGAAAATAATAAATATCGTTATACGGATACCGCGGAACGCAATATCAGAATGAACCAGTTCTATATTATCGCTTCTTCGCTTTTGGCGATCGTGTTCCTGTTTTATCTGTGGTTAAAACTGGTAAATCACAACATTGCGCCCATTGTTACATACGCTAATACCATTCTGATCGCCGTTTTCTGTGTGATAAATGCCGTGACACACCTTCGAAATAAGGCGACACGACTATTAAAAGTCTTCGCTACCATCGAGATCGGCATTGAGTATCTGTTAGTCGGTTTACAGACAGATGCAAGTTTCATTCACTATGCGCTGATCGCCATTTTCATATTACAGATTCCTTATTATGAGAAAAAATCTCTGAAGAAAACCGCTTTGGGATTATTCGTGCTCTACCTGATCGTCATGATTGTTCAGGCTACGAAGGGAATCTACGGTCAGGATGTGAATGCCATCTGCTCTACCCTGCTGGTATTCCTGATTGGAATCATTATTCTGGAAACCGGTAAGATTGCTATATTATTTAACAATGATGCCATCGATTCTTCCCGTGAAGAACATAAACATGTAAAAGAAGTACTGGATAATGTTCTGGACGTATCCCAGACCGTACATCAGGAGACCACCAAAACCACAGATCTTATGAACCAGCTGGTACAAACTACGGAATCTGTTGCCAACAGCATGCAGGAAATCTCCGATGCCACCAATATGACTGCCACCAGCATTGAAGAGCAGAGCCAGATGACCGGTACGATTCAGAATGCTATCGAGCAGACCAGTCATATCTCCGAGCAAATGGTTCAGATTGCTGAGGATTCTAACGAAAGCATCCGTAAAAACATGGCTGCTATGGAATCCTTAAAACAGCAGTCCGCCATGATCAAAGATACCAACCATTCCGTCACCGATGCCATGGCAAAATTACAGGAAAAGACAAAAGAGGTGGAAACTATCGCCGGAAGCATCATGGCAATCTCCGGTCAGACAAATCTTTTAGCCCTGAACGCTTCCATCGAAAGTGCCCGTGCCGGTGAAGCCGGACGCGGTTTCGCCGTTGTAGCACAGCAGATCCGTCAGCTCGCAGAGCAGACCAAGAGCTTTACCGAAGAGATCACCAAGATTACCAACGAGCTGAATGTCAATGCCAACATGGTAGTCAACACTATCAACGGTTCCATTGAAGCTACCGAACAGCAGGGCGAAAAGATCCTGGCCGCTTCCGAGACTTTCGAACAGCTGAACAAAAATATGGAAGCACTGGCTTCCCAGGTGGAAGAAGTAAATCACCACATTCTGGGATTGTCAGAATCCAATAATAAGATTATGGAAAACATCTCCCAGCTGTCCGCTGTAACCGAAGAAGTCACAGCTAATGCCGAACAGGTGCACACCATGAGCCAGAACAACCTGGATTGCGCAGAACAAGTAAAAACGGCAGTAGAACATATCCGCTCTACCACCGATGAGATGGGAACGCAGGAGGTGTAACCCTCCTGCGTTCTTTGATCTTACTATTTCAATTTCAAACCGTCTTTAAAAGCATTTCCTACTTTATCTCCCATTGCAAGATAAGTATTATTCACAGGATCATAGCTGATTGGCTTCAATTTCTTCGGATCGATCTTGCCATCCGTCAGGATGCTTTCGTCCGCATTGACGTTGACGATATCGCCCACCAGAATGCCGTCTTCAAAACTTTTCACCTTACATTCCAGCGCCATGGGAAGTTCATCGATCAACGGTGCATTGACAAAATCACTCTTGGCTGCATGGAAACCGGACTTTGAGAATTTATCAGGTACTTTCTTCGCAGATTCCACGCCCACATAGTCGCAGGCTACCACGGTATCTTCGGTTCCGATACTTACGGTAAATGCTCCGGTCTTTGCCAGATTCTCCGTGGTCTTATGCTCTGACATACTGATGGAGATCTCATTCATGTCCGTAATGATTCCCCATGCTGCGTTCATGGCATCGGGTACTCCATTTTCGTCATAAGTTGCAATGATCAGCACCGGCATGGGATACATTACCGGCTTTGCTCCAAAATTTACTCTGCTCATATTCGTCCTCCTTGTACTAAATTAATTTTTCCTTCCATTCTGCTTCCCGGAATCCGGTCAACACCAGATCACCGTCCACGACAAACGGCCGCTTTACCAGCATTCCGTCCGTGGCCAGCAGCCGAAGTTGTTCCTCTTCCGTCATGTTCGGAAGCTTGTCCTTCAACTGCATGTTCTTATATAACAACCCACTGGTATTGAAGAATTTCTTTAACGGTAGCCCACTTCTGCTCTGCCATTCTTTTAATTCTTCGTAGGTGGGGTTGTCCTCTACAATGTGACGATCTGTATAGGTGATATTATGTTCCTCCAGCCACTTTTTTGCCTTTTGACAGGTGGAACATTTGGGGTATTCTATAAATAGCATGGGGACCTCCTAAATGTAGCAAAATTTATTTTTTAACTAAAGTCATTATAATTCACTTGATTATCTTAATTCAAGGTATAACTTTAACAGGAATTTCCCATAATAATCTTTGTTTTTCTCTTGTTAACTCGCTTTTTCTCACATTTTCAT
>ERZ825384.641-NODE-641-length-45738-cov-6.185014_pt1 | contig 45738 bp, 42 predicted proteins | sample MGYA00519931_ERZ825384 | MGnify/ENA primary metagenome ERZ825384 (study PRJEB31778, sample SAMEA3449200) | human gut metagenome | biome: human gut; feature: human-associated habitat; material: faeces | place: United Kingdom | collected 2010/2012 ...
GGAAGCGGAATCCAGTGCCCGCGTTTTCATTTCTTTCTTTTCTTAACCTTAGTTCTGTTATAATTATTTCAATATTCATTGTTTTATCGAGTATTGCTTTTAAAATTAAGCTTTGGCATGGATTTGATTGGTTTATGAAATGTATTTGTTGTATATCTTTGATTGGCTGGTTTCTGTATTTGGCAGGAATTCCTTTGCCTCATTATTACTCAGATACAACGGATTTTTATACTCATGTGTTGGCCGGGCGATCGCATGGCATACGGCCATGTCCCGCGGCCCGGGGCCGAAAACGCCCGTCACGGCGCGAGAGCGCGCGTTCCTCCCCGCTCCGATCAAGGAGCCATGCAAACAGGAGAACGCTGTCCCCACGCCTGTCCGGGCCCGTTTTTCACTATCTCACCGCTCCAGCCGAGCAGCAGAGGATACTATGAGCTATACCAAGGAAGATGTCTGGAAATATCATGCGGAGCCCCGCCCCGGTAAGGTGGAAGTGCTGCCCTCCAAGCGGGGCGAGACCCAGGACGACCTGACCCTGGCCTATTCGCCCGGCGTGGCCGATGCCTGCCGCGCCATCGAGGCCGATCCCGCCGCCGCGGCCAGCCTCACCGCCCGCAGCAATCTGGTGGCCGTGGTCAGCAACGGTACGGCCGTGCTGGGCCTGGGCAACATCGGCCCCCTGGCGGGCAAGCCCGTCATGGAAGGCAAGGGCATGCTCTTCAAGATGTTCGCCGACGTGGACGTCTTCGACCTGGAGCTGGCCACCACCGATCCCGACGAGCTCATCAACGTGGTCAAGACCCTGGAGCCCACCTTCGGCGGCATCAACCTGGAAGACATCAAGGCTCCCGAGTGCTTCTACATCGAACAGAAGCTCAAGGAGATCATGAACATCCCCGTCTTCCATGACGACCAGCACGGCACCGCCGTCATCTCCGGCGCGGGCCTCATCAACGCGGCCCACATCGCCGGCCGCAAGATGGAAGACATGAAGGTCGTGGTGGTGGGCGCCGGTGCCGCCGGCATCGCCTGCGCCAACTTCTACGTCAGCCTGGGCGTCAAGCGCGAGAACATCTGGATGTTCGACAGCAAGGGCCTGATCCACAAGGGCCGCCAGGACAAGCTGCATCCCACCAAGGCCGCCTTCGCGCAGGAAAAGGACGCCACCCTGGCCGAAGCCATGCAGGGCGCCCATGTGTTTCTGGGCCTGTCCAAGCCCGGTCTGGTCACGCAGGACATGGTGCGCAGCATGGCCTCGCATCCCGTGATCTTTGCCTGCGCCAACCCCGTGCCCGAGATCACCTACGCCGAAGCCAAGGCCGCCCGTGACGACCTGCTCATGGGCACCGGCCGCTCCGACTGCCCCAACCAGATCAACAACGTGTCCGGCTTCCCCTTCATCTTCCGCGGCGCCCTGGACGTGCAGGCCACGGAGATCAACGAAGCCATGAAGCTGGCCGCTGCCGAGGCCCTGGCCATGCTGGCCCGCGAAGACGTGCCCGAAGAAGTGAGCAAGGCCTACGGCGGCAAGAAGTTCAGCTTCGGCCCCGACTACATCATCCCCAGCCCGCTGGATCCGCGCATCATCGAATGGGTGACGCCCGCCGTGGCCCGTGCCGCCATGGAAAGCGGCGTGGCCCGTGCCCGCATCGAGGATCTGGACGCCTACCGCGCCGGTCTGCGCGAACGCGTGGCCCGCATGCGCCGTCGCGCCGACGCCGCCCGTCTGGCCAACGATTAAAGCAGCGGACGATCCCGCTGTTCCGAACGTACGGGGAGGCAGCCGCCTCCCCTTTTTTCATGGCCGGAACGGTCCGGCATCCCGGACATGGCCCGGCATAACGCCACAAGGCCCCCAGAAGCCTCGAAACCGTTTTCCCTGACTACGGACATACCTCTTGCGTCCGGGGAGCGGACAGGGCATTCTGGGGCAAAAAAGGAGTTCCCCCATGGCAGACATCACCGCCAAATATCTCGGCGACCTGCGCGTGGAATGCGTGCACCAGCAGAGCGGTACCGTGCTCGTCACCGACGCCCCCAAGGACAACAACGGCAAGGGCGAGGCCTTCTGCCCCACCGACCTTTGCGCCACGGCCCTGGCCGCCTGCGCCATGACCATCATCGGCATCTACGGCCGGAACCACGGCGTGGACGTGACCGGCACCACCATCGAGATCAGCAAGACCATGAGCGCCAACCCGCGCCGCATCGGCAAGATCGAGATCATCTTCAACATGCCCGACCGTGAGTTCTCCGAAAAGGAAAAGACCATGATCGAACGGGCCGCCCACACCTGCCCCGTGCATCTGAGCCTACACCCCGATACCGAGCAGGTCTTCACCTTCAAGTGGAGCCGCTAGGGCACCCGGCGCACGATATGACAAAAAAGGGAGGACGACGTCCTCCCTTTTTTTATGCCTTGCGGCAGCCGCCGGATGCGGCGGCGGACCAGGTCGCTCTCCCCGGATGGCCGCCAGCGGCCGAAAGACGTCCCGGACGTTGTTTCCTCCTCCCCTTTTGCCTCCTTTTGCCGTGCCCCTTTTGAGGCCCGGCGGCAGGATACCACGGCAGATCGCGGAGAGCGGCTTGCCGGGATGGGGAACAGGAACGGCCGGTGCCGGAAACGGAAAAAGCCCGTCCTCCCAGGGGACGGGCTTTTTGCATCCATGAACGATCAGTATCAGGCTTCCGCAGGCCAGCGGCGGGAGACCTGCAGGCGGCCGTCCCGGCGCAGCAGGCCGCAGGCGCAGCCCGAAAGGCTGTCGGCCAGCGTCAGGGCCTCCCCGGCGGGCAGGACGGACAGGCCGGTGGCCAGTGCATCGGCCTGCATGCAGGTGGCGGCCAGCACGCTCATGCTGCCCAGCACGGGGCTCCGCCCGGTGGACGGGTCCAGCAGATGGTGATGGCGCCCCTCGGCGTCATAGTGCATCTCATAGCCGCCGGACGTGGCGATGGCCTGGTTGTACAGCTCCAGCACCTGCGGGTAGTGGCCGCGCTTTTCCGGATCTTCCACGGCCACGCGCCAGAACACGCCCGGGGCCTTGTGACCGCGCGCCAGGATGTCGCCGCCGGCATTGATGAGATGGTTCTCGCAGCCCGCGCGCAGCAGCACGGCGGACATGGCATCCACGATATGCCCCTTGGCGATGCCGTCCAGGGTCAGGCCCATGCCCTGCCGTTCCAGACGCATCCCGTCGCGACCGGCGTACACGGCCTCGGTATCCACCAGGGCCAGGGCCTCGCGCAGGTCGCTCTCGGGCAGCTCCAGCTCGCCTTCGGGATTGCTGCGGCTCTCCAGCAGGCGCACCAGGGGCAGGACAGTGGCATCGAAGGCACCGCCGGTCAGATGGCAGATGCCGTGGGCCCGCTGCCAGACATTGAGCAGCTCGGGCGGCACGTCACGCAGGCTGCCCTGGCTGTTGAGCACGCCCAGGGGGGCCGCCGCGTCATGCCGGGTCAGCAGGGCTTCCAGACGGCGCCCCTCGGCAAAGGCCAGATCCATGGCATCGTGGGCCTGGGTGGACGAGGGACAGGCCACGGTGATGCTCACCATGGTGCCCATGAACAGGGCCGTCTGCTGCGTGGGCGCGCCAAGGCGCGTCACGGCCCGGGCGGGCGCGGGCTCCAGGACGGAGGCCGCACCGGCCAGCAGCAGGCCGCTGCCGGCCAGCGTCCAGCGCAAAAAATCTCGGCGAGAGGTCTTAGGCATTGCAGTTCTCCTGTGCGGGGCGGTCATTCTTTCCGGTCACAGGCACGGTGCCGCCCCCAGCAGCGCCGTCGCCATCGCTGTCATCCTTCATCCTGGCCACATTGGCGGCCTCGATGCCCGTGGGGCAGGTTCGCCGCAGGATGTGGCGGGCACAGGCCTCCACGCAGGCCTCACCGCAATCGGGCCCGTAAGAAACACACTTGATCTGGTCCACCACCATGCGCCCGGCCACGTTGCTCACGGCCTTGGCCGGACAGGCCTTGGCGCAGCGGCCGCAATTGATGCAGCCCGCGTCGCAGACTTCGGTCACGGCACGCAGCTTGTCGCGCGTATTGCAGAACACGGCCACACGATGGCGGCGCGGCACCAGCTCCAGCACTCCGCGCGGGCAGGCCGACACGCACATGCCGCAGCCCGTGCAGCGGGACATGTCCACGCGCACCACGCCGTCCTTGACCTGCAGGGCGTCGAAGGGGCAGACCTGCACGCAGTCGCCGAAGCCCATGCAGGACCAGTGGCAGGTATCGGTGCCGCCGCGCAGCATGGCCGCCGCCGCGCAGGAGGGCATGCCCTGGTACTGGTAGCGCAGGGCCACGTTGCCGGCCAGCTTGTCACAGCGCCGCAGCGAGAACAGGGGTTCCGCCTCGGCCACGGTCTTGCCGGTCAGCTCGCCCACGGCGATGGCCGTATCGGCACCGCCGGCGCAGCATTTGTTGGCCGGGATGTCGGGATCGGAGACCACGGCCGCGGCGTAGCCTTCGCAGCCGGCAAAGCCGCAACCACCGCAGTTGGCCCCGGGCAGGACCTCCAGCACGGCCTCCACCCGCGGGTCTTCCTTGACGTAGAAGACGCGCGAGGCGATGGACAGCAGGATGGCGGCCACGAGCCCCAATCCGAACAGGGTGATGATGGAAACGAAAACCATATATGCCTCTCCTTGCCGCCCAGCGGCAGTCAAAAGCCCGTAGTCCGCGTTATTGCGCCATGCCCTTGAAGCCCATGAAAGCCAGCGACATCAGGCCGGCCATGATGAGGGCGATGGGCGTCCCGGCCATGGCCTTGGGCAGACGGCAGGTATCCAGCCGCTCGCGGATGCCCGCCATGAGCAGGAGGGCCAGGGTGAAGCCCACGGCCGAGGCCCCGCCGTACAGTACGGAGGTGAGCAGGTCGTATTCCTCGCGCTGCACCAGGATGGCCACGCCCATGACGGCGCAGTTGGTGGTGATCAGCGGTAGGAAGATGCCCAGGGCCGCATACAGGGGCGGCACCATCTTCTTGAGGAACATCTCCACGAACTGCACCAGCGAGGCGATGACCACGATGAAGACGATGGTCTGCAGGTAGCCCAGGCCAAAGGGCTCCAGCACGTAACGCTGCATGAGCCAGGTGCAGGCCGTGGCCACGATGATGACGAAGATCACCGCGCCGCCCATGCCCAGGGCCACGCCTTTTTCCTTGGAGCAGCCAAGGTAGGGGCAGTTGCCCAGGTACTGGGCCAGCACGATGTTGTTGACGAAGATGGCCGAGATGAAAAGCTGGAAGATATCCATACGCGCATCCTTGCGAAAGCCCGCGGGCTACTGTTCCTGACGCTGCTGGAGCATGCTGCACGCCTTGCAGCCGCCGCAGCTGGAGGTTTCCACCACCTGGCCGCCCTTGCGGCGCGCCTGCCAGACATTGATGACGTTCATGGTGGCCAGGATGAGGCCCAGGCAGATGAAGGCGCCGGGGGCCTGCACCATGATGGCGAACGGCTGGAAGCCGTCCCACATGACCGGGTGGCCGAACCAGGTGCCGTTGCCCAGGATCTCGCGCAGCGAGCCCAGGAAGGTCAGCGACATGGTGAAGCCCAGACCGATGCCCAGGCCGTCGGCCACCGAGGCGGCCACGCCGTTCTTGGCGGCGAAGGCCTCGGCGCGGGCCAGGATGATGCAGTTCACCACGATGAGCGGCACGAAGATGCCCAGCTGCTGGTAGAGCGGATAGGCATAGGCCTGCATGAGCAGTTCCACCGCCACCACCAGCGAGGCCGCGATGACGATGAAGCAGGCGATGCGCACTTTCTTGGGGATGATGCCGCGCACCATGGAAATGATCATGTTGGAGAGCACGAGCACGAAGATGACCGCCGCACCCATGCCCAGGCCGTTGTTGGCGGAGTTGGTGACCGCCAGCGTGGGACACAGACCAAGCACCAGCCGGAAGGGCGGCAGGTCCTTCCACAGCCCCTTGGTGAATTCTTGCATGACGCTGCTCATGGCCGGCTCCTTATTTGTTGCCCCAGGTCTTGAGGATTTCAGGCTTGAGGGCCTTGTAGGCCTCGGCGGCCAGGTTCACGGCCGTCACCGCACCCGAAGAGGAGATGGTGGCGCCGGAGATGCCGTCGATGCTGCCCCCCTGGCTCTTGAGGCCCACCGGCGCGGCGATGCCCCTGAACTGCCCGGTGAAGCCGGGCTCCGCGATACGCATGCCCAGACCGGGCGTTTCCTTGAGGGTGGTGGTGCCGATGCCCGCCAGCGTGTCGTTGGCCACATTGAAGCCCACCATCACGCCCACGTCACCGCCGTAGCCCTTGCCCTTGGCTTCCAGGGCCACGCCCACCAGCTTCCCGTCACGCATGGCGGGAAAGACCAGCACCCGGCCTTTCTCGGTCTCGAAGGCCTTGCGGTCGGCGATGGGCTGGTTGTCGATATCAGTGAACACCCCGGCAATGGCCGGTCCCTGCACATAGGTCAGCACCTGTTCCTCGATGACGGGCGCAGTGACCATCTTGAGGTAGGACAGGGCAAAGCCCGAAAGGCCGCACAGGGCTGACAGGACGACGATCATTCGCAGGATATCGGCCATGGCTAGCGCACTCCAAAAGGTTTGGGCCGGATGGAATCCAGCAGCGGGGCCACCAGATTGGCCAGCAGGATGGCAAAGGGCACACCGTCAAGGTAGGTGCCGTACTTGCGGATGGTCATCACCAGCGCGCCGCCCAGCAGGCCGTACAGGAACATGGGCAGGGGGCGCGACGGCGCGTTGGCCGGATCGGTGATGAGGAAGAAACCGCCCAGCATGACCGAGCCCGTGCACAGATGGAACAGGGGCGAGGCGTCGGTGGCGGGGCTGCTCATGCAGAAGAGCGCGGCCAGGCCGGCCACCCCGGCAAAGAAGCCCAGGGCGATCTGCCAGCGGATGATGCCGCGGGCCGCCAGCAGGGAGCCGCCCAGGAAGAGCGCCCCCACCTGCCCGGCGCCGAGGCCGTTGATCTGCTGGCCCAGCAGCAGGTCCTGCAGGGGGATGCTGCCGGCATCGGCCCAGCCGAAGAACTTGAGCCGCACCAGCGGGTCCACCATGGACGCGGCGTTGAGCTGCACGGCATTGGGTTCCATGAACAGGGGGAAGGAGACGAAGAGCACGGCCCAGCCCACCACGGAGGTGTTGACCGGGTTGGCGCCCAGACCGCCAAAGGCCATCTTGCCCAGGCTGATGGCGATGAGCGGCGCCATGACCGCGATCCACCAGGGGGCGTCGGCCGGCAGCATGAAGGACAGCAGCAGGCCGGAACAGACGGCCGTGTAGTCGTCGATGGCCAGCTCGCGGCCCATGAGTTTCTGGCAGGCGGCCTCGGTGAGCACGGCCACGGCCACACACAGGGACATGACGCGCACGGCGGGCAGGCCCCAGGTCCAGACGGCCCCGATGACGGCAGGCAGCAGGGCCGCGAGGGTCATCAGGCTCTGGCGGCGCACGGTGCGCCCGCAATGCCAGTACGGCGGGGCGCTCATGGCCAGCAAAACGGAAGATTGAGCGGCAGCGGGCATCAGTTTTCTCCTTCCTTGGCTTCGGCGGCAGGCTGCGCCGCGGGACGCAGCTCCCGTTCTTTCAGACGGCGGGCCTCATCGGCCTGGGCCAGCTTGTGCTTGGCCAGACGGATGTATTGCAGGACCGGACGGCGGGCGATGCAGACATAACCGCACAGGCCGCATTCCAGACAGCAGTCCACGTGTTCGTCGCGGCAGCGCTCGTGCAGGGCGAATTCCGCGTTGCGGCTCAGCATGCTGGGGCTCAGGCGCGCGGGACAGATCAGCACGCAGGCGCCGCAGTTGATGCAGGGGCTGTGGCCTTCCATGGGCGGCACGGTACCGGCCTCCACCACGAAGACGCCCGTGGCCCCCTTGGTGATGCTGCGGTCCAGGCGGTCGATGCTCTCGCCGCGCAGCGGGCCGCCGCGAACCAGGGTGTCGCCGCTGTTGAGCTTGATGTGGGCGAATTCCAGCAGCTCGCCCAGCATGCTGCCTTCCTTGACGATATAGTTGCCGGAGTGGGTGTAGCTGCCCAGGGTGATGACCGACTCGATGAGCGGCAGGCCCGTGCGGGCCACGCGGCCCAGGCTCCAGACATTGTGGAGCCCCACCACGCCCACGCCTTCGGGCTTTTCCTTGCCGGTGACGCTCTTGACCAGCAGGGCATCGACGCTGGCCGGATAACGGGCCGTCACGCGCACCACTTCCACGTCGTCGAAGTGCAGGTGCATCTCGCGCGGCACGGCCAGCAGGATGCGTTTGGCCGGGGAAAGGCGGCGCAGCACGGCCAGACCGGCCCGCAGCGTGCCCTGGTGGGTCAGCAGCATGGGCTCGGCCCAGGTGACGCCGGGGTCGGGGTTGAGGCCGTTGATGATCAGGGTCTCGCACTGCTGGCCCAGGCTCTTGGTGTTCAGGCCCAGGCTCTTGAGCAGCACGGCCAGTTCCTGGCCCGTGCGTTCGTCATTGATCAGGTCCACCTTCTCCACGCCGTCGGCCAGGGCGCGCAGGGCCTCGTCGGGCTCGATGGCCTCCACGAAGAGGCTGCGCTCGGTCACGTCGGTGATGCGGCCGAAGATGGGCGAGAACGCGTCCCCCTTGAGCGGCGAAGGATGCACCGCCAGGCGCATGCGCGGGTAGACCAGGGCTTTCTTGGTCACGCCTTCCACGAGCTTGTAGCCCTCGCGGTTGAGGCGCACGCGGCGCGGTTCCGGGCCGTTGCTGTAGCGTTGCGTCACCCCGTACACCAGGTGGAAACGCGGGTCCTTCAACATCTGGAATACTTCTTTCATTCCCGCCTCACTACTTGGTATGGCACTGGGCACACTTGTCCTTGCCGAAGGGGCCCTTGCCGAGCTTTTCATGACAGCCCATGCACTGGCCGTGGAAGGCGTCCATACGGCCGGGGATCAGCTTGTCCGGCGTCTTCTTCACATGGCAGACCGTGCAGTCGGCATACAGGGCGTTCACCTTGCCCTTCACGGCAGCCTCATCCTTGCGCGTGGGCTTCAGCTCATGGCAGGAAGCGCAGTTCTTGGCCTTGCCGAACAGATCCTGATGGCAGGCCACGCAGCGCGCGTGCACGGCATCGGCCAGCACCGGCGGCGTGCCGGGCTCGGCAGCCTTGTTGGTGGGCCGGGCCCCGACCTCATGGCAGTTGGCGCAGCTCTGCGGTTCGGGCTCGATGTTCGTGTCGGCATGGTGGCAGGAGGTGCAGTCCACGCCAAAGTCCTCGCTGTGCTGCTGGTGCCCCCAGTCCTTGGCCGCCAGTTCGTAATGGTGGCAGGTCACACAGCTTTCCGCCGGATAGCTCTTGGCATGCCCCGCCTTGAAGGCATCGTCCAGGGCCACGCCGTGGCAGCTGGCACAGGCCATGGCCTTGTCGGGCGTCTTCTGCAGGCTCTCGTGGTGGCAGGTGGCGCAATCTTCCTTGAGCAGACGGCTGTGCTTCTGATGGTCGAAGACCACGGGACCGCCCGCATTGTCGAACAGGATGCGACGCGTGGCAGGTTCCTTGTCCCCCGCGACCGGGCCCGCCGGCAGCAGATAGCCGGCGATCCCCGTCACGGCCAGGACGGCCGTCAGGATGGCGATGGAAAGGTAACGTTTTTGCAATGCCTTGCCCCTCTTCCAAAAGGTGAACGGGATGGGAGCCTCCGGCGTCCCGGCCGGCAGTCCGTCATGCCGGACCGTCACGGAGGCGCCGCTGCGCCCTTGCCAGCTCCGCAGCCTTCTCCCTGCCGGTCTTTTTCCATGGAAAAGGCCGTTTTCAGGGTGAGCGCCAAGACCCGCTCCCCGATGACGGAGAGCGCCGGCCCGAAGGCTGCCTTCCTCAGGCTATGTCATGGAATATGTTGCAAAGGGGCGGGCCCGGGGCCCGCCCCCCGGTTGCCTACACGACGAAACGGTCGTCCCGGGCCACCTCGTCCCGTACGATCTTGAACAGCACGGGGCTCAGCAGCAGGACACCGGTAAGGTTGGGCAGCGCCATAAGGGCGTTGCAGGTATCGGCCAGGAGCCACACGGCATCCAGGGCCAGGACGGAACCCACGCCCACCGCCAGGCAGTACACCAGGCGGAAGACCATCTGGGCCCGGTCGCCGAACAGGTAGATGGCGCAGCGTTCACCGTACACACACCAGCCGAGGATGGTGGTGAAGGCGAAGAAAGTCAGACAGATGGTGACCGCGAACTGGCCCACACCGGGCAGCGCCTGTTCGAAGGCCATGGAGGTCATCATGCTGGCGGCGGAGGAACCGGCGGTCCAGGTGCCCGTCACCAGGATCACGAAGCCCGTCATGCTGCAGACGATGATGGTATCGATGAAGACGTCGAGCATGCCGATGGAGGCCTGCACCAGCGGGGTCTCGGCCGTGGAGGCCGCGTGGGCCATGGGAGCGGTACCCAGGCCGGCTTCGTTGGAGAAGATACCGCGGGCCATGCCCTGGCGGATGGCCATCATCACCGTGGCGCCCACAAAGCCGCCGGTGGCCGCCGTGGGCTGGAAGGCGTCGGAGATCACCCACCAGAACACGGAGGGGACCTTTTCGATGTTCATGCCGATGATGAGCAGGCACATGAAGACATACATGATGGCCATGAAGGGCACGATCTTGCCCGCCACGGCGCCGATGCGGCGCACGCCGCCCAGCAGCACGGCCACGCACAGGCCCACCAGGATCAGGCCGCACAGCCACGTAGGCAGGCCGAAGGTGCCGGAGATATTGTCGGTGATGGCCTTGGCCTGCACCATGCCGCCCGTACCGATACAGGCGCAGATGCCGAACACGGCAAAGCAGGTGCCCAGCCAGACCCATTTGGGGCCCAGGCCGTTCTTGATGAAGTACATGGCGCCGCCCACCCAGTTGCCGGCGGGGGTCTTTTCGCGGAAGTGCACGGAAAGCAGCACTTCGCTGAACTTGGTCATCATGCCCACCAGGGCCGTGACCCACATCCAGAACAGGGCGCCGGGGCCGCCCACGGCGATGGCCAGGGCCACGCCCACTACGTTACCGGTACCGATATCTGCGGCCAGAGCAGTCATGAGGGCATTCCACGGCGAGATCTCGCCGTGTTCGGACTGATGGGACCGCCCCTGCCACAGGCACTTGTAAGCTCGTACCCAGTTGCGGAAGGAGAAAAAGCGCAGCGCTATATTCAGATAGATGCCCGTGCCTACCAGCAGCACCAGCATGACCGGACACCACAAAAATCCGTTAAAGGTTTCCAACAGCTTGTAAAGCTCCACTTTTCCATCCTCCCGGGGCTCGCCCCTGTCCTCTCGTTGATATCTTCCGCCCGGACAGCCCTCTGCATCCGGCCGGAATGCCCGTGCCACAGCGGATGGCACAAAAACACGCTAGCACGCTTTCACCATCGCTGCAAAGGGCCGGGCTCTGCTTTACGCCGGTTTTACACGGAAAAACGCGCACTTTGTTACGCAATGCACATAGTCCCGCCATGACTGTTCACACAAACAGTCAAAAGACTTTCCATACACTTTAAGAAATAACGAACAAGCCAAACAAATGAACATCATAAAACTGTATATGATGCAAAATATACTTTATTTTTTTGTGTTACTACGTCAAAAGTACATTATGAATCAAAATCTATATGCGTCCAGGCGTCTCTATCATCAATGTGACAAAGTTTTTCAGTCTGCACATTTCCGGCAGCTTTGCGCCATCACATTTTTCGGCGGCCTTCGGAAAAATTTCCTGAAAAAAATTTCAAAAAATTTTTTCCTGTGACCTTTCACGCTGCTTTCCAGGCCTGTCAGCGCTCTGCCGCAGGCAAAAATCCGGAAAGGCAAGCGTGCGGCACAGGCGCTTACCGCCCAGCCCCCCGGCCTGTGCCGGACAAAAGCGTACAAAAAAGGGCAGCCCGAAGGCTGCCCTTTGACGATCAGTATATCCCCGGTCCGGGACGGATCTGGAGCGGGAACCATGGTGGGCGTCATCCCCGCCATGCCCCGGATCATGCCGGGAACGCTCCAGCGAAAAAGCCCTAGGAGCGGGCCATCTCCACCAGTTCCTTGCGGGTGAAGAGGGAGTGCAGTTCGTAACCGGCTTCTTTCAGCTTTTCGCGGCCGCCTTCTTCACGGTCCAGGATGCAGCACACGGCCACGATGTCCAGACCGGCGGCGCGCACGCGGTCACAGGCCTTGAGCAGGGAGCCGCCGGTGGTCACCACGTCTTCCAGCATGGCCACTTTGTCGCCGGGTTTGAAGTTGCCCAGGCCTTCCACGAACTGGCCGGTGCCGTGGTCCTTGGCTTCCTTGCGCACCAGCAGGCCGTTGAGGGGACGGCCCAGTTCATGCGAGATGGCGGTGGTGGCGGAGACCAGCGGGTCGGCGCCCATGGTCATGCCGCCCACGCCCACCACGGGCACGTCCTTGAGCAGGTCGTTGAACAGCGTACCGATGAGCCAGGAACCTTCGGCATGCAGGGCGGTCACGCGGCAATCGAAGTAATAGTCGCTGCGACGGCCGGAAGCCAGGACGAAGTCGCCTTCACGGTAGGACTTTTCCACCAGCAGGCGGGCCAGACGACGCTTGATCTCCAGGATGGACTGCTGCACGGGAGCCTCCTAATTGCCGAAGACGCGCTTGTAGATGACGTGGGATCGAAAAGTTCGGCCAGCTGGGCATCGCCCAGACGTTCATGCATGTCGGGATCGGCGCACACCAGCTCGGGGAAGGGCTTGCGGGTCTCCCAGCTCTGCATGGCCAGACGCTGCACGGCTTCATAGGCTTTCTGGCGCGGCAGGCCGGTGGCGATGAGGGCGGTGAGCACGCGCTGGGAGAAGTACAGGCCGTAGGAACGCTCCATGTTCTCCTTCATGCGCTCGGGCTTGACCACCAGGCCGTCCAGCAGGCGGCACAGGCGGTTGAGCACGTAGTCGGCCAGGATGGTGGAGTCGGGCATGATGACGCGCTCCACGGACGAATGGCTGATGTCGCGCTCGTGCCACAGGGCCTGGTTCTCCATGGAAGCCACGGCATTGCTGCGGATCAGGCGGGCAAGGCCGGCCATGTTCTCGGCGGAGATGGGGTTCTTCTTGTGCGGCATGGCCGAGGAGCCCTTCTGGCCCTTGGCGAAGCCTTCTTCCACTTCCAGCACCTCGGTGCGCTGCAGATGGCGCAGCTCCACGCACAGACGTTCGATGCCGCCGGCCAGGATGGCCAGGGAGGTGAAGAAGTGGGCATAGCGGTCACGCTGCACGATCTGGGTGGAGTGCGGGTCCACGGCCAGGCCCAGACGGGTCAGGGCCTTTTCCTCCAGTTCGGGGGAAAGGAAGGCGTAGGTGCCCACGGCGCCGGAGATCTTGCCCACGCGCACGCTCTCGATACCGGCCTTGACGCGCTCCAGATGGCGCTGGAACTCGGCGTGGAAGCCGGTCATCTTGAGGCCGAAGCTGGTGGGTTCGGCATGGATGCCGTGGGTGCGGCCCATGCAGAGCACGCCCTTGTGCTTGCGGGCCAGGGCTTCCAGAGAAGCCAGCACCTTTTCGATGTCTTCCACGATGAGCTTGCCGGCCTGCATGAACAGATAGCCGTTGGCGGTGTCCACGATGTCGGAAGACGTACAGCCCAGATGGATGTAGCGGGCGTCGGGGCCCACCTTTTCTTCCAGCGAAGTGAGGAAGGCGATGACGTCGTGACGGGTGGTCTGCTCAATCTCGAGGATGCGGTCCACGTCGATGTCGGCCTTTTCCCGGATGGTCTTCACGGCCTCGGCGGGCACGCGGCCCAGTTCGGCCCAGGCCTCGCACACGGCCACTTCCACAGCCAGCCAGGCGCGGTAACGGTTCTCCAGGGTCCAGATGCGGCCCATGGCGGGCCGGGTGTAGCGCTCAATCATAGGTACCTCACGCGGAAGGGGTCGACGAAGAGGAGGTGGAAGAACCCGAGCCTCCGGAAGTGCTGCTGGCAGTGCTGCCGGAAGAAGTGGAACTCGTCGACGAGGAGGCGGAAGAAGAAGGGGTGGACGTGCTGTTCTCGTCCTTGATGCCCTTGCGGTAGCCGTAATCGCTGACATACCAGCCGCCGCCCTTGAGCACGAAAGACGTGTGCGACATGACCCGCGGCGAGGGGGTGCCGCAATCGGGGCAGGGCTCCTGGGCCTGCATGTCGGTCACATGGGTCCATTCTTCAAAGACTTTCTGACAGTTGGGACACTGATATTCGTAGATGGGCATAGCTATAACGCCAAGAACGGCCACGACAGCCCCTTTTTTGTCCGGGGCCATCGGCCGTTGTGCTGAAATTCGCGGCTCCCCGCAGGGAACCGGCAATGAACTGTCCGCGGAAACTAGGCCTTGGCGGCCTTGGCTTCACGCACGCGCTGCTTCAGACGTTCAGCGCGACGATGACGGCGGCGATCCAGTTCCTTTTTACGCTCAATTTTCTTGTGAGCCATGATGTCCTCCACGGGGGTGATGCCCCCATTAATTTTTGGTAGAAAAGTATATCCCAAAGGTTCCGCAAAGTCCAGCCTGCAGAACGAAGACCCCGGCCCCGCCCGCGCTCTCCCCCGTTTTGCGGCCCCCACTGTGCGCGCGGGCACACCCGGGGAGGCCCCGTTGCCAGCGCCCCGCTTCTTTCCTACACTGCGCGGTCATGTTGCAATCCACAGTCGCCCCATCCGCCGACTGAGCTTTAGCCGTTGCGACGCAGGAAGCTACGGATAAAGGCAGCAATGTGTTACGCGGCAAGACAGCCCATGAAAGCGCTGTCGCTATCCGTAAGCCCGCTGGTGCGGGCAACGGCTACCGCCTCCGCGACCGACGGATAGGGGGCGTGCGGATCGCCCCTCCCTGAAGGGAGAAGTTACGGAAAAGGATTTCATCGGCTTCGCCGTCTTGTCAAATTTCCTTTTCCTCCTGAAGGGGAGGTCTCAAACCACAAAGGAATTCTTGATGAAGAAAGTCATCATCTATACGGACGGTTCCTGCCTGGGCAATCCCGGCCGGGGCGGCTGGGCCGCCATCCTCTGCCTGGTGGGCAGCACGGCCCGCCGCGAGCTGGTGGGCGGCGCCCGCCTGACCACCAACAACCGCATGGAACTGGGCGGCGTCATCGCGGCCCTCTCCGCCCTGCGCGAAGCCTGCGAGGTGGACCTCTACACCGATTCCAAATACGTCTGTGACGCCGTGGAAAAAGGCTGGCTGGCCGGCTGGCAAAAGCGCAACTGGATCAAGAGCGACAAGAAGCCCGTGCTCAACGTGGACCTCTGGAAGCAGCTCCTGCCCCTGCTGCGCACCCACAAGGTCACCTTCCACTGGCTGCGCGGCCATGCCGGACACCGCGAGAACGAACGCTGCGACGAACTGGCCCGCGCCTTCGCCGCCGGTCCCGACCTGCCCGAGGACACGGGCTTCACGGCCGCCCAGGCCTGATCCCGCGCCCTGCCCATGAACGATATCCTTTCCCCTGACACTCTGCATTCCCTGGCCCTGCTCTGGAAAGGCCTGCTCTGGCCCCTGCTGCGTCTGCTGCTGGGCCTGTGCGTGGGCCTGCTGCTGGCCAATCTGCTGGAGGCCCTGCGCTGGACGCGCCATCTGGCCCGCCTGGCCACCCCGCTGGCCCGGGCCGCCCATCTGCGCGACGTGGCGGGCGCGGCCTTCTCCCTGGCCTTCGTCTCCCCGGCAGCGGCCAACGGCCTGCTTTCCGAAAGCCACCAGAAAGGCGAGATCGACGGCCGGGAACTCATGCTGGCCAATCTGTTCAACAGCTTCCCGGCCTATCTGGTCCACACGCCCACCATCTTCCTGCTCACCTGGCCCGTGCTGGGCTGGCCCGCCGTGGTCTATGTGGGCCTGACCCTGCTGGCCGCCGTGGGCCGTACCGGCCTGACCATCGCCTTTTCCCGCCGCCTGCTGCCCGCACCGCCGCAGGGCTGCCTGGCCTGCACGGCAGCCGCCGACGGCGAGACCGGCTGGCGCGCCGCCGCCCGCAAGGCCTGGAAGCGCTTCCGCCGCCGCGTGCCCAAGCTGGTCTGCTTCACGGTGCCCGTCTACATCATCATGTATCTGTTGCAGCGCTACGGCCTGTTCACCGCCGCCGAGGAGTGGCTGGCCATGCACATGGAATGGCTGGCCTTCCTCAAGCCCCAGGCCATGGGCATCATCGTGCTGCATCTGGCCGCCGAACTGGGCGCGGCCCTGGGCGCCGCAGGCAGCGTGCTCCAGACCGGCGGCCTCGAGGCCCGCGACGTGGTGCTTGCCCTGATGGTGGGCAACATATTGTCCACGCCCATGCGGGCCATCCGCCACCAGCTGCCCGCCTACGCCGGTTTCTACCGCCCGGCCCTGGCCCTGCGCCTGATCCTGGCCAACCAGGGCCTGCGCGCCGTCAGCATGGCCGTGGTCACCCTGCTGTACTGGTGGGTGGCGTTTTAGTTACGAGCCCGACGGCATGGATCGCAAGCTCATCTTCGATCCTCTCTCCCTCACGGCCGCAAGACGGCGCGAACGCCCTCGCGCGCATCCGGGGCATCCGTCCGCCGGGGGCGGCCTTCCCACCGCTACAAGCTTCCGCCACGACGGCAAAAAAAGAGCCGGGGCAGGGATCCTGCTCCGGCCCTTTCACTGAAGGAGGGCGCCGTAAGGCCGCAGTCGGGGCACGGACCACCCGTGCCCCTTGCGAATGAGTGCTGTGCTCGGATGAGCTACTTCATGTCGACGGCCTGTACCCAGATCACAGCATCCTGGGACAGTTCCTTGCCGTCGTGCTTCTTGTCGGGACCGACACCGAGGGCCGCAAAGCCCCACCAGCCGGCCTTGGGGATGCCGAAAGTGAAGACGCCGTTGGCATCCGTCATGATGGCCTGCGTCACCATGACGCCATTGGGATACTTGACGGAAGACTTGGCCGACAGGCCGTTCTTCTTGAGGTTCGGCTCATGGCTCATGTATTCCACTTCCACCTCGGCACCGGCCACGGGTTTGCCGTTGGAAAGCACCTGGCCCTGGAAGACGTTGCCCGTCCACAGGCCGTAGGGCTTGGCCAGGGGCACGATCTCGCACGGCAGGCCCGCCGGCGTGTTCCAGTTGCCGGGGATGCCGCCCACGTTCACCAGCAGCTTGGTGATCTGCTGCATATAGACGTCTTCTTCCTTCTCATAATAGTAGCCGGGCACCATGACGAACATGTAGTCACCCATGCTGCGCAGCTCCTTGCGCGGCACCAGGGCGGAGAAGGCCGGGGCGCTGGAGTCCGGGTTCTTCCAGGTGATCTCCTTCAACAGGGGTTTGAAGTCGATCTTTTTGGCCTCACCGTCACCGCGCTGGTGCAGGGCATAGAATTCCTTCACGCCCCCCATGTCCATCATGTGGCCGGCTTCGGCAGGGTGGGTGAAGACGATGCGGAAATCCAGATCGGCGGCTTTTTCCAGAGCGGTCTGCGGCGTATAGGCCATCATGAAATGGGCCTGGGCGGGGGCGGCAAGCAGCAGGGCGCCGGCAAGGCCCAGCGCGGCAAAGGACATTTTTTTCATAGCAACCTCGTTTATGTTTCTGTGGGACGATCCGGGCTACTGCACGATCTTCTTGCCGTCGAGCTCGATGGAATGGCCCTCACCGCCATCGAACATGACCTTGTAGTCCCCTTCGGGCTTCGGGAAGGAGACCTCGCTGTTGCTGTCCAGCTTGAGCTCCCGCAGCACGTCGCCCTTGGCGTCCTTGATCTTGATGCTCACGCCCGAAGCGGACGAGCCGTCAGAATATCCCCCCTGGCACGAAACGGTCCCGTCACCATTGTCGAAGCAGTCGAAAATGGCGCTGTGGGCAAAAGCCGCGCCGGGCAGGGCCACCGCAGCGGCCAGGGCCAGGGAAGCAAACAACCTGAACATAGATTTCCTCCTCATGCACAAACAGGGTTTGGGGTTATGGACGGGCGGGACCGGCAACGGGGCCGGGCTTTTGCTGTTCCTCCCCGGCCGGTACCAGTGCCAGGAGCAACAGCAGGACAAGGCAGAAGCCGTAGTAGGCCCACATGGCTTCAAAGCCGCTCAGGCCGAGCCAGGATCCGCCTGTGAACACCAGGGTGGCCACCATGAGGCCGACGGTCATCTGGAAAAGGATGGAAAAGAGCATCCAGCGCGTGGACAGCGTCTGTGTCTTCACCATGATGGCCGCAGGCACGCACGGCGGGTAAAGAGCCATGAACAGCATGAGCGCCAGGGCATGCAGGGGCGTGAAACCGCTCACCGAGGCCATGCCTTCGCCGATGCTCATCCCGTCCAGGCCATAGATGGCGCCCAGCGTCGCGGCACTGTTCTCCTTGGCAGCCAGGGCGGAAAGCAGGGCCACGTTGATGCGCCAGGTGAAGCCCGCTCCGGCAGTGACGCTTTCCAGCGCCTTGCCGGCACGTCCCAGGAAGCTGTCCTCGAAACGTTCCTGGCGGATCTCGCGCCGCAGGGTCTTGCGTTTGCCGTCGATCTTGCGCAATTCCCCGGCCAGCAGCTTGCCGTCCTTGCCCTGACGCAGGGCCACGGCGGCATAGACGGGGTTCTCTTCCAGGGCGGCCTGGTTGACGGCATTGGCCTCGGCCTGCGTCAGGCCGCGTTTCCGCTCGCGAAGATCCTCCTGATAGAGCAGGAGCGGTACGATGTCCGCGGCCTCAAGACGCCCCTTGAACGAGGTCTTGTCCACCGCTGCCAGGAAGGCCTGCTCAAGGGCCTTCTGCTGCCCCTCATAATGGGCGAGCCGTTCGGCCGGCAGATCGGGGAAATTGATGAGGGCGAAGATGATGACGGCCACGGCCACCACAACGGAACCGATCTTGCGCAGGAACATCCAGATGCGGTCCACGGTCTGGCGGATGACCCCGTAGACCGACGGCATGTGGTAGATGGGCAGCTCGATGATGAACGGGGCGGGGTTGTGCCCGCGCAGCAGGGTCAGGGAAAGGATCTTGGCCACGATGAGGCCCATGAGCAGCGTCACCGTCCCGATGAAGAACATGGCCCAGCCCGCGTGGCTGCTGAAAAAGGCCCCCACCAGCAGCAGATACAGCGGGACTTTGGCCAGACAGTTCATCATGGGCACGATGAGGATGGTGGCCATCCTGGCCCGCTCATCGGGGATGGCACGCGTGGCGATGACGCCGGGGATGGCGCAACCGCCCACATAGACACCGCCGAGGATCAGGGGCAGCGTGGACTGGCCGTGCAGGCCGAAACGGTGGAATATCCTGTCGAGGATGAAGGCGATGCGCGCCATGTAGCCGGAATCCTCAAGGATGGCCACCAGGGCGAACATGATGACGAAGATGGGCAGGTAGTTCAGCACTGCCGTGATGCTTTTGACGATCCACAACCCCAGCGCCGTCAGGACGGGATCTTCCAGAAAGCCCTGCTGCGGCAGGACGGCGGCGGCCCAGACCTCCAGCTTGCCCCAGACCGGCCAGACCTGGGCGGCCAGATAATTGCCCAGCGTGACGGAGGCCTGGTAAAAAACGAACAGTATCCCCAGCAGGATGAGCGGGCCCCAGAAACGGTGGCAGAGGACGGCATCCACCTTTTCCGTCACCGAGGTGACGAACTCCAGGCGTTCCGAGCAGCGTGCCGCGATGTCCCGCGCCTGGGCGAAACGGGCATGGGCGATGCTCCTGACCATATCCTCACCGTGCCGCGTCGCCCAGGACTCGCGGCATTGGCGGGTCAGGGCGGCGATGCGGCCGTCTTCCGTATCCACGGAAGCGAGCAGCCCCTCGGCAAGGCTGTCCTGCTCCAGCAGCTTGATGGCAAACCAGCGGGAAGGATAGCCCTTGACCCCTTGCCGGGGCAGCAGGCGCGTGATTTCCCGGATATCCGTTTCCAGCTCGCCGTAATCGACGATCTCCGCGCTGCCGGAACGGCCGTGACGCGCGGCGATGGCGCTGTACAATTCCTGCTTCCCGATCCCCTTGCTGGCCTGGGCCCGGATGACCGGGATGCCCAGCGCCTGGGAAAGGGCATCGGCATCCACCCGTATCCCCCGCTTCGCCGCCACGTCCATCATGTTCAGCACGGCCAGGGTGGGCCGCCGCATCTCCAGAAGCTGCAGGCAAAGATACAGGCTTTTTCCAGCGTCGAGGCATCGAGCACCGCCACGATCTGTGCCGGATCCTCTTCCACGATGAACTGCCGGGCGGCCATCTCCTCCGGCGACCAGGAAGCCAGGCTGTACGTCCCGGGCAGGTCCACCAGCTCGACGCGCGTGTCGCCGCACACGAAACTTCCCGCCTTTTTCTCGACGGTCACACCGGGATAATTGGCCACATACTGGCGGGCGCCGGTGAGCATGTTGAAGATGGTCGATTTGCCGCAATTGGGCTGCCCGGCCAGAACGGTAAGGATCTGTTCCATGACTTGGCTCCTTACCTTGCCGGGCACGGAGAGCAGGAATCCAGCTCTATATGCCTGGCCTCACCGCTGCGAAGTGCCACATGATAGGATCCTATCTGCACGTGGATAGGATCCCGGAGTGGTGCACGCCTTACAAACAGAAAGCAGATACCCGGACAAAATCCCATGTCACTGAGACGTTGTCCCAGCATACCTTTTGCCGTGACCCGTTTTACCGTGCACCGGGACATGGAGTGGACGTCGTCAAGAGTCATACAAGATCCTCCTCAGCGGCAGGTAGGCCCCGCACGACTCAAGTATATGATGAAAATGAAATTCAATGTCAATATGACCACGAGAGAAAAATTTATGATTTGATTATAACATAATGTATTTATTTGTTTTTTTATTCCACGGTCCGCAAGGCTGATTCCTGATTCCCTGAAAACTGCAAAAAGATCCGCTGCCTTACAGTATCCCTGACGCCCAGCGCATGCCCGGCACATGGACAAGACGGACAGAACAACGTATGTATGCTGAGCTTTCCTGTCCCCGGCCCCGCATCTTTCCCGGAAATCCATCCCGGGAGGGCTGCCCCGCCGCCCGGGACGTCACTGCAGAACGGGCTTTGCCGGTGCGGCCACGAGGTCCCGGCAACAGGCCTCGAAGGAACTAGCCATGAGCGAGACTCCCCGCCACATCCACTGCGTCAAACCCGAACACACCGGCGCGCGCGTCACCGTGCGCCTCCAGCCCGAGGACCACTGGCTCTCCATCCCCCGCCCCAAGACCTCCCGCCAGCTGCTGACGGCCCTGGGTCTGGCCGAAGAATGCGCCCTGGTGGCCCGCGACGGCGAACTGCTCACCCCTGACCGCCAGATCTGGCCCAACGACGAGCTGCTGGTCCGCAAAGTCGCCAGCGTGGGCTAGGCCCGCGGAGACCGGTCATGCCCGCGCGTGGCGCCATCCTCGCCTACGTCAGGGAAAAGTTCGGCACGGAACCGGAATACCCCTGGGCCCGGTATCCGCACTATGCCGTCCTGCGCCACCAGCAGGGACGGAAGTGGTACGCCCTGATCATGGACGTGCCCCCGGACCGGCTGGGCCTGGCCGGAGACGGACCGGTGGAGATCATCAACCTGAAGTCCGACGGCGTCCTGGATCTGCTCATCAGCGGGACGCCGGGCATCCTGCCCGCCTACCATATGGACAAAAGGCACTGGGTCTCCATCCTTCTGGACGGGGGCATCACGCCCGAAGAGCTGTTCGCGCTCATCGACGAGAGCCACGCCCTGACCGGCGGCAGAGCCGGCGGCCCCCGCCGCCACAGGATGCCCCTTGCCAAATGACATCTACGGGGCCGGGGAGGCCCCCTGCCCTTCCCGCCCCTCATATCGACATTTGACCCGTTGCATGGTACTTGCGGCAGATGTTCGATTTTGCATTCAACGCACAGCGTTTCGCTGTCTACCTGATCCCCACCCTGCTCGGCATCATCATGCATGAAGTGGCCCACGGCTGGATGGCCTCCCGCAAGGGGGACCAGACCGCCCGCTTCATGGGCCGCCTGACCCTCAATCCCGTCTCGCATTTCGACGCACTGGGCGCGGCCGTGTTCCTGCTCACCAGTCTGGGCACGGGCTTCATCTTCGGCTGGGCCAAGCCGGTGCCGGTCAATGTGCGCAACCTGCGCGACCCCGCCCGCGACATGATGTGGGTGGCCCTGGCCGGGCCCGTGACCAACTTTTTGCTGGCCATCGGCTTTGCCCTTGTCCTGGGCGCCGTGGTGGCTATGCTGCCCAGCCCCGACATCTCGGACACCACGCGCTACTTCCTGCTCATGCTGGTGGCCGGGGTGAACATCAACCTCTGCCTCGCCTGGATCAACCTGCTGCCCATCCCGCCGCTGGACGGCAGCAAGATCGTGGCCTATTTCCTGCCGCCGCGCGCCGCCTGGGCCTACATGAGCGCCGGGCGCTACGGCTTCATCATCCTGGTGCTCCTGCTGGCCACGGGCCTGTTGGGGCACATCCTCGGGCCTCTTATCGGCGGGGGCAGCGATCTGCTGCTTTCGCTTGTCGGTATCAAGTAAGTAACGGAACTTCTAAAGGAATCTTGAAATGAGCACTGTTCGTCCGCGTACGGTTTCGGGCATGCGTCCCACCGGGCCGCTCCATCTGGGTCACTACTTCGGCGTCCTCAAGAACTGGGTGGAACTCCAGCACACCGAGGAAGCCTATTTCTTCGTGGCCGACTGGCACGCCCTGACCAGCGATTATGCCGACCCCTCCAACATCGCCACCAACGTGGAAGAGATGGTCAAGGACTGGGTGGCCGCCGGGCTGGATCCCGAAAAGTGCGTCATCTTCCGCCAGAGCGCGGTCAAGGAACACGCCGAGCTGAGCCTGCTGCTCTCCATGATCACCCCCGTCTCCTGGCTGGAACGCAACCCCACCTACAAGGAACAGCAGCAGCAGATCACCAACAAGGACCTGGGCAACGCGGGCTTCCTCTGCTACCCCGTGCTCATGGCCGCGGACATCCTCATGTACCGTCCCCACGGCGTGCCCGTGGGTGAAGACCAGCTGCCCCACATGGAGCTGACCCGCGAGATCGCCCGCCGCTTCAACTACCTTTATGGCGGCAACTTCTTCCCCGAGCCGCAGGCCATGCTCACCCCCGCGGCCAAGTGCCCCGGCCTGGACGGCCGCAAGATGTCCAAGAGCTACAACAACGGCATCTTCCTGCGCGACACCATGGCCGACATCGAGCCCAAGGTGCGCGGCATGTTCACCGACCCGGCCCGCCTGCGCAAGAGCGATCCCGGCAACCCGGACGTCTGCAACCTCTTCCCCTACCATGTGCTGCTGGCCAGCCCCGAAGAGCAGGCCGAGATCCGCACCGGCTGTACCGGCGCCAGCTTCGGCTGTGTGGAATGCAAGAAGCGCTTCCTGAAGAACCTGGAAGCCTTCCTGGCTCCCCTGCAGGAACGCCGCGCCGCCCTGTCGGCCCGTCCCGGTGCCGTGGCCGAGATCCTGGCCGCCGGCAACGAACGCGCCCGCGCCTTCGCCTCCGCCACGCTGGCCGAAGTGCGCGCCAAGATGGGGCTGTAAACGCCTTGAAATGGGTAGGTATTGATTACGGCCTGGCCCGCACGGGCCTGGCCGCCACCGACCCGGAAGGCATCATGGCCTATCCGCTGACCACCATCCGCCTGGCCGACTACGCCAACCGCAAGGAATTCCTGGCGGCGCTGGCCGGGCGGATCCTCGAGGAGCGCCCCGACGCCGTGGTCATGGGCCTGCCCCTGCTCACCGACGGCACCGAAAGCATGACCACCCGGCAGGTGCGCAACGTCACCGAGCGCCTCAAGCGCCGCGTGCCCCTGCCCTTCTATTTCATGTCCGAGCTGCTCAGCTCCGAGGCCGCCGAGCGCGAACTGCGCGAGGTGGGCCGCACGGGCCGCCGCTGCAAGGCCGTGCTGGACCAGCAGGCCGCCGTGCGCATCCTGGAGTCCTTTCTTTCCCTCAGCCCTGACCAGCGGAGGCCGGCATGAAGACCGTACTGCGCATCGTGGCTGTCCTTGTCCTGCTGGCGGCGGCCGCTGCCGGCTGGGCGGGGTACGAGGCCTGGACCTTCCTCAAGACGCCCCCGGCCACACCGGGGCAGGAAGCCTTCTTCGACGTGGAACCCGGCGCCAATGTGCGCCGTGTGGCCGACAAGCTGGAAGAACGCGGCCTCATCACCGATGCGCGCAAGTTCCTGCTGCTGGCCCGCTACAAAAAGTGGGACAGCCGCCTGCAGGCCGGCCGCTTTGCCCTCAATACGGGCTGGCTGCCGGAACAGGTGCTGGATACCCTGGTCAACGGCCAGCCGGTGCTGTTCCGCGTCACCGTGCCCGAAGGCCTGACCTGGTGGCAGACCGCCAAGGTGCTGGAAGATGCCGGGCTGGTGCGCTTTGAGGATTTCCGGGCCGTCATCACGGACCCGGCCTTTTTGCGCCACTACGGCATCCCCTTCGATTCGGCCGAGGGTTTCCTCATGCCGGACACCTATCTGCTCAAGAAGGCCGACGTGCCCGACAAGGCCCAGGCCCGTGCCGTGGCCGGCCGCATGGTGGACAACTTCTGGCGCAAGGGCGACGCCCTCTGGCCCGACGGCAAACGCCCCTCCCGCGACGAGCTGCGCCGTCTGGTGATCCTGGCTTCCGTCGTGGAGAAGGAGACCGCCTTTGCCGACGAGCGGCCGCGCGTGGCCGGCGTCTATGCCAACCGTTTGCGCATCAACATGGCGCTCCAGGCCGACCCCACGGTCATCTACGGGCTGGGGCCCAACTTTGACGGCAACCTGCGCCGCCGCCATCTGGACGACGCCAACAACATCTACAACACCTACCAGCGTCCCGGCCTGCCGCCCGGCCCCATCTGCTCGTTCGGCGCCAGCGCCCTGGCCGCGGCCATCACGCCCGAAGAGCACAAGTACCTCTATTTCGTGGCCATCACCGACGGCGGCCGCCACGCTTTTTCCACCAACCTCGACGATCATAACCGCGCCGTGCGACAGTACCTCAAGAACCGTCGCGCCCAGCGCCAGCAATAACAGGAAGGCAGGTCATGAAGTATTTGATCATGGAAGATTTTTCCGGCCAGCCCGTGCCCTTCATCTTTCCCCGCCGCGTGGACCACGCCGACATGCGCGACCAGCTCCCCTACGGGCAGGTCATCTCCGCCGGTGTGGTGGAACACGGCCCCGAGGGCTTCGTCTGCCACGGCGGCAACGCCGAACTCAATGTCAAAGCCCGGCCGGAGGAAGACGCGGCCATCATCACCGAGGCCCTGCGCGTCCGGTAAGGCCATATCTGCAAAGGACGGGGAAGGATCTTTGAGGGGGGACCCCCTCTGCTAGCGCGAGAGGGGTTCCCCCCTCAAACTCCCCCTTCCCCAGCGCGCTTTCATAACAGGACATCCCTCCAGCTCATGGGAGGGCATATCCCTGTCAAAAACAAACGCGCCCGCGAGAACTCCGTCTCGCGGGCGCGTTTTATTTTTTCCGGGGAAAATATCCTCCCCCCTTCATCGGGCACCGGGAAGGCCTTCGTGTACCGGCAGCGACGGGAGGAGGCCCTACCCGTTGCACGATGCAGAAAGCTGCGGGCATCGACAGCAAAGATGAGGGGATTCCCCCCAAAAACATCACGCTCAGCGGTCAAAAAAGCCGCTGACCGTCCCTTCCACCATCCCGGCCCCGCCAAAACCGTGGGCGTCCAGCACCTGCATGACCTGCGGCCGCAGGCCGTCAGGCAGCACGGCCGCCTGCAGGACAGGCTCCGGCGTCAGGCGCAGGCGAAAATCCCCCAGACCGGGCAAAGCGGCCAGATCGGCCTCGGCAGCGGCCAGACGGGCCAGCAGGGCCGGCTCCGGGCTCATGCCGTAGGCCAGCCGGGTCAGCAGACAGGGACGGGCGGCCTGCTGCGGGTCGTCCAGGCCCCAGGACGCGCCCAGATCGCGCAACTCCTGTTTGTGGAGCCCGGCCAGCGCCAGGGGCGAGAGAACGCCCGCCTCGCGCACGGCCCGCTGCCCGGGCCGGAAGGCGGTCAGATCGTCGGCATTGCTGCCGTCACAGAGGATGCGGCAACCGCCCGCGGCGGCCAGGGCCTCACGCAGACGGCGCATGAGGGCCCGCTTGCAGGCATAGCAGCGTTCCCGGCTGTTCACCGCCACTTCGGGCAGGGAAAGGGGATCGTGCCGCACTTCCAGCAGGGGCAGCCCCTGCGCCCGGGCCCAGCGCCGCGCCGCCTCACTCTCGGCCTGCGGCACATGCGGCCCCGTGGCGTGCAGGGCCAGCACGTCGCAGCCCGCACGCCGCAGGGCGAAACAGAGGAAACGGCTGTCCAGCCCGCCGGAAAAGGCCACGGCCAGCGGCCAGTGCCGCAGCACGGGCAGCAGGGCCTGCCAGCGGGCTTCGGGAGCTACCACGTCAGGCGGACCTTGGCGCCCTTCTCGGCCATGACTTCCTTGCACTGGCGGATGGTGTACTGCCCGTAGTGCACGATGGAAGCGATGAGCGCCGCCGAGGCACCGCCCTTGCTCACGGCATCGTACATATGTTCGGGCGCGCCCGCGCCGCCGGAAGCGATGACCGGGATGGACACGGCGTCCACGATGGCCCGGGTCAGGGTCAGTTCGTAGCCGTCACGGGTGCCGTCGGCGTCGATGGAGTTGACGCAGAGCTCGCCCGCGCCCAGCTCCTGGCATTGGCGCGCCCATTCGATGGCGTCGATGCCCATGCGACGGCGGCCGCCCTGGATGACGATCTCGTAGCCGGAGGGGATGCTCTCGCTCACGGGCACGCGCAGCACGTCCATGCCCACCACGATGGCCTGCGAGCCGAAAGCCGCCGCGCCATCGGCCACCAGATCGGGATTGCGCACGGCCGCGGAGTTGATGGAGACCTTTTCGGCCCCGGCGTTGAGCACGGCGCGCATGTCGGCCACGGACGAGATGCCGCCGCCCACGCTGAAGGGGATGAAGATCTGCGAGGCCACGCGCTCCACCACGTCCAGGAAGATGCCGCGTTCCTCGGCCGAGGCCGTGATGTCGTAAAAGACGATCTCGTCCGCACCTTCCTCATAATAGCGGCGGGCGCTCTCCACGGGGTCGCCGATGTCCACGTTGCCCTGGAACTTGATGCCCTTGGTCAGGCGGCCGGCGCGCACGTCCAGGCAGGGGATGACTCGTTTGCTAAGCATGGCGCACCTCGTCGCAGTAATCGTAGAAATTGCGCAGCACGGTCAGGCCGGGACGGCCGCTCTTTTCCAGATGGCACTGCACGGCCCACAGGCCGTCGCGGCCGTAGACCGAGCAGAACTCCTTCCCGTAGACCGTGGTGGCCATGACCAGCTCGGGCGCGGGCTCCACATAATAGCTGTGGACAAAATAGAATTCCGCACCGGGCTCGATGCCGTGCAGCAGGCGGCCCGGACGCACCACATCGAGGCTGTTCCAGCCCATATGCGGCACGGGGGCGGGGCTGCCGTCCTCTTCCTTCATATGATCGGGGAAGCGCACGCAGCGGCCGGGCACGATGCCCAGGGTGCGCACGTCGTTCTCTTCGCTGTGCTCCAGCAGGATCTGGCAGCCCAGGCAGATGCCCAGCAGGGGCTGGCCTTCGGCCACGGCACGGCGCAGCACGCTGTCCAGACCGGCGGAGGTCAGGGCCTCCATGGCCTGCCCGGCGGCGCCCACACCGGGAAAGATGATGCCCTGGGCCTGCTCCAGTTCCGCAGGATCGGCGGTGATGCGGCAGGGGATGCCCAGATGTTCCAGCGCACGGCGCACGCTGGTCTGGTTGCCTGCCTTGTATTCGAGAATGGCGAGCATGAAGAAATCCTTTGCTGCACGGTGATGGGAAAGCCTGAAATATACGCGTTTCGCCCGGCACAGGCAATGTGCCCCCGGGGGACGCGCTGCGTGACCGGGCCGCAGCCCCGGCCCTGCGGGGCCGGAGGGCCGCCACATAGCCTAATTTATCACTATTTTATACAAAATAGTGATGAAAGTACCCTGAAAAATCACGCTTATTTTATTTTTATCTCTTTATTTTCCATAGGTTAGTAAAAAAATAAAACGTGACAAAAATATCCATATCAGTTTACTCTGCTTTTACCCCGTCGCACAACCTGTGGAGGTGGTCCATGTTCTTTCCCGTTTCCGGTATCGAGTGTCACCCCCTGGTGCCCGTCCTGGCGGCCATGAGCATCTCGTTCGTCACGTCCATGGGCGGCCTGTCGGGAGCCTTCCTGCTCCTGCCTTTCCAGATGAGCTTTCTGGGCTATACCAGCCCCGGCGTCAGCGCCACCAACCATCTTTTCAACGTACTGGCCTGTCCCGGCGGCATCGTGCGCTATGCCCGCGAAGGGCGCCTGCTCTGGCCGCTGGCCCTGACCGTGGCCGTGGGCACCCTGCCCGGCATCGTGCTGGGATCGCTGATCCGCGTCTACTGGCTGCCGGACGAGAGCCGCTTCAAGGTCTTTGCCGGTCTGCTGCTGCTCTGGATCTTCTGGCGCATGTTCCGCGACCTGCGCAGGCCCGCCGCGCCCGCCCGCAAGGGGGGCGGCATGGCCCGGATCCATGTGGAGCGCTGGGACCGTTCCCGCCTGGTCTTCACATTCGGTGAGGCGCGGCACTCCGTCAGCTGCCCGCGCCTGGCGGTCCTCAGCCTGGGCATCGGTCTGGCGGGCGGCATCTACGGCATCGGCGGCGGCGCCATCCTTTCCCCCTTCCTGGTCAGCATCTTCGGCCTGCCCGTCCATGCCATCGCCGGGGCCCTGCTGCTGGGTACCTTCCTGGCCTCGCTGGCCGGAGTGCTGGGCTATGGCTTCCTGGGCCTGTTCTCCTCGCTGGACGGCATCGGCGCCGATCCCCTGCTGGGCCTGCTGCTGGGCCTGGGCGGGCTCATGGGCAGCTATCTGGGGGCGCGCTGCCAGCGCTTCGTGCCCGCGCGCCGCATCAAGTGGGGGCTGGCCCTGATCCTGCTCTTCACGTCCCTGCGCTATCTGTGGCAGGGATTCTAGCGGCCCGTACCGCCCGGCCGGCACACCGGTATGACGCACCGGGACAGGAGAAGTGCGTCCCGTAAGCCTCCGGCACCCGTTTTCCCTTGCCCTGCCGCCTGAAAAAAGCCATCCTTCCGCAGTCGGGACATGGATGCCCCTGACCGGATGCCGTCGCCCTCCTCGGGGCACGCCCGGAAAGGAGGCCGCGTCCCGCCCTACCGGCAGGCAGGGGCGCCTTGCGCCCTTCTGTCCCCACAACGTGCCAGCCCGGGGAGGCCCCACCGGAGCCGTCCCCCATCGAAGGAACGTCATGAATCCCTCAGCTTCCCTGCCCATCGGCATCTTTGATTCCGGCATGGGCGGCCTGACCGTGCTCAAAGCCATCTCCGGCCGCCTGCCCGGCGAGAACCTGCTCTACCTTGGTGATACGGCCCGCCTGCCCTACGGCACCAAAAGCCGCGACACCATCATCCGCTACACGCTCAAGGCTGCGGGACGCCTGGTGGACGAAGGCGTCAAGATGCTGGTGGTGGCCTGCAACACCGCCACCTCCGCCGCCCTGCCGGAACTGCGCGAACACTTCGCGCCCCTGCCCGTCCTCGGGGTCGTGCGCCCCGGTGCCGAGGCCGCCGTGGCCGCCAGCCGCAACAAGCGCATCGTGGTCATCGCCACCGAAGCCACCATCGCCGGCGGCGCCTACCAGCAGGCCATCGCCTCCCTGTGCCCCGAGGCCCGCGTCCAGGGCAGGGCCTGCACCCTTTTCGTGCCCCTGGCCGAGGAGGGCTGGATGGACGGCCCCATCGTCGAGGGCATCGCCAGCCGCTATCTGGGCGACCTGTTCTCCCCGGGACGGCCCGACAGGCCCGACACCCTGGTGCTGGGCTGCACGCACTTCCCCCTGTTCCGCGAAGCCCTGCGCCATGTGGTAGGCGATGACGTGCGCATCGTGGATTCGGCCGAGACCGCCGCTGTGGCCGTGGAGAACCGCCTGCGCGAGCTGGGTCTGCTGCGCGGGGAAGACGCCCCGGGCTCCCACCGCTTCATGACCACGGACAACGTGCTGCGCTTCATCCGCACCGGCAGCCTTTTCCTGGGGCACCCGCTCAAAAGCGCCGAAGTCAGCCTGGTGGACCTTTCCTGACCATCCGCTGATGCGTCCCGGGGCCGCCTCGCCCGAAAGCGATGCGAAAAGTATGCCCGAAAAGGCTCTGATGCCCGGAAAACTTTGATATATGGGCATTTTCCATTGACACGGGCCAAGCCCATAACGTATGGATGCCCTGTCTGGCCTACAGATTGAAACCCGAAACTCTTTTTTTGGAGTATAACTATGACCAAAGCTGAGCTTGTTGAAAAGATCCATGCCAAGGCCGGCCTGCCCACCAAAGCCAAGGCCGAAGAAGCCCTCGACGCCGTCGTGGCTGCTCTGCGCGAAGCCCTCGCTTCCGGCGAATCCGTGACCTTCACCGGTTTCGGCAGCTTCAAGGTGGTTGAGCGCGCCGCCCGCAAGGGTCGCAATCCCCGCACCGGCAAGGAAATCACCATCCCTGCCAGCAAGGTTGCCAAGTTCACCCCCGGCAAGGGCCTGAAGGACGCCATCAAGTAGTATTTCGCTCAGCGGATCCGGCGGCGTCCTCTTCTGGAGGGCGCCGCTTTTTTTATGGTCCGCCGGGCTCTCCGGCAGCTTGCCCTTTGCGCTCCGGGCCCAAAAGTGCTATATGCTTCTGGCTGTTCTGACGGGCAGGCCCTGCGCCGTGGCCCGACAGCCCGCAGACGAAGCACCGCCCAAAGCCATGGGCCCTGCACGCAGGGTTGGCGCAGGAGGCGGCGCGGTCTGCTCCGCACGGAGGGGTGGCAGAGCGGTTGATTGCGGCGGTCTTGAAAACCGCTGAAGGTTCACGCCTTCCGGGGGTTCAAATCCCTCCCCCTCCGCCACGTGCTGACACTAGGGCGTTCTGCTTCCGGCAGGGCGCCCTTTTTTCATATCTCCCGGCCATGCCGGGAAAACCTTTCTTGCCGAAGATGGCCGGACGGCCGCGGTTCCCGCGGCCCTTCCCGGCCAAGGAGACGCTATGGAACACAAGACCCTTGTAGATGCTGTGGTCACAGCCGAATGGGAAATGTTCAGCAACGTGCAGAACGTGGGCGGCAAGGCCTCCTGCCAGATGGATCCCAAGACCTTCCGCATCATGCGTTCCAGCCAGATGGACAACTGGGACGACGAACTGCTGGGCAGCTATCTGGAAGACCTGCTGAACGCCCGTCTGGAAGGGCGTAACCTGGTCACGGAAAAATACGCCCGCATGATGGAATCCACCTTCCCCGAGGAGTACGCCCAGCTGGCCGACAGCCTGCCGCCGCTGGACCCCGAAGCCATGGCCCAGGTGGACGACATCGTGGCCGCTCATGTGTCCTGGAAGGAAGACCTCGACAGCCGCTTCCCCTCGCTGGCCGACAGGGGCCGCCCCCTGCGCAGCCGTGACGACCGTCCGGGCTGGGTCTCCATGGAGACCTACCTGCGCGCGGAACTGCGCACCTATTCCCCCAAGACCATCGCCCTCTATCATCGGGCCACCATGGAACGTCTGCGCAAGGGCGAAAGCGAAGCCGAACAGAACCTGCTCCATCAGGTGCAGCAGTACGGCTTTGAGGACATCGAGAGCGCGGAAAAGCATTTCAGCGCCCGTCGCTGAGGCCACCGACAGCGCCTGGCGTCGCCCCGCCGGGAGCCGTCCCGACGATGCGCTTTCGGCAGGGGCACTGCCGCTCTTGAAAAGGCTGCGCCTTCAAAGCCCCGGGAGGAACAGGCTCCGGCCTCCCCCCTGGGGATGGGCATCTGCCCGGCGAACCTCTTGGACTTGCCGGGGCTCGCCATGAGGGCTGAAAATCAAAAGAGCCACCCGCAGGGGTGGCTCTTTTGATTTGTATGACCGGCACAGGAACAGAGGCCGCAAAAACGAAAAGGGATGCTTCCGAAGAAGCATCCCTTTCCTCTCTTTTCGGGGAAAAAACGGACGGCGGCTAGGCGTTGGCAGCCTTGAGCATTTCTTCCACCATGGCAAGGCTGGTCGCGTTCCGGGCATCCATGCCGCACAGACCGCGCACAGCCAGCATCAGCAGGGTAATGGGCATGCGCACTTCAGCTTTGCCGTTGTGGATGATGCAGGTCTGGTCCTGCACCTTCAGGCGATAAGCCCGGCGGCTGTGTTCTTCCGCCCCGGTGCGCATGATGTAGTAGATCTGGTCCTTGTTCTCCGTCACATACAGCTTCTGGCGGCACAGCACGCCATGCTCCTCGTCATACCAGGAACACTCGGAGGAAAGGCTTCCACGAAAGCGCATGTCCTCGCCATTATCGTGCTTGAGGCTGATATTTTCCAGCGTATCCTGCATGGCACCCTCCCCTTGAGCTGCAGCGTGACGGCAGTCACAGCGACAAAGCAGCAAGGCCAGCACGACACCGGCTGACCCTAGCATCGCAAGAAAAGCTTTGTCAATCCCGCCTCCCGGCGGCTCCAGCCCGTCATTTGCGGGGATCGGGCAGCTCCATGCCCAGGAAGCGGGCATAGCAGCGGGCCACGGCCGATTCGGGATCCATGAGCCCCAGACTGGCCCCGGAAGGCGCGGGGACCTCTTCCTTCGGACGCCCGGCGGAGCGCTCCAGCACCGGGCTGGGCGCATCCAGATCCTGATGGTCCAGCATCAGGGAGACCTTCACCGCCGTGAAGAAATCCTCCTGCAGGAACTCATTGACCCGGCGCACGATCTCCGGCCCCATATAATAGAGCTCCTGCAGCAGCACGGCGTCTTCGGCGCCGATGAGCAGCTTGTCGTCATGGTGGCCCAGCGGACGGGCCAATGGCGCCAGATCCGGCCCCAGCACGGCATCCCAGCTGCGCCACAAGCGGCTCAGCTTCGCCTGCTCCGGGGACGCGCCCAGAGAGATGAAGACCTTTTCCAGCACGCTCCCTGTCCGTGCCGGGCCGTGCCATTCCTCGAAGCGGGCCTCGTGCCCGGGTTCGGTGCTGCGCCGCCGCGTGATCCACGTCCGCGGGCGCGGGGCCTCCGCTGCGTCGGCCTGTGCCTTCTTTGCTGTCCGGCGTTTCCTCCCGCCCGTATCCGTCGGCGGCGGCAGCACGACCAGCGAGTCTTTGCGCCGTGCCGCCCGGTCTTCCTCCGCTTCCAGCCCGGCATCGAAACGGGCCTGCATGTCCGCGGCCCACTGCCGGAACGCGGCCTCGCGCCGCCCCATGCCTGTCCCGGAAGACGGTGCAGGACAAGGGGCCCCGGCTACAGGGGACGCTGCGGGCCGGGCAGTCCCGTTTGCCTCCCCTTCTGCGCGATATCCGGCAGATGCGGAAGAAACAGCCCCCGGTACGGGAGCAGGACTTCCCTCCGGTATGCGCACATCTCCAAGGGGTACGGCTGGTGACGCTCCTCTCTTCCTTCCGGCCAGCGGCACGGAAGCGTTCCCGCTGCCGGCTACCGGTGCTGCTGCCGTACCGCCCCCACGGCGGCGCCCGGGTGAGCTTTTGCCCTCTGCAGGTGTGGCTTCGGGGACGGGGGCAACAGGAGCCGCCGCAGCAAAGGGGGCCGCTGCCGGTACGGGCTCAGGAAAAGAAGCGGCCGGGACCGCCTCCGTACCACGGGCCGCCGTCCGGGCGGACGACGCTTCCCTATCCGGAGGAGCGGGAAAATCATCCCAGTCATCGTCCCCGGGCAGCACCACCAGACCGCCGCCCGATGACGACAGGCCGTATTCCGCAGCCAGACGATCCGCCTCGGCAGCCAGCGCCGCCGCATCCATGGGACGTTCCGTAGGCTGTCGCTCCGGTACCGGCGCTGTGGTCGGACCGGCTTCTCCTGCGGATGCGGGAGTGGTCGCAGCAGCCTTCTTGCGGCCGCGCCCGCCGGAAGTGGAGGCACGCCCGGCACGGGAGACGGCTCTCCGCCCTGCGGCAGGCTGGGGCAGCCCCGCATCAGGCACAGCGGCCTCCGCATCAGCTGCATGCCGGACAGCGAAAGATCCCTCTGACGGTGGGGCCATCTGTGCGACAGCCTCGGCCACGGGAACCGGCCCGTCCTCGGCCACAGGTGCAGCCTTCGGACTGCCCGCACGACGACGTTTGGGGGAGCTTTTTGCCGCCGCAGGTGTGGCTTCGGGGGCGGGAGCGGCAGGAGCCGCCGCAGCGACGGGCGCCGCTGACGGTACGGATTCAGGAAAAGAAGCGGCCGGGACCGCCTCCGTACCACGGGCCGCCGTCCGGGCGGACGACGCTTCCCTATCCGGAGGAGCGGGAAAATCATCCCAGTCATCGTCCCCGGGCAGCACCACCAGACCGCCGCCCGATGACGACAGGCCGTATTCCGCCGCCAGACGATCCGCTTCGGCAGCCAGTGCCGCCGCATCCATGGGACGTTCCGCAGGCTGTTGTTCCGGTACCGGCGCTGTGGTCGGACCGGCTTCCCCCGCAGATGCGGGAGCGGTCGCAGCAGCCTTCTTGCGGCCGCGCCCACCGGAAGTGGGGGCACGCCCGGCACGGGAGACGGCTCTCCGCCGTGCGCCGGAGTGAGGCTGATCCTCTCCCGGTACGGATGCTGCCGCCTCCACAGCGGACTGGCCAACAGAAGGCTTCTCTACCGGTGGTGAGGCCTCCTGTGCGACAGACCCGAACGCGGGAGCCGGCTCGGTAGCGGGAACTGCCCCGGTATCGGTCACCGGCGCGGCCTTCGTGCCGCTCGCACGACGACGCCGGGCAGTCGTCTTTTTCGGAGGGATGGCAGGTCCCGGCGGTACCGTGGCCGCGGCCGTGTCGGCGGGCGGGATCACCGGAAGGATTTCCGGGAGCGCGGCTTTGGTGGCGGCAACGCCCTGCGATGCATCTTCCTGTGGGACGGCGTCCGCCACTTCCCGGGGAGCCCTGTCCGGCGCAGATCTCTTTTTCCGCCCGCCGTTCCGCTCGCGGGAAGACGCCGAGCCTGCCGCCTGCCGTTCCTCAAGGCCATCCGCCGATGCCTTTTCGGCCGGCGGTTCTCCCTGCGTCGCCTTTTTCCCCTTCCCGGCCGTCTTTTCCGAGCGCGCCGGAGACGGCTCAAGACCACAGGCCTCCAGCAACGAGAGGGCCGTGGCCGTGATGACGGTCACCCGCTTGCGCGACAACCGTCTTTTTGTCGCCTCCCCGGCAGCGGAAGACCGGTCGGGGGCAGCATCGGAAGGTGAGGACATGGAACTCCTTGACTATATCCAGATAGGCTGATATTTGCATCAAGCAAATTTGATACATAGATCGCAGGCGCGCCCGGCGCGCCGTACAGGGGCACGCATGGCACTGGTATATTTCAAGGCACTTTCAGACGAGACCCGTCTGCGACTGGTGCATATCTTGCTGCATTACGAACTCTCGGTCAACGAGCTGGTGCGCATCCTCGGCATGGGGCAGTCCCGCGTCTCGCGCCACCTCAAGATCCTGACCGAAGCGGGCCTGCTGACCTCGCGCCGGGACGGCCTGTGGGTCTTCTATGCCGCCACGCGCTGCGGCGAGGCCAGCGACTTTTTGCAGGCCATGGGGCCCTTTTTGCATACGGACACGGCCATGCGCGAGGATCTGGCCATGGCGGCCCAGATCCTGGAGGAACGCGCCCTCAAGACGCGCCAGTTCTTCAACGCCATCGCCGAGGACTGGGACGAGCTCAACCGCGAAGTGCTGGAAGATTTCGACCTGCCCGCCGCCGTGCTGGCCGCCGTGCCCGAGGGCTGCCGCGTGGCCGTGGACCTGGGCTGCGGCACCGGCGCGGTGCTGGAGCGCCTGCTGCCCGCCAGCCGGAGCCTCATCGGCGTGGACGGCTCGGCCCGCATGCTGGAGATGTGCCGCCGCCGTTTCAACCCCGTTGATCTGGCCAACGAGAACCGCATCTCCCTGCGCATCGGCGAGCTGGATCACCTGCCCCTGCGTGATCAGGAAGCGGACTTCGCCTGCATCAACCTTGTCCTGCACCACCTGTCCGACCCCGGCGAGGGCCTGCGCGAGATCCGCCGCAGCCTGACCACGGGCGGGCACCTGTTCGTGGCCGATTTCCTCCAGCACCACGACGAGACCATGCGCAGCCGCTACGGCGACCGCTGGCTGGGCTTCGACGAAGAGCGCCTGCAGGAACGCCTGCGCCAGGCCGGTTTCGAAGTCCTGTCCTGTACGCGGCAGGCCGTGGGCCGCGGCCTGTTTCTGCTGCTGGTGCAGGCACGCGCCTGTTAGGGATATTTTCGGGGGGAAGGCCCCCGTGCCCCATCTTCCCCCAAACGTGCGCCATTCAGGAAAGCCTGCCCCCGATGGGGAACGGCGCACCTGTCCCGGGGGGATATGGCCCGGAAAAGGCACACAAGATTTCCCGCGCGGCCTTACCGAAGGCTGCGCACCATCCCCGCACAGGGGACAACGACCATGCCGCAGACCGCCCTTTTGTGGAGCGGCCCAACATACTTCCTCAAGGAGAATGGAACGATGACCAAAGCCCTGGACCTTTCCCTGGCCTACAAAGTGGCCGACATGGCCCTGGCCGATTTCGGCAAGAAGGAAATGCAGCTCTCCGAGCGCGAGATGCCCGGCCTCATGGAGTGCATCCGCAAGTACGGTGACCAGAAGCCCCTCAAGGGCCTGCGCGTGACCGGCTCCCTGCACATGACCATCCAGACCGCCATGCTCATCAAGACCCTGCACGCCCTGGGCGCGGACATCCGCTGGGCCTCGTGCAACATCTTCTCCACCCAGGACCACGCCGCTGCCGCCATCGCCGAGCAGGGCATGGCCAAGGTCTTCGCCTGGAAGGGCGAGAGCCTGGAAGATTACTGGTGGTGCACCGAAATGGCCCTGACCTGGCCTGACGGCAAGGGCCCCGACCTGATCGTGGACGACGGCGGCGACGCCACCCTGATGATCCACAAGGGCGTGGAAGTGGAAAACGATCCTTCCCTGCTGGAAAAGACCTACGACAACAAGGAATTCCAGATCATCATGGATCGTCTGGCCCTGCGCTACAAGGAAGATCCCAACCACTGGCATGAAGTGGCCGCCAAGGTGAAGGGCGTCTCCGAAGAGACCACCACCGGCGTGCATCGCCTCTACCAGCTGGAAGCCGAAGGCAAGCTGCTCTTCCCGGCCATCAACGTCAACGACTCCGTGACCAAGTCCAAGTTCGACAACCTCTACGGCTGCCGTGAGTCGCTGGCCGACGGCATCAAGCGCGCCACGGACGTGATGATCGCCGGCAAGGTGGTCGTGGTCTGCGGCTACGGCGACGTGGGCAAGGGCTGTGCCCGTTCGATGCGTTCGTACGGCGCACGTGTCATCGTGACCGAGATCGACCCGATCTGCGCCCTGCAGGCCGCCATGGAAGGCTTCGAGGTCAAGACCGTCGAGAGCGCACTCCCCGAAGGCAATATTTACGTCACCTGCACGGGCAACTGCGACATCATCACGCTGGAGCACATGGAGAAGATGCGCGACCAGGCGATCGTCTGCAACATCGGCCACTTCGACAATGAAATCCAGATGGCGCGTCTCGAAAAATCGGGGGCCGTCAAGACCAATATCAAGCCGCAGGTCGACAAGTTCACCTTCCCCGACGGACACTCGATCTTCGTGCTGGCCGAAGGCCGTCTGGTGAACCTCGGTTGTGCGACGGGACACCCCTCGTTCGTGATGTCGAACTCCTTTACCAACCAGTGCCTTGCGCAGATGGAGCTGTGGCAGGAGAACCTCGAAGTGGGCGTGTACCGCCTGCCCAAGCACCTCGACGAGGAGGTGGCACGCCTGCATCTGGACAACCTCGGCGTGGAACTCACGCACCTCACCGGGAAACAGGCCGACTATATCGGCGTAAATCCCGACGGCCCTTACAAAGCCGAGCACTACCGCTATTAGCGGCAGGAGGCTGCGTGGGCTTCGGGGCTCTTCCCCGGCGAAACGGGAAGTTTCCTGCGCCCGTCCGGTTTCTGGCCGGGTGGGAAGTCAAGACCTGTTTTATGATTCCACCCCTGTCGGAAAAACCTTCGGCAGGGGTGTTTTCCTTTCCCAGTGGCTTGCGTTCCCGGCGTTTTCCGTTCCCGGCGTTTTCGTTCGCGGCGTTTCCGCTCAGGATGTTTTATTTCCCGCCGGCTTGCCGGACTGCCCGTTTAGTACTTTGGCCGGGAGCGGGCACGAAAAAGCCGCCGGGAGACCGGCGGCTTTCGTTATTGGGAAGCAGGGGTGGTTTAGTACCCGAAAATCTCCTCCTGTGTCACGGTCTGGATCGGGCCGAGGGTCTTGAGGTAGTTCAGATCGAGATCCTGGATGTCGCCCAGAATGCCGTAGACGTATTTGCGTCCTTTCACCCACTTTTCCTGTGCGGCCTTGACGTCGGCGAGCGTCATCTGCTGCGCCTTCTCGAAGATTTGCTTTCCGCGCGGCTCCGTCAGGCCGAGGTCGCGCATGCGGATGTAGCTCCACAGTACGCCGTCCTTCACCGTGCGCTCGGTGCGCAGGCGCGAGATAAGGGCCTCCTTGGCGATGCTGAACGCCTTTTCCGATTCAGGCATGTTGTTGATGATCTCGTCGAATGCCTCGATGGCCTTCTGCATCTTGTCGTTCTGCGTGGCGATGAAGGCCATGTAGTAATAGTCTCCCTTGGCGTTGGTCGGGATGGCGAGGTTGGCCCATGCCGAGTAAGCCAGACCGCGGGCTTCGCGCATCTCCTGAAAGACGATGGTGTTCATGCCCCCGCCGAAATACTCGTTGTAGAGGGTGATCTGCGGGTCGGCTGCGAGGTCGAATTTCTCGCCGCGGTTCGAATACTGCATGTAGTAGAGCTGCTTGGCGTCGTACTGGGCAAGCATGACCTTGTTTTCATCGGTGGGTTGCAGCGTGCTGAACTTTTTTTCCAGCGGCTGGAGGTCGGCTGCCACCTTGTGGTGTGCGGCCAGGGCGGCTTTCACTTCGGCCTCGTCCTGCGGGCCGTAGTAGAGCACCTCGTGCTGCTTGCCCATCAGGTCGCCGATCTTTGCAAGCAGCTGTTCCGAGGTCAGCCCCTGCAATGCCGGGTCGGTGAGCGTGGTGCGGCGGATGAAATCGCTGCCGTAGATCATGTAACGCTGGAGCGCTCCGAAGCAACGGCTCTGGTTGAGCTTGGCGTCGGCGCGGCTCTTTATCATGTCGCCCTTGAGGTTTTGCAGGATCTCCTCGTTGGGCTGCGCCCCGGCGATCAGCCCTTCGACGATCTCCATCGCCTTGCCCATGTTCTCACTCAGGCCCGATACCTCGATCCAGCTCTGGTTGGCTCCGGCGCTCAGGCCGAACGAGCAGGCGATGGCGTACATCTCCGATGCGATCTGCTCGGCGCTCATCTTGTCCGTTCCGAGGTAGCTCAGGTAGTCGAAGGCCAGGTTGAGTGCCGGGTCGTTCTCCGTACCCGTGTTGAATACGTAGATCAGCGTGAAGATGTCGTTGGTTTCGTTCTTCTTATACAGCACGTTGACGCCCTTCTGCGCCTCGAACTGCGACATGTCCTTCTTGTAGTCCACGAATACCGGCTCGATAGGCTCGACCTTCGAGTTCTGTATCTCGGTGAGGAACTCGCTCTGCGAGTCTCGGTTGGTCACGATCGGGGTGATCTTCGGGGCGGCGATCTTCTGCTCGTTGGGATCTTTGCCCTCGCGCTTGTAGACGATGGCGTAACTCTCGGGGCCGAGGTACTTGTTGGCCCAGTCCACGATGTCCTGCTTGGTGATCTTCGACATGCGGTCGATCCGTGCGACTTCGTCTGCCCAGTCGGTTCCGCTGATGAACGAATAGACATAGAGTATCGCGCGGCTGTCGTTCTCCTCGAACGAGCGCATCAGCTGCATTTTGTAGTTGTTGATGGTCGCTTCGATGAGTTTTTCATCGAAGTCCCCCTCCCGCAGTTTTGCCACCTCCTCCAGAAGCAGGTCGCGGACTTCGTCGAGCGACTGTCCCGTCTTGGGGCGTCCGGCCACGAGGAACGAACTGTAATCGGGCTGCGTCGAGGCGTAGCCGTAGGCCGAGAGCACCTTCTGCTGCTGGTTCAGGTCGAGGTCGATCAGTCCGGCTTGTCCGTTGTAGAGGATCGAACCTACGATGTCGCTGATGTCGGTCGATTTGTCGTTCGCGCCCGGCAGACGCCAGCCCAGCATGACGTTGGCCGCTTCGAGTCCGTAAACCTCCTTCACCACGGGAGTCGTGATCGGCTTTTCGGGTTCGAACTGCAGTTCGGGCAGGTTGGGATTGGGCTGCATGTCGCCGAAGTACTTTTCGATCGTGGCCACCATTTCGTCGGGTTCGAAATCGCCCGAAACGCATACGGCCATGTTGTTGGGCACGTAGTAGGTCTTGTGGTAGTTTCGGACGTTGGTGATCGACGGATTTTTCAGATGTTCCTGCGTACCCAGCACGGTCTGCGTGCCGTAGGGGTGGTTGGGGAACAGCGCGGCGTCCATCGCTTCCCAGACTTTGCGGCTGTCCTGCGTCAGGGACATGTTCTTCTCCTCGTAAATGGTCTCCAGCTCGGTATGGAAGCCGCGGATCACGGGATTCTTGAAACGGTCGGCTTGGATTTTGGCCCAGTTGTCGATCTGGTTCGAGGGAATGTCCTCGACGTAGACCGTCATGTCCTGCGACGTGAAGGCGTTGGTGCCGTTGGCGCCGATGGCCGACATCAGCTTGTCGTACTCGTTGGGAATGGCGATTTTCGAAGCTTCGTAGCTGATCGAGTCTATGCGGCGGTAGATGGCGGCGCGTTCGGCCTCGTCGGCGGTCTTACGGTAAACCTCGAAGAGATTTTCGATCTCGTCGAGCATCGGTTTCTCCGCGGCGTAGTCCGAAGTGCCGAACTGCTGCGTGCCTTTGAACATCAGGTGTTCGAAGTAGTGCGCCAGACCCGTGGTCTCCGCGGGGTCGTTCTTGCCGCCGACCTTCACGGCGATATAGGTCTGGATGCGGGGCGCCTCCTTGTTTACGCTCATGTAGACTTTCAGTCCGTTGTCGAGCGTGTAGATGCGGGTGTTCAACGGATCGCCCGCCACCGTTTCGTACTTGTACTTGGAACAAGCCGCGGCCAGCATCGCTGCGATGACTACCGCAAATAGTAGAAACTTTCTCATTATCGATAGGGTTAGAAAAGAGTTGCGAACCAGTCCCGGACGGCGGGGTAGGTGTCGGCCGTCACATGGACGAACATGCCGATCGCCGCCGCGAGTTTGATGCCCGTGCCGACGACGAACGAGAGGAACGAGCCTATGCCGACCAGAAACGCCTTGCCCGCGTCGCGGCGGTCGTTGAGCAGCTCGCCGAGTACGGCGCCGAAGAAGGGGCCGAGGATGATGCCGACGGGCGGAAAGAAGAAGAATCCGGCGAAGACGCCGACCGTGGCGCCGATGGCGCCCGAACGGGAGCCTCCGAAGCGGCGGGTCATCCACGCCGGCAGGAAATAGTCGGCGACGCTGACCGCCACGGTAATGGCCAGCCATAGCCAGATGGCCGCCGGCGACATGCTCGAATAGGAGGTGAAGTAGGCGCAGAGAAGTCCTGCGTAACTGAGTACTACGCCGGGCAGGGCGGGGACGATACAGCCGACGATGCCGACGATCGAGAGCAGAAATGCTGCGACGGAGAGTGCTATGTCCATAATATTCAGCAGTGGAAAAAATATCCGTTATTTAACAAAGGTAAGCATTTATAGCAAAAAATCTCCCTGAAACGGGAGATTTTACATTACTTATGACGGTTTACCGCCTTGCAGGACGGTGAAGCCGTTATTTCACGAGCCGGTTCGTCGCCGTGTCGGGGAATACGATCCACGGCTTGAACTGTTTGGCGTCTTCGAAATCCATCAGCGCATAGGATGCGATGATGATGACGTCGCCGACCTGCACCTTCCGGGCCGCGGCGCCGTTGAGGCAGATGCAGCCGCTTCCGCGTTCTCCCTTGATGACGTAGGTCTCGAAACGCTCTCCGTTGTCGATGTCCATAATCTGGACCTTTTCGCCCTCGATGATGTTGGCCGCCTCCAAAAGCGCCTCGTCGATGGTGATGCTGCCCACGTAATGCAGATCGGCCTGCGTGACCGTTACGCGGTGGATCTTGGATTTGATGACTTCAATCTGGAATTTCATTATCGGATACGGATGTTGTCGATTAAACGAATGTCTCCCGCTTGCACGGCGATACAGCCCTGAATATGCTCGGCGTCGCTCCATGCGGCGACTTCCTGCATCGTCCGCGCATCGACGGACTGGTAGTAGATGACCTTCAGCAGCGGATTGCGCTCCACCTCGGCCGTGACCCACGCCTTCAGCGCTTCGGGCGTCAGTTCCTGCGACTTTTCGGCGGCGGCGCGCAGGGCGGCGTAGATCTGCGGGGCTGCGGCGCGGTGCTCCGCGTCGAGCAGCGTGTTGCGCGACGAGAGGGCCAGCCCGTCTTCGCCGCGGACGATCTCGCATTCGACGATCTCGACCGGAAGCGACAACTGGTCCACCATCGCCTTGACGACGGCGATCTGCTGGAAATCTTTTTCCCCGAAGTAGGCGCGCGCCGGGCGTACGATGTCGAACAGCCGGCTGACGACCTGCGCCACGCCGTTGAAGTGACCGGGGCGTGTGGCGCCCTCCATCACCTTGTCGATCTGTCCGAAGTCGAACTGACGGCCGTCCGGTTCCGGGTATATCTCCTCGACCGAAGGCATCAGCACGAAATCCGCGCCGGCCCGCTCCAGCAGACGCGCGTCGGCCTCCGGAGTGCGGGGATAATGTCTCAGGTCGTTTTTGTCGTTGAATTGGGTGGGATTGACGAAGACGCTCACCACGACGGTGGCGTTCTCCCGGCGGGCGCGCTCGACCAGCGAGCGGTGTCCCGCATGCAGGGCGCCCATCGTCGGGACGAACCCGATTCCGGACTGCTCCGCAGTCTCCAGCTCCGCGCGGAGCTCTTTGACGCTTGTGAATATTTTCATCTCTTCTGAAACGAACTTGCGGGGCAAAGGTATGAATTCCCGCAAACATAACGAAGAAAAAACGGAAAAAAAGCGCCGGACACTCCGGCGGCGGCCTTTCCCCGGCCGGAAACGCTTCTGCGGGGCGTTTTGCCGCTTTCGGTCGGGCTGCTGCCGCGCTGCGGACAAGCCGTTCGTGCGAAAAGATGTGGAATTCGTTGAATATATTTCGGGGAATGGCAAAAAGCGACTATATTTACAGATATTTAGACCCAAGCGGGAATGCCCGTCGCCCGCATCGGCAGATGCGGGAGTCCGGGGGCCTCCGTTTCCGCAATACACTGATAACCGCTCTCTCCGGGGCCGGAGACGATTTTTAATTGACTATGAAGAAAATCTTACTGTGTCTGCTTGCCCTTGCGGCCGGTCTGACCGCTTTCGGACAGAACGAAAGCTCGTTCGGCGTTCGTGCCGGTCTCAACGTGGCGAATCTCCATCTCAGCGCAGGGGGCCTGAGCGCGTCGCTGGACTCGCGCGCCTCCTATCATGTGGGCTTTGCCTATCAGCAGCCCGTGCTGCGGGTGCTTCCCCTCTATTTCGAAACGGGACTTTACCTCTCCGGACGCGGGGCGTCGGTGACGGCGGGCGATCTGGATTTAGACGTGGAAGGAAAGGCCAAATTCAATATGTTATACCTGCAGGTTCCGGCTGTGGTGAGCTGGCACTTCAATATTAAAAGCGTCTCGATCCAGCCAGCCGCCGGCGTCTATTACGGTTTCGGCATCCACGGCAAGCTCAAGGGCGACGCCGCGAAAGTCGATCTGTTCAAGGAGATTTCAGTGCCCGTCGAGGACGGCTCCGTCGAAGGGCAAGTGTTCAAGCGTTCCGATTTCGGACTGCGCTTCGGCGTAGGGGTTACCGTCATGAAGCATTACTATGCGGGCGTCGGCTACGATCTCGGCCTGCTCAATATCTCCAAGGATTCGGGCGAGGGTAAGATAAAGAACGGCAGCTTCTTCATTTCGCTGGGTTACAACTTTTAACCCCGCTGCCTGAATGAACGGTGCGCATGTCCTTCGGGATGTGCGCATCTTTCGTATTGTTTTGTCCGTTTTTTGCTATCTTTGCCGAAGCGAAACCCCGGCTTGGACGGACGGTGTCCCGGCAGGGCCGGTTTGCGGCTCTGCATTCGGCTTGCGCTGTCCTTGCACGGCAGGCGCTTTCCGGCGGAATCCGGTTCCGGCCGTTTGCCGGGAGCGTGCCGTTTTTGGCGAGAAATTCCAAACCCGAACGATATGAAAAATTTATTGACGTTTGCATCTATGACTGTTACCGCTCTCGCACTGACCTCGTGCGGCGGGGCTTCCCGAAGCGAAACCCCGTGGATCGTCGACCGTTTCGACGACATCAAGGTCATCCGTTACGAAGTCCCCGGCTTCGAGCAGCTTCCGCTGGAGGAGAAGGAGCTGATCTATTATCTGGCCGAAGCGACCAAGTGCGGTCGCGACATCCTGTTCGACCAGAATTTCAAATACAACCTCGCCGTGCGCCGCACGCTCGAAACGGTGTATGAGAATTACGAGGGCGACCGCACGACGGCCGAGTGGAAGGCGTTGGAGAAATACCTGAAAAAGGTCTGGTTCGCCAACGGCATCCATCACCACTATTCGAACGACAAGTTCGTGCCCGAATTCACCGAAGGTTACCTGCTCGACGTGATCGAGACCATTCCCGAAGAGAAGTTCGGCGAGCTGAACCCGCTGCGCGGCGAGGTCTGCAAAGCCATTTTCGACGCTTCGCTCTACAAGACGCGCCTGAACCAGACCGCCGGCGAGGACCTGATCGCCACTTCGTCGAACAACTATTACGAGGGTGTGACGCAGGCCGAAGTCGAGAAGTTCTACGCCGACATGGCGGACCCCCACGATCCCGAACCGATCTCCTACGGCCTGAATTCCAAGCTGGTCAAAGAGGACGGGGTGGTCAGGGAGCGCGTCTGGAAGATAGGCGGCATGTATTCGCCCGCCATCGAGAAGATCGTCTACTGGCTCGAAAAGGCGCAGGCCGTGGCGGCCGAGCCGCAGAAGAGCAATATCGCCGCGCTCATCAGCTATTACAAGACGGGCGATTTGCGCGAATTCGACCGCTATAACATCGGCTGGGTGAAGGATACCGTGTCGAATGTCGATTTCGTGAACGGCTTTATCGAGGATTACGGCGATCCGCTGGGACGCAAGGCGTCGTGGGAAGGCATCGTCGATTTCATGGACAAGGAGGCCTGCCACCGCACCGAGGTCATTTCGGAGAACGCGCAGTGGTTCGAGGACCATTCGCCCGTCGATCCCCGCTATCGCAAGGAGAAGGTGAAGGGCGTTTCGGCCAAGGTCATTACGGTGGCGATGCTCGGCGGCGACTGCTATCCCGCCACGCCGATCGGCATCAACCTGCCCAACGCCGACTGGATCCGCAAGGAATACGGCTCTAAGTCGGTGACCATCGACAACATCACCTATGCCTACGACATGGCCGCCCATGGCAACGGCTTCAACGAGGAGTTCGTGCTGCGTGCCGACGACCGTGCGGTGATGGACAAGTACGGCAAGCTGGCCGACGACCTGCATACCGACCTGCACGAGTGTCTGGGCCACGGTTCGGGCCAGTTGGCTCCGGGCGTCAAGGGCGGCGAGCTGAAAAGCTACAGCTCGACGCTCGAAGAGACGCGCGCCGACCTGTTCGGTCTCTACTATCTGGGCGATCCCAAAATGGTCGAGCTGGGGCTGGTGCCCTCGTTCGATGTGGCGAAGGCCGGGTATGCGAAATATATCCTGAACGGCATGATGACCCAGCTGGCGCGCATCGAGCCGGGCAAGAACGTCGAGGAGT